>Ga0208360_1000088_pt1 | contig 29073 bp, 37 predicted proteins | sample LakMenE27Jul10ns_FD_150739 | JGI IMG/M metagenome (GOLD analysis project Ga0208360, IMG submission 150739) | Freshwater microbial communities from Lake Mendota, WI - 27JUL2010 deep hole epilimnion ns (SPAdes) | ecosystem: Environmental > Aquatic > Freshwater > Lake > Epilimnion/Euphotic zone ...
TGATGGTGATTACATTTACTTTACTTGCGAGGAAGCAGCGAAAGCAAACGATTTCGATTTCTCAATTCGATTAGGTCGTTATTGGGATAAGAAAAGTGATTCGTTCTATGGAGATACTACACTATTCAATTATCATCATGGTATTAATCATCAAGATAAAATTCCATCATTCGTTAATGATGATGATGAGTTTATTGTTGGTATCGAAGTAGAGAAAGTAGATAGGAGATTACAACGAGATTCATTAGTATATGAGTTATTACAAAACACAGGATGGAAAAAAGAAAGTGATGGCTCACTTGGTGATGGTGGATATGAACTAGTTTCTCCCAAACTACCACTACTAGATATGAATAGAATATTGAAAGCCTGCGAACCTGTAAAGAAGTATATCAATGGTCAAAGTGATTCATCATGTGGTGGTCACCTTAATGTTTCTCGCAAGGGTGTATCTAGTAAAGATTTATTGAAAGGCATGAAAGGATTTGTTCCTATCATCTATGCACTCTATGAAAATAGATTGACAAATAGATACTGTCAAGCAAAGAAGTGGAACAACTACTTTAACTATCGTGATAAGTATACAGCCTTTTATCTTAAGAATGAGAATATATGTGAGATTCGTTTATTCTCAAGAGTAACTAACTACACTACATTGCAATGGCGTATTAAGTTACTACAAACACTATTCGGTGATTATGGTAAAAACCTTAATCAATTTGTTCTAAAGATGAGCAATAGAGATTCATCATTGTACAAGTTACTTAACGAGCAATACGAACATGATAAGATTGCAAAAAAGATTACTCTAGTAGATGAGTTATCTAGGAGATATGGATGTGGTAAGATTTCAAAGAGTGTTCGTGTTAAGGTCAATGATAGATTCGGCTATTCAGTTCTTCCTTTAATTTAATTAACCAACAAAAATTTTCTTAACCTTAAAATTTATCAATCATGTGTATTATCGTAGCAATTCCTCAAGGCAAACAAGTAACTAAACAAACATTGAAACGCTGCTGGGATAACAACCCTCATGGCGGTGGATTCATGTATAGTAATGGCAATAAGGTCATTGTCAACAAAGAGATGATTTCATTTAAGAAGTATTGGAAAGCGTTTACACAAGCGAAGGAAAATCATGATACAGCCTTTGTTTGTCACTTTAGAATTTCAACGCATGGAAAAATCAATGAAACAAATTGCCATCCATTTCTAGTAAATAAAAATCTAGGATTCGCACACAATGGTATTATCTATGCAGCACCTAAGAGTGATAACTTTAGTGATACTTATATGTTCAATGAAGCAATACTAAAACACTTGCCAAATAGTTTCCTTAACAACACTGCGTATGTATCATTGATACAACAATACATTGGTAGTGGTAGCAAACTTGCTTTTCTCAATACTAAGGGTGAGATAAATATTATCAATGATAAAGCAGGTGTATGGGATGATGGTGTATGGTATAGCAATAGTGGATATAAGGCAACTAGTTATTTTGATTATGGTGGCACTAAAGTATCAACTATAAATAACTATCAAGCGAAACCAACTACCTATACACAAAATCAATTAGCGTTCCCATCTAAGCCAAAAGAAACTAAAGTAGATGATGCAATTAATCATGATTGTATTGATTGCAATGATGCTTTTATTTACGATGAGAAAGATTGGTACGGTAACCCAAAGAAGGCTATCAAATGTGATTATTGTGGTGAATCATGCAATACAAGTGGTGAGAGATTGAATGGATGCTGTACTCATTGTTTTGATATTATGAATGATGAGAGCATCAATGATTGGTTGGGTTATCGTAGAAGTAAGTAATGTAAACGAAGGGAGGACAAATAAAGTCCTCCTTTCTTTTTTCTTAACGATAAAAAAAATCAAATGAAAACATTTTATTTTAACTCAGGTGTAAAGCCGTGGAACACTAATGTAGATATGCAATTAAAAAGAGGCAATAAGTTTATCAATAATGAATTACATCACCCGTACATTGTCGAGGATGATATTCCAGAAAATTCAAGTATGGTATGCTTATGTGATAAACCTCATGAACTATATAATGAAAAGTATTTTATCATTTCAAAAATAGTTGGTGGTAACATGGCATCCAAGTATGCAGTATTTCGTAAAAACTAATTGTATAAACTAAAATCAAAAAACATGAACACGAAAAAATTTCATCAAACGTCAAGTAATGGTACAAGACAAAAAGCACTTGCTTCATTATTAGAAAGTGCAGATAAATTACAACTAGTGAAAGATTTAAAAGCAAGACAAGAGTATTTATTTCAGCGTAGAGTGATAGATGATTTCAATCGCAAGATTGATACGATTGAGAATGAAATTAAAATGAACGAATCGCTAGTTAAGAATGGATGGATATATGTTAAGGCATGGAGTAGAGATTGTGATATGTGTGAGAGTACACGAGTATATAAATTTCAATCCATCAAAGCATACTACAAAATGTATGATAATTTTTGCGAATGGTTAGAAGGACCAGGCTCGTTCTATTTAATTACAAAGAATGAGTACGATGATGAGATGAGAGAGCCAACGAGAAGTAGAGATAGAATCATGGAGGCATACGAGAATGGTAATGGTACTAGTATTTATGTATAAAATTCTTAATCATAAAAAACAAACATCATGCAAAATTTCAAATCATTCTTTATTGTAGTATCGCACTCAATTAGTGGTGGTAATTATGGTAAGTCAACAAGCCTTAAGGAAGCACTAAAACTATCTAAGGTTAATACAAAATCAAAGTATGTAACCTATGTAGGTTTAGTAAAAGAGGATGCAAGTGATGAGCAATTAAAAAACATTTGCTCATGCTTTTGTGTAGATGATTATGGCAATGTTAGAATGTACAATAATCCATCAGGCGAAGATAATAAGATGGTAGATGAATTATTTATTGGATGGTCAACAAACATTAATCATTAAAACAATTAATCATGAAAATGAAGTATCAACATCCTGCACTTAGGTATCACAATCCATTAACTGGTGAATACGATGAGAATGAATCAATCAATAAAGATGGTGTGATTTATGTAAAATGTAAATATGAAGTATGCTATCAATGTAATGGTCATGGCGTTCATGTTCGCAGGGATATAGATGATAGTAGGTTAATGGATGCGATGATTGAAGATGGTGATTACGATGGTATCGAATCGTATTATCGTGGAGCATACAATAAACAATGTGATGAGTGTCACGGTATGCGAGTTATACAAAAGCCTATCTATATGCCTAAGTGGGCAAATAAGTTGATAGATGCGTGGCATGATTGCGAAAGAGCAGATGCAGAGTATTCACGACAAGAACGAATGATGGGTGCATAAAAAATCAAGGAGGGTTTATTCCCTCCTTTTTAAAGGTTCGTATCTTAGACTATTATCATATTCCTTAACTATAAACATTTAATCATGGATTTCAACAAGACAGAAGATGAATTGAAGCAAATGAACGATGATGAGTTATTTGCCTACTTGGATGCTAAAGCCAAATATCTAGCACAAAACAAAGCACCCCTATCTTATCATAAAACGCTCAAATACGCTAGTCTATCCTCCTCAATATCTAATCAAGAGTTTGATTATGAAGGTGCAATAAAGAGTGCTGAAAAGAACAAAGAGGAGGCACTAAAAAAGTTTAACGATAAGAACGCTGTGAATAACCCAAATACTTATACACAGGAAAAGTAGACTATCGATTATTCAATATCTTTGGTTTTTATTTAATTATTCAATAAACCCTTATTTATGGTAACCCTTTATTCAAAATCAACAAAGCACAAGAGATTCAAGAAACTTAAAACATTCAAGAATTACGATAAGGCATGGAGTTATGTAGCAGTAAAACTTATGTCCTTAGACTATCGCCTAAACCTATCCTATTCCTTGCAATATCTTAATGATGGGTATACAAAGAGGCGAGTTTTTCCTTACGCATCACACGAAGTATCTAGAAAAGGAGTAGTCTATAAAATAGCCATCTAATGCCCTCCAAATGCCCTAAAATGCCTTTTTGGGGGGGATATTGGGGGTATTTCACCCCGCCTTCCATAAGGCTTAAAATAGCCCAAAATTCGCCTGTTTTAGGGGGTACAAGTAGGGTAATAGCCAAACGGGTAAAATCCTGCCTAGAATCGCCTAAAAATAGCCTTAAAAACAGGTGGTTTTTGCCCTTTTTTGGGGGGTATGGCAAATATGCTAATCATGGGGGATGGGGGGTAATATGCCCTTATTTTCTTAATCATAAGAACTATTGAATAGACTATTACAATTATTTAACGATAAACAATTAATCATGAAACCTAAAGTAAAGAATTGGCTTAAACTTATTGAAAGCGGTGAATTAAAGAATAAGAGTGTACGAGTATTACATTTTATAATCACGCATCCACACACAGATTTAGATTGTATGCGTAATAGTCTTAATCTTCCACATCAAACTTGTAGTGCGATATTAAGCACCATGATGGACTATGGACTAGTTAAAGGAGTTGGAGAACGACAAAAGAATGGGTTACATTATTCTCAATTAATGTTTGTAGAGAATGAGCAGGAAAGAGATATACTAGCCTTTAGGCGAGAACAAGAAAAGTTTATTCAATGGGTACATCGTGGAATCGAAGATTATCCAAAACACCTGCCACCCTATTTATTACAAGAATTGCACAAAGTCTTGAAAAACAAGGATAATATCCAACAAATACAACTTTTTTAAAAAAAAGATACTGAAAATTATTAAATTAAATAAATAAAAGTCTATCTTTACACTCAAGAACATTTTTTAATTAATTATTTAATCATTTAATCAATCATTAATCATGGCACACAATTTAGAAATTAGAGATGGTAAAGCCTCTTTTGTCGCTAAAGGCGAAAAAGCATGGCATGGTTTAGGAACTTATGTAAACGAGGCTATGACAAGCGAACAAGTTGTCGAACTAGCCAACCTAAACTATGAAGTCGCAAAAACCCCTATTTACATTAATCCTCCTGTAAACGAAGGAGAGGAATCTACGAATGTAGAAATCCCAAACATTTTTTCTACCTATCGCCTCGATACTAAAGCACCTTTAGGACTAGTTAGCGAGAGATATGAAATTGTACAAAACAAGGATGCCTTCTTATTCTTTGACCCTATTATTGATAGAGGCGAGGCTATTTACGAAACAGCGGGTGTATTGGGTGTTGGCGAAAGGGTATTTATTACCGCCAAATTACCTGAAGATATTTTGGTAGCGGGTGAAAAGGTCGAACAATACCTTCTCATAACTAATGGGCATGATGGCAAAAACGCTGTTCGTGTTGGCTTCACCCCTATTCGTGTGGTATGTAATAACACGCTAACTGCCGCCCTAAATGATTTAAAGAACTCCTATACTATATTCCATTTTAACAATCCCCAAGAGAGGCTTAAAGAGGCTCACAAGGTCATGGGATTGGCAAGTAACTACATGAACGATATTTCCAAGATATTTGATGATATGGCTAATACTCCAATTCGTGATGAGCAATTAGTAGCCTATATCGAAGATATTTTTGTAAACAAGGACTATGTAGAGAAAAAGGAGAAGGTAAGTACTAGGTCTAAAAACCTTGTTGATAAGATTTACAACTTTGCCAAATATCACCCCACCCAAATCACTCCTGCTACTAAGGGTACTTTGTATGGTGCGTATAATTCCGTAAGTGGGTATTTTGGGCACATCAAGGACTATAAGTCTTTAAGTCAACGAATGGAAAGCCTATCCTTTGGATATGCCTCAAATAAGACAAATCAAGCGTTTACACTTGCCTCCAAGTTTATGGATGATAATACCATCTTGGATAAAGAACTTGTAACGATATAATTATTCCTTTTAATGAAAATATCCTACGAAGTCCTATTTAAAGAGGGCACGATAATAATCGAAAGCATAGATGAATCATTTGATTCAATCTCAATCGAAATCGACCAATTTTGGTCATGGGTAAAGAGAGAGGGTTTAAATGAGTATTGCGAGGATTATTACGACCCTAACGAGTTTGATGGGCATGGACAAAGTAGCGGTCACCTTTCATTAGAGGAGTATTTTAATCTCCATCATTCATTAATTGAGAACGATTTAATCAAATATTTAACCACAAAAAAAACAAAACCCAAAATTTAGGTTATGTCAAACAAAAACACAGAATTTAGTTTACAGGTGTATTTTACCACCGATTATTCAAAGTTCAAGATTATGAAGGGTAATCGAGAAATTGATGCCTCCCATGTAAAAAGACTAGTAGATAGTTTTAGGGAAGGCTATCTTTTCTCGCCTATTCTAGTAAATTCTAAGCATGAGATTATTGATGGTCAAAATCGATTCACTGCCGCTAAAGCACTCAATCTACCTATTTACTACCTAGTTGCTTTCAACTATGGACTAAAGGAGGTGCAAGTCTTAAACACCAACACTAAGAATTGGAACAAGGAGGATTATCTTAAAATGTATTGCGATAAGAAATTACAACCCTATCTTCAAATGCGTAAGTTCATGGAGGATTTCCCTGCCTTTGGAATTAGTGCTGCAATTAAGATTCTTACTAACGATACTGATGAGCAAGGTGCATCTACTCTTGATGTTAAGGCTAAAGATTTCCAAAAGGGTCTACTAGAAATACCCAACCTCAAACTTTCTTATGCTAATGCTAAGAAAATCATGAAGTTTGAGCCATTGTACAAGGGATTCACACGCAGAACTTTCGTGGCAACCATGATTAGTCTATTTAAGAACCCTAATTACAATAACGATGAGTTGATTACCAAGTTATCCCATAATCCTACTCAATTAGTTGATTGTACTACCATAGGTTCATATAAACTAATCCTTGAGGATATTTATAACTTCCGTAGAAGGGAGAAAGTAAACCTTCGCTATTAATTATTAAAATAAATAATCATGGGGTCAGTACTTGATTTCAAAGAGTGTCCGCATTGTGGCAACGAGGCTACTAGTGACTATTACTATAAAACCGATGAGGAGTATATCCACTGTATTTATTGTGGGTATTATAAATCTATAACAATTAAGGATAAGAGTAAGAGGCTTGATGAACTAGAGGAGGATGATTGGCAAGTTATAGAGATTGACAACCCATTTGGTGCTTATAGAATTAAGACTATTGGTGCTATTGGAACACGATGTGGTACTATCATGAACGAGGAAGATTACGAAATTCTCAAAAAGGAGGTAATGGATGATGAGCCACAAATTGAGTATTTCGCTATAAGTCGTTTTATAAATGGAGATATTGATACAAAAATCATCATTAATAAAAAGAATTAGCCATGTGCCTTTGCTCACAACCTGTAAAATGGAATTGGAAGGACTATATCTTGGGGTATGGTTATTCTAAAGTCGTTAAATGGAGGTGGTATCATTATCCAATCAATTATTTTAAGTACATATTAATTTTTAAAATTTTAAACAAAAAGAACAAACTATGAGCGGTTTAGTAAACGAAGAAAAAAAAGGGGTAATCTTTCTTAACATTAAGGAAGGTAAACTCGTAAGCAAAAAAGAGAATGGGGAAACGGAATCTTTTGATGGAGTTAGGGGTACATTAATCAAGATAGAGTTCGTAAAGGATGAATATGAGGGTCGAACCTTTGAGAAGGCTAGGATTATGATTAAGTATCAAGATGATGTGTATTTGCTTCAAATGAAGTTAGATAGTGGATATTTTAGAGGTTTCTGTAATTCTCTAAAAAGTGGTAATCCTAAAGAGGAGATATACATCAAGCCATCATTATCAAAGGATGAGCAAGGTCGCAACAATGCTACTTGCTTTGTAAAGCAGGGAAATTCATTCCTTAAACACGCTTATACAAAGAATAACATGGGCGATTTGCCTGAACTCAAGGTGGTAAACTTTGGTGGTAAAACCCTTTATGACAATACTGAGCAAGTGGCTTTTTGGAAAAATTGGCTTGACTCTGTAATTAATACTAAAAACAACGAACCAATCGAAAACAATCAAAATATCGAGGAATCTAGCGATTTCAACGATGATTTACCTTTTTAATTAATCATATCAATTATTCAAAATGAAACCTAACATTAAAGGAGTAATCCAAAATTGTGTATCTAACATTCCCGAACAAGAGGTCGCCTTATGCCTTTCTAGTGGTATTAATAGTAACTCCATACTATTTGAACTATTAGAGCAAGGCAAAAAAGTTACTGCATTTACGTTCTCTATGGAAGGTATAGAGAGTAGAGATTTGGTTCATGCTAGAAAAAACTGTGAAACATTTGGAGTCAATTTTGTGAATATTGTTCTCCCTAGTTCTTTAGATGCTATAAAAGATGATGTATATACCCTAGCAAAAATGGGTGCAAAATCAAAAGCAGATTTCGAGTGCTTCTTTCCATTTTTACACCTTTATAAGCATGGGGGTTTGACTCAAAAGTATATTCTTACTGGTTTGGGAGCAGATGGGCATTTTTGTATCACAAAGAGGGGCATGATTCACTTTCGTGATAAAATTGATTCTTTTAGAGATATGGTATACTCAAATCCTAATTATGGTCAAAAGCAAATGCACGAAAAAATGTGTGAGTCTTTAGACAAGGTATATATTGCCCCCTACCATACTGATGAAATGCGTAATGAGTTTAAAGGGGTACAATGGCATGATATTAATAAGCCAAAGGAAAAACAAGCAATAATTGATGCTTACAAAGAATCATTCTCCAAAATAAAGGTGTTTAGACATCAAAACTTTCAAAAGGGAGATAGTGGAATATCAACAGCGTTTTTGCAACTAGTACACACAGATTTGAACAAGGGTAATTTCAAAACTCCAAAGGGTATCTATAATGATATTATTGATGAGTTAAATAGTCAACAATAATAATTATATTTGGAAATAATTACCCATGAGTCAATTTGATTTTAATAAGATTGATGATTTTGATGACCACATCAACAAGAGTATTCCTAATTACGATTTGCTTATAGATTCAATAAAAAGCATGAGTGAATACTTTTATGTTAAGAGTGCATCAATATACGATTTAGGATGCTCCACAGGTAAACTACTAAAATCACTTCCATTTGAATGTAAGAAAGTGGGTTATGATAATTCTAACTTATTACCTAGCGTAGATGGTGATAGTAATTTAGAATTTCAAAATGTAGACCTTAATAGAAATTTTCCTATATCCAACGCTTGTATTGTGTATAGCATATTTACTATGCAATTCCTTGACCCTTTAAAGAGGAAAGCATATTTAACTAGAATATACGATGGTTTAATGAGTGGTGGTTGCTTATTCATCGCTGAGAAGATATATCAAGAGCATGGACAAGCACAAGAGGTTTTTTCCTTTAGTCACTATGATTATAAACTAAAGCAATTCAAGGCTGAGGATATATTGAAAAAAGAAAGGGATTTGAGGTATAACATGAAACCTATGGAAGATGAAAAGTTGACTCATTTACTAAAGGGTTGTCAATTTCGTATTGTATCTCCTTTTTGGCAGATGTATAATTTTAAAGCATACATAGCAGTAAGATGATACCTTATAAATTAGAGGATGTAAAAAAAGCAAGTGAGCAAAACCTATTCAATGTAGTTTCACTATTCGCTGGTGGTGGTGGAAGTTCAACGGGGTATAGATTAGCAGGAGGTCGTGTATTAGCAATTAATGAGTTCATCGAAGCGGCACAAGATGCTTATGCTCGTAATTACCCTGATACACACATTTTTAAAGAGGATGTTCGCCAACTTACTGGCGATATGATTCTAGAAAAGATTGGAATACCTAAAGGCGAATTAGATATACTTGATGGTAGTCCTCCATGTGCTAGTTTTTCAACCGCTGGTAAAAGAGAAAAGGGGTGGGGTATCGAAAAAAAGTATAGCGATAAGGTTCAACGAGTCGATGACCTTTTTTATGAATTTGCTAGAATATTAAAGGAAGTACAACCCAAAGTATTTATAGCGGAGAATGTAAAGGGTTTAACGATGGGTGCCGCCGCCAATCTTTTGGGTAGCGAACAATTTGACCTTTTTGGAGAGGATGATGGTATTTACCATACCTTGACCAAATGTGGGTATAGGGTTCGATATAAAGTTCTTAACGCTAAGAATTATGGAGTTCCTCAATCAAGGGAACGAACAATATTCATAGGCATAAGAAACGACCTTAAAGGAGAGATAACCTATCCAAAACCTAGCCATACCATCATAACCTCATTAGAGGCTTGTGAGGGGGTAGTTAATAGTGAGAAGGATATTTTAGAGTCGACCCATAAAGAGGGCATAGTTAAAGGCTATGTAGTTCAAATGAAAGAAGGGGAGAGTGGAGATATGTATGCTCCCAAAGGTTACTTTGGATTACAAAGGATTAGTAGAAATGAGCCATGCCCTACGATTTGTCAAAGACAAGGTAATAAGGGTGCTTGTTTGATTCATTGGAGTGAGGATAGAGAACTCACAGTGCCTGAGTTGACTAGACTAATGAGTTTCCCCGATGATTACTATCTTGGGGAGAAATATGCTCAAAGGTGTGAGAGATTAGGAAGGGCAGTACCACCTCTACTTATGAAGTCTATTGCCTCTCATGTGTATGAAACAATATTGAAAAACCTATAAATTATTTTAAAAAATAATTATGAGGAGAAAAAAGAAAATACAACCAAAAACCAAACTAGGAAAAATACTATTAGAGAATGAGATGGAGCAGTTGGATTTGTATAAGTTGATTATCTATAAAACGGGTAAGACTATTGGATTAGATAGGATTTCCCATATAGTATCTGGCAAAAAGAAAAACTATACGATACAAACCGCCAAGACAATTTGTGAGGCTTTAGGAATTACATTAAACGAACTTGTAGATTAATAATATGGCAAAAAAATTTTATGTTACTAGAGGAGGGCGAGATATATGTATAACACAAGACTATAATCAAGCATTACTATTTTCAAAGAATAAGGTAGATAGAGTTCAAGAATTTGGAAACTATCATGTGGCTTTGAAATTATTGCAAAGGATGGTAGATAGTGCCCTTCAACATAGTGAGAAACCAAAAGGAGATTTCATTCATTTGGATGTAAGTGTGAATAATACTAGTGGTATGGCTGAGTTTAGGGTCATGCAAAACGATAACTATTTGATTAATGCGAATAGTTTAGGCTTTTGTACTCCAAACATCGCTGAGTTCCTTGCCATAGTAGAGGCACATAAATATGCTACTCACTTTTCCATAGATAAAACCATTTATTGCGATAACATTGCTGCAGTCAAAGCATTTAAGGGAGAGATACCACTTGTTGTTCCTCCCACTCTCCAAGCGGCTAACCCTAAAGTAAGCGACCTTGTAGATAAGGCTTACGAATACATTAGGAGTTTACCTGAAGGGTACGATGCTCAAATAGAATTTTGGGATAAATCTATGTGGGGAGAGATACCTAGTGACTATGGAAGAAAAAGACAATAACTATGACATATTTATTTTATAAAATAATTTATTCATGCAAAAGGTTACGATACCTATTCAATTCTTTGATGCCCTCAAGAAGCAACCACCAATTTATCGTTTGATGTGGATTGAGTGGCTTTCTCAAGGAGAGAAAGTCCTCGACCCTAGATTTAGCGAAAATTTACGGTACGACAGAGTACCAAGAGAGAAAATTACCGAGTGTTATGCGATTGGGATTGAGTTACTTCGAGAGGGCATCTCCTTTATTGAACCTATGAACCATATACCTGACCCGTGGTCTGGGCAAGGTTTACTCGATTCCAAAAAGCCTAATAAGGCTGATATAAACGCTATTGCAATAGAAATAGTGGAATACCTTAACAAAAAGGCAAACACTCAATACAAGCCTAAAAGTGGCACTACGATTCAACTTATTAGTGGTAGGCTAAGTGAAGGCTTTACAAAAGAGGATTTTTTCAAGGTAATAGACAATAAAGTAGAGCATTGGAAAAACACAGAGCAAGAGCAATACTTAAGACCCATAACCCTATTTAGCAAGAGTAAATTTGAGAGTTATCTAAATCAACCTAGAAATGGAACAAAAAAATCAACTTCAAGCATCGACCAAGTTAGAAATGCAGTCAAGGAAGCAAAAAGTAAACTCTTTGATTAAATACGTTAAGAATGAAGATGAGAAACAAATCGTTCAAGCCTTAGATGATGTTAAGATTAAGGAGATTACTAGAGAGGATGCTGATAGGCTTATAGAGGTCGTTGGTAAGTGGGGATTTTACATGGGTTCTAGTGCTAGGCTATCTAGTGATGATATACTCTTACTATGCAAGTTTTTGAAGGATAACTATAATTTCTTAACCATAAACGAAATTAACCTTGCAATAAGTTTGAATCTAAAGGGTGCTTTGGGTAAAATTGAATACTATGGAAACCTCTCACCACTCTACATGAGTCAGGTATTAAATGCTTTCCTAGAGTATAGGAAGGAAAATTTACAGCCATTATTGGAAAGAAAGGATAGGGATGATGTAAAGCCTACCCCTCAACTCAACAAGGGTGAATTAGTAAAAATGACACAAGATGCTTTGAGGCTTGAGTATAGTAAGTTCATCAAAGGGGAAGTCGTAGATGATTTATTTTCAATAGTTTACACTTATTTGGATAAGAATAATAAGTTAAACCTTAGTGATGATTCAAAAAGAAAGGCTTTTGCATTTTCTCAAAAAATGCTATCCAACGAAAACACAAGACAAGCAAAAAATATAGGTGATTTGATTAGAAACGCTGTTCAAAAGGATGATACTATAAGATTTGAGAAGTACTTTCAAAATGGGATTCTTATGGACTTTTTTTCCAAAATCGAGAGTGTTGATGATTTAGTAAATGGCGTAAACATCAACGAAATACTTTAACTTTAAAGCATGGAAATATCGGGTCGTATATTTCACATCAATCACTTGAACGACAAAGTAATACAAGTGGTTCTTCGTAAGAAGTTAAATGGTAAACAAACACCCATAGCATTTGCGGTTTTTGGTTATTGGAAAGATATTGTCTTAAAAGAATTAAAACTTAAACCTAAAGACAAGATTAAAGCGACAGTAGTATTAAAGTCTAATCTTTACAAGGGGAAATATTACACTGATGTTTTACTTAAGAACATAGAATTATTACCAGAGAAAATTAAAGAAGATAACAATAGCAATGAACTAGAACTTCAAGAAGTTGATGATTATATCATAGATGAGGAAACTGGTGAGATTTTGCTTTGATTATCTAATAAAATAAATATGAAAAATAAATTTGCCATAGGTATACCTACCCTAAATAGGGCAGATTTGCTTATACCATCTTTAGAGTCATACATAAAAGATTTTCCTAGTATAGATATTCACATAGTTGATAATGGAGGACAAATAGATATACTTAATTGGGTGAGCAAATCGAAAAATAATAATGTACAACTGCATCCTCAAATGGTAAATCTTGGGGTCGCAAAAAGTTGGAATCTCTTATTAAATGAAATATACAAGGATAGCGAATATGCCTTAATTCTCAATGATGATATTTATTTAGGTTACGATAAAAACTATATTGATAACTTAATTGACAAATACCAATCTCAAGTACTATTGACAAATCCTATTGATTGGTGCGTTTTTATATTACCAAAGTCCACCTACGAGGCAAATGGTAAGTTCGATGAACAATTTTACCCCGCCTATTGCGAGGATAACGATTATGTTTATAGGCTAAAATTGAGAGGGCAAAAGGTATTCAAAACGCCTAGTTTACTACCAAAGGTTCATAGAGCAAGTATGACTCTAGAGAGGGATTATACTATACAAACCGCCTATCACGAAAACAAAGAAAGATATATAGAAAAGTGGGGAGGTGCTCCAGATTTTGAATTATTTAAAAAACCATACAACAATTAATTATGAATTTTGAAAACGAATTACCCGTAAATTACAATGAATGTAATAGAGAGCAATTAATTGAACTCATTTCAAAAAGAGATGAAAATTTTATTAAACTAGGGAATGAGTATTTAGAGGTCATGAATATGCTTGGTAACATAATTATTGAGATAGAAAATGAGGCAACCAAAACGATTAGAATTATGAAAACAGAATTTACCCTTTCTCAAGCGGGTGTTCCTTCTAGCGATGAAAAAAATATACTAGAAAAAGAAATAGGAAGGATGGAGGCATTTGATTTTATTCTTAAAGTACTAGCACCAATCTATAATAAAAAATAAAAAAAATGGCAAAGAAAAAAGCATTACCCAAAAAGGCTACAAAAAAAGTAACCCCCAAAAAAGCGACCCCAAAGAAAAAGGTATCTAAGAAAGAAAGCCTTGATTTTTCATTGGTATTTGTAGGTAGCGGTAGTAAAAAAGATGACTTTGATATAACTCTTGATATTAAGGGTAATTCTCTTTCATTAGGAGTAGCATTAGGGCAATTAATGACAGAGGATAAAAACCTTGAGGATGTATTTAGGGTTGCTATCGATTACTATATGCAAGTCATCAACAAAAAAGTTAAACCAATAAGCAAAGTTGTAAAAGGCAAAAAACCTAAAAAATGAGTTTGAAAAAACTAGAGCAACTATACTTAGCACTTCAACCATTTAAGGATGATGCTTATGGCGATTTATCAATTCACGAACCTGACGCAGATGATGATTTGCATTATATATGTTGTGACCAAAAAATAATTCATTGTGAGAACGATGTTTTTGATATTTCATGCATAATTGATTCTCATCCTACATTTCAATTTGCAACGATACCAGAGGTAATAGAGTTTTATCATGGTACTTGGAATAGTATGAGAACATGGAGAGATTTCCATAAGGATATGACTTCTCTAGATATAGCGTATAACATTGGATTATATTGTGATATGCAATATGCTTTACACAACATAGTAATTACTTGCGTAAATAAAAGGCTTCACCCAATTCAATATAAACTAAATGATACAGAGTAAGGAGGATTTGGAAAGGTGGTATAGCCAAAGTGATAGGTGGGGGTATTTTCACGAGCCTGACGATAGTATAAGACTCAAGAATATACTTCGCATATTAGATTACTATGATAAGGCTATTGATATTGGATGTGGCGAAGGATTTATAACTCGTCATCTACCCGCTAAAGAAATTTATGGGGTAGATATAAGTGATAATGCTATGAGTAGATTGCCTGAAAATGTTACATCGCTTAAAGAACCTAATGGCAAGTATGACCTTGTAATAAGTACAGGTACACTATACCAACAATACAATCATAAGCAAATTTATGATTGGATAATTGCTAGTGCTAAAAATCATATTCTAATAGCAGGAATAAAGGATTGGCTAATCGATTACAATTTTGGGATGGAACTAAAAACACTTGAGTTTAAATATAGAGAGTATACACAAAAAATTACACTATATAAATGGTCTTAGCACATAACATAGGAGATATTAATCACTCAAACTATCATACTAGAAAGCAAGTGAAAGAATGTTTCGACTCGATAGGGTTTGATGGTATTTATAAAAGTGTGTATGATAACATGGATGTGCTAATGAATAAGAGCGGTATTTTCTTTGTTATGGGTGATTACATTGGTAAGGATAATTCATTTGATTTGGCGAATGTTCCCAAGTTAGAGCAGTATTGTACATGGGATGAGATAATCCACATGACCAAACTATTCGATTTCAAGATAGGGTGGCATACATGGTCACATCCTGACCTCACTACCTTAAGTGAAAGCGATATTATTAAAGAGATAACGCCCCCGTTTGCTATGGATTACTTTGCCTACCCCTACGGTAGATTTAATGACAAAGTGGTCGAACTAGTAAAAAAAGTAGGGTATAAAATGGCTTATAGTGTTACACAGGGCACTATGGATTTAAACGACCCCAATTATAACTATAAAATATATAGGAGGTATCTATGAAGCAATTTTTTCTTTCAATAATGATTCTTATTACTTGCATCTCTATTATAGCATTTAATTGTAACAAACCACTACCATCTATCAATCAAAAGTCATATTGCGATTCAATCTCCTCTTTGAATTTTGAGTACGAGAATAGGTTAAATAGGTATGAGATTACCCTTGAGATACTAAGGGATGAGAATCCAAAATTAGCAGAGGAATTTGAAACAATAATGAGTACACAAACAGAATAAATGAATTACAAAGATATTTATAAACAAAAGGGTGTCGTTGTGATACCTAATGTTTTTACGCATGAGGAGTGTGATAGAATAAGAGAGGAGGCATATAGGGTCAATGACGATGATATTAAAAAGGCAGGTTATAAGCATCAACCTAGTGAAAAGATATACAATAGGAAAAGTTTGATATTTTTTCCTTCTTTATGCAATGAGTATTTGAATCAAATTAGAACCGATGATAGGTTAGCAAATTTGGTTAGAGATTTTGTTGGTGGGGATGTTAGACAAGTGAATAATCAGGTCTATTTTAGAGAAGCAGGTGACAAAGACCAATTTGCATGGCATCAAGATATTATGTTTAGGGAGGATTCCATATTTAATGAATTTGTAGAGGAGGATTACTTTCAAACTATAATTGCAGTAGATGACATTAAAGAGGATAATGGTGCAATAGAATTTATAGAGGGTTCTCATCTAGGTAATATAATTGACCCCACAAGTGATTTACGAAAATTCGATAGGAATAACCTCAATGGGGTTAAATATACCGCAACGAAGGGTAGTGTTTTGATTTGGTCAGTAATGATTATTCATGGTAGTGAGCCTAATCAAAGTAATAGCAATAGGATGACATACATGAATGGATTTTGTCGTGAGAGGGCAGCGAAATCGTACCCACTCTACATGAAAAACAACATAGTTTTGCAAAACATAGACCCCACACAAATTCCTTAAAATGACATTTGGAATAGTAATATCATCCTATAAGTATGGGCATCTCGCTGCTCATTGTATAGAAACCGTACTTGCTCAAACCAAGCAATTTGATGAGATTTATTTTGTCGATGATGGGGTGGGTGATTGCCATCACCTTTTAGATTTGTATGGGGATAGAGTAAAATTCATTTTTAGGAATGAGAATCTAGGTACGGTAGCCAATTTCCAAGATATGCTTATGAATAAGGTCGCTACCGACTATGTGATGTTTCTAGGGGCAGATAATTGGCTAAGAAGCGATACCTTAAGTAGATTATCGTTTCATTGTGAGTATGAAGGAAACCTAGTTATATACGATATTCAAATTACAGGAGAATTAAGAGATGAGATTTACAACCATTATAGAAGCGATTGTACAAGGTTAGAGGGAGATTACTATTGGCAAAGGGAGAACAAGCATCATGGGTCTATGCTTTATGATGTGAAAATGGCAAAGAGCGTAGGTGGATATGCTCACAATGGAGGATTTAGGACTGACGAGGATGCAAACCTTTGGGAGAAATTAATAAATGCAGATGCTTATTTAGTATACATTCCTGAAGCGTTTTTATACTATCGTAGGCATAAAGAAAATTTTAATAAATACTAGTATGCAACTAAAGGGCACTATCGTTCCAAAGGAAAAACTAAAAGAGATGGGCATGAATTTTGATGTATACGAATCTAAAGGAGTCGTAAAATTCAAAAATGGGATGGTTATGGAAAATATTGTTAAGGTAGGTGATTTTGGGTATCAATTAAGCAAAGATGAAAAATATGCGTTTGTTCTTATGATGAAAAATAATGATGAGATTGAGTCTTATAGCGAACTTGAAACAAGTATCTTGCACGATATGAATAAGGATATTGAGGAGTTAAAAAACTTAAGAAAAAATAGATTCAAAAATGAAAAAAGTAAATAGAGTTATTTATGTGTTACTTTTTATAGTAATTATAGTTTTGCTCTGGCGTAGTTGCGAAAGCGAGAGAGATAGGTCAAAACTAATTAGCCAATTAGGTGATTATAGGCTTAAAGAAAAGGTTTTCAATGTAGAGAGATTAAAGGATTCTAGCACCCTAGCCACACAATCACAAACTATATTGAGTCAAAAAGAAGCAATAGAATTGGGATTACTAGAGTTAGAGAAATCAATGAAAGAGGTACAATCACAAGTAAAACAAAAATCAACGACTACTATAATTGAAAAACAAGTTCCATTTATACCAGATGGGTATGTAGACACAATAGGCATAGTTAGAGGAGATAATGGAGAAGTGGTAAGAAGGGATAGCATAGCGGTGCCCACTAGGTTTAAACTAAATGAAAAATGGTTTAATGTTGATGGGTTAGTAAAAAAAGATGGATTAGTAATTGACTCATTAACTATTCCAAATAAAACAATAGTAACTGTTGGTTATAAAAAGGCAGGTTTTCTTAATCTAAGCAAGGATGCTGTTGTACAAGTAAAAAATGAAAATCCTTATGTCAACGTGACTGGCTTAGATAATATCGTTATTAAGAAAAAGAAAAAAATATGGCAAAACCCATTAGTCCACATAGGAGTAGGAGTCGTGCTAGGTTACTATATAACTAAATAATATGGCAAAACTAAATGAGAACATTGATTTATTTAAGTGTTATGTAAGAGTATCTCACTTAACTAAAAAACAAGAAGATTTTGATAAATTTCATAAGGCTTATGCATTTGCAATACAATCTGTGGCTGGTAAAATATTAACATTTCACGTAATGACAGATTATGGGATGCTAAGGTCGAGAGTTCCTATTTCTGAAATATATATGGAAATTCCTCAAAACGATATTCCTTTTCACTTTAAGCAGTTGTGGGATTGTTTTAGCGAAAATGTTAGCGTTACTACTTATGATTATTTATATGAAAAAAGATGTCAAGTCGTGCTAAAGGATGGTAACAAAATTTGGGCATCTTATTTAATGACTGTAGATTGGTATAAAAATGCTTATAGCGATGAGCCCTCCGATTATAAATGTGGGCATATTTTAATTGCTGACGATGGCTACTTATTATGTCAACCCAATAATAGGATATTTTGGAAAGATTCAAATTGGGTTACTAAAGATTTTCCATTTGAGCCATCTACATTCAAAGTTGATAATCACATAGAGTCAGTTGAAGCACAATCGGATAAATGGGTGTCTGAGGATTCAAATAATTACTATTACGACATAAAAAAAATTAATGAATAAATTTCAATTACTCGAAAAGAATGATTTTAGTAGAACGTATCGCAAAGGCGATATTTTAGTTTATGTGGCAAAGGCATACGATGAGGAGTCTAAACTACACTTTGTCGTTATTAGCATACCAGAAATACCTCACTTGGGTGTGGTAAAACTACAACTACCTATCCAATTTGAAATTGAACCTATGAGAGATGCTTTCATAGAAAATTTTAATTGTGATGTATTCTTAAAAGAATTAGAAGAAAGGATAATTAGTAATAGAAATAACGTAGAAAATCAACATGGAGAAAATTAAACACATCCTTTGCCTAATGGATTATGGCAAGGACACAAGGACAGGGTTTGCCACCGTGTCTAGTAACATTAAAAGAGAAATTAAAAAAGCCTATGGTGAGCAAGTTAGCCTAGATATTTTAGGCATAAACCATTATGGGGAGGACTATGTGGAGGAGGATGGCACAAGAGTTTTTAGTGCTAAAATCAATGATGTAAAGAATGATGACTTTGGTCGTTATTACTTCTTAAAAATGGTTCAAGAAGGTGATTATGATGGAATTTTCATAATCCAAGATTTAGGAGTGATTCACCCTATTATACCTATCCTTGAGAGTATAAAACAAAAAAAGAAGGAAGCGAATAAAAAACTATTCAAGTCCATTTGGTATTTTCCTGTGGATTGTCACCTATTCGCTACTTTAACTCGCCACCTAGAGTTTTTTGATGTTGTTGTTACATACACAGAGTTTGGGAGAGATGAGATTCTTAAGTTTAGACCCGATTTAAAGGGTAAAATCAAAGTGGTCAATCATGGCAACAACCCAAAAGATTTCTATCCTTTGAGCGAGGAGGAAAAGAAAAAATTTAGGAAGGAGTATTTTGGTAAAAACGCAGACAAGTTGATTATTACGAATGTTAATCGTAATCAACCTAGAAAAGATATTCCAAACACTATATTTGGATTCATTGAGGCAAAGAGAGATTGGAAACAAAATGGATTGATAAAAGAGCCATTCCTATATCTACATTGTATGCCTAAAGACCCATTAGGGCATGATTTGAGAGCAATCCTTATGCAAACGCAATTAGTTGAATATAAAGACTTTATGCTTTTGCCTAAACAATATGAGGAAAATCTATTGGGGGTTGATATGCTAAATGGAATTTACAACGCTAGTGATATTTTCATTACTACCACATTAGGGGAAGGGTGGGGTCTTACTATCACAGAGGCATTTGCAACAAAACTACCTGTAATTGCACCTAATACCACTTCTATTAAAGAGATTAGTGGCGAGGGTTCTAGAGCGTATTTACTAGAAACAATAGTTCCATTTTGCTCCACTGTGGATAACATCATAAGGGAGCAAAGCGATTGTTGGGAGATTGGAGAGAGAATTATTGAGGTTTCTAACGACTTATTGAATAAGAATCAAAAACTTAACGATAAGGTTGAGAAGGCATATAAGTATGTCAACAGTCTTACATGGGAAGATGTCTGTAAAAGATGGATTGAATACTTTAAAATTTATTAAATTCGAGTAGTTTAGGGATTCATAATTTTTGTGAATTTTACCCCTCTTGTTTTTACTTGAGGGGTTTTTTTATTGATTTTCTCTATGAAAATAATAAAGCCTCCCTATCTAATAAGGAGGCTCTACTCAAGACCTTGAGTGCTTTTATTACTTCTTGAAAATAATGTAAGCAAGAGCACCGAGAATGAGCAGGTTGTGCACATTCTGTCCACCCAAGAAGGTGTTAGGGTCTTTAATGTTCAAAAATCCTTTCATATTAAATATGGGTTTATACTCGAAGATATATAAAAACAGCAAAGCCACAAATTTTTTATAATCTGTGACTTTACTAGGCAAAAAAATTAGCCTCACAGGAGGCGATTATTTTACCGCTTTGTACACTAGGAACAATACTCCTAATGCTGCTACGGCAGTCAGCAGGGGCTGTGCCTTTACTAATTGGTCTTTCATTGTTACCAAATTAAGGGTTAGAAAAATGGGTTATCTTTACAAATATAGGTTTATATTTACATTACCAATAATTCTGTAAAAAAGTCTAAATGCCAAAAAGAGCAGGTAGAAAGTCTAAAGCACAAACTCCTGCCCCTCCTAGTGAGAGGATAGTGGGTTCTAAGAAAAACCCAAAGGGAAGTGCTGCGAGTGAGAAATCAGCATCGAAGATAAAACTCAATGAGAAAACTCTCACAGCACTAAAAAATAAACTCAAAGAGTTCAAAGAGGAGCATCCCAATAAATCTAACATAACACTAAACGACCTCAAGGCGGTTTATCGTAGGGGTGCTGGTGCTTACTCAAAATCACATCGACCAACAATTACAGGAGGTGTTCCCAATAGTAGGAACGCTTGGTCAATGGCTAGAGTAAACAAGTTTCTACTAAAAGCAGGAGGAACAAAGGTTAAGGCTGCTTATGTGCAAGATGATGATTTGCTTAAGATGGAGGAAGGTGGTGATGTTAAAACATTATCAATACAAAAGCGTGATATAGGTCATGAAAAGCATTACATTAAAATTCAATATGGTTCAAATACAATAATGCTAACAAACAATGATTTATACATACCTAATGAGATTATTAATCGAATAAATGCACCAAAAGAGAAAATATATCAATTTAGTACTGTTTATGTATCACCAAGCGATAGGGGTCTAGGTATAGCAAGTAAATTGCTAAAGGCAACAATTGATTATGCAAAAGAAAATGAAATCTTTTTGGTTAGTTTGATACATTCTCAATCGAATAGCACCTTAAATGACTCAGAATTAATCAATTGGTTGTCAAGAAACGGGTTTTCAATTTTATATACACAAAATAAGGCATTGACTTATGCTTACTTTGATGGTTCAAACCCCGATGTAAGATTCGCCAAAGGTGGTAGTACATTACTTGCTCCTAATGGTAAAAAAAGCCTTTTAACAGAGGAGCAATGGCATTTAGTTCGCACCCAAGAGTTCAAAGCATGGTTTGGGGATTGGGAGAATGACCCACAAAACGCATCGAAGGTGGTAGATGAGAACGGAGAGCCAAAAGTGGTTTATCATGGTAGTGATAATAATTTTTCTGTTTTCGATTTTGTGACAAATAAGGGTGTATATTCTTCATATAGTAGTTTTACTAATAATAAAAAATTAGCAGAAAGTTATGGCAGCAATATTTACAATGTTTTTTTAAAAATACATAACCCTTATATTATTGATGGGAAAGGAGATTATATTTGGAATGTAGTTAAAGGTAAAAATAGCCCCGACTTATTTTTTGATGAATTGCCGTTGAATTACGATGGAATTATTTTCAAAAGTGTAATTGATTTTAACGGAAAATTAGGCACAAAGTTTGTTCTTGATATTTCGGATATTTATATGGTCAGAAAGCCAAGTCAAATAAAACTTGCCGATGGTAGCAATACGACTTTTGATAGTAGCAACCCCGATATAAGGTTTGAGAATGGTGGTAGCACACTACTTGCTCCAAATGGAGAACCAAGTAAACTTACGCCAGAGCAATATAAGTTAGTAAGAACACCCGAATTTAAGGCTTGGTTTGGCGATTGGGAAAATGACCCACAAAACGCATCAAAGGTAGTAGATGAGAATGGAGAGCCACTAGTTGTTTATCATGGAACGGATGTGAAATTTAATCAATTTGATAAAAGTAAAATAGGCTTCGGGAGTGGAGAAGAAAATGAAAAAAATGGTTTTTATTTCACAAGCAATTATTCGATAGCGAAAGGATATGCTGATGATTACAGCAATAAAGGGGAATATGGTGAGTCTATTGTTTTGGCTTGTTTTTTATCAATTAAAAATGCTTTGATTTTAGAAACAATAAGGGGAGGAGTAGTACAAACAGTAGTAGAAAACTACGATAAATATGATGGTATAATAATAGAAAAAGTTAGAGATTTTGGTGGTATTTCCAACCAAATAATTGCTTTCGAGCCCGAGCAAATCAAACTTGCTGATGGTAGCAACACGACCTTTGATAAAAATAATATGGATATACGATATGTAGAAGGTGGTAGAGTAGGTGGCTTTGAGGATTTAGAGGATGAGTGGTTGTCTAAAAAGATTGAGATATTCCTAGATAAAGCAAAGCCATACAAATTCTACTTTGTAGACCCTAAAACAAACTCACTCATAGTAGGATTCGATGAGTATGTAACTCAAGAACATCTAGAGAAAGTTTACCTTGAGGCTACATCTAGTAAGGAGTTTTTTCATGGTAATAGTGTAGAGGCAACTTACAATAAAGAAACAGGTGATACTATTTTTAGAATTAAACTAAGAAAAAAGGTTGAATACTATCATGGTGGGGATATATATGATGATAGATATATAGACCTTGCCCCTAATAGCCTAGTTCATAAAATACTATGGGATGAAGGTTATTCTATTAATGTAAAAGATAGATACATCTTATCTGGTGAAAAAAAAATAAGTTTTAGAGATAAAGACCAAGAGCAAGACACAAACGCAAGTAAGCCTAAAGGTTTATGGTATTCTTTTGGGTACGAGTGGGCAAATTGGGTTTCTAGGGAAATGCCAGAGAGGGCAAATACATACGAGTATATACATAAGATTGATGTCACTAAAAAGGTATTGAGGTTAGAAACTATTAAGCAATGTTTAGAGTTCACAGATAGGTTTGGGTCAGATGCTAGTTGGCATCGACATTACCTCATAAATTGGGATAAAGTTGCAAAAGTTTATAGTGGTATTGAGGTCACAAATCCTCGTGATTTTCATTTGGATGAGGAGAGAATTGGTGGTGCTAAACTATGGTGGTTGTATGGTTGGGATGTAGGTAGTGGATGTATTTGGAGAGAGGATGGAATTGAGTCGATAGAATTAGTTTATGGAGATGAGTATGCTAATGGCGGTGAGATTAATTCAAAAGATGATGTGAATGTTCCATTATATCATGGCACTACAAAAGAGGTTTGGCAAAATAGTGAATATGAAACCTATTTGTATGTTACTGACGATTTTGAAATAGCAAAAAAATATGCTTTAGAACACGAGCATGGAAATCCAATAGTAATAAAAATTGACCCTAATAAAATTAAAAATTTGAAATGGGATGTTGATTGTGATTCTAGCGATGAGGTTTGCCAAGAAGTTGGATTAATCACATGGCAAGATTCGTTTAATAAAATAGGAACATTTGCGATTTTTGGAAAATATGATGTTAATGATTTTGAAATAATTGAAATTACGAAAGACTACGCCAAAGGTGGCGAGGTTGATGAGAAGGTAATTAAAGAGAGATGGGCAAAAAAGAAGGATAGCCTAATGAACATGGCTGATAACATACGTAGCCTACGCACCAACCTACGCAAAGACCTTAAAAGCGATAATGATAAGGATAGGCTTACTGCCCTTGCCATTTCTCTAATGGACAAAACAGCAGAGAGGGTGGGTAATGATGAGAGTGAGGCTAATGGTCACTTAGGAATTACAGGACTAAGCAAAAGGAATGTAAAGGTCGAAGGCAACACTATCACCCTTAAGTATGTAGGAAAGAGTGGGGTAAAACACGAAAAGCAATTTAGCGATGAGGGTATTGCTAATGCCCTTAAAGATGCTATTGCTAATAGCCAAAGCAAATATGTATTTGAAACTAGCGATGGATTTAGGATTAAGAACGATAGGGTCAATAGATACTTAAATGAGTATGATATAAGTGCTAAAGATTTACGAGGGTATAGTGCTAACCAATGGATAGTAAGTAAACTTCGTGAGGTTAAGGATAAGGAGATATTAGGAGATGAGGCAAAGCGAAAAAAGAAATTCAACGAGATAGTAAAGAGTGTTGCGGAGAAAGTGGGTCATGGAGCACCTACATTAAAGAAACACTATATGCTACCCTCTCTAGAAAGGGAGTGGGTTAATCATGGTAGAATAGTTGATTTATCAAACATAAAGAGAGCGTTTAAGAGAGGTGGAGATGTTGGTGTGGGTAACATCAATCAAGGTAGTAGTGTAGTAAATAATATTGATTATGACCATTTAGACGAGTCGCAAGATTTACCTAATGACGGTGAGGGAGTATTTAAGAAAGGAGGTGAGATAAAATTCAATGATACGATTATCTATCACGAGGAGAAAGGTAATTTCTTTGTTCCAAAAAATACCGTTTACGCATGGCTATATGATGACCCTAATGCTGAAAAAAAACTTAATGATGGTGAATATGATTTCGTTTTGTTCCCCCCAGGTGGAGGAATAGGATTATTGGGTCAAAAAGGATATGTACCACCACTTTTGAAAGTATGGCGTAAAAGTTACCAAGACAAAACCAAAGGAAGTGATAAACTAATTGGTATTGTAAAGGCTTGGTATGATGAGGAGAATAAGAAGTTGTACATAGATATGATGACAACTAAAAGGCAATGGAGAAGGAAAGGGGTCAATTCTCATATCATCAAAGAGTTAAGAGAAATGTTCAACCTAGACAAAGACCAAATAGTATTTGATAAACCCACAGATGAAGGTAAAAAGTTTATGGCTAGTGGTAAGTATGCAAAAGGTGGTGAAACAGAAAAATACCAAGAAAACTTTGATGAGTTATTAAAAAATGAAGGTTGGGAAGTCAATTATTATGATAATAATGTAAATGTAGTGCCAAAAGAAAAGGCAACTAATATAAGTGTTTTTAGATTCGAGCCATATTATGAAAGTGTAAGCATCAAACTACCAACTAAAATGCAAGTGACTCTAGAGTGGGTCATGAATAAAGTTAATAATGATAAAGTTTATAAATCATTTGCGGAGAATTTTTCAAAAATATTAAAGGCTAAAGGATATGAAGGGTTAAATGCTTATCCAACTACTTATGGGATAGGCGTTTTTGTTGGTTTTGGTAAAGATATTGAAACAACTAAAAAAAATGTTGATGATTTGCTTAATTCACTAGGTATAGAGTATTCAAACGAATATTCTAGTGCTCATTGGGTATGGAGATATAAAATAAGTAAGTCAAAAGAAAATTTAGAGAAGATAAAAAACATAGATTCTAAATACGATAGAGGTGGTGAGTTAAGCGATGAGAATAAGAAGGAAATCTACAAAAAGTGGAAATCTCTTATCAACATGAGCAAAAGCGAACTTGAAAAGTTCTATAATAGCGAGGAGGGTAAGGTCGCTGGCTTAACACCACAACAAGCAAAATCACAGGGAATAGATAGTGGAAGGGAGAGTGCTAGGTGGATTATGAAAATGAAAAGCACTAGCGTGAAAGATTGGACTCCTACTATGTGGAAGTGGGCAAAAAAGCAGATTTCTTTTGTAAGTAGGATGAGTGGCAATAAAGGACCGCTTTACGATGAGAAAGGAAATAAAACTAGAAAACATACTTCTCTACTCATTTGGGGTCATAACCCAAAGAAAAAAGCACAAGGAGGGGAAATAGAATCACAATTAAATAATTTGAATATGAATGAAGTAACCTATAACCAATTACCTGCAATTAATGATTTAGGGGTTGGAAAGAAGTTTGTACTTAAAGAACATTTTTATGGCAACGAGGGTGGTAAGCCTACCCATCGTGGATGTCGCTACCTTATTGTTGAGAACATGGGTGATGCCCAAATGGCAGATTGCCTTAAACTAAAGGTGCACCATGCCTTTGGAGGGGGTGGAGTAACCACTAGAGGCATTATTACAAGACCCATTAAGAATATCATGAATAAGGGAAGGGATATGGGAGAAAGCCTCGCTAGTGGGGTAGAAAAGGCTTTTAAGAAGGGGGGTGAGTTAGACCCAGACAAAAAGGAAGTAAAGGAATACTTTGAGCATAAGAGTGGAGCAGCGGGTGGTTTGCTAGTAGGTAAACGCCATAGCGAAGGTGGAATACAAGCCATTAATAAATCCACAGGACAACCCCTAGAGATGGAAGGTGGTGAAGTGGTAATCACTAGAGATGCGGTAAGTGATTCGACCCTACATGATTTTAATGGTAAGCAAATGACCAATCGTGAAATCCTTAGTGCTATCAACGAGAGTGGAGGAGGGGTGAAATTCGCTGATGGTGGTGATGTTTCATGCAAGTGTAGTGGCAAAGAGTATAAGTTGGGAGGTAAAACCTACAAGGACTATGAATTATTTAATAAAATAAATAATGGCTATGGGTCTACATCTGCTATTAAAAAGGGAATGGAAGTAGAGGACAAGGAACATGGCGAAACTTTCAAACTTTTAAAGAATGGCGAGATAACTTATGAGCAATTTTTGAAAAAATTGGTAGTAGACCACTTATCGGAAAATCCTAAATATTACGATAAATGACTGTTTTTGGAAAAAAAATTAGTTTTCTTTGAAAATAAAGTTATTTTTGGTATAGACTTACCGAAATATCGAAAAAAATACGATTATGGCTACTTCAAATAAAAGTAAAAAGATACTTGAAAAAGCAAGAAAAGTTGCTGCAAAGACAAAAAAGAAAAAAGTATCTAAAGTTGATGTAAAGAAAAAAACAACTTCTTTCCCAGAGGGTCAAAACGCTCCTCAAAGCAAACGCTACACACAGGAGGCTGATAAATCACTTGGTGCAAAGAACACAGGATGGAGATGGACAAAAGAAGGTGCGAAAAAACTCGGCAAAGATGCAAACGCAAAACCTTCGCAAAGTGATATTGAAACATATCGCAACGAAACTTTTAAGTTGAAAGGTAAGCCAAACAAATCGGGTCCAAAAGGAGTAGGCGATGGTTCACATCGCTATTTGTATATAGAGCGTAGAGCAGACAAGGCTGATATTAAGCGTTCTCAAAAACTTGCCAAAGGTGGTAGTATCAATATGGATAAGCACATTTGGGAAGGATGGACAGTTGGCAGTTTCATTGAGGAATTAGAAATACCATTCCAATACCATAGCAAGTTCAAGTCAAGAGATGAGGTTAAGAAATGGGCGATGAGTGAGCAACCATATTATAAAAAGTATATACCTGAAGTCGTAGATTATTTTTGGGAGAAAAACCAAAACGAAAAATACGCCAAAGGTGGTGAAGTTGAAACAGCATTAGATAAACTAAAAAAGTTCGGTGCTAGAATTGAAAAAGTAAATGAGAAAGGTAGTAAAAAATGGTATGTATATAATGATGGTCAATGGGGTTTAATAGAAGATGATGAAGGATTTTATGCAAGTGATGATGAGTTGATAGAAATGGCTGATGACTATGCAAGTGAGTATGCCAAAGGTGGCTACATGGCGAATGGTGGAATCACTAAGGAAGATTTGAAAGAATTTAAGTCTTATGTTAAGTCATATTATGGCAAAGGTGAAATATATGAAGAATTTTTCCCACCAATAGGTGCATCGAATGATGAAATAGAACTAGCAATTAGAATGTATGTTTCCTATTGCAAAACCAAAGAAGGACAGTGGGGTAGAGGTGATACATTTGATAGGGAGTTTGTTCGTGATGTGATGCTATACAATAGGGGTCAAAAAACAAACCTAGAATATCAAAGAGCAGTAAAAGAGATAGTTAAGCACTATAAGAACAAATCCTTTGAATATGGTGGCATCCTTCAACCTATGATTGGTGGAGTAAACGCTGACCCTCGCTTTGATATTTACAACACTACCATGTTCGCAAAGGATGGGGCAGAACTACCTAAAGGCGAAAAGATGCGTAGAGGTGGTTTTGTTACCACGATGGATGATTTGATTGCTAGTGCTGACCTTATTGGTGAAGCGGAGGCTAAAATGAAAGAAGGAGATTTTGACCAAGTATTGAATTTCGCATACACTGATTATGGTGGGGATTTCTTTGATAAAGTCGCTATTGAATTTTTCCTTGAGAACTACCCAGACAATATTGTCGTAGAGAATACCATGTATAGTGGTAAAAATGCGATTGTGTTTGGA
>Ga0208360_1000089_pt1 | contig 28804 bp, 36 predicted proteins | sample LakMenE27Jul10ns_FD_150739 | JGI IMG/M metagenome (GOLD analysis project Ga0208360, IMG submission 150739) | Freshwater microbial communities from Lake Mendota, WI - 27JUL2010 deep hole epilimnion ns (SPAdes) | ecosystem: Environmental > Aquatic > Freshwater > Lake > Epilimnion/Euphotic zone ...
GTTTGTGGAGATAAGGAGTCAACATGAATACTAAAACATTATTATTAGCATTAGCTTTTATACTAATAGGAATTGGATTATTCAAACCTGATCTTGGATCATTGGTAGATCGTCCACAACCTGTTGTTGTTGATATTGCAGAATTATCTGCACCGGTTAGAGAAGGCTTAAAAGCTAAAGCTGATGAGGTTGTTAGGGTTTTAAAAGACGGTGATCCTGATCGTAAAACTGATGGCAAAAGATTATCTAGTTTATATGTAGATTTAGCAACTCTTGTAACCTTAGATGGTGATGATGAGGTTATTAAAAATACAGAAGAAATTAGACAAGCCAACAAATTAGCGGGAACTATGCTCAAACTGGATATTAAAAATAAATATCCTAAATTAGCAGAAGCTTGTAAGGCTGTAATAGTTGAGGCTATTGGCGATGATAGTGTAGCATTAAATAGAGAATCCCGCATTCAGGCTGCTGAGGGTTTTAAAGCATTGGCGTGGGCTTGTTCACAAGGAGCAAAATAAATGGCTCGACTATCACCAATTGATCTTTATAATAACTATAGACAAGGCTTTCAAGGAGCCATTTGGAATCAACTAGAATTTGATCACTTAATGGAAATTTTAAAATATCCATACTTTGGTGATGCTAGTTCTAGAATTACAAATAGTGGTAAAGGTAAACTATCAACTCCATACAAAAGCGTCTTGAAGTTTGATAAAAAGCCTTATGAAGAACGACAAGTTACTGGCGATTGCGTAAGTCATGGTACAAGAAACGCATGTGATATTAGTAGAGCGGTAGAAATAGATATATTGGGCGAAAAAGAAAGCTGGGTAGCAAGAGGAGCAACCGAAGCCATTTATGGCGCTAGAGGTTGGAGTGGTCAAGGTATGACAGGTAGCAAGGCCGCTGAATTTGTTAATAAAATTGGTGGTGTCCTTGTTCGTAAAAATTATAAGGGCGTTGTTGATCTTAGCAAATATGACGGAATGCTTGGTGCCGGATGGGGTGGTCGCGGTGTTCCGGATAAAGTATTAGATTTAGCTAATGATCATCAAATTAGAACTACATCACTTATTAAAAGTGTTGAAGAAGCACGAGACGCATTAGCAAATGGCTATGGATTAGCAGTCTGTTCTAATTATGGTTTTAGTAATAAAAGAGATAGTAAAGGATTTGCTAGAACTAGTGGTAGTTGGGCTCATTGTATGGCTTGGATAGCGTGTGATGATACCAATGGGGATACATCGTTTTTGGTACAAAATAGCTGGGGTAAATGGAATGATGGTGATCATCCAGAGTGGGGTCCAATTCCAGACGGCTCATTCCTAATCCATAGTGACGTAGCAGAAGGCATGATTAAACAAAATGGAACTTATGCCTTTAGTAATTTTAATGGATTTCCTGTACAAAAATTACCAGATTATGGGTTCGATTACTTATAAGGTGTATAATAATGAGACTAATAGATAAAATTGCTTTGCAACGACTAATTAGTATGCTATTAACTTTTATCTTGGCGGTACTTAAATTAATAGTACCGCAAAAAACAGAAGCGGATGATAATATTGATAATCCTAAACCAAAAAGAAAAAGAATCTTTCCAAGAGTAAAAAATGAATAAATTATTAGGGCTAGTATTAGTAGCAACTATATTATTTGGATCATCTCAATACAAAGGATCCACTACGGCATCTGTTGTTCTGGCTGGCGGCATTATTAAGTCTACACATATTGAAATGCCTGATACAAAATACAAAAGGAAAAATTGTCCAGTATGTAAGGGTACGGGTAAATATTTGAGTGGTGACGGTATCAAAATGGTTGATTGTGGATATTGTGAGCCAGAAACAGGCACACAAACACTCACACAACCATCTAAGAGTGGTGTAACTAAAAGTGGTTCAACAACTATATCATGTGGACCTAATGGATGTAGGATAATCAAAAAATGAATAATGATGAACAGTTAAAAGCAATAGCCGCAAAGGTTTTAAATAAAGCCGGAGTACCACAAGAAGAAAATTTTGGTAGCGTTATTGCTATTCTTATGATGATTAGTATTATTCTAACAGTTATTAGAGTATTACAAGAATGTAATAAAAATAAATTATCTGGAAACTATACCTCTCAAGATAAATACAATCTTTACGGATCAGAAATTAAAGAATATAGTGCTCGTCGTGGTCTGTTCACACAGATGAGAATTAAAAGAATATTAAGAAGAGAGTTACCAAAAGAACAATATGCTAAATATGGTATTCAACTATTGAACGCTATTTTAGATACAGGAGCAGATCTCAAGGATGATGAAGTCATAACCTTAGTGGAGGCAGCAAATGTTTAACATTTTAGTATGGTGCGTATATGGTTTATTTGTTGGTTCTATTGCTAAAAGTATAGTACCCGGAGAAGAAAATTTTGGTTTTGTTAAAACAGTAGCATTGGGTGTTGCTGGCTCTTATATGGGCGGAGCAATCCTGTATTTATTAGGAAACTACGATGCTGTATCTCCTGCCGGTGTTGTTATGGGTGTTGCTGGTGCAGTATTATCATTGGTTCTGTATAACAAACTCACAACAAATAAATCTTGACCAGACGCGTAGGTTTGCTATAATACTTCCATGAGACCATCGTGGACAGATTATTTTTTAGGTTTGGCTAAAGTTGTTTCTCAACGTAGTCACGATATGCAAACACAGCACGGCTGCGTTATCACAGATTCTAGGGATAGAATTCTAGGCGTAGGATATAATGGCTTTCCTCGTGGACTTGATGATGATTTATTACCTAGAACACGGCCAGAAAAATATCCATGGATGATTCATGCCGAAAGAAATGCGCTATCTAACTGTGTTGTTAGACCAGATAATGGTATAGCGTATGTTACTGGTCAAAGTTGTAATGACTGTATTATGGCTTTATGGCAAGAAGGTATAAGAAAAGTAGTTATGTCAAATAATCATGGTACACATTTATTCAATGAAGAAGCCCAAAATATTTTTAGAAAATTTGTCTCAATGAGCGGAATAGAAATTATTTATATAGAACCAAATCTTTCTTGGCTGAAAGAACTCGGTGGTGTATTATGAATACAACAGTATTATTCTATATTAGTATTTTTATTTTTTTATATCATAAGTTTACCGGTAATACAGAAATGTGTTTAACTTCTTTTCAACTCACAGTATTACTGGGCATTTCAGCAATTTTATATAGGAGATAATATGTCGGCGCTCCAAGAACTGCAAAATTATACATTCGTTAGTAAATACGCTCGTTGGATTGAGGATAAGAATCGCCGTGAAACATGGAAAGAAGCGGTTGATAGAGTCCGTGACATGATGCACACGAAGTATGATGAGTTTGGAATCAAAGACGATATTGATTGGGCTTATGATATAATGTATAAGAAAAAGGTTCTTGGTTCTCAAAGAGCACTCCAATTTGGTGGCGATCCTATTCTTAAAAGACACGCAAAAATCTATAACTGTACCAGTTCTTACTGTGATAGATTACGTTTTTTCCAAGAATGTTTCTGGTTATTATTGTGCGGAAGTGGAACCGGATTTAGTGTACAAAAACACCATGTTTCTAAATTACCAACACTAGAGCACGCCCCCGTAGAAGATGTTGGAACTAAATATGTTATTGACGATAGCATAGAAGGTTGGGCCGATGCTTTAGGTGTTTTACTTAGTTCTTATTTTAGTAAACCAGTAGAAGAATTCAAACAATATAAAAATTGTCATATAGTTTTTGATTATACTAATATTAGACCAAAAGGATCGTCTTTGGCATCCGGCGTGGGTAAAGCACCCGGTTATGAGCCATTAGCAAATGGCCTTGAAAAAATCAGATCTTTATTAGATCGTTGTATAGCAAATGGACAAAAAAAATTACGTCCTATCGACGCTTATGATATAGTGATGCATAGTAGCGATGCTGTTTTAAGTGGAGGAGTAAGGCGTTCGGCTAGTTTAGCGCTATTTAGTCCCGATGACGAAGAAATGGCAAAAGCTAAAACCGGTAATTGGTTTATTGACAATCCACAGAGAGCAAGAAGTAACAATTCCGCACTCCTACTAAAGAATGAAACTACTTTTGAGGAATTTGATACTCTTATGCAATCTGTGAAAGAATTCGGAGAACCAGGATTTATTTGGAGCGAGTCTACAGAAATGATTTTTAATCCATGTGTAGAAATTGGTATGTGGCCTGTCGATGAAGAAAATGGTAAGAGCGGATGGCAGGGTTGCAATCTTTCTACCATTAATTGTTCTAGTGTAACCGACGAGGAGGATTTTTATGAAAGGTGCAAAGCAGCTTCCATTATTGGTACTCTTCAAGCTGGTTTTACTAAATTGGATTATTTGGGAGAAACTAGTGAAAGGATTTTTGACAGGGAAGCCCTATTAGGCGTGTCATTAACTGGCACAATGGAAAAGCACGATCTGGTCTTGACAGAAAAGGTTTTGACCAAAGGCGCTAAAATAGCGGTCGAAACAAATAAAGAATTAGCAAAAAAGATAGGTATTAATCAAGCGGCTAGAGTCACATGCTTAAAACCAGAAGGTACCAGCAGTAGTATGTTGGGTACTAGTTCTGGTATACATCCACATCACGCCAAACGATATATACGTCATGTACAGGCGAACATTTTAGAAGCACCATACCAACACTTCAAAAAATTAAACCCGCAAGCCTGCGAAAAATCATCTTGGTCGGCCAATAATACTGATGAAGTTATTAAATTTCCTATAGAAGTACCTGATGGTGCAAAATTAAAGAATCAATTACCAGCCGTTGAAATGTTATCAATAGTAAAAGATACTCAAAAGCATTGGGTACAATCAGGAAAAAATAAAGGCTTATGTACTCAAGAATATTTGAGCCATAATGTTAGTAATACTGTTACGGTTAAGCCTGACGAATGGGAAGACGTAACCAAATTTATTTATGATAATCGTAAATATTTTGCCGGTATTAGTTTGATTCCTCAGAGTGGCGATAAAGACTATCCACAAGCACCATTTACCACAGTTTATACTAGTCGTGAAATTGTTAAAGAGTATGGTGATGCTGCATTGTGGTGTTCTGGTCTAATCGAGTTATCTCTTAACGCATTCGATAACAATCTTTGGGCCGCTTGCGATTACGTTAGTATGAATCAAGCAAAGACAGACGATGCTCAAGATAAGTTATTATTTGTTACGAAAATGAAAAACTTTGCTGGTAAATATTTTGATGGTGATATCAAACGTTTAACATATTGCATGAAAGACGTTTATAATTGGAAAATCTATTGTGATCTATATAATAGTTTCAAAAAGGTTGATTATACGCAACTATCTGAAACAGAGGACAATACCGTGGGAATAGAGGAAATTAGTTGCGCTGGCGGTGCATGTCTAATTTAATCCACTATTCGCAAAGGGTAAACATTGAGAAAAAATAATAAAAAGAAAAAAGCTGTTGATCTCACTAATGATATTGAACAATCTGGTCCTATCTATAGAAATAGATTAAAACCCAGGAGCGAAAATCAAAAAGAATATATAAGAACTGTTGCTGAAAATACTATAACTTTTTGTCAAGGGTTAGCCGGATCAGGTAAAACCCACATAGCAATTGGTATGGCACTAGAGTATTTATTAGACCAAAAGGTTAATAGAATTGTTATCACAAGGCCAGTTATAGAGGCTGGTGAAAAAATAGGATATCTACCAGGAACGGCGGAAGAAAAATTACATCCTTATTTATTGCCTATTATTGATGAAATTAATCATTTTATTAGTATGGCCCAGTATGCTTCATTAAAACTAAATAATAAGATAGAAGTAGTACCTTTAGGTTTAATGAGAGGTCGTAATTTTCACAACTGTTTCATTGTTGCTGACGAGTGCCAAAACGCATCATACGAACAATTAAAAATGTTATTGACAAGAGTTGGTCACGAGAGTAAATTAATACTAACTGGCGATATTGGACAATCCGATCTTAGTAGACACTTACAGGGTGGATTTATTCATATGATCAATGCTCTAGATGGAATAGAAGGTATCGGGAATTGTAAATTAGAATCATCAGACATAGTGAGAAATCCAATAATAGCAAAAATTTTAGCAAGATTAGATAATTTTGAAAATGGAACAAAAACATAAACAATGTCTATTATTGAATGCTGATTATAGTCCATTAAGTATAATATCCTGGCAAAAGGCTATTATATGGTCTATAAGATTTGAAAATAATCCTAGATACGGTATTGAAATAATAGATTTCTATAAAAACGATCACATCAATGGAGTAGATAAAAAATATCCTATTCCAGCAGTAACCAAAACGCAAAGATTTTTTAGAATCAATAATCAGGATGTTATATTCTCTCGTAAAAATATTTTTATCAGAGATAATTATACTTGTCAATATTGCCATAAACAATATGAAATGAGTAGTCTAACATATGATCATGTTATACCAAAATCTAAATGGACAGGACCATCATCACCAACTAGTTGGACAAATATAGTCACGGCGTGTACATACTGTAATCGTAAAAAGGGTAATAAAACACCCAAACAAGCTAATATGCCCTTGATTAAATTACCAATAAAACCAAATAAAAATATGAAATTCTTGCCTATTGCCGAACATCTTCTTAAGATAAAAGATGATCTACCAGAAGAATGGAAGACATATCTGCCGGAATCTTATCTATAATGCCAACATACTCATATCAGTGCGAAAAATGTCAAAATAGATTTGAATTATTTTTTTATATCAAAGACTATATAGATCATCCCAAATGTGAAAAATGCCACAGTAAACAAACCCACAGAAGATATGTTGATGATGTGATAACACAAAGCACAAGTGTTCGTAAGTCTGATACAGAATTAAAAACATTAGGCGATTTAGCTAAACGTAATAGTGACAGAATGAGCGAGGATGAAAAAACTCATTTATATCATAAACATAACGAATATAAATTTGATGAAAGTACTAAGACATTACCAACAGGCATGAGCAGAATCAAAAAACCAGAAAAAATCAAATGGCCAGGATCCAAAGGCAAAACTAAACGAGGTAAAAAATGAATCATTATTCTAATATATTCCAAATCAATCCTTCCAAAATAGATCCAGTTTCGGATAGGAATTATTATACTGTTTTAGGAAAACACGATTTCTTGGATGAAAACAACAATCCGCGAACCAAAAATGAAAAAAATGCTTACGCTTATTCCAAAATCAACAACGATAGCGATACTCAATATTTTGTAAAGGTTGGATTATATGGTAAGATATTTAATCCAATAGGACTATATTCAGAAGGCAAAGCTAATAAATTCTTATCAAAAGTAGGTAAAAATGAATTCAGTTTCACCAGAGTTAATCAAAAGGTTTTTGATATGTATGTAAATTTTTTAAGAACAAAAAATGTCGCATGGTTAAATAATGCAGAAAGGGAACTAACATGAACAAAGAAACAAAGTACGCAATATTGTACCTAAATAGTATAGGGAAATCTGATGAACAAATATCCAAAGAACTCAAAGTAGATATTTCAGATATCAAAAAAGCAACCAAACAATCTAGCAATAATACTAAAATAAAAACAACTTCTTCGAAGGTTAATAGTAAAGATCTTATGATTACACAAACCAACAATAAGAAGATCAATTCTGTGGCTATTATGACAAAAGCAGCATCAGAAGTAAATGACGATTTCAAGAAAAAAATCAAATCCACAGTATCTCGTAGTGGCAAAGTATCTATTTTTCGACCAGATAAAAATAAATGAAATATATCTCCAAATATTCCAATGATAAATTTGTAACAGCACAGCAATATATTACTGAGCTGATTTGCGAACACAAGGCATTAAAGGAAAAAAAGGATTTGCATTTTAGATTTTGGACAAACAAGGAGTGGTCTTTATTTTATAGAAATCAGATAGCCACAGCTAATAAATTAATTGAAAAATATTCTAGCCAAGCCATTATAGAAGCCATCAAAGACGATAGAGCCAAGAAAATTTTTTCATTGCGAGCACCGCACTTGATTCCTATCATAGAAGAACACGAGGCTATCATACAAGCACAAAATAATAAATTGTCTATGGAATTTGATAGAAATACTCAAAAGACATACCACAAATCATCTAAACAAAAAAATACTCTGTCAAGATTAAAGGAATTAGAATGAGCTTAAAAGAGGATGTAAAAAAGAACTTCGGAGATAATATTCTAATTACAGCAAGTTCTGTCATGGACAAAAAACTGCTCACAATACCAGTTAGTCCATCGTTAGATATTGTATTAAATGGTGGTATTCCAGAGGGTAGTTTTGTTATTTTAACAGGACAACCCAAGTGCGGAAAAACAACAACATCCCTAGATTTCTGTGCTACTGCACAAAAACCAGAATACGCATATGGATCTTTTAAAGATGGCCGAGAAGTGTATTACCTGAACATTGAAGGTAGATTGAAAAAAAGAGACTTAGAAGGAATACCAGGATTAAATCTTGATAAATTTCATATTGTAGGATCTCAAGAAGGTAAAATTTTACACGCAGAAGAATATCTACAAATAGGCGAACGCATTATTAATGAATTACCAGGATCAATAGTTATTATTGATTCATATTCAGCATTATGCACCGAGGCCGAGATCACTAGCGATATGAATAAAATGCAAAGAGCAGACGGAGCAAAATTATTAGCTAAGTTTTGTCGTAAAGTAGCTAATGTTATTCCTGTTAACAAAAATATAGTTATTGGTATTACTCATCTAATGGGTAATCCCGGATATGGAAATGCTGAATGGAAAGAGAAGAGCGGTCAGGCCATTGCATATCAAACTGATATAAAGCTTAAAGCCAAGTTTTTTAAGAAGTGGAATCTATCCGATGATAGTCCACAAATCGGACAAGAAGTAGAATGGGAAGTACTATGTTCGGCATTAGGACCACCGGGCGGCTCAATTACTAGTTATATAAGATACGGAACAGGTATTGATAAACACATGGAGCTTTTAAATTTAGCCGTGGATCTTGGCTTAATCAATAAGGGTGGTGCTTGGTATACAATTACTACTGTTGAAGATAAGCCAAAATTTCAAGGTTTAGAAAAAGCCAGACAGTATCTTGTTGATAATCCGAAAACATATAATGATCTTTTGGAAAAAGTCTATGAAACAATGGGTATCAAATGCAAGTAAAAGATTTGGACAATAATTTTTGTCATTGGCAATTAATTGGTGGAATATCTCATGGGTCGCTCAAGAACAAATCAAGCCTACATCTAAAAGCCAGAGAGTTAATTCATGAATGTTTTCCAACACTTCAGGTTCTAGAAGAAGTACCAGTTCAAGTTAGGAGATCAGAAACTCTGTATTTGGATTTTTACTTGCCATTGAACAAGAAATGTATAGAAGTACATGGAGAACAACATTATACATTTAGCAGATTTTATCATCACAACTTGTTAGGATTCATGAGGCACAAAAAAAGAGATCAAGAAAAAGCTGAATGGTGCAGTATCAATGGGATTGAATATATAGAATTACCGTTTAATGAAGATATAGACAAATGGAAAAGCAGAATAAAAAATGAATAATACTACCACCAACAAAAGTTCAACTGAACAAGTTAGTTATTGGGACAATATTTTAGATGAGTACGAGAAAAATCTCGGACTACCTAATTATATTAGTGAGGTTATTAGCGAACAAGAGATCAATCAATATTTAACCATGGATAGAGATCGCATAGAAAAATTAACGCCAGAAGATTGTTCTCAAATAGCATACAGGTTGGCCCAATTTGCTTTTCATATACAAAGATCACTAAATAGAGAACTCGCAAGATTAAACTGGGCGGAAGATACGATTAAAGAAACTATTGCTGATGATATAAATAATTATAAGGGATATGGCTATATAGAAAAGTCAGCACAAGCCATCAAACACAACGATAAAGCTAGTGCATTAAACAAAATTAAGAAATATGCCAAACAAAGATCAGATAGACTCAGTTATATCGCCTCCTCTGTAAAAAATCTATCAGATATATTGATTTCTATTCAAAAAACAAAGGTGAAACATCATGGAACTTAATTTTAGTGATCCAGAGCAAATTAAGCAATTAATTAGTGCATTACAAAATTTATTACCGAAAGAAAATACTCCAAAGGCAGAAGAGAGAACAGAAGAAATTCTTCCAGATCATAATATAAAAACAAAAACAAGAAAACTAAAATCAGAACATTATAATAAATTTGATAATATGCCAGAAGCCGGTATGCATAAAAGTGATTCTTTAATAGATAAAAAGTTGTCTGTTCATCCTCCAAGCCCAAGAACAAGACAATTTGAGGCTGTAGATGTAAAGTGTAGATCTTGTGGGAAAAGCGAAAAAATCAATCCTGTTCTTCTGCCGGATTCCAACGATAGATATAAATGCAACAAGTGTTCTACGATGGCTGGTGAGTAAATGCCAATAATTTTATCTGATCCTTCTGCTGAAAGAGCGGTACTCGCAGGAATATGTAAGTATGGCGAGGAAGTTTATCTTGATATTGCAGATATACTTCAAGAGTCTTCTTTTACCATTGATAGTAATAAAATACTATATAAGTGCTTAAAAGATCTGTGTGAAAAGAATAGTCCTAATAGTATAGATCTCGCATCTATATATTCTGTGGCTCAAGAAGTTGGTGTGTCTCATATTTTATCCAAAAAAGAAGAGGCCCAACATCTTAGGGCGGTTTTAGATTTTCCTGTTAATAAAGAAAATGTACCTAAGTTTGCGGCTAAAATTCGTAAGCTAGAAATTGCAAGATTACTTAGGGAGCAACTAGAAAAAGCACAAGATAAAATATTAGAAATTAATGGTAGCGAATCTATATCTTCGATTATAGGACTAGCCGAGGATACGGTTTTTAATTTTACGTCGCTCCTTAACGATACTGACTCTGCTCCGGAGCAAATAGGTTCTAATCTTGATGAGTACATCGAAAATCTAGAAAAAAATAAAGTAGATCAAGTTGGTATACCAACAGGATTTCCTGTGTACGATCAGGCTATTGGCGGAGGATTAAGAAGAGGAACAGTAAATGTTATAGCGGCCAGACCCAAAACAGGAAAAACGCTTTTGTCCGATAATATAGGAAAAAATATTGCTGATCTTGGTATTCCCATATTAAATATGGATACAGAAATGAATAAACAAGATCATATTCATAGAATTCTTGCTATGATGAGCGAAACCGAAATCAATAGTATAGAAACCGGAAAGTTTGCTGATTCTCCGGATAAAAAGAATAAAATAGCAAAAGCTGTTAACGAATTAAAATCTCTAAAAATATACCATAAAAGCATAGCTGGAAAACCCTTTGAAGATCAATTAGCCATCATGAGAAGATGGTTAGTTAAAGAGGTTGGTTTAAATGATGATGGTACAGCAAAAGAGTGTGTTATATTTTATGATTATCTAAAATTAATGGATAGTTCTGGTATTAGTCAAGACCTCAAAGAATATCAATTATTAGGATTTATGATGACAAGTCTTCATAATTTTGCTGTTAGATATCAAGTGCCAATTGTGGCTTTTATTCAATTAAATAGAGATGGTATCACCAAAGAAAGTACAGATACGGCTAGTGGATCAGATAGAATTATATGGCTATGTAGTAATTTCAGTATATTTAAACGCAAAAGCGACGAAGAAATAGCCGAAGATGGTCCGTCAGAAGGTAATCGCAAATTGGTTCCATTAATTAGCCGTCACGGCGGAGGATTAGATGATAACGATTATATTAATTGTCATATGAAAGGATGGTGTGCAAAAATCACAGAAGGAAGAACCAAATTAGAAATTTCTAATAATACAGGAACCAAAAAGAATAACAAAAATACATTTGTACTAGAAAATGATAACACAGAAGAAAACATCCCGTTTGTATAATCAAAAACAGCTTAAAGTAATTTGCGACAAGTTGTGCGATAGTATAGATGATCTTATACAAGTATTATCTATAAGTCATTTAAAACATAACGGCAAAATGATATCGGGTAGTTGTCCCATACACAATGGAGATAATCCATCTGCTTTTAATTTATATCCTGAAGGAGAATCTTATAGAGGTAACTGGAAATGCAGAACGCACGGATGCGAGAAAATTTTTAAAGGATCAATTATAGGCTTTATTAGGGGAGTTCTGTCGAATAAGAATTATGGCTGGGTCACAGAAGGTGACGATACTGCATCTTTTGAAGAAACTATAGAGTTTGTAGAAGCCTTTCTAAAGCAAGAAGTACACAAGATCAAAATATCAAAACACGAGATAGAGAAAACTAATTTTACTAATATCGTTAATAATATCGTTACTAAAGCAGAGTCTCCTAAACAACTAATAACCAGACAACAAGTTAGAAAGTCTCTAGAATATCCTTGCAATTATTTTATTAATAGAGGTTTCAGTAACGATATTTTAGAAAAATACGATGTTGGGTTATGTAATAAATCTAATAAAGAAATGTACAATAGGGCTGTTGTACCAATTTATGATAATGATTACAAATTTTTAGTAGGATGCACAGGAAGAAGCATATTCGACAAATGTGACAAATGTGGATATTACCATGATCAGAATTGTCCATCAGAATCAGAAGGTTGGAAATTCCCTAAATGGAAACATAATTATGAATTCAAAAGCCAAAATCATTTATACAATTTCTGGTTTGCTAAAAAATCTATACTAGAGTCTGGAAAGGTTATTCTTGTAGAAAGTCCTGGTAACGTATGGAGATTAGAACAAGCCGGTATTCATAATAGCGTAGCCATGTTTGGCTCGTCATTAAGCGATAGACAAAAAATCATATTGGATGGATCTGGTGCTATGACTATAATAACTATTATGGATAATGATTTAGCTGGTAAAAAAGCGGCTGAGATAATTTATACGAAATGTAAAAATACTTATAATATTGTGAATCTAAGTATCAATAAGCCAGATGTTGCCGAAATGACCATAGAAGAAATCGACACAGAAATTAAGAGTAAAATATGACACAAATTATTGCATTTGCTGGTCGCAAACAATCAGGGAAAACAACTTGCTCTGAAGCTCTTTTAAAATATGCGAATGGATCAATAGTCCCCTATAATAGTGGCAAGATATATAATTTTGCTGATCCACTCAAAAAAGACATTTGCATGAATATACTTGGATTAACATATGATCAATGCTACGGTTCTGATGACCAAAAAAATGAACTAGTAAATTGCTTTTGGGATAATAATCAATTAACAGCCAGAGAAGTTATGCAATTTGTTGGCACAAATATTTTTAGAAAAATGCAAAATAATGTATGGGCAGATGCCACCATATCAAAAATTAAAACTGAAAATCCTAACATAGCAATAATTGCAGATTGTAGATTTCCAAACGAAGTTTCTTCAATTAAGGATGCTGGAGGCGTAGTTATAAAATTAATGCGTAATCCATACAATTCAGATCACGAAAGTGAGATTGCGTTGGATCCTGATAATTATGATTATTCTCATTTTGATTTAGTCATTGATAATCATCGTATGTCTATACGAGAGCAAATAGATACTGTTATTAATTTCCTAACCAATAAAGGAATATTACCATTATAATTACATATTTTCGGAGTTCGTCATACAATACTCATAGTATGTGCGAACAACAATATTTTATTGAATATGTTTTGGGTATGCGTGGACAATCTAATAAAAAAGCAGATAAAGGAACAATCTGTCATAAAGTTTTAGAATTGCTCGCTGTTATCAAAAAAGCACAACAAGATAAAATATTATTTATAGAAGATGAAATAGTTGGTAATATAAATATTAATAAATATGATTTAGATATTCTAATCGAACAAGTATATAACTACTATATTGGTGAATTTTCCCATCACGTTTGGGAAAGCAAAGACTTCAAAGACTGTCGTACCTGGGTTTATAAAGCCATAGAATTTAATAGTGGGGCTTTTGATCCGAGAAATAGAGAAATAGTATGTCCAGAGCAACATTTTGATATAGAGATAAAAAAACCTTGGTCTAAATATTCATATTCTACTGATGAAGGTCAGCTAGAAGGACATCTGGCTATTAAGGGAACTATTGACTTGATCACCAAAGTGAGCGATAATACATTAGAAATCGTGGATTGGAAAACTGGAAAAAGACTTGATTGGGCAACAGGACAGGAAAAAACTCCAGAAAAATTACAGAATGATCCTCAATTGATGATTTATCATTATGCTGTTAGTCATTTATATCCAGAATATGATTATGTGATTGTGACTATATATTTTATTAATGATGGAGGTCCATTCTCTATACTTTTTGATAAAAGCGATCTTGCAAAAACAGAAAAAATGTTACAGTCTAAATTTGAGGTGATCAAGAAAACTAAAAAACCTAGATTACATAAAACATGGATGTGTAATAAGTTGTGCCATTTTGGTAAAACAACTTTTGAAAACGACAATAAGATATTACCAATTATAGAATATAGAGATAATCAAGTTTGTAATCCAAACTATCCAATGACAAAATGCGAACAAATAAAACACGATATAGAGATTAAGGGTATGGACGCCGTTGTATCAGAATATAAAAAGGATGGACATTCTTTTGGTAAATACAAAGCTCCTGGTGCAGTAGAATGAAATTTTATAATCCTTTACATTGTCACTCGATGTATAGTCTATTAGACGGTTTATCTAAACCTCAACAAATAGCTGATAGATGTTTAGAAATAGGATCTACCGCTTGTGCTTTAACAGACCACGGTAATATAGCTGGTGCTATTAAATTTCACAAGGTTATGAAGAAAGCTGGTATAAAACCAATTCTAGGATGTGAGTTGTATATATCAGAAGATGCTTCTATAAAAGATAAGTCAAATAAAGAACTTAGCCATTTTATTGTATTGGCCAAAAATAAAACCGGGTGGCAGAATTTAATCAATCTGGTATCAGAGTCCAACAGACCAGACTTTTATTATCACAAGCCTAGGATCGATTTAAACAATCTGGAGAGATTCTGTGACGGCAACCTAATAGGTATTTGCGGCCATCTAGGTTCTTTATTGGCCGATAAAATTACGGAAAATGATCAAATTATTCCTGATTGGAAAAATATAGGAACCAGATTGATAGATCAATTAAAAGATATATTTGGTCCAGAAAATTTATTCTTGGAAGCCCAATTAATGGATCAAGAAAATTTACCCATACAAAAGAAATTAACAGAAGTTGTAAGGGCATTAGGTCAATTTACAAAAACCAAAATTATATGTACTCCAGACGCTCATTATGCGAATAAAGAGGATGCTTCAGATCAAAGAATACTATTGTGTAATAATCTAAAAACCACAATGCCAGAAATTAGTAAAAAGATTAATCAAAATCAAGATATACCAATGGGGTGTTTCTTTACTTCTGATAATTATCATATTTTATCTCAAGAAGAAATTGCCGCTCTGCACACAGAAGAAGAAAGAGATAATACTCTATTAGTATCTGATATGTGCGAAAATTATGAAATTGAAAGCAAACCTAGATTGCCACCATTTGGTTGCGATGCTCCAGATGAATTCTTAAGAGAACTATGCAGAAAAGGATGGAAAGATAAAATACAAAATAATATACCAAAAGAACAGCAGAGTATTTATGTTGATAGAATCAAATATGAATTAGATATTTTACAAGGAGCTGGTCTTAGTAGTTACTTTTTAATAGTTCAAGATATTGTCAATCATGTTAGAGACAACAAATGGCTTCCAGGACCGGGTCGAGGTAGTGCTGCCGGGTGTCTAGTATCCTACTTAATTGGTATAACCAATATTGATCCGATAAGATATAGTTTATTGTTTGATAGATTCTACAACTCTGGACGAAATACTGGTGATCGAGTAAGTATGCCGGATATTGATGTTGACGTTCCCATTGAAAAGAGAGAAGATATTATTTCTTATATTAAAATGAAGTATGGATCTAGTCAGGTTTCACAGATGGTTACATTCAATACAATTAAAGGTAGAGGTGCTATTAAAGACGTATTAAGAGTATATGGTAATATTGGTTTTGAAGAAATGAATAATATTACTAAAAATATACCCGATGAAGCTAAAATAGCAGACGAACTTCAAGAAATGAAAGACGAAACAGGTGAATCGTCAATTATACGTTGGGCATTGGAGAACCAGCCAGACAAACTAAAAGAATGGTGTCATATTGATAATAATGGACAATTTCAGGGGCCGCTTGCCAAAAGATTTGAACAGGCTATTAGATTAGAGGGAACTAAAGTGAACCAATCTAAACATGCGGCTGGCGTCGTTATTGCTGATACCGAATTATCCAGCATATGTCCCATGGTGTATGATACTAAAACAAAAACTAGAATAGCCGGAATGGAAATGGAAGATTTGGAAAGTATCGGAATTGTAAAATTTGATATCCTTGGTGTTGCTATGTTGGACAAAATCATGTATATATCAGAATATCTCAAGAAAGGAGTTTCAAATGAAATTTCATGAAGTTGCGGTTGGAGAAAAATTTATTCACAATAATCAGGAGTATATTAAGACTCCAGAAATGAGGGTCAGTTGCTGCAAGATCAAAGATAACTGTCAGATTCTTACCACAGGACAAAAGGCAGTACTAAAACCGTTGGATGAAGTAGAAAAAGTACAATAAATATGCTGACCAAAAAAATATGTGTTTTTGACTTTGAAACCGATGGATCAAATCCTCTGGTTTGTAGTCCAGTACAATTAGCGGCTGTTATAATAGATCCCGTTAAACTAGAGATTGTTCCAGATTCTGAATTTAATGCTTTTTTTAAACCAGAACCGATGGAGAATAATTCTGATTATAAGTATGATACTGATATAATCGAATTTCATTCAAAGGTTAGAGGTTGTTCTCAAGAAGCGATATACGCCGCTTGGAACGAATATCCATCCCAAGAAGTTTCATGGAAAGCTTTTGTCAGTTATCTAGAGAAATATAATTGTTTTGGATATAAGAAAAAGAGTATATTCTCCGCACCTATTGCCGCTGGATATAATATAAATAGATTTGATCTGAAAATTATACAAAGATTAAGCGAAAAATATAAAAATGTTGATGCTAAAGAAAATATCACCACTTTATTTTATCCAAGAGACGTACTCGACATAATGAATTTGGTATTCTATTGGTTCGAAAATATCAATATCAAAAATTATTCTTTAGATACGATCAGAGAATATATGGGAATATCAAAAGATGGTGCTCATGATGCTCTGAAAGACGTAAAAGACTGTGCCAAAATATTATTAAGATTTATGAGACTACATAGAAATTTATCTGCTAAGATTATATTTAAGGACGCCTTTTTAAATGATAAAGTTTGAGTGCGGTTGTGAGTTCCCAACCGATAGTTTGGATAAACAAAAAACATCTATCGATTTTGATATTCATAATATAAATTTTAGTTGTCAAAAAACCTGGGACTTAATCTCTGAAGGAAATACCAAAGGATGTTTTCAATTAGAGAGCCGCCTTGGGCAAGCAATGAGTAAAAAACTCAAGCCTACTAATATAGAAGAATTATCCGCTTTGATTAGTATTTTAAGACCAGGATGCTTGGAAGCATATAGAGATGGAAAAAGCGTATCATATCATTATATTGATAGAAAAAACGGTAACGAATCTATAGACTATTTTCATAGTTCGTTAGAGCCAATCTTGAAAAATACTTATGGAGAAATGGTATATCAAGAACAAGCAATGGAAATAGCCAAAGATATAGCTGGCTTTAATTTGCAAGAAGCTGATATGTTGCGTAAGGCTATAGGAAAGAAAAAGCCAGAAGAAATGGCAAAGATTAAAACCAAATTCTTAGATGGCACTAGAAGTATGGCTAAGGTATCAACAGATGAGGCCGAACAAATATTCGGATGGATAGAAAAAAGTCAAAGATATTCTTTTAATAAAAGCCATGCTGTGAGTTACGCAATCAATGCTTATATATCAGCGTATGCTAAAACACACTTTCCAACCATTTTTTTCTTATCATATCTTAGATTAGCTAAAGATAAAATTGATCCACAATTAGAAACGTTAGAATTAATTAGTAATGCAAAGGATATGGGCATTAGTGTTTTTGGACCACAATTAAAACACAAGAATAAAGATTTTGCTATTATTGATGGAAAAATATATTTCGGATTAACGAACATCAAAGGATTAGGGGATTCTGTTTATCAAAAAATATTATCAATAACAGAAAATTTAGATGTTGCATCATTAGATTGGCCAAATACATTATTAAGAATTTTGGTAAATATCAACTCGTCATCTGCTAAAGCTATAATCTTATCTGGAGCTTTAGACTATCTTAAAATTTCCAGAAATAAAATGCTATTCGAATTAAATTTGATATTGGAATTAACAGATAAAGAAATTAGTAAGTGTCTTGAAATTATACATTCTAATAAAATTAATAATTCATGCGATATAGTTAGGCTATTACTAGCAAATAGTAAAATATCTAAAAATAGACATCCAAAAGTTTTAAGTATACTTAACCAGTTATCGGATCCTTCTTATGCTTTAACAGACGATCCTGAGTGGGTTTCTAATAATGAAAGAGACATACTCGGCGTATCGATATCGTATGCTAAAACGGACTTCTATGACTCGTCATACGCTAATACTGACTGTAAAACTATAAAGACATTCCCTGAAAATAAACAATTTTTTCTAATAGCTGAAATTGAAAATATGAGTGTTATTGTAACTAAAAGAGGAAAAACACCAGGACAAGAAATGTGTTTTTTGAGATTATCAGATGGTGCTGGTAGTCTGGATTCTGTTGTTATGTTTCCTGATGATTTTTCTAAATATAAGGAATTACTGCTAGAGGGCCGAGTGTTGATGTTTAATGGACAAAAGAACCAAAAAAATAATTCAATTATCGCAAAAAAATGTTTTTTGGTATAGTCTTGACTTGAGCTAGAATTCTGATATAATATAAGTGTTGATTGTATTTTTGTTTTAACTTAAAGGAGATTGCTTATGAATATTGTAATTTTAAAAGGTAATTTAACTAGGGATCCAGAGCTACGTGTTGTTAGTAGCGGAGAAAAGCAAACATCCGTAGTTTCTTTTACGGTTGCTGTATCCAAGGATTTCACAAGAGCTAATGGAACAAAAGATAAGATTGTTTCATATATCCAATGTGAAGCGTGGGATAGCGGTGCTGAAGTCATCGGATCGTCTTTCAAAAAGGGTGATCTTGTTATGATCGAAGGTAGTTTAAGGAATGATTCTTGGGAAAAGGATGGAGTCAAGCACTCTACATTAAAGGTCAGAGTTAATAACTTTGCCAAAGTAACAAGAGTCTATAAGAAAGATGCAGTAACTGCTGAATCATCAGTAGCTTTCTGAGATTGACATAATATATATGTGATCTATATAATAGGGGGCGACACACGCCCCTTATTTTATATACCTCAAAAAGAAACAGTAATAATATGAGAAAAAAACGAGTATTGATGTGTGCAGAGGCGCATCATATAAATTCTGGATTCGGCAGATACACAAAGGAAATACTATACAGACTAAGTAAAAGTAATAAATATGAGCTTGCTGAATTGGCTTGTTATCATAAAGATGGATCAAAAACAAACGTACCATGGAAAGTATACTCAAACGTACCAAAAGACGATGATAAACAAAGTATAGAAGCATACGAATCTAATCAGCTTAATCAATTTGGTCAATGGAGATTCGAAAAAGTATTATTAGATTTTAAACCTGATATAGTTTTTGATATAAGGGATTATTGGATGTTCTCCTACCAAGAACTTTCATGTTTAAGACCATACTATAAATGGATAATAGCCCCAACCATAGATTCTATACCACAAAAAACAGAATGGTTAACAACGTTTGAAAATGCAGATATGGTATTAACACATACCGATTGGGCTGGAGACTATTTAAGGTCTCTAAATAGACCTATTAATGTTGGTCCGTGCATCACAGATTCTGTTGACACAGAAGTTTTTCAACCAGTACACTGTACAAAAACATATCATAAATCTAGATATGGTTTACCAGCCGATTCTATTATTATAGGATCAGTAATGAGAAATCAAAAGCGTAAACTCATTGCTGAATTATTTAAAGTTCTAAGAAAATTAATAGATACGACAAATAATCATAATATATTTTTATATTTGCATACTTCTTATCCAGAAAAACAGGGTTGGCCGATTCCCGAATTGTTACAAGAGCATGGGGTGGAGAATAATGTATTATTTACATATTATTCTATTAAGGATAATAGTATATTTGTATCAAAATATAAAGGCTCAAAGATACCATCTCCGTCATGTGACGATGGAGTATCCATCTTCCCTAATGTGCAATTAGGTATTAATAACGATCAGCTTAATGATGTATATAATTTATTTGATATATATGTACAGTATGCTATTTGTGAAGGCTTGGGTATTCCTCAGCTAGAAGCTGCTTCTTGTGGTATACCTATTTTTTCTGTTAATTATAGCGGAATGGAAGAAATAACATCTAAAGTTGATGGCGTTAAAATTAATTATTTATTGGCTACTGAGTTGGAAACCGGATCAGATAGGGCAACACCAGATAATGATCATTTAATGCACGAGATCATGGAATGGATGCAAAAAACAACAAAAGATAAGCTTAAATTTTCACATAAAACAAGAGAATTATTAGTTCAAAATTATAGTTGGGATATGACAGCAAAAACTATCATGGATGTTTTTGATAATATGCCTATAAATGAAGACATATGGTCTGTTCCAATGAATGCCAATACAAAACTATCAGTTCCAGATAATCTATCCAATAGAGAATTTGTAGAATTTATTATCCGTGATATTATGTGTGAGCCTAATTTATTAAAAACTTATTTTGCTCAAAACCTAATAAAATCACTCAATGAATCTATTGATATCACATCAAATAAAAATAATATTCAAGCCAGAGAAGCGGTTATCAAAGCACTAGAGATATTCTTAAATAATAAAGTCTTTTGTGAACAAGTCAGATCAGGAAAAATCAAACTAAATGATAATTTCTTGTCATCATGAATAATATACTATATATAGGACCATATAGAGAATTTACTGGAATAGGTAATGCATCTAGAAAATATATACAGGCTTTATGCGACGCTGGATTCAATATTGTCTGTCGCCCACTATTCAATACTATAAAACCTATTATAGAACAAGAATTAGAAGATATTATTATTCGTTGTGAAAAGAATAATTTAGACAATTATGATACAATAATTCAACATGCATATCCACACCAGTTTTGTCATATCAATGGCTATAAAAATATAGGTATAGTTTCTTTAGATAAAACTCATTATGGATACGATATTTATGAATATCTGAATATCGTGGATGAAATTTGGGTTGGTTCAACACACGCTAGAGAAGAACTTATTAATGGCAACATAGATATTGATAAAATAAAAGTTGTGCCAGAATTTATAGATTTATCAATTATAGATGATTATAAACAGAAAAATATAAAACAATCTAAAAAAAACAAGTTTATGTTTTATACCATATCAGATTTTACTAATAAAAAAAATCTACAAACTTTGATTCTAGCATTCTTTATTATTGCTATAGAATTTCCAGATACTGGACTACTGATTAAAACTAAAAATACAAATAATGATAGTAGTAACTTAACATCTTTATTGACCTATGAAATAGATAAAATAATAGATTCATTACCTTTTAAGATCGATAAAAATATAACATACCCAACACTTATAGTAGGGGAAACTAAATATGATAATATACTATATATACATAATAATTGCGATTGTTATATAGATATATCGTCCGGAGAAAGTTTTGGATATCCAGTATTAGAGGCTATGTGTTTTAATAATCAGATTATAGTGAATAAGAATTCTGGTTCTTCAGATATAGTTAAGGGTACAAAATTCTATGGAGTAGAATCAACCCCTAAAAATGCTCACGATAATAGTCATCCATATTGGATATATAATTCTTTTCATCATAAATATTATGTTCCGGAACTTGATAGTTTGGTTATGCAAATGAAGCGAGCTTTAAGTGAGTCTCTTTCAGAAAAGTCTGAGCGAATAGAATCACAAAACCATAAAGTCCTAAGCTATTCTATCAATAATATTAAAGGGTTTATATGAGTATATCATCAATTATACATAAAACTCTATTAATGAATAACACACCAAATGTATTATGGACATACACTGATCATAAAAATTTTGAAAAGCATATAGAAAAAGATAATATTAATCTTATAGATATGGAGGATACTCTATATGGTATTTATGATATAGATCTTGTAGTTTGCAATAATAGAATGATAAATTTAGATAAATGTATAGAATTAGCACTATTTTTACATTGCCCACTAATCATTATAGATCATGTTGAAAAACCAAATTATATATCAGAAGTGCCCAATCATTATATGTTCGAACCAGTATATCAAATTGCAGTATCTGAAAATATATGTAATTCATGGAATAGAATTCATAATAAAGTTATTCCATATAGTAATATATCAGATATAATAGATATTATTAAAAATATGAGTAAAGAATTTTTAAAAATCAAAATACAACCAGAAATTAAAAAATCATGAAAAAAATCAGAAAATATTTTCTATACACAACAGAACCCTCAAATCCAATTAAGGGTTTTGAATATTGTTCTATTAGTAAGTTTAGTAAATTCAAATCGCCAAATATAGATGAGTTGTTTGTTGCGGATCTAATTGATAATGTACCAGCAAATCAAAAAGATCAACTTGTCAAAGATATCAAATCTAAATTAAAAACTAATGGTATTTTATATGTGCAATCATTAGATAGATACGCTAGTGCAGCATCGATTCTAAATAAACAAATAGATAATAATTTTCTTAACACTCTACTATTTGCTAATAATAGGAAAACACTATCTTGTATGTCTGAAATAGTTCAATTATTAAATAAACATGGTTTTATTATAGAACAATCCAAATTTATAAATGGTATCCAATATTTTATTAAAGCAAGAGCATCTGATAATGAATGATATTTCGTATATCATATTAGCTTGTCATATTGATAAGGGGATGAAATCCTTTGGATCAAAAGGCTTATTAGAATTTCATAATAAAAAAATTTTTAACTATCAAATAGAATGGATTAAAAAACAGAATCATAACAATTATGAAATAATTATTATCTCCAATTTTGATACAATAAAAATACAACGATCTTTTTCTGATACTATAAAAGTTGTTGAATGCGATACCAATCCTATTCTAAAAGGGTGTCTTGAGTCAAAATATAACAACTTAATTTTTATAGATTATGGATGCTTATTTAACCCTAAGATTTTAAAAAAAATACAGCACCTCAAATCTAATTACGCAATTACTATTAGTGATATTAATCTTGATATTGGATGTATTATAGATCATAATAGAATATCGCACATTTATTTGGATTTGCCAGATCATAAATTTAGTAATATTTTTAAATTAAACCATACATCAAAATTAGAAATTATTAATAATAGTATTTATGATAGATCTAATCTTTTATATTTCGAAACATTGAATACTTTAATAAATAATGGAAATACGATAGAAAATATAATTATTGATAAAAAAGATTTCTTATACTTCAAACATATGGATCAAAAACATGCAATCAACAAATTCCTTAAAAGAATATCCAATCCAAATTAGTTTTTACTATAATCAAGTAACTAATGAAATTTTTAAAGACAAAAACTTTATAGAAATTAATGAGTTTTTATCTGATAAGAACAATATAGGTAAATATACATATTCTATCTATACCGATCTAAATTTATTAAAACCTAATATCTTTGTTCCTATTTTTGATACAATATATTTAGCTTCTAGAAATCATAATGTTGTCCTAAATAGTACTAATGATTTTTGGTTATGCGATCTTTATAAACAAAACAAATACTTTTTTGTTGGATCGTGTGATCATAAAAGTATCCAATCTATTGAATCTATTACGGAGATATCAAATGAAATATGATAAATTAAACGATAGTCAAAAAGAGAAATTAATTAAAGAACTATACAGTATTAAAAAACAATCTTTTCAACAAATAGCAGAATTATATGATACATATCCTAATAAGATTAGACGAGATGCTAAAAAATTCAATATAGATATAAGGAATAAGAGTGAAGCTCAAAAAAACGCTTTAGATAACGGATCTCATAAGCATCCAACAAAAGGACAAACAAGACCAGAAAATATAAAAAGTAAAATTGGAAAAAGCGTATTAGAAAAATGGGAGAGTTTGGATGAGTCAGAATTAAAAACAATTAAACAGAAGGCACGGGATAGATGGGAAAAATTATCTGATGATGAAAAAGAAAATAGAATATCTGCCGCTATACAAGCCGTTAGGAAAACTAGCAAAACAGGATCAAAACTAGAAAATTTTATTCATACAAAACTTGTTAAATCTGGATATAAGGTGGACTTTCATAAGGAACAAACTTTATCTAATACCAAACTACAGATTGATATATTTATACCATCATTAAATGTTGCGATAGAAATTGATGGACCATCACACTTTTTACCAGTATGGGGAGACGATACTCTGCAAAAAAATATCAAATACGACAACAAGAAAACGGGTTTGGTACTTGGAAAAGGATGTGCTCTGATTAGAATAAAACAGACACGAGATTTTTCAAACGCACGAGCAGAAATTTTATGGGAAAAATTATCAGAAATACTATCTAGTATTAAGACTAAATTTCCCAATCCACAGGACAGACTCATCAACATAGGAGATTAAAATGGTCAAAAACAAAAAAGAAAATACCGATACTAAAAATACTGTAACACCTAATGATCTGGAGTGGACTGATCATGTTCTAAGTTTGTTGTCTGATGATGAAAAGATATCTGATAATCCTACTACTGATGGATTACGAAGAATATTTGAAATTGCATTAAATTGTACAGTAATACGATCAACTAGTGATGTTGTTCAGAGTCCTGATCCTAATAATGAAAAAAGAGCCACTGTTGTTCATACGCTAGAATATTCATCGAATGATAATAGTAGTATTGTGAAAACTATAAGTGGTGCGGCCGATGTGTATTGGGGTAATTGTGATAAAATATATAGAAATCATCCTGTGGCCGTTGCCGAAACACGAGCAGAAGGGCGCGCATTAAGACGAGCTTTAAAACTACGCAAGGTTGTGGCTGCCGAAGAAATTGCAAAAGATATTGAGGATAATCCTGATGGTGACTCGGTGTATAAGGTTAGTGCTAATCAGCTAAACTTTATGGATGTTTTGGCCAAAAGACTAGATATTAATATGGCTAAAGTTCTAGAGGATGCTGGACATAATGATAAAAATGTTTATAATATAGAGCATAGTATCGCTGTTGATATTATCAAAAAATTGTCATCATATCAGCAAAATATCCATAATATATCTGATGATATAAAAGGATACGATGCTGGTTGGAAATAAGGGCTATTTATGAAACTAATCTATAAAGCTAATGAAAAACTACAATTTGAACTTGAAGCCGAAGGTCAAAAAGAAATATTCAAAGAACTTGCAGTAATCCAGGAAATATTTAGCGAAGATAAATGCGCATTATGCAACAAAGGTAATATTAAATTTGTTGTAAGAAATGTTGATGGTAATGATTATTATGAATTAAGATGTCAGGACTGTGGAGGCATTTTATCTTTTGGTCAACATAAAAAGGGTGGAACATTATTTCCAAAACGCAAGGACGACAATAATGAATATTTGCCGAATAGGGGTTGGCATAAATGGAGCAAAGAATCTAAGGATAAATAATGTCTCCTGTTTATGTATCGTGTGATGGTAGAATATCACTAACACAACACGGTGTAACAACAGATGAAAACTGTTGTGGCGGATGCTGTTCATACATTTCCGCAAATATAGACTATGTAAAAAATGGTCTGCCAACTAGCCCACCATCGTACACTAATTGTATCCCTGATGGTCCATCAAAACCAGTTGTTATAAACGAAAATCCACCAGCAGGTATTTGTGCGCTACATGGTCTTCCTGGAAGTGATGGTACTTTTTCGCCCGGTTGTGATTGTGATTTTGCAAATAGAACCGATTGTTGTGCTTTCTATTGCGATGTTTGCAATGGATCCGCAATTGGTTGTGATTTTCCTCCTGAGTGTTTCGCGGAATGGACACCTCATGAGTATTGCTATTTGACCAATCCGGTATATCCAGAACAAATATATAATATGGAGCAATATGCATTAGCTTGGGCTCAAAATGCTGATTTTACAATTATTGACAGATTGAGTGGTGCTCTAAATGAATTAAAAACTTGTTTGGAAGATATGGGTTATCAAAACGTAACAGCCAATGCTGGTCTAAGTTATATGCCAGGAACCGACGAACATGGTCATTTTGCTCCTATTGTCGTAGATAACCAGCCTTGGGTTCCTGTGGACGAAACTGGACATACACATAATGAATACTTTTCTCAACAAAGATTAGAAGAAGAATATGGATGGGTATTTTATAATGGATATAATCCTGGAGGATGTGTACCTGATGGAGAGTGTCATCCAGATATGCAAGCTGCTTGTGGTGGGCCGTGTGGCGGCAATGGTCCGTGTATAAGTCCGGTTATTGTAGACCCGATTAGTAATTTGACGTGTCCTCCTCTGATAGTTGATTATGATAACTGTACACAATATTGCGAAAAACAAGACTGTTGTGTGTCTTTAGAACCTATTAGGATAACAGGAAATCTTTCTGCTAGTTGTTGTGATAATTGTGGGCGTCTTGGTAAGGCCAAATGCTGTACAGCATCCAGCGTTATATTTTCTCAACAGGATTTGGAAACTTTGAGTATTGGTACATCGGCCGGTAGAGGAGGAAAATGTGGAATTAATGGATGTTCTCCGGCAGTATCAGGAATAAGTGAATGTGATACGTTAGGTAATGGAATTTTAAATATGTGGTTCGAACCACTATACGAAGGATCAAATGAGTATAATCTTAAAATACTAGCCAGAGAATGTGCGGGATCAAATACTTGTGTAATTGGTCCATTAAGAGCTTATGAATCAGGATGGAATGAAAGTACACAAAATTATAATAAGCCTATAGATACTTGTGATTATTCTTTTGAAAATCAAGAAGCTTGTGAATGTGGCTATAGAGTTAAAAAATTATGTGTTTCTACAATCCAAAGAACTTTTAAATTTAATCTTAATACTAGACACGTTGAGTCTGTTTTTGATGGATTTATAGCGATATATGCTCCCAATAATCCTAGATGGATGGTTCCAGATCCTCCAACAACACCTTTTGAACAAGATCTTTATAATAGTATATATACAAATTATTGTGTTGATAAATATTTATGGCCTTCTTGTTTACCAGAGGATTATGGGATTGGAAATGATGGTTTTTATGTCAGAAAAAGATGCATAGAGAGTGGTCCGCGGCCGTACAATGAAGATGTTATTACTCCTGGCAATTTCGTTTCTGAATCAGAATCAGTTGATCCATCCTATCCATTTGCAGGTTATGCTTTATGGCATTTTAGAAATGACTTGGTTCCTGGATGGGAATTATTTGAGGTAGACGGACCAGATTCTCCAAGAACACAAGGTCTTGCTAGTACACGATCTGCAATAATGAGAGAAACGGTATATGGTCCTCCAGACGAAAGTGCCGCAACAACAAAATATTACTATACTGCATTTACAAGAAGAGGACTTCCCGATTGGGTGGTATTTACTGTTGGACAAGTAACAAATACAGATTGGACATATGGAGGTTTAACTACTGCTTGGCCCCTGGGTTCTGCTATATCGAATCATTATGCTGCTATGTGGGGTACTGCACCGGTCTGTGATGATATTGATAATCAATTACTGTTCGGTGATGGTGTTTGTGCTGGTAGATTTAAAGAATATTACTATCAATGGACAGTTTCAGAACAATTTCCTAATCAAGAATCGTCTTGCTCGCCAGTACTAACAAAAGACAATGAAATGAAAAACTGGGGCTGTGGAGTAATGATAGGCGATGAGTTTATGCAAAATGGAGCTTGTGAAACAGGTATTCAAATTGTTGATTTTGCTAACGAACTCGAATGGTTGAATGTAATGAACAATTTTAGACCAGTTCCCCCATGGAATATTGAATTATTATTGGGTACTGATGCTGTGGAATATACTTGTGGATCAGAGTGGGGGGTATGGAATGATCCTGAGTGTGTAGTTGTATATGATGAGGAACCAACATGCGATCCTACTCCAACACCAGCACCAACATCAACAGAAACTCCAGTAGCATTTACTCCTACTCCGGGACCTACTGAACCATGTCCAACACCAGAACCTACTCGTCATTGTGAATCGTTATCTCATGAGTTTGATAGTAATCAATGTCCAACTCCGAGTCCATCAGCTACTCCAACACCAACACCAACTGAAACTCCTACTCCGACACCTACTCCCACTGAGACTCCTACTCCAACGCCGTCGCCAACACCAAGTCCAACGCCATCGCCAACACCAAGTCCGACTCCAAGTCCTACTCCGAGTCCAACGCCGTCGCCAACACCGAGTCCGACTCCAAGTCCTACTCCGAGTCCAACGCCGTCGCCAACACCTAGCCCGA
>Ga0208360_1000090_pt1 | contig 28712 bp, 37 predicted proteins | sample LakMenE27Jul10ns_FD_150739 | JGI IMG/M metagenome (GOLD analysis project Ga0208360, IMG submission 150739) | Freshwater microbial communities from Lake Mendota, WI - 27JUL2010 deep hole epilimnion ns (SPAdes) | ecosystem: Environmental > Aquatic > Freshwater > Lake > Epilimnion/Euphotic zone ...
TCGCACATGGAGTGATGGCCTGATGCTCAACCAGCTACAACGAGGCGATGAGCCAGCGTTGCTGCCCTGCCGCCGTAGCGGCTTTCTCAGGAGGCCCTAAATAACACTGTTATTATTTCAAACCCCGAGGAACATCCCGATGCTATTGACACAGCAACACTATTTCTGTCAGCAGGTTCCCACCCTTTTGAGATTCTCTACGGAGAAAGGGGAGGATGGAGTAAGGCTGTTTTCCAGTGGCAAAAGCCTGGCGACACCAGCTTCAGCACGATCTTGAGCCAGCCCGTTACCCAGACCCCCGGCCCCCTGCCCCTACTCGGTCTAGCCGCAGCCTTCAAAACTAGCCGCAACGTGCGGCGCAGACTGCAGTCAAGATTGGGCTGAGGCAAAACAATGGCGCCATCAGCGATGGCGCCAAGAGGGAGTCAACCGCTGCAGGTCTAGCCTCTCAGCTTTTAACCCCCTCAATCCGATCCTCAATCTCCTGATAAATCTCCTGCAGCTGGGCGATGTTCTCATCGCTGGTTTCCCAGTAGCCGCGGCCGTTCACCTCCAGCAGGGTGCCCACGATGCGGCGGAAGCTGTGGGGGTTGAGCTCCATCAGCCGCTGGCGCATCTCGGGGTCGTTGATGAAGGTGTCGTTGGCTTCTTCATATACGAAGTTGTCAACGGCGCCGCTGGTGGCGCTCCAACCCAGGGTGAAGTTGAGCCGTTTGGCCACTTCGCGCACCCCCTCATAGCCCGAGTTGAGCATGCCCTCATACCACTTGGGATTGAGCAGCTTGGTGCGGGAATCGAGCCGGATCGTTTCGCTGAGCGAGCGCACCTGGGCGTTGGCGGTGGTGGTGTCGGCGATGTAGCTGGTGGGGGCCTTGCCGTCGTCGCGCAAACCAGCGATGAGCTTGGTGGGGTCGGAGTCGAAATAGTGGCTCACATCAGTGAGGGAGATCTCGGCCGAATCCAGATTCTGGAAGGTGACATCAGCGGTTTTCATCGCCGATTCAAACACTTCGCGATTTTGATTCATCTCGCCGGGATTGTCGGCATTGAAGGCGAAGGTTTTGCGGGAGAGGTACATCTCCTGCAGCTCCCCTTCCTCCTCCCAGGTGCTGTTCTCCACCGCCAAGTTCACATTGGAGGAATAGCTGCCGCTAGCGTTGGAAAACACCCGGGTAGCAGCATCCCGCAGCGAGATGCCTTGCTCGGCAGCCTGCTCCTGGCTGTGCTTACGCACAAAATTCATCTCCAGGGGCTCATCAGCCTCGGCGGCCATCTTCACCCCTTGGTCGATCAGACCCATCTGGTTGATGAACAGATCACGGAACACCCCCGAGCAGTTCACCACCACATCGATGCGGGGCCGGCCCAGCTCTTCGAGCGAGATCAGCTCCAGCTTGTTCACCCGGCCGAGCGAATCGGGCACGGGTCGAACACCGATGAACCAGAGGATCTGGGCGAGGGATTCGCCATAGGTCTTGATGTTGTCGGTGCCCCAAAGCACGCAGGCGATCGTTTCCGGCCAGCTGCCCCGCTCCGCCTTCTGGCGCTCGATCAGCCGATCCACCACCACCTTGGCGGCGGCGATGGCGGCCCGGGTGGGAATCGATTGGGGATCGAGGGCATGGATGTTCTTGCCGCTGGGCAGCACGCCGGGATTGCGGATCGGATCACCGCCGGGACCCGGGAGCACATATTCACCATCGAGGGCCCGCAGCAGGCTCTCCATCTCCATATCGGCGCAGATCTGCTCGAGGCAGAAGCGCAGGTAGGCGAAGGTTTTGTCCAGTTCCGCCTGGTCGACTTCGCCAAAGCCACCGCTGCGGCAGGCGGCCAGCCAGGGGGAGGGCAGCTGGAAGCCGAAACGCTCGAGCAGATTGAAAAACCAGCTGAAGTTGCGGCGCAGGGTCACGCGGCCATCGCTGCCGGTGACCTCCTTCACCATCGCCCCCACCGCGGTGCGGCAGGTTTCGGTGATCAGTTGGTTGAGCTCCACATCGGCCAGCACGCCGGCATCGTTGCCCTTGTAGACATCGGCGATGGTGCGGCCACGGCTCTCGGCCAGCAGCCCGGGCAGTGAGCGCAACCCCTCCTCTTCCCGCTCCAGGGCGGCGATGTTCACCAGGGTGGCAATCGCCTCCTCGGCGGTGGGGGGCTTGCCGATCGTGTGCAGACCGCAGGGCAGCAGCCGGCTCTCGATCTCCATCAGCTGGCGGTACACCGCCCCGACCACGCCATCGCGGCCGCCGAGATCCAGCTCGGAGCCATCCACCTCAGGCAGGGTTACATCCTTATCAAGGTTGCATTGGCGCGCCGTTTCCACGATCGCGTTCACGATCTGCACGCCCCTGGAGCTTTCGCGCAGCTGCTGATAGCTGCCAACCAGCTCGCCCAGCTCCTTGAGACCCTTATAAAGGCCGGCGTTTTCTGCCGGAGGGGTGAGGTAGCTGATCGTGGAGGCATAGCCGCGCCGCTTGGCGATCGTTGCCTCGGAAGGGTTGTTGGCGGCGTAGTAATAGAGGTTCGGCAGGGCGCCGATCAGGGAATCGGGGTAGCAGGTTTCGCTCATGCCCATCTGCTTACCGGGCATGAACTCCAGCGAGCCATGGGTGCCGAAATGCAGCACCGCGTCGGCGCCCCACACCTTTTCGATATAGGTGTAATAGGCGGCGAAACCGTGGTGGGGGCTGGCGCTGCGCGAATACAGCAGCCGCATCGGGTCGCCTTCGTAGCCGAAGGTGGGCTGCACTCCCACAAAAACGTTGCCGAAGTGGCGGCCGTAAATCAGCAGGTTGGTGCCGTCGCTGTTCAGATTGCCGGGGGGTTTACCCCAGTTCTCTTCGAGGCGCTCGGAATAGGGGGTGAGGCGCTCGTATTCGGCCACGCTCATCCGGTGGGCAATCGCCAGCTCCGGCGCTCCCTGCAGGGCCTCAGGATCGGTGAGCACCGCCTCCATCAGCGCCTTGGGCGTGCTGGGCATGTCGGCCACGCTGTACCCCTTGAGCTTCATCTCCTCAAGCACCCGGAAGATCGAGCCGAATACATCCAGATAGGCGGCGGTGCCGACGTTGCCCTTGTCGGGGGGGAAGCTGAACACGGTGATCGCCAGCTTCTTCTCGGCGCGGGGCTTGATCCGCAGTGAAGCCCAGCGAATCGCCCGCTCGGCGATCGCATCCACCCGGTCCTGCAGGGTGTGGGCCTTGCCGGTGGCGTCGTCGCGGCCGGAAAGCACGATCGGCTCGATGGCGCCATCGAGCTCGGGGATGGCGATCTGAAGGGCCACCTGCACCGGGTGAAGGCCCAGGTCGCTCTGCTCCCACTCCTGGGTGGTCTGGAACACCAGGGGCAGGGCCACCATGTAGGGGCAGTTGAGGCGCTTCAGGGACTCGATCGCCTTGGGGTGGTCCTGGCGGGCCGGGCCGCCCACCAGGGCGAAGCCGGTGAGGCTCACCACCCCATCCACCAGGGGCACCTCGGGGTTGAGGGGGTCGTAGAAGAAGGCATTCACCGGCTTGGAGAAATCCAGGCCGCCGCAGAACACCGGAATCACGGTGGCGCCGCGGTATTCCAGCTCCTGGATCACCGCCACGTAGTGGGCCTCGTCGCCGGTCACGATGTGGCTGCGCTGCAGCACCAAGCCGATCACCGGACCCTTGCGGGCCTGCTCGGAGAGATCACTGCGGCTGGCGCTCCAGTTGAGGTACTCCTTGAGGTCTTCGAACATCGCCGGCGCCAGGGGATGCCAGATGCCCAGATCGGGGAACACCACCGGGTCGGCTACCAGCAGCTCGGGCCGGTCCCCATCGCTGCGTGGGAACACATATTTATCGGCCAGCATCAACAGGAAGTTGCGCAGGTTGTCCGGCGTGCCGCCCAGCCAGTACTGGAAGCTGAGCATGAAGGAGCGGGCATCCTGCGCCTTCTCCACCGGCAGGTACTTGAGCACCGCCGGCAGGGTGTTGAGCAGCTTGAGCATGGCGTCCTGGAACCCCGCCGAGGAGCCGCCTTTCTCCTTGCGCTTCTTCATGAACTGGGCGATGGCGCTCTTGCTCTGGCCGAGCTGGGCCATGGAGAAGGTGCCCAGCTTGTTGAGGCGCATCACCTCGGGCATCGAGGGGAACACCACCGCCGCTTTGAGTCGGTCGCGGTGGGGAGCAACGGCCTCCACCACCTTCTGGGCCAGGTCCTCGATGAAAATGAGCGAGGCGATGAACACATCGGCCGCCGCTACGTCGGCGCAGAAATCGGCGTAGTTCTGCGGGTCGCGCAGCTCCTCGATCAGGTAGCCGCTCAGCTCGATCGCCAGGGCGCCGTTGTGGTCGTTGATCGCCTGGGCGGCGGTGGTCAGGGCGTTCTGGTACTGGGGCTCGAGCACCACGTACACGGCCTTCATCACGGCCCGTCCCTCGGCGGCGGTCCCACTAACAGGGCTGACCCGGCGGTTGGCGGAGCGGACCTGCGTGAACATGCGAACCGTCGATTGAGCAATGTGAAGCAGCCTACGGAGCGATGCCGGCCTGTGCGACCGGAAACGCAAAGGCGTTATAGGAGCGCTGGCGGCGTGCTGGCGATCCTGATCCCGCTGGGCGGGGCCATGGGCAGCGCCGCCCCATAGGCTCGGCAGTAGCAGCGGTGGCCGCCCCCACCAGCGGCCTGAACCCTCCCGACCGGCTGCGCTCCCTTCCGATGACGAGCACCCCCTCACCCCTCTCCCCTGCCCGGGCCAGCGGCGCACCGCTGCCTGTGGTGGTGGCCGGCGCCCTGGGTCGGATGGGCGCTGAGGTGGTGAGGGCGGTGCGCGATGCGGCTGATTGCACCCTGGTGGGCGCCATCGACACCACGCCCGGCAAAGAGGGCACCGATGTGGGCCTGGAGCTGGGCCTGGGCGAACTGGAGGTGGCGATCAGCGCCGATTTCGAGGGCACCCTCTGCCAGGCCAGCCAGGCGGTGCGCAACGCCGGCCCCGGGGGGGGGGCGGTGTTGGTGGATTTCACCCACCCCAACGTTGTCTATGAGCACGCCCGCGGCGCCATTGCCTACGGGGTGCATCCGGTGATCGGCACCACCGGGCTATCGCCGGAGCAACTGGCCGATCTGGCCGAATTTGCCGCTAAGGCCTCGGTGGGGGGAGCCGTGATCCCCAACTTCTCGGTGGGCATGGTGCTGCTGCAGCAGGCGGCGGCGGCGGCGGCCCGCTTCTACGACTTCGCCGAGCTGACCGAATTGCACCACAACCGCAAGGCCGATGCGCCCAGCGGCACCTGCATCAAGACAGCCGAGCTCATCGAGGAGCTCGGCAAGGCCTTCAACCCAGCCCAGGTGGAGGAGCACGAAACGTTGGCGGGCTGCCGCGGTGGGCGGCGCGAGAGCGGCCTGCGGCTCCATTCGATCCGGCTGCCGGGCCTGGTGGCCCACCAGGAAGTGATGTTCGGTGGCCCCGGTGAGACCTACACCCTGCGCCACGACACGATCGACCGCTCCGCCTACATGCCCGGCGTGCTCCACACGGTGCGGCGGGTGCGTCAGCTCGAGGGGCTGGTGTACGGCCTGGAGCGCTTGCTCTGAGCCGCCAAGGCGGGACACTGGAACCATGTTGATTCCCCTGCGACCCGGTGAGCTGGAGCGTCTGATTCCAGCGGTAGCAACCGGTCCCCAGTTCAATGCCTGCAGCCGCGAGCCCCGCATGCTGCTGCAGCGGGTGCTGATCTCAGTGATCGGCGGCGTGCTCACACTGCTGATCAGCCAGACCCTGCTCTTCTCCAGCAAGCTCGGGCCGGTGATGCTGGTGGTGGGGGTTGTGTTCCTTCTATACCTGCTGTGGGGGCCGATCCTGGAGGCCGGCCAGCGCAACGCCACCCTGCGTCGCTATCCGGCGGCCGCGCTCTTCGAGGGCAGGGTGGCGGATCTGTTCACCCGCGAGTTGGTGGAGAGCCGGCGGGAACAGGCCAACCGCGATGGGCGTCTGGAGTTGGTGGAGGACAAACGCACCTGGCTCTGCCTGGAGCTGGAGGACGAGGAGGGCTACCTGGGCCAGCTGCGCTTTCCCTTCGAAAAGCGCCACCAGACGATCCGGCGGGGCATGGTGGTGCGCACCTTGGTGCTGAGCGAGCGGCGCGATTTCAGCCGGATCGGAGCGATCACCGATGGCTGGTTGCCCCAGCTCAAGGAGTGGGTGGGGGAGTACCCCTATCTGCTGCGACCGGCCTTCGAGGAGCTTTGCCTGCGCAGGCTGCGCTGAACGACTGCCCTCTGGCTGCAAGAGCTCCGGCGTGATCGGCGGACGGTACCCGGCCGGATTCGGAGAACCGCCCGATCCGGACCAGCCGAACCACTTCCAACCCCGCAACATTGCGTTACAGTTCTTGCAACACTTCGAAATCACCTCCATGGCTTCCTCCGCTGCTGCTTCCGCCACCATCCGCGGCGCCACCGTCACCACCGAAGACGGCGGCCGCCTCAACGCCTTCGCCACCGAGCCCCGCATGGAAGTGGTGAGCGCCGAAAGCGGCTGGGGTTTCCACGAGCGCGCTGAAAAGCTCAACGGCCGCATGGCCATGCTCGGCTTCATTGCGTTGCTCGCCACCGAATTCGCCCTGGGTGGCGAAGCCTTCACCCGTGGTCTGCTCGGCCTTGGCTGATCACAACTGGAGGAATCCTTGGGCTGGTTGATTCCCTAGAAGTTTCTCCACCCCTGGATTGCCATCACTGGATTGCCATCAGTGCATTCCAATCATCTGGTCCGCAGTTCACTTTGCGGTAGTCCGCTTCGCCGCAGCAGATTCTGCTGCGGCTTTTTGTTGCCTCTCCCCTGATGCCCCCCCCACTCCAGGCCCGGGTGATCGGCGCGGGTCCCACCGGCAGCCTGGCAGCCCTGGCCCTGGCCGATGCCGGCTGGACCGTGTCCCTGGAGGATCCCCTCAGGCCCGACCAACTCACGGCCCGGCGGCGGGCCTATGCCTTCACCCAGTCCAGCCGCAGGCTGCTTGAGAATCTCGGCCTCTGGGAAGGGGTGGAGCCCCTGCTGGTGCCCTTCCACAGCCTCCGCCTCCTCGATGCGGCCCTGCAGCGGGGGCTCACCTTTCTGCCGGATGACCTGCCGCAGCCATCCACATCTGGATCGGTGGCGCCCATCGGCTGGATCGGCCGCCACGCTCCCTTGATGGAGCATCTGCTGGAGACCCTGGTGCGCCATCCCGCCATCACCCTGCAGCTCGGTGAGTCCGCGTCTTCCGCAGCCAGCACGCCTCCCCAGCTGGTGGTGGCCGCCGACGGTCCCGCCTCCGCGACCCGCACGGCCCTGGGGATCGGAAGCTGGGGCTGGGACTACCGCCAGCAGTGCCTCACGGCGGAAGTTGAGCTGCGGGGCAGCGAACCCAACCAGGCCTGGGAGTTACTGCGTCCTGAGGGACCCTTTGCGGTGCTCCCCCTGGGAAACGGCCTGACCCAGCTGGTCTGGAGCGCTCCGGCGAGCCGCTGCCGCCAGCTCGAATCCCTGCCGCCAGCTGCCTTCCTCGACAGCCTCATGGCCGTCCTGCCCGATCCTCTCGAAGCCGATGCCCTGCGGGACCAGCCCCGGGGCTTCCCCGTGGGCCTGCGGCTGGCGCGGCGCCTGAGCAGCGGCAAGACGGTGCTGGTGGGCGAGAGCGCTCACCGCTGTCATCCGGTGGGCGGCCAGGGCCTGAACCTCTGCTGGAGGGATGTGGCTGTGCTGCACCGGCTGGCATCCAGGGCCGCCACAGGGTCCATGGCCCCGCACCGCATCGCCGCGGCCTACGGTCGCCGCCGCTGGCCCGATCTGGTGCTGGTGCTGGTGGCCACCGACCTTCTTGTGCGCCTCCACTCCAACCGGCATCCCCTGCTGCTGCCGCTGCGGCGCAGCGCCCTGGCGCTGCTCGCCGCGGCCCGACCCCTGCGGCGCCTGGTGCTGGGGGTGATGACCGACGGTCTGCCCCGCTTGCGGCCCGGGCGAAGACTTGCCAGCCTGGCGCCATGGTGATCTGTACAACGCCCCAGCCCGTTCCTTCGGGTGCCCTGCTGCGCTTCCTGCGGCACCGCCTCGCCCTCAGCGAGAGCGCCCTGGCCCTCGGCATTCGCCAGTCACAACTGGAACAGGCGCCGCTGCCGGTTGTGCTGTGGCGCTACGGGTTGATCAGCCTGGAGCAGCTCGATGCCGTGCTGGCCTGGCAGGACAGCGACGGCTGAGTCTGCGACCGCCCCCTGGCGGCCTCACTGGTAAACGATCAGGGATTCCACCGGGACACCGGCGGGCAGTTTGCTGCGGCCGTTCAGGTCCGCCAACTCGATCACGAACGCGAAGCCACAGGGCTGGCCACCGGCCAGGGTCACCAGTTCGGCCGTGGCCGCAGCGGTTCCCCCGGTGGCCAGCAGATCATCCACGATCAGCACCCGGGGACTGTTCTCAAAACCATCCCTATGGATCTCGAGACGGTCCGTGCCGTATTCAAGGCTGTAGTCGATGCCGTGAACCTGGCCGGGTAGTTTGCCGGGCTTGCGCACCGGCGCGAAGGGCAGGCAGAGGGCCGTGGCCAGCGAAGTTCCCACGATGAAGCCCCGTGATTCGATACCCACGATCAGGTCGGGCTGAAGCCGGCCGCAGACCTGCCCCAACTGACGCACCACCTCCTGCCAGGCCTGCGGATCCCGGAGCAAGGGCATCATGCAGCGAAACAAGATGCCGGGCTGGGGAAAATCGGGATGCTCCCGCACCCAATTCCTCAGGATGATTTGCCGATCTTCCGCGGGATCATCCCCCCACTCTGCCTCGCGTCCGGGCGAAGCCGCCGGGATGCCCCCGCTCGGGACCGGTGCCGGCTGGGCGGATTCGCTCGGCGTGGATGCGCTGCTCATCGGAGGCTGTTCGGGGGACAGGATGGGCCGACTCAGGGGTGAACTGAGGGGCGGACGGGGGCGGACGGGATGGGAGCCGGCGCGTCCGGATGACGGATGGGGCCGCCCGCTGGCATCATCGCAGCCATGGCCCTGGCAACCGCTGCACCAACCACGATCACCGCCGCCCCCAGCACAGGGCCGGTTGAGCGCTCCCGGGCCCTGCCCCGGCGGGGTCTTGAGCGGCTCGATCTGATGCTTCTATGCCTCGAAGCTCTCGACCTCAACGGGGGCGAGGCCCTGGTGTGGCTCAGCGAGAGCCTCGGATTCGGGAGCCGCTTCCCGAATCGGGTGGAGCTTTGGAAACGCCGCTGCCACAACCCGATGCGCCGTGCCTGCCGTCGGGGGGACTTGGAGATCGACGACGCGGAAGCCCTGATGCGGATTCTCTGCGGCATGGCCGATCGCCTCTACCCGATGGTGCGCTCCTTGCTGTCGACAGCCGAACCCGCCGCCCTCACCGCCCAGCGCTGGGGGCTGTTTGAGGGGCGGCTTGCGGAACTGCTCAATGAGCGTATGAACCCTCGCCGGAGTTCGGTGCAGAAACTGCTCGACCCTGTGGAGGGTGCAGGCGAGCGGCGCCACCTGGTGCAGTCCCTGGCCCTGGTGGCCGGCGCGGGAGGCTATGAACGGCTGCGGGCCAGCCTGCTCGATGCCGCCAGCTGAATCCGATGGTCGTTGCCTACCCGATGAAAAGATCCCTTGTCTACGACCAGCTGAGCTGTCAGCTGCGGGTGGAAGGCCTGCCTGACCTCTCCGCCGACCATGGCGTCGAGGAGCTGGGCATCCTCACCGGCTGGAGCCTCCGCTGGGCCGGCCGGCCGGAACTGGAGGGGCAGCGCAATCACCTGGAAGCCCTGATCGCGGTGGTGCTGCCCTACGCCCGCCACCTGGTGAGCGGGCTGCGGCGCGGCTTCGGCGAGGAATCGGGCCCCGTCTGGATCGGCCCCAGCGCCGCGGGCCCCGGCCACACCCTGCGCCTGGTGAGCGGCCAGAACGGCAACCCCTGTCTCGATCTCGAGCTTGACGATGCCGAACTGGCTGATCTGGTGAGGGTTCTCGACCAGCTGCGCCTCGATCCCCGCGTGAAGCTGCCGCTGGCGGTTGCTTCACCCCGCCCCCTCCGGTCCGGGGAGCTGATCCGCCGCATTCCGATCCAACGCCGCCTCGCCGCCCCGTTGGGCGGCATGGCGGCGTTGGCCCTTGCCACCGCCCTGGCCGTGCTGTTGCCCCCACCATCGAGACAACCGTCTCGGACCCCGGAGGCCGGTCTGGTGGCGCCCCCGGCATCCGCCACTCAGGCTCAACCCTGAAACCCACCTCCCCGCGCTTGACGCCGGCGCCACCTGCATCACACTGAATTCTGCTGGCGTGATTCTGCTGGCGTGAAACCTCAAGCCATGGCGATCACTTGGTCCGAACTGCGCCGCCGTGTGACCCGCCTCGGCGCGGCCCTGGATGTGGTGGTGCGCAGCGATCCGGAAGTCTGCGGTCTTAGCGGCGAGAATTTCTTCCTCTCCCTCCACCATGGCGGCCAAGGAGACTGCAGCGTCCACGAACTTTCCCTGATCGATTGCCCGAACGAGTTGGTTCTGATGGAATTTGAGCGCTGGATGCGCGGTGCAGGCCACGTTCTTGATCTTTGAAGCCCGACTCCATGGCCGATCGCCTTTTGCTTGATCTGCCCGGCCCCCCCCGGCGGCTGGCCCGGCGGCCCGAGGGTTTCCCCAGCCCCAACCCGCGCCGCCGTCGCCGCCCTGATCGCTGGCGGCAGCTCGGCATTGGACTGGGCCTCAGCGGCGCCGGAGGCGGGCTGCTCGCCTCCCTGATGTTCATTCCTGAGCGGTTCGACACCCTGCTGCTGGTCAGCACCGCCATCGCCAACGTGATCGGGGGACTGAGCCGGCTCGGCGTGGGTCTCCTGCAGTTGACCGGCGTGCTGGTGGTGGCGTTGCTCGCCCTGCTGGCCTTGGTCCTGCTGCTGGGAGGGATGGTCAGGATGGCCCGATGCCTCGCGAGCCCCCCCCTCAACCGTGGAGCCGCTGCAACCAGAAGCCAGCCAGTTGCCAAGACGACCAGAGAAAGATGAGCAGGATCAGCCACTGAAGCCAGGGAGGCCGGGTGGAATCCGGAGGAGCCATCAACGCAGGACTCAGGGTGTTGAGTGAAGGCTAGGAGGGACAGAACTCGCAGAGAGAGGAGGGACGGATGGGCTGCCACTCATCAGCAATGACACGAGCAATGACACGCCATCCCGCTAAAGTCCTAGTGAGAAAGCCCTGGCACCAGCGAGTGAATCAGGGATGAATCCCCAGCAATCGCTTCGGCTCGCAACAGGATCGACGTTGCATGGCTTGAATGTTTTTAGCCCTGTGGTCCACCATGCACGCCGGCCCGCCTTGACCCGCAGCCGGCGGCCACGCTGAGGCAGCACCACCATGAATCCCCTCGTGCGAGCCTTGCTCGATCCGGCCGCCTATGACCATCCGGTGGCCGCCGTCGAGCTGATCGAGACCCACATCTCTTGGATCTTCCTCACCGGCCACTTCGCCTACAAGCTCAAGAAACCGGTGAATCTCGGTTTCGTGGACTTCAGCACCCCCGAACTGCGGCGCCGCTGCTGTGAGGAGGAGCTGCGCCTGAACCGGCGGTTGGCGGCGGATCTCTATCTCGGCTTGCGGGATCTGCACGGGCCGCCAGAACGGGCGCACCTCGGTGGCGAAGGCCCCGTGATCGAAGCCCTGGTGCAGATGCGCCAGTTCCAGCAGCGGGATCTCCTGCCCGAAGCCCTGAGCAGGGGGAGGGTGAAGCCGGAACAGATCGATCGCCTGGCGGATGATCTCGCCCACTTCCATGCCGAAGCCGCCCAGGCCTCGCCGGCCGATCCCTGGGGCACCCCCGAGCGGGTACTCGAACCGGCCTTGGCCAACCTGGAAACCCTGGCCCAGCTCGGCCGCTTCCCACCCGATGGGGAGGCGATGACAGGCTGGACCCGGCAGGAACTCAGACGTCTGCAGCCCCTGCTGGAAGCGCGGCGCGAGCGGGGCCGCATCCGCGAATGCCACGGTGATCTGCATCTCGGCAACATGGCTCTGCAGGAGGAGCGCATCCGGGTCTTCGACTGCCTGGAGTTCAGTCCTCCCCTGCGCTGGATTGACCCCATCAGCGATCTGGCCTTCCTGGTGATGGATCTGCAGCAGCGTTGCCACGGCGAGCTGGCCCTGCAACTACTGAACCGTTGGCTGGAAACCGGGGGCGACCACGGCGCCCTGCCCCTGCTTCCCTGGTACCTGGCCTACCGGGCCTTGGTGCGCGCCAAGGTCACGGCCCTGCGCCTGCAGCAACCAGACCTGGCGCCAGAGGCGGTTGAGCCGCTTGAAGCGGAGCTGGGGACCTATCTGAACCGAGCCCGCCGGGCCATGGCTCCGGCACGATGCTCCCTGGTGATCACCCACGGCATCTCCGGAAGCGGCAAGAGCCACACGGCCCGCCAGCTGCGGAGCTGGGGCTGGATTCACCTGCGCTCCGATATCGAGCGGCTGAGGCTCCGCGGGCGCTGGGGCTGCGCGAGCGGTGAGGCTCCAGCGGAGCCCGGACAGGATCCCAACCCCTATGCCGCCACTGTGAGCGAACACCTTTACCGCAAGGTGTTGCTGGAGGCCGCCGAGGCCGCGCTGGCGGCCGGCCTTTCCGTGGTGGTGGATGCCACCTTCCTCAGACGGGACCTGCGGCAGGCCTTCATCGAGCTGGCGCGCCGCCGACGCAGCGGCTTTGGCATCCTCGCCTGTTCCGTGCCGCTGGATCTCGCCCTGGTTCGGCTCCAACAGCGCAGGGCCGAGGAGGAGGATCCCTCCGAGGCCGATGCCGGGGTGGTGATGGCCCAACTGAACTCCCTCGAACCACTCGATCGGGGGGAGCAAGCCTGGATTGTGGACAGCAACGACAGACGACTCAGGTTTGATCCAGGCGACCTGCCGATCCCCTGATCAAGGCTGCCGTGATGGCGAAGGGCCAGGACATCGGAGCGGGATCGATCAGAACCATTCGGGAACGGCGGCCTCGCGGCTGTTCACGTTCGCCTCCGGGGTGGAGCGGCGGAACTCGAGGGTGATGTTGCGCTTCTGCACGCCATCGGCTGCCACCGCCTCGATCGGGTAGAGCTGCTGGCCGTCGCGGAAGGGCACCTGGATGCGGAAGGTGCCCTCAGGGCTGAGGGGCACCTCCTCGCCGCCGATGGTGAGCCGGGCCGCCGGGTCGGTGGCGCCATACACGATCAGTTCGGCATCGGCCACCAGCCAGAAGGAGCGCTGGCGGGCCGCCAGGCCGGCGCCGGATTCGTTGCGGCCGGAGGCCCACAGGCCCAAACCTGAGGCGGAGAAGGCGGAATCGGAAAGGCCCGAATCCTCGAGCTCATGGAAGGCCTCCGAACCCCGGCCGAGTCGGCGCCAGCCGGCCGTGGCGGTCTGGTAGAGGCGCTCATGCAGGCCGGTGTCGGCGGACTCGATCGGTGTCGGCAGGGCCGAGGGGGCGGCGTCGAGGGAGAAGGGAATGAACTGATCGAGGATGTGTACAGAGGGATTCAGAGCCGGCACCCGGGCCACCGAGGAGAAGGCCAGGGAGATCCAGCTGCCGGCGAGGCCGGCTTTGCGGAAGCCGAGCTCCACGCGGTAGTCGCGGTCGGAGAGAGGAACGGGAAGATACCACTCCGTGGCCTGGGCATCCACCACCACCTCCTGAAGGGTGTGGGGGTGGGAGGAGCCGCCGGCTAGGCCGGTCACGTCGGCCACCCGCAGGCAGAGCTGGCTGGCGCCGGCTGCAAGGGCGGCCGCGCGGTCAGCCTCGGCGATATCCCAAAACACATAGGCCCACTGGGGATCGCGGGGCAGGAACACCACACGCGTCTCGGCGGCCGGGCGGGGCGCCGGGGCCATCTCGGCTTCAATCGCCGCGAGATCAGCGGAAGCCTGAGCCTCGTAACTGCCAACCACCGCAGTCATAGAAATGTCAGCAACCGGAGCCTCGTAGCTGCCGACCACCGCAGCCTGATTGCTGCTAACCACCGGAGCCTCGTAGCTGCCGACCACCGCAGCTTCGGTAAAGGACTCGGTAGCCACGACCTTGTCCTCGGGCAGGCGCGAAGCGATGGCGTCAGCCAGCCCATCGCGATCCTCGCTGCTGTAGCGCCTCACCCCGAGGGTCCTGGCTAGCTCCCGGAGCTGGCGCATGCTGAGCGAAGCCAGATTTGCGAAGGGATTCGATTTCGCCATCTGACCTCAGTGCAGAACATTACGAAACATGATCCCGGATTCCCCTGGGCCGGGATCGGACCTGTCAGGAGATGGCCATATCTGAACCCCGCCACCGCCCGGCCGCTCCACCAGGGCCGTGAGCAGGGTTCCAGCGCACAGCAGGCCCACCAACGCCAACCAGGGCGGGAGCCGGGCCCCGCCCCGCCAGGGAGGCGTGAAAACGAAGCGACCCCGCCGCCGCCGCGACGCGCCGATCCCCAAGGGCCTGCCGCAGCGGCCGCAGACCAGGCGTCCGGAGAGGCCCCTGTCCGCTTTCACCGTCCAGCTCCCGCAGTCAGGACAAGCCATGTCGACCGCTCCCAGCCCCTGAAAACACCGATCCAGTCTTGATCAGATTCATTGCCGATGGGTGCGCACCTCTAACGCGCGCCCCTAGAGCAGCTCCTCCAAGGCCCCGGGCGGGTGCAGCCGCGATGGCCGATCCCCCAGCAGCTCGAAATCGGCGAAATCAAAACCCGGGCCCACTGAGCAGTAGACGAAGCTCCAGGCACCTCGGCTGCAGGCGGCCTGCCAGCAGCCCGCCGGGATCACGCGTACGGGTTCATCCAGCAGCGACTCCACCGCCCCCCAGGGCCCCAGACCGAGCCGCTGCGCCATGCCGCCCTCCCCCGGCAGGCACCAGAGATCGAGCGGAGCCCCGGCACCGTGGTGCCAGAGCTCATCGGAGCTCGCCAGCCGATGCCAGCGACTCCGCTCTCCCCGCTGCAGCAGATAGGCGATCACCGTGAGACCGCTGCGCCACTGACCATCGCCGGCTCGGAGCACCTGATCGGAGGAGCGGTGCAACTCGCGGTAGAGACCGCCCTCGGGATGGGGCCGCAGATCGAACCGCTCCACCAAGCGCTCCAGCAGGGGTCGCTCAGCGCCATGGGGATCGCTCAGGCCCATCGAGAGATCCATCCGACTTCCGCCCCGATCCTGGCAGCCGGCTCCGCAGCCATCGTCCCGCAAACCCCACTTTCAAAAAAGGGGGGAGGTGACCGGCCTGCCGCCTGCCCACTCCAGGGACGCCAGGCCGGCCATCGCGGCGCCCGAACCGCCCACCACCGCAAACGGTACATCTGTACTATTCGCGGGTGTGATGGAGGCCTTGATGCCGGTCGATCCCCCTGGTCATGCGGGCCTCCTCGATCCAGTTCGGAGCGGAATGGCGGCACTGCCCCGGGGCATTCCCCTCCCCCTGGCGACCGTGCTGGGCTCCAGCACCTGTGCCCTGGCCTCCAGCCACGTGGCTGCCGGATTCCCCAGCCCCGCGGACGACTACGTGGAGGCCCGTATCGACCTCAACCTGGCCCTGATCCCCCGCCCCCTCTCCACCTTCTTCATGCGGGTGAGCGGCGATGCCATGGCCGGGGACGGCATCCTCGATGGCGACCTGCTGGTGATCGACCGCAGCCTGGAAGCCCGGCCGGGCCTAGTGGTGGTGGCCACCCATGGCGGCGCCTTCATCGTGCGGCGGCTGGAGGGCCGGCGCGGCAGCGCCACCGGTCGGCTGGTGGCCAGCGACGGCCTCTCCGCACCGATTGCCCTGGCGGAAGGGGAGGCGGAACTCTGGGGTGTGGTGATCCATGCCGTCCACCATCTGGCGGGGGGGCGCCCGGGGCGGCACTGAAGGGGCAACCGATCGCCGAGCGCTTCCAGGGGCCGGCGCTCGATCGCCGCCCACGGGCCTGCCGGAACGCTCCTAATCGCTGCGGGGGGAGGGGGTGGCAACCAAAAGCCCACGCCGGCGGAGCTCGCGGCGGAACTCGACGGCCAGCGCATCGGCCACCCAGGCGCGACGCAACTGGTTGAACAGGGCCATGCAGCGCAGGCCGATGGTGAGGCAGACGAGGAGCTGCAGAATGGATTTCAGCACGCTCGGCCACTGTGCTGAGGCCAGTTTAGGGGGTCGATCCAGCGCAACCTTTCCAGGAAGCGGCGGCGGGCGCCATGCTGGAACGCCGTCCGGTGCGCCGATGGCTCCCGACGATCCGCTGCCGCCCCTGAGCCTTGCCGAACTGGAAACCCTGCTAGCCGCCCTCGACCCCCGGCTCGACGGGTTCGGTGAGGGGGAATCCTGCCTCGACGACGCCCTGGCTTACCTCGCCCGGCTTGGCGTTCCGCAGAGCGATGAGGGCGAGGCTCCAGCCCTGATCCGCTGGCTGGAGGGGTGGCGGGCTGCCGGGGGCGATCGCCGCACCCTGCGGCTGATGGTGGCCACACTCCTGGTCCAGCTGGACGATCCGAGCGAGAGCTGATCGGCGCGATCTGGGCGCGATCTGATCGAGGCGCCCGGATGGCCTGAGCCTGGGCACCGGTGAACACCACGCCACCGGCACCCAGCGGGGGAGGCTGGGAATGGCGGATGGGAAGATCGGATTATCGGGGGTTGTGGGCAACGCCGCAGAGTTCACCATGGTTGACCCTGCCGCAGCGAGCGCCCGGGAGTCCGCGATGAGCGCGGCACGGCGGCAGCGGCTCCTGGTCCACCTGGAGGTGCTGGCCCGGCCGCGGCACGCCCGTTGGGATGCCCTCGGGCTGCTGGCGGTGCGCGCCTACATCCGCGATCGCCTGGGCGCCTTGGGCCCGGTGGAGGAGCACCGCTTCCGCAGCGGCATCGACGAGGGCACCAACCTGATCCTGCGCCTTCCAGGCCGGCAGAACGGGCTCGCTCCCCTGCTGGTGGCGGCCCACTACGACGGCCCGCTCAATTCCCCCGGCGCCGACGACAACGCCACCGGTGTGGCCGCCCTGCTGGAGCTCGCCGAGCGCTGGGTCCGCCAACCGCCCCGGCGGCCCGTGTGGCTGGTGGCCTTCGACCAGGAGGAGTGGGGCATGCTCGGCAGCGCCGCCCTGGCGGCGGACCTCAAGGCCGCCTGCCAGAGGCTGAAGCTGATGGTGAGCCTGGAGATGCTGGGCTACACCGCCCCCCAGCAGCGCTATCCGATCGCGGCGATGCGCGCCCTCTACGGCCAGCGGGGCGACTTCATCGCCGTGGTGGCCAACACCGCCACGGCACCCCTGCTGCCGGGACTGGCCCGGCGGATGGGCCGCCGTGTGCCCACGCGGGTGCTGCCGGTGCCGAACAGGGGCAGGGCGCTGCCCGATCTGCGCCGCAGTGACCACTCCCCCTTCTGGGACTTGGGCTACGACGCGCTGCTGATCACCGACACCTCCTTTCTGCGCAATCCCCACTACCACCGCCCCAGCGACACGATCGAGAGCCTCGATCTGCCCTTTCTGGCGGCGGTCACCGAGGCGGTGGCGGCGGGCTTGGAGGAACTCTGAGGGCGGCGGCGACCTCGGCGCGATCGCTGTGGCCGACCTCAAGCCGTCCGCCGAACCGGAACAATGCCTGGCGAACCAGGGAGCCGCCGGAGAGCAGGATCAACAGTTCCTGACAAAGGGCGAGTCCTGAGCTGTCCGCTGGAACAGGCAGGAGAGCAAGGCCAGCCTGAAGCGCTGCTGCGGAACCCCCAGCACCTGCCTAATTGGCCTGCCTAATTGACCTTCCTCATTGAACGGTGACTGATGCTGGCGTGATCTGCTCCTCCCCGCTCGATCGGCAGCGTCACCAGGATGAAAGCCCCGATCGGCTGGCCATGGTGATGGACGTGTTGAGCGCGGCGGACCGCCAGAAAATCGATGGCTCCGACGACGCGCTCTTTTATGCGGAACCCCGTTTTGTGCAGCACCTCGATGCCGCCTTCAGGGCGCGGCTCACCGAGCTCTACCGCGAACGGATCCCCCGGAACGCCGTGGTGCTCGACTTGATGGGCAGCTGGGTGAGCCATCTGCCCGAGGACGGCACCTACGCGGAGGTGATCGGCCACGGCCTCAATGAACGGGAACTGCAGGCCAACCCCCGCCTCAGTCGCCACTGGGTGCAGAACCTCAACACCAACCAGCATCTGCCCCTGGACGATGCGAGTGTCGATGCGGTTCTGGTGGTGGCGGGCTGGCAGTATCTGCAGCAGCCCGAGGCGATCGCCGCCGAACTGCTGCGGGTGGTGCGGCCCGGGGGGGCACTGATCATCGCCTTCTCCAACCGGATGTTCGCCCAGAAGGCGCCCCGGATCTGGCTGGAGGGATCCGATCGCGACCGGCTGGCCAGCGTGGCCCGGGTGCTGATTGCCCAGGGCTGGCCCCGGCCGGAGCTGCTGGCGGAAGCCACCCGCCATCCGGGGCCCCTGGGATGGATGGGGGGCAAGGGCGATCCCTTCTTCGCGGTGATTGCCACCCGGCCGCTGCAGGTCAGTCCAACAGCCAGCGCCGCATCAGGTCCAGCGGCCCCATGATCCCTTCGCCCGTCGGGCATTCACCAACCACGCCGGCCAGGGCGGTGGTGTTCGAGGGGCGGGAGGTGGTCAGCCCCTCGCGGAATGTCTCAACGAGCGCATAGCGCACCGATCAGGGATTGCAAGGCGCGCAATGCTGAGGATCGGCCCGCAGCAGCCCATCGCGGCGAGGCACTTCGGCGCGGTGATCGCAGTGGGCGCAGCCGTGAATCTCGGCACGCAACAGGGCGGTGGGTAGGCCGCACCAGTCGCAGGGCAGGCCAGGCACTCGGCCCACCAATCCCCAGCCCGGGGATCCGCAGCTGGGGCAGGGGGTGCGGATGCGGCGCACCAGCCGGAAGGCCAGGCGCCGGATGCTGGCCATGCGGGTGGGGTTGCGGTGGGCCCGCATGTCGGTTTCCAGCAGGGCAAGGCCAGCGGCCGAATGGGCGGCGGCCCCTCGGATGGCCTGCTCCAAAGCCTGGAGGCACTGCAGCCCGCGCACGATCGGGAAAGGGTCGCTGGGGTGAGGGTCGCTGCGGTGGGGGCGCACGATCACCCCGTGGGCCGGAAATCCGATGCGCTCCAGCCAGGAGCCGGGATCAGCGCCAGCCGCGATCACGGAGTGGCTGAAGTTGGTGGGTGCTGCCTCGAGCCGCTCGCTGATCACCAGGTCGCGGCGGCGATCCACGAAGGTCATCCATTCGATCGCCAGGGGCAGGAAGGGGATGGCGGGGTGGGGCCCGAAGCTGCCCTCGCTGGCCAGGCCCAGGCTGGCACCGGTGGCATCCAGAGCGGCCTCGGCCTTGAGGCGGCAGGTGGTGGCAGCATCGGCGGGGCGGGGTCTCTCTCCTGTAAACGTGCCGAAGTCGTCCGTGTCGATCTGATCGGCCACCACCAGCTCCAGACCGAGGCCCTGGCGAAAGGGCCGCGCCATGGCGCGCTCCTTGCCATGGCGGCTGGCCAGCAGCACGAGGGGGCGTGGGTCTGGTCCGATGCCTGAAGCAGGGCTACCAGCCATGGGCAAAGGCTGCAACAGAGCCAGAAATTAGGCAGGGTGCGCTGACATCGGCGGGGCCGGTATTCGCTGCCCCGACCTTCCGATCCCACGATTTTGGCGGTCCATGGCCCAAACGATCACCCGAACTTATCGGGCGCATTGGCAATGCTGGGCACTGCGGCCACCCACACCCTCGCGCCAGTCCCTACCGTTCGCGGACTTCAGGCGAAAGCCTGGCCATAACCGACCGGAACCCGCCCCAACACCATGTCCTCCGCCTCTCAGGCAGCCCAGCGTCAACGGTGCGGATCGAGGCGCTGCCGCCGTGGCCAGCGCCGCATCCACAGCCGAGGTTGTGGAAACGAACTGCCCCAGAGTTGAGCGGAAGCCCGGCCGCTCCATTGGAGACCGTGGCTTCCATTAATTAGAAGAAAAACGAGTCTCATGCAAGCTGCGGCGAAGGATTTAACTCTTTTGTAGCCGAGCTCTCGCGCTTAAGAATAGCTCAGTTTCGTTCTGCATCAGACAGCACCTGGACGCTCATCCGCTGAGGTTCGACGCTGAATGCGTGAATCGATCGCAATGATCAGCCCAGCTTTGCTGTGCCCTGATCAGCAGAAGAGGGTGTGCTTTTTGCCTGCCGAAGCTTCTGGCAGGAGCCTGAATTCGGAATGGTCTGGACATCCGGATTCGCACTGATCCATCGCACACCTGCGTTTTCTTATCTCCCCCCCCCCAGTACTGTCCCCCATGGCCAAACGTCGTCGTGTTCTTGCCCTCTTCAGTGGCACTCTCATCAGCGGCCTGGTGTTGAGCGGTTGCCTCGGCAATCCCCCCAGCAGAGATGGCACCAGCACAGGGTCCGCTTCCACCGCCATCCCAGTGGCCAGCAATGCCAACCTGGAGGTGAAGACCATCAGCCTCGGGTACATCCCGATCCTGGAAGCCGCACCCCTGGCCCTGCGGCCGGCATCGGCGAAGTGCTGAACATCGATTTCCCCCGGCCCCGCAGCCGCGAGGAGATCATGGAGAACCCGCGTTACTACGAACTGCGCAACAGCGCCCTCGACTTCCTCTACAACCGCTTCGCCCACGATGACGACGAGGCCTGAGCGCTGATCCGAGCCCCTGCGAGCAACAACAAAACCCGGATGGTCAGCAGGGTTTGATCGTTTGGGCCTGCTTGTGGCCATGGGCCAGATCCCTCACCTGGCCACTTACGCTGTGCGGCGCTGGCGGGATACCGCCAAGTGCTGCCGGCAGATCCAGCAACCTGAGCGAAGACAGGAAGGGTAAGGGTGTAGCAGGGGGATAGCAGGTTGCTGCAGAAAAGGTTCAGAATGCCGCGCTAAACACGGGTCGATAAACGTACGCCTGCATGGAAAGCATTACGATATCAAGGAACGTTTTGGGACCTTTCGATGCTGCCAACCATGCTCACCGGGGCCGATCTGCTGGCTAAAGTCAAGGAGCTCGCCGATGCCTCCAAGTCGGAGCTCGTTCGCGCAACCGGCTACCTCAGCACCAAGAAAGACGGTTCCGAGCGTCTGAACTACACCGCCTTCTACGAAGCCCTGCTGGAGGCCAAGGGCATGAGTCTCGGCGAGCGATCCAGCAAGGAGCATCAACGGCCCGGCCGCAAGCTCAGCTATGCCACCAAGGTGCAGTTCAACGGCAACCTGATGGTGGGCCGGGCCTACACCGCCCTGCTGGAGCTCAGGCCCGGCGATGTCTTCGAGATCAAGCTGGGCCGCCGCCAGATCCGCCTTGTGCCCGTCGGCGCCAGCGATGACGACGACTGAAGCCCGACTCCAGTTCGCCACTGCTTGGCGATGGCGCTCAGAGGAGGGAGCGAACGCTGTCCAGTTTGTCGTCGAGGCTCTGCTGCTTGTCGGTGCGGCTGTTGATGGTCACCGTGGTGAAGATCCGCGGGCAGCCCATGGCGTGGAGCGCCTGATGACAGCCCTCAATCGCCGCGAACACCGGAGCCCAGTCTCCCTCGATGGCGGTGCCGTTGGGATGGAGACGAAACGTGAGGCCGGCCTCGCTCAGCACCTTCTGGCAGGCGGCCACGTAGGGGGCTAAGTGCACCCCCACCCCAATGGGCACCACACACAGATCCACGATCACCTTCATGATCAAAAGGCAGCAACGCCTCCATTGTGGAAGGCGTCGTTCCTGTCCATGGGCGGTACACGTCCAATTGGTTTCCAACGGCATGCTGTTCATCATTCAAGCGACTGCTCTGCTGGCGCTCCCGCACAGCATGGGGTTGGAGTCGGTCTGGGTGATGGGGGAGACACCGTGAAGACAGCCGCCAGGATGGAAGCTCATGGCATTGCTGGCGAAATCCAGGTGACGCCAGAGACCCGGGCGCTACTCAAGCCCAACTACCATTTGGAAGAGCGAGGATGGATCGACATCAAAGGCAAAGGGTTGATTCAGGTGTACTTGTTAAAAGGCAAGCGGTGAGAATTGCTCCATCCCCGAATCCCCGATGGCCAATCACCTAGAGCGCGCCACCAAGGTCTGCCCGGTCTGTGGGCGTCCGTTTCAATGGCGCAAGAAATGGAAGGACGTCTGGGAGGAGGTGCGCTACTGCTCGGAGCGGTGCCGTCGCCGTCGCTCCAGGGCGGCCGATCCCCTTGGGGCGGAGTGAGCCATGGCTCTCGCTGAGCCCCCAACCTCGCCAAGATGGAAGCACTGAATCGGACCTGTGTTGCTGCTCACGCCCCTCTGCCCCCTCACCGCAGCCCGCCTGTTGGGGCTGAAGGCCACGGTGCTGGTGTTGATCACCCTGCTGATCAAAGCCAGGATCCAGATCAAGTTCGCCTCGGCGCTAGGCCTGTTTCTGTTGGCTCTCCAGACGTTGCTGTTTCTGGCCGCCGCCGGAGCCCTTGGTTTGGTCGGGTTTGGAGCCCTGTTCGCCAAGCCCTATGGAGTTGCGGCGCCCACGGCCTCGTATTGATTGGTGCAACTTGATCTTGATCAGTGCCACTTGACCTCCGCCACTTGACCGGCGCTATGGGATCGGGGGAACCCCGCAGCTCTGCGAAGCAGTCGGTGGCGCTGCGGTTGTAGTTTCACGAGGGCGCCGCTGGTCGCACCAGGTGGTGTGAACGGTTGGCTCGGCATCTCGCTGCGCTCTGGCGAAACCTTCAGAATCGCGACGCTCCTGTCGCACTCTGATCCACCACTTCCAGCACCCCCCGGACCATATTCATGCCGCAGTGGAAGGGGTAGAAGCCAGCCGCCGTGGGCGGTATTTCGAGGCTTGTGGTGGCATCGAGGGGCAGATCAAGGGTTTTGTGGAAATCGGGGAAGATCACCTGGGCCACACAGCCGCTCGGATCAATCCGGTGAAACGACAGCCTGAGCGGCCTGCCGGCCATCACCTGGATTCTTGAGGGCGCATAGCCCCCATCCACGGTGATGGTGATCTCCTGCAATCCCGCCTCCCCTTCTCGGGCCGCCACGCCACCGCCATGGCGGCCGAGGAACCACCACAGTTCCCAGGGGATCAGCGCCCCACCAAGGCTGGCGACCAGGGCCTTCAGCGCCATGGGTTGATCGATCGTGCGCCAGAGGGGTGCGGCGCTGATTAGATCGGTAGCCAAGAGATGGTTCATCCGCTGGCGGCCCCCGGCAGGGGCGCTGGCTGAAAGCGCCGCAGCCGCAGGGCATTGCTCAGCACCGACACCGAGCTGAAGGCCATGGCCGCGCCGGCGATCATCGGGCTCAGCAACCAGCCGGTGAGCGGAAACAGCAGGCCGGCGGCGATCGGGATGCCGGCCACGTTGTAGGCGAAGGCGAAGACCAGGTTCTGGCGGATGTTGGTCATCGTGGCGCGGCTGAGTTCGATCGCTGCCGGCACGCCGGCCAGGTTGCCGGAGATCAGAGTGATGTCGCTGGCGGCGATCGCCACATCGGTGCCGGTGCCCATGGCGATGCCCACATCGGCCTGGGCCAGGGCGGGGGCGTCGTTGATGCCATCGCCCACCATCGCCACCGGTCCTTCTCCCTGCTCCTGCAGCTTGCGAATCACCGAGGTCTTGTCGGCAGGACGCACCTCGGCGATCACCCGCTCGATCCCCACCTGGGCAGCTACCACCTCGGCGGTGCGGCGGGCATCGCCGCTGAGCATGACCACCTGCAGGCCCAAGCGCCCCAGTGCAGCCACGGCAGCTGCTGAGGTGGGCTTGAGGGGATCGGCCACGCCGAAGCAGCCCTCCATCCGCCCATCCACCACCACCACCGCCACACTGCGGGCGGCAACCTCGAGGCGCTCCACCAGGGGCGTGAGGGTTGCGGTGTTGATGCCGAGCTCCTCAAACCAGCGGGGGGTGCCGACCCGCACCTGCTGGCCGCCGATCGCTCCCTGTACGCCACGTCCTGATACCGCCTCGAAGCCCTCCACCGCAGGGAGTTCGCGGTCGATTAATCGACTGTGGGCAGAGGCCAACTGGCTGCGGGCATAGGTCGTGATCGCTTCGGCCAGGGGGTGTTCGGAGCGTGATTCCAGCGCGGCCGTGAGGGCCAGCAGGGTGTTGGCCGGCAAGGCACCACCCGGCAACCGCTCGAAATCGGTCACCTCCGGCTGGCCGCGGGTGAGGGTGCCGGTCTTATCGAGCACGATGGTGCCCAGCTTGCCGGCCGTCTCAAGGGCCTCGGCGCTGCGGAAGATCAGCCCGTTCTCGGCCCCCTTGCCCGACGCCACCATGATCGAGGTGGGGGTGGCCAGGCCGAGGGCGCAGGGGCAGGCGATCACCAGCACGCTCACTAGAAACAGCATCGCCAGCACGGGATTGCCGCTCACCAGAAACCACACCACGAAGGCGCTGATCGCCAGGGCGATCACCACCGGCACGAACCAGCCCACCACCTGATCGGCGAGGCGCTGCACCTGGGTGCGGGAGCTCTGGGCTTGGCGCACCAAGTCCACGATCTGGGCCAGCACGGTGTCTGGGCCGACCCGGCTGACGCGGAAGCTGAAACTGCCGCTGCGGTTCATTGAGGCGCCGATCACGCTGTCTCCCGAAGCCTTGGCGATGGGGGTGGGCTCTCCTGTGAGCATCGATTCCTCCACCCAGGAGCTGCCTTCGCTCACCACCCCATCGGTGGGCACCGTCTCACCCGGGCGCACCTGCACGAGGTCTCCCACCACCACCAGCGACACCGGGATCTCGACCGGCTGGCCCTCCCGCAGCACCCGGGCGGTGGGGGGCTGCAGTTGCAGCAGCCTGCGGATGGCTTCTGAGGTTTGGCCGCGGGCCCGGGCCTCCAGCAAACGGCCCAGCAGCACCAGCGTGAGGATCACCGCGGCGGATTCGAAATACACATCCGCCGGCAGGCCTTCGGCGATCAACACCTGGGGGAACAGGGTGGTGAACAGCGAGGTGAGCCAGGCGATGCCGGTGCCCGCCGCCACCAGGGTGTTCATGTCGGCGGAGTGCTGCCGGAAGGCCGAGATGGCGCCGGTGAAGACGTCACGCCCGCACCAGAACAGCACCGGGGTGGTGAGAAGCAGCTGGGTCCAGGGGCTGGTGAACCAGGGCGGCAGGAAGGAATGGTGCCCACCGCCCAGCATGTGGGGCAGGCTGGAGAGCATCACCAGCGCGGTGAGCAGTGCAGCCACGCTGACCTTGCGGCGCAGCAGGGTGCGTTCCCTGGCCAGCTCCCGCTCCATGCCTTCTGCCAGTGGGGCTGTGCCCTGGACGTGGCAGCAGGACGGGCTCGGGGAGGCGCTGCTCATCGGGGGCGTGGGAACAAGGGGCCGCAGGATGGTTAAGGAGAAGTCTTCAGCTTATGGAGGGTTCTTTCCCCTGGTGGGTCTGGTTCCACGATCGAGCAGCGCCGCGAAGTAGTGCCTCGATATGGACCTGGTACGAGCAGTGGCAGGGCAGGCAGCTGGCTGTTTGGTTCAGAACCCGGAGCCCGGCGTCTGCAGAAAGGCCAGCTCTTCGGCGCTCGACACCCGCCCCAAGGCAGCATTGCGGTGGGGGAAGCGCCCGAACTGGGCGATCACATCCCGGTGCCTGATGGCGAAGTCGCCCGTTCTGGGGTCAACGAACTGCCGGAACAGCGGCAGGGATGCCTCCTGCACCGTCAGATCCTCGCTATGCATCAGTGGCATCAGCCAAAACTGCCGCCGCGGCTGCTCGGGTTCGGCCTCCACCCAACCCCACTTCAGCGCCTGTTGGCTCAGCGCCAGGGCCTGCCCATCCCCGGCAAAGGCCATGGCCGACTCCCGCCAGAGCTGGCGGGGGAACTGATCGAGCAGCAGCACCAGCGCCAGCCCGCCCTGGGGGGTTTCGCTCCAGCGGCCCAGCTTGCCGGCGATGGCCTGGCGGGTGAGGCCCAGGAATCGCTCGCGCAGCAGCGCATCGAAATCCGGATCCTTGCGGAACCACTGGCTGGGGGGTGTGTGGTCGAACCAGAAGTTCAAGACTGCTTCGGCGTCGATCTCCACGGCCACTGCCCGACCCATCAATCCCCATCATCAATCCGGAAGCCCTTAAGGCAGGCCCCGGCCGGGCTCCCAGCCGGGAAAATTCAAGCCCCGAGCTGGGTCAAACGGGAGATCAGATCAGCGATGGAATCGTCCTTCGCGGGATGGGTCTTGTTGCTCACCAGCTGGCGGCCCACCACGTGGGCGCCGAGATGGGCCAGCTGCAGCCTCAGGGCTGTGAGCACGGTGTAGCCGCCACTGCCGGAGTGGGTGGCAATGGCCACGGGGCGGCCATTGAACAGGGCCCGAAAGTCATCGCCTTGCACCGACAGCCAGGCGATGGCGCTGGTGAGCACCGGCGGGATCGAACCGTTGTATTCCGGCGTGCAGATCACCCAGCGCGGCACAGCGACCAGCCGGGCCTGCAGCGCCGCCAACGCCGCTGGTGTGCCGGTCGCTTGGGCCCGGGGGGTGAAGAGTGGCAGGTTGATGGCGGTTAGATCGAGCACTTCGGCGCTCTGGCCCTGCTCGCGGGCGGCTGCCGCGAAGCGCTCCGCCAGCAACAGGTTCTGGCCGTTGCTGGCGGCGATCAGCAGCACATCACAGCTCGACGTCGGAGTTGTCGTCATGGGGTGGCTCAAGGCAACGCTCAAGGCAACAACGTCTACCTTGCCTGTCAATCGATCCCCAGCCCATGGTCCCCAGCCCATGGAAGCTTTCAGACCGGCGTGGCGTCGCGCACACTCTCGAACAGATCGATATCCCAGGCCACCAGATCGCGGCGAATGGCGTCAGCACGGGAACGGGGCAACAACCGAGCCAGATCCTCCCCAGTGACCACCCCCGCCAGTTCACCGCCCTCCTCTCTGAGGAACTCCAGGGCATGCCAAGCCAGGATCGCTGCACCCACGGCCGTGGGATAGGAGATGTAGGTGGCGCCGGCATAGGGGCTGCCCAGCAGGCCCCGGTAGCGCAGGTAGCTGAGGCCAACGGTCTCGATCGTGACCTGACGGTCGTTGCGCACGTTCTCCGTGTAGCGGATCTCAGCGGCTGCGGCGAAGTGGGCGCGGCGGATCACGCCATTGCGCAGATATTCCTCGATGCGGCGCGGTTTATTCATGCCCGGCAGGATGGCCCGCACCATCGCCTCCACCGTCAGCTCGCTCTGCTGCTGCGGCAGGGTGCGCTTGGAGAGCAGGTTGAGTTTGAACAACGCCTTCACCAGCTCCACCTCGGAGCCGCCGGTGTAAATGCCGATCGATTCGATCTCGGGGAAGGAGCGATGCAGCGACAGCAGCTCCTCCTGGTAGAGGGGGTACTGGCGGGTGGGCTCGACTTCGCCAGGAAAATGGTGCTCGCGGGCGGCGCTGAAGGGGTCGAGCACCTGGATGCGCCCATCGCGGAGCAGCCGGGGCCGCTCCGCCAGCTCCTGGAGAGCCACCAGCGGCGACCAGGAAAACACGATCTCATCGGCGTCGATGTCTTCCAGGAGATAGAGATCCACGCTCTCGATCTCCAGGTCGCGGCGGCGGGAACCGCGCAGCTGATGCAGGCGCAGGCCGATCAGGAAGTTGGTCACACCGGGGGATACGCCGAGGTTGATCAAGGCGGTGCGGCCGCGGTCGCGGTAGGCCTCAGCGAAGGCGTATTGGGAGAAGGTGAGGCTGCGTTCGGTCTCGGCGTCGTACATGTCCGACGCCAGATCCACCACATGGGCGTCGAGCTGGAGGCCGAGCTCAAGCAGGGGCGTGTTGAAGCCGGGCTGAGCGGCGTTCACCAGCAACTGGGCGCCGGCCAGCCGCTGCAGTTCCGGGGCGCTGCCGTCGAAGAGAGGGGCGAAGTCGGGCAGAGCGATGAAGTCGATCCGCTCGAACAGCTGTTCGGCATGGAACAGGGCATCGCGGGCCAGCTCGTCGTTCAGCACCACCACCACGAAGCGCAACGGCACGTCGTCGCGATCGGCCAGCTCCGAGAGGCAGATCAGCATCGAGGAGCCCACCGCCCCAAGCCCGAAGAAGGCGATCGTGAGCGGTGCTGCCGAGGGGTCGGGGGTGGCGGCGAGTGGGTCCATGCGCAGCCCAGGGGTGGCACCCTTCCTACTGGGGCCCAGCAGCTTTGGGTTGGAATGTCCGGCCTGAACCGCCTCAATGCCAGTGGACCTTTACTCGTCGGCTGCCATTGACCCGGCGCTCTATGAGCTGTCTTGAGCTGATGACCAGGCTCCTGGTCGACAAGGCTGTTTCAACGCATCAGCCTGCCTTGCACTGGTCCGAGGTAGGCGATCAAAGAGCGCACGATACGGCCTTAATGCAGTGGGCCATGGCAAACGGCTTTCCGGTGCTCCGCTCCAGTCGCAGCCGCCAGGCCTGCATGACCTGCCACTTCTTCCGACATCACCCGGGCCCCAACTCCATCCCACTACTCACCTGCCACCTGCACCAAGGGCTGATCGCCCATGGCGAGCACCTCACCCATCGCTGATGGCCGCCATATCCTCCACTTCCGCCCAACCCCGTCTGAGCGGGCCGGAGCCTTTGCCGGAACTGCTGTGATCAGCGCAGCTGATTGCTCCCATCCGGTTCGCTGATAGCCCCTGGGCTGCCCAGCCTCATTGGCAGCGAAAACTTCTGTTACATTGAAGCTGTCGGAGTTCCGACCTTCAATCCCGCTCGACTCGAGCATTCAAACCCCGTTCTCATGACCGCCACACTCCAGCAGCGCTCCGGCGCTTCGGCGTGGAATCAGTTCTGCGATTGGGTCACCTCCACCAACAACCGCCTCTATGTGGGCTG
>Ga0208360_1000099_pt1 | contig 27208 bp, 26 predicted proteins | sample LakMenE27Jul10ns_FD_150739 | JGI IMG/M metagenome (GOLD analysis project Ga0208360, IMG submission 150739) | Freshwater microbial communities from Lake Mendota, WI - 27JUL2010 deep hole epilimnion ns (SPAdes) | ecosystem: Environmental > Aquatic > Freshwater > Lake > Epilimnion/Euphotic zone ...
AGAAGAAGTTGTTGAAGAAGTCATGGCAGTGAAGTTAAGCGAGCGCGCCACTCGATTGATCGATGGCGATAAAGAGGATTCCATGGAGAAGAAGAAGAAGGAGGGCTATTTCTAATGCATGCCCGCCCAATAATTCGGCTTCTCACATGTGGAAGCGTTGATGATGGAAAGAGCACTTTGATTGGACGTCTTTTAGTCGAAACCGATTCTGTTCCTCATGACACGATCTCTTCGGCCCGACAAGTACGGCGTGCTGGATCGATAATCCCGGCTGGCGATATTGACTTCAGTTTGTTGACAGATGGTCTCGAAGCAGAGCGCGAACAAGGAATTACGATTGATGTCGCGTATCGCTCGATGTCTCTGCTTGATAATCGCCGTTTGATTATTGCTGATGCACCGGGCCACGAGCAATACACCAGAAATATGGCGGTTGCTGCATCGCGCGCGGATATTGCATTGGTCCTTGTAGATGCGACGCGTGGTATTCGACCACAGACTCTGCGTCACTTGACGATCTGTTCCTTGATGGGCGTTGAGAAGATTATGGTGGTTATTAATAAGTTAGATGCAATGGGCTTTGATAAGAAGGTCTATGACGCGCTGATAGAAGATCTTCGTCCCACAGTCGAGCGACTTGGAATTGAGGCGATTACTTACATTCCTGTCAGCGCCCTTGAAGGTGACAATGTTGTTTATAAGGGTGATCGAGTTTCCTGGTACTCCGGAGGCTCTTTATTGGATGAGATCCAGAACTGGCGTGAAAAGCCCAATACGTCAGGCCATTCACGAATGGGAGTCCAGCTAATCTCGCGAGCAGAGAACTTCCGTGGAATTTCGGGGACTATCTCTCAAGGAGAGTTTGCCGTTGGTGATGAAGTAATCGTGCTGCCCAGCCAGCGAAAAGCAAAAGTTGCCAGCCTGATTACCTTTGATGGCGAACTTAAGAAAGCTGAGACTGGTAAGGCTGTGACGATGGTTCTAGCCCCAGATATTGATGCCACCCGTGGTGATTTCATCGAGAAATCTGGGGATTTCACCGTCCCGACTGATCGATTTAGCGCACATATGGTCTGGTTGGGTGAAGAAGAGTTAATTCATTCGCGCTCGTATTACTTGGTCAATGGATCTTCGATGGTTCCCGCCACAATTACAACTATCCGTCATCGCCTTGATATTCATAATGGAGAACATGAATCGGTCAGAACTCTTGGGATGAATGAGATTGGTTTGGTGGAGATTGCCACTGATGCGCCAATTCCATTAACGAAATACTCCGAAAATCGAAACTCTGGAAACTTTGTATTGGTTGATCGCGTGACGCTTAATACCGTGGGCGCTGGAATGGTGGTCCATGCGCTACGTCGCGCTACCAATATCACCAAACATGATTATGAAGTCAATAAAGAAGTCCGTGCATCACAGAAAGGCCAACGCGCAAAAGTAATTTGGATGACTGGACTATCTGGATCTGGTAAATCAACAATTGCAAACGCGCTCGAGAAGAAGTTGTTTGCGGCGGGAATTCATAGCTACATTCTTGATGGAGACAATCTACGACTTGGGCTCAATAAGGATCTTGGGTTTACCAAGGAAGATCGCGCAGAAAATGTGCGTCGCGTTGCTGAAGTCAGCAAATTGATGGTGGATGCAGGGCTTGTCGTGATTGTCGCTCTGGTAAGTCCATTTAAAGTTGATCGTGATCATGCTCGTGAGATCTTTGATGAAGGTGAGTTCACTGAAGTCTGGGTGAAAACACCGGCTGAAGTTTGTGCCCAGCGTGATCCCAAGGGACTTTATAAGAAAGCAAAAGAAGGATCGCTACCGAATCTCACTGGTGTTGGCCAGGACTATGAGCCACCAACTGATGCGGAATTAGTCCTTGATGGCACAGGAGATATCGATGCCAACGTTGAAAAGTTACTTAAAGAGATCCTATGAATTGGCTATTTTTCGCCTTAGCAGGATCGATTGCACAGCTCATTGATGGCGCTTTGGGAATGGGTTTTGGGCTTACAAGTTCAACCCTTCTATTAACTCTTGGAACATCAGCCGCTGTTGCATCCGCTGCGGTACATGCTGCTGAGATTGGAACAACGCTGGCCTCAGGAATTTCGCACTGGCACCGAGAGAATGTTGATTACGAGATCTTGAAACGCTTGGCAATCCCCGGAGGAATCGGCGCATTTGCGGGCGCCACATTCTTGTCATCCATTGATTTAAGTGGTGGCAAGATCTTTATCTCGACAATCTTGTTATTACTTGGTTTTGTTCTTCTGTATCGCAACGTATTTCAAACCACTATAAAGCCGAATATGGCTGAGATTAACAATCCACGTTACCTAACATTCTTAGGTGCGACTGGTGGATTTGTTGATGCATCTGGTGGTGGTGGTTGGGGACCGATTGTTACTCCAACACTAATGGCCACAACAGAACATGAACCACGCAAAATCATTGGAACTGTTAGCGCAGCAGAATTTATTGTGGCGGTCTGTGCCAGCGTCGGTTTCTTAGTCAATATCTCACGCCTGGATATCAATTGGTCAGCAGTAGGCGGGTTGGCGCTCGGTGGAATCTTGATGGCGCCGATTGCTGCAAAATTAGTTTCGGTAGTACCACGCCGGCCTTTAGGTATTGCGGTTGCGATTGCAATTATTGTGATTAACGCAGTGCGACTACTTACTGCTTAGGGTTCGCTTCCATTGCACGAAGGGCTGCGATTCGCTCTTGAATCGGTGGGTGGGTAGCAAATAACTTCGAGGCTGCAGATGCATCCAGAGGTGACTCTATGTACATATGGGCTACGGCATTAGAGCGAGCCTGCACCACGGTTGTATCGCGGGCCAAAACTTCAAGGGCTGCGCGAAGACCTGCGGGATTTCGGGTAAATGAAACTGCAGTGGCGTCAGCGAGTGCTTCGCGGCGACGTGAGACTGCGGCTTTAAGAAGAGCTGCTGCAATGGGCGCAAGGATCAACGGAATGATGGCGAGAAAGATTGGCATCTGTTGACCATGGTGGTCGCGATTACGAGCGCCACCGAACCAGAGCATGCGCATCAAAATGTCTGAGACAAGTGCAATGACGCCTGCTGTAGTGGCTGCGACCGCAGAGACTAAAGTGTCGCGATTTGCGACATGTGACATCTCGTGTGCAACAACGCCTTGTAGTTCATCGCGATCCATCGCATCGAGTAACCCTGTAGTGAATGCAATGAGTGCGTGGTCGGGATCACGGCCAGTGGCAAAAGCGTTGGGCGCTGGATCATTGACGATGGCAACCTTAGGCATGGGAAGTCCTGATGCAATGACAACTTCGTGAACAAGATTGAAGAGATTGGGGTTATCTTTTTCAGTGATGACTTGTGCGCGGGTCATCTTGAGAACTAACTTATCTGAGGCGAAGTATGAGCCCCATACTGAAACTAAAGTTATAAGAACAGCAAGAGGAATAACTCCCGCGCCGGTGCCGCCGAATGCAGAGATTGCGACATAGGAAATTAACCAGACCAGAACTCCCATGAAGAAGAGCAGGAGAAAAGTCTTCCGCTTATTAGCGGATTGCATCGCACGGAAATCTGACATGCGTTTATTTAGAACTTGACGTTAGGGACGTTGCGAATCTGTGGATCTTCTACTTCATAGAATTCGCGCTCGCCAACTTTGGCAAGGCCAACGAAAAAGCTAGTGGGGATGGTTTTTACCGCAGTATTGAGAGTGCGAACATTGTCGTTATAGAACTGGCGAGCAAAGGAGACTTTATTCTCGGTGGTGGAGAGTTCTTCCTGTAGTTGTAGGAAGTTAGTAGAAGCCTTGAGGTCTGGGTATGCCTCAGCGACTGCAAGTAATCCACGCAGAGCGTTAGTGAGCGCGCCATCAGCGGCTGCGACTGCAGGAAGAGTTGATGCTGTGGTTGAGGCAGCGCGCGCTTGGACAACTTTCTCGAGCGCTTCCTTTTCATGCGATGCATAACCTTTGACGGTCTCGACGAGATTAGGAATCAGATCAGCGCGTCGCTTGAGTTGGACTTCAATCTGGGCGAATGCTTCATCGACTTGGATGTTGAGTCGAACTAATCTGTTGTATTGCAGAATCGCGTACACGACAAAGAGTGCGACTGCGATGATGATAAGTAACGATGCGTCCATGGGACCAATCTACTGAAGTTGAGAGATTATTGAATCTCGGTTTTATGGAAATTCAACCAAGACTTGCTTGGGGTTGGGCCGCGCTGACCTTGGTAGCGCGAACCATAAACTGCCGAACCGTAAGGATGCTCAGCACTTGATGAGAGTCTGATGAGACAGAGTTGGCCAATCTTCATGCCGGGATATAACTTGACCGGCAGGTTGGCGACGTTAGAGAGCTCGAGAGTGATGTGTCCGCTAAAACCTGGGTCGATGAAACCTGCAGTGGAGTGGGTGAGGAGACCGAGACGACCAAGTGAGGATTTACCTTCGAGGCGTCCTGCGATGTCATCTGGCAGAGTGATTACTTCATAAGTAGAGGCAAGTACGAATTCGCCGGGATGAAGGATGAAGAAGTCATCGGGCGCGACTGCGACTTCGCGGGTGAGCTCTGATTGTTCGACTGATGGGTCGATAACTTCGTACTTATGGTTTTCAAAGACGCGGAAGAAACGGTCCAGGCGCACATCGACGCTCGAGGGTTGGATCATCTTCGGTTCAAAAGGTTCTACTTGAACCCGGCCAGCCTTAATTTCGGCGGCGATATCGCGATCGCTAAGCAACATGGTTAGCGACCCTACACCCTGGGCGCGCTCATCTTGCGTAAGTTACTCGCCAGTAGCATTCTTGGCTCATGGGCCATTACATAGCAAATCTCCGCGATATTGAATTCTGCCTCTTTGACCTCCTGGATCGTGAATCGATTCTCGGCAAGGGCATCTACTCCGACGTTGATCGCGCAACCGCGATGGGGATGTTGGAAGAAGTAAAGCGACTCTGCGAGAACGATCTCGCTGATTCCTTTATTGAAGGAGATCGCAAAGGAACTGATTTCAATAAAGCAACAGGTGATGTGAAGGTGCCTGAAAGTTTTAAGAAGTCATATCGCGCGTATGTGGATGGTGGTTGGGGAATGGTTGATGTCCCTGCCGAACTTGGTGGAACAGAGATTCCTCCATCAGTTCGTTGGGCGATTGCTGAGATGGTTCTTGGTTCAAATCCTGCAGTCCATATCTATGCCTCAGGTTTTGCGTTCGCACAGGTCGCACATGTCTTGGGTGATGACCGCCAGAAGAAACTTGCTCGGCATATGGTTGAAAAAGAGTGGGGCGCAACCATGATGCTCACTGAACCAGATGCTGGTTCAGATGTCGGTGCTGGTCGATCCAAAGCTGTAAAGCAAGCGGATGGAACATGGCACATTACGGGAACAAAGCGTTTCATTACTTCCGGTGATGCAGACTTATTCGAAAACATTGTGCACTTCGTTCTTGCACGCCCTGAAGGTCATGGACCAGGAACAAAAGGTCTCTCACTCTTCTTGATTCCAAAATTCATGTTTGATTTTGAAACTGGCGCGATTGGTAAGCGCAATGGCGTATATGTAACAAATGTTGAACACAAAATGGGCCTCAACGTTTCCTCCACTTGCGAAATGAATCTTGGCGAGAAAGAGCCAGCTGTTGGTTACTTGCTCGGTGAAGTTCATGACGGAATCGCCCAGATGTTTAAGATTATTGAGTTCGCTCGCATGATGGTCGGAACTAAAGCAATTTCAACGCTTTCTGCGGGTTACCAACAAGCTCTGTCATATGCCAAGACTCGCGTTCAAGGTGGCGATATGAAGGATATGGCGAATAAAGCCAGCCCTCGCGTCACAATCATTAATCATCCAGATGTCCGTCGTTCGTTGATGACACAGAAAGCGTATGCCGAAGGTATGCGCGCGCTCGTGTTGTACACCGCATCGATCCAAGATGAAGTGTTGCTCGCAAAAGCAGCCGGTAAGTCTGAAGATGAAATCAAAGATCTAGAGCATCTCAATGATTTGTTGTTGCCGATTGTGAAGGGTTATGGATCTGAGCGTGCATGGACGCTGCTTGGAACAGAATCACTTCAGACATTTGGTGGATCAGGTTTCACACAAGATTGGCCGCTCGAGCAATATGTTCGTGATGCAAAGATCGATACCCTGTATGAAGGAACGACTGCGATCCAAGGTTTGGATTTCTTCTTCCGTAAGATTGTTAAAGATAATGGCCGCGCGCTCACCAAGCTCGCTAAGGAAATCGGCAAGGTTGCTGCAAGTGGCGGCAACAATGCGACCGAGAAGGCTGCTCTTGCTAAGGCTCTGGAAGATATGCAGGGCATCATTGGACAACTTGTTACTCACGCGCTTGCAAGCCAAGAGAATCCATCTGAGATTTATAAGTGCGGACTTAATACCTCTCGCCTATTGATGGCGGTTGGCGATGTCATCATCTCGTGGTTGTTGCTCCGTCAAGCAGAGATTGCTGCTACCAAGATTGGTAGCGCAACCGGTAAAGAGAAAGATTTCTATGAAGGAAAGATTGCCGCTGCGCGATACTTCATTCATAACTTCTTGCCATTGATTACCGCTACTCGCGCCATTGTTGAGCGCGAAGATGGCGAGATCATGAAGGTCTCAGAAGCCGCCTTCTAAGCAGGTAAGGTACGCGGATGCTCACAAAGCTCCGCGGCGAGATCTACCTATTCTTTGGGGCCTTTCTCTTTGCCTTCAACGGCATCATCTCCAAGATCGTCCTGATTGATGGGCTCTCGGCTTGGCGCTTAACCCAGATCCGTACGGGCGGGGCTTTCCTTATTCTCTTCGCGATCTATGCGACCTTCCGCCGACGTGAATTGAAGCCAACTCGAGCAGAACTTCCATGGTTGATTGCTTTCGGTGTTGTTGGCGTCGCGATGGTCCAAGCTTTCTACTTCGTCGCTATCGAGCGGATGTATGTAGGGGTTGCGTTACTTATTGAATTCACAGCCCCAATCTGGATTCTGCTCTTTCTGCGCTTTGTGATGAAGAAGCATGTACCAACTTCGCTCTGGTATGCGATCTTGCTCAGTTTCTCTGGCTTATTGATGATCACGCAGATCTGGGATGGTTTATCACTTGATCGCATTGGGTTAATTGCGGCATTCCTTGATGCTCTGGCTTTGGCAGGATATTTCTTGATTGGTGATCGGTTGGGCCAGACCATGTCGAGCGCTGCAATCGCGACCTGGGGTTTTGGCGTGGCCAGCGCACTTCTACTATTTGTCCTACCGGTCTGGAATTTTCCGACTGATGTCTTCAGTAAAGATATGGAGTTATTGGGTCGATTTAGTGATCACACTTTGCCGGGTTGGATGTTAATTCTCTGGATAGTTGTTATGGGAACAATCGCGCCTTATCTATTTGTTGTCAGTGGTCTCAAACTTCTCTCAGCTTCCACGGCGAGCGTTTTTGGAATGATCGAACCAGTCATGGCAGGAATGTTTGCTTGGTGGTGGCTGAGTGAGAGCCTTAATGGGATCCAGCTCATCGGGTGCGTTGTAGTAATTGTCGGTATCTTTATTGCCGATAAGGCTCGAGCAAAGGCAGGCGGACATTGAGCGCAGAGTTTGAGGCAATCTTTAAAGCCAACGAGGAGTATGCGAACTCCTTCAAATCAAGCGATTTAACGGGGCGAGCGGCTCAAGAACTTGCGATTGTGACGTGTATGGACTCGCGTATAGACCCCTTGCGAGTAGTGGGAATGAAGTCAGGCGATGCGAAGATTTTACGTAATGCTGGTGCACGCGTGACTGATGACGTACTTCGTACTTTGATTCTTGCTACCTACTTGCTCAATGTAAAGAGAGTTTTGGTTATGCCACACACTGATTGCAGAATGGCGAGCGGTACTGAGGAACAAGTACACCAAGCAATCTTTGATGCATCTGGAGTTGATACTCGCTCGATCGAGATTCGAACTGTGACCGACCAAAGAGCGGCGCTTGAGAAAGATGTAACGCGAATTAGAACTTATCCATTGCTTCCGAAAGATTTAGAAGTAAGTGGTGCGATATTTGATGTGAAGAGCGGAAAGCTTGAGAAGATAATTTAGTTATCTTTAACGAATTTTTCTGGGGCAGAGTACTTAGGCGCAATATCGCCGAATTTTGCAAAGTGAAGTAGAGATGCAACCGTAATCGTACGAGTTGGTCCGTTACGGTGCTTAGCAACAATGAGATCAGCTTCGCCCGAACGGTTCTGGGAGTCATACATATCATCGCGGTGTAGCAAGATAACAACGTCAGCGTCCTGCTCGATAGAACCAGATTCACGGAGGTCAGAGAGCATCGGTTTCTTATCCGAGCGCTGTTCAGGGGAACGATTGAGCTGGGAGATAGCGACAACAGGAACATTGAGTTCTTTGGCGAGCAACTTCAATTGGCGAGAGAACTCGGAGACTTCTTGTTGGCGGTTTTCAACGCGCTTGCCAGAAGTCATGAGCTGGAGGTAATCGATGACAACGAGCTTGAGGTCGTGGCGCTGCTTGAGGCGGCGGGCTTTAGCGCGGATCTCCATCATGGAGAGGTTAGGTGAATCATCAATAAATAAAGGCGCTTCGCTGACTTCACCCATACGACGAGCAAGGCGTGACCATTCTTCATCGCTGAGGGTTCCGGAGCGGATGTTGTTGAGAGCTACGCGCGCTTCTGCAGAGAGCATACGCATTGTGATTTCAGAGCGGCTCATTTCAAGAGAGAAGATGACAGAGCAATCACCATTGTGAATCGCAGCGTGACGTGCGATATCAAGACCAAGAGTTGATTTACCAACAGCGGGACGTGCAGCGATAACAATCATGTTTCCGGGATGGAAACCATTAGTGAGTACATCAAGATCTTTGAAACCAGTCTTGATACCTTCAGCGATATCACCAGATTGCATCTTCTCAATCTGATCAAGGGCTGCTGGGATTAATGAATTAAGTTGGACGAAATCTTCACCAGCGCGACGTTCGGTTACTTGATAGACCTCTTGTTCGGCCATATCAACGATGCCATCAACATCACCTTCGGCGGCATAACCGAGTTGGACAATCTTTGTGCCAGCTTCAACAAGACGGCGTGCGATTGCGCGTTCGCGAACAATCTTTGCGTAGTAACCCGCGTTAGCAGCGGTAGGGACTGCAGAAATCAAAGTGTGTAGATAAGGAGCGCCGCCAGCGCGTGCGATCTCACCGCGCTTAGTGAGTTCGGCAGAAACAGTCACCGCATCAGCAGGTTCGCCGCGTCCGTAGAGATCAACAATGACATCGAAGATTAATTCGTGTGCTGGGCGATAGAAATCGCGATGACGTAAGACTTCAACTACTTCGCCAATCGCATCTTTAGATAACAACATTCCGCCGAGAACAGATTGTTCGGCAACTAAATCTTGAGGCGGCGTCCGATCAAATTCGGGTGTACGACGATCGTCGTAATTTGGGACCTCTGCCAGACTCATGTGCGTATCTTCTTGCTCTGCACTGACATCGCCTAATGGAGCGATTTACGCTGTGCGCCCGGCTGTGTGAAACCCACCTACATCTGTGGGTAACTAGCTCTTTTCCTGTGTAGAGCTTGTGGATGGATTGTGGGTAACTCAGGTTTTCTCAAGGAAAGCGCAGGTGAGTGGCGCACGAGGGTGTGGGTAAAGATTTATTTCAGATTCTCACTAAATGAGATTTTGCAGAGGTTCTTCAAGAAATGAAAAACGGCCCGCGTATGAGGCGGGCCGTTTTTATGAAACGTAAATTAGTTAAGCAACTACATTGACGGTGATGTTTGCGGCAACACCAGTCATCAAAGAAACCTTGGCAGAGTGCTTGCCGAGATTCTTTACATGCTTAACCAATTTGATCTTGTGGCGATCGATATCAAGACCGGTTGCGCTCTTGATGACAAGTGCGATGTCTTTTTCAGTTACTGAACCGAAGAGACGGCCAGTTGAACCAACCTTGGCTTTAATCTCGAGAGTTGCATCTTCGAGTTTTGCCTTGATCTCATTTGCATGATCCTTATCGCGGATCTCACGGTTTTGGCGTGCGCGACGGATGCCTGCGATCTGAGTTTCTCCACCTTTTGACCATGCGATTGCAGAACCACGTGGCAGAAGGAAATTACGTGCATAACCATCTTTGACGGTTACGACATCACCTGGATGTCCGAGGCCAGCTACTTCGCGAGTAAGAATGAGTTTCATGAGTCGCTCTCCTTATCGCGCAGTCGATGTGTAAGGAAGAAGCGCGACTTCGCGGCTGTTCTTCACGGCATCTGCGATCTGACGTTGGTGTTGTGTGCATGCGCCGGTAACACGACGAGCGCGGATCTTTCCGCGATCAGAGATGTACTTGCGAAGGGTCGCTACATCTTTGTAATCGATGTAGGTGACCTTGTCACGGCAGAAGCTGCATGGCTTCTTCTTGAACTTCTTATTTAACGCTGGAGAAACCTTTGGTTTCTGCTTCAGCGTCCGGTTGGAACGTGCTCCCATTGTGGTGCTCCTTGTTTTGGGCCCGCTTTATTGAAAGCGGAATGGTTTGGTTATTTAGAAGGGTGGTTGGTCGTCTGCAGTGGTGGATGTCCATCCGCCGCCGACGTTTGAAGGTGTTGACCAGGGGTCATCAGAAGATTCTGTGGGTGCGGAGAAGCCGCCAGCATTTCCACCTTGACGTGTTGTCTTGGTGACCTTGGCGGTTGCGTTGCGTAGTGATGGACCGACTTCATCGACCTCTACTTCAAAGACGGTGCGCTTTTCGCCCTCTTTGGTTTCGTAGGAGCGCTGCTTGAGACGACCAGAAACAATGACTCGCATTCCACGAGTAAGAGATTCTGCGACGTTTTCTGCGGCTTGACGCCAGATCTGACAGTTAAGAAAGAGAGTGTCTCCGTCTTTCCATTCATTTGTCTGGCGATCCATGTAACGCGGTGTTGATGCAACGGTGAACTTTGCGACTGCAGCACCTGAAGGTGTGAAGCGAAGTTCGGGATCGTTAGTTAAGTTACCAACGAGAGTGATTTGTGTATCTCCGGCTGCCATTTTTATCCTCTATCTACTTTATGTGGTCTCTACTTATGTGCGGATTTATTCGGGACGGACAACTTTTGTACGAAGCACTGCTTCGTTCAAGTTAAGTTGACGATCCAACTCTTTGATTGCTGCAGGTTCACAGTGCATATCGACGACGGCATAGATTCCTTCGCTCTTCTTAGCGATTTCGAATGCCATACGACGCTTGCCCCAGATATCGAGCTTGTCGACTCGTCCACCTGATTCTTTGATGATCTTGAGATATGTCTCAAGGCTTGGTGCAACTGTGCGTTCTTCTAGATCGGGATCTAGGATCACCATTAGTTCGTAGTGACGCATGCGTTAACCCACCTCCTTTGGACTCATTCGGTCACGGTCTTTCCGCGACAGGAGGGTTGCTGCGATTCACTTGGGAAGACCTTGGATAAGGGCTTCAAGTGAAGGAGGGTAAGCCTAGCCGTGGGTACTGTCAGGGAGAAATTCGAGCAGATTGCCCTGTGCATCACGCTGGGCTGTGGAGCGGGCGGTTAGAGCCGTGCGAATCAGAGTGGTGGAGAACCAGGTGAGCCCTGCGATGCGGATCAGGATTGTGAGGGCGTAGAAGGTTTCAGGGATTCCAAATTTCGCGCCCGTGTAGCTCGCAAGATATTGCCAGATTGCAAAGTGATAGAGCGCTTCGCTTCCTTGCCAGACCCAGAATGCAGCGCGCTCTTCTCTCTTTGTCATTGCCAGGATTGCAAGTGGAGTTAACCAGAGAATGTATTGCGGTGAATACACCTTGCTGATCGTGACAAATGCGGCGACAGTTAAAAAAGCAACAGTCATCAGATTTGCAAAGTCACTCCGTGCTTGTGCAACAGCGAAATAGAAGATGCCGATTGCGCCGAGTGCAAGCAGGAAAGCGATGATGGTGAGGTTGTTGGTATTTCCCTGTGGAAGATTAAGAAGAGTAGCGGCATACCAGATAGAACCAAGATCGTTATCGCGTTCGATATTAAGTTTGAAGAAACGCCACCAACCATCGAAGTTGTACATCGCAACAGGAATATTGATGGCTGACCATGCACCGATGGTGATCAGTAGGTATCTGATGAGATTGGCAATTTCTCTTTGTTTCCAGAAGATGAGTGCGATTCCAAAGAGAATAACTCCAGGATAAAACTTGGTTGCGATTGCGATTCCCATGAAGAGCGCGGATAAATCCATCTTTCGATCTTTATAGAAGTAGATAGAGAGAAGAGCAAAGAGAACCGCGTAGATATCCCAATTGATAAATAGCGAACCGATGACTGCGGGAGCTATGGGAAAGAGCGCAACAAATTCTGGTTTGAGTCGCCAGAGAATAAGTACAGAGAGAAATAGAAGTAGCGTGATGAGCACGATATTGAGGTCAAAATATGGGCGATATCCGTTGGGATCGCTGATGAGCTTTCCCGTAGCCCACATAACGATGCCAGTAATCACTGGATACTCCACAGAGTTTTCAGCAGATGCATATGGCCATTTGTCAGCGCTGATATCGCGCGCGCCATAGAGCGCAGATATATCGGAATAACACATGTGGACATAGACATCCGGGCTACCCCAACCAGATCCGCGGCAATGATTGAACTTTGCGAAAGAAAGTAGAGCTGCAATGAGCGCTACAACAGCGACGATACGGGCGCTTTTTGTCATCTCTTCACTGTCACGGCGTTGGGAGCAAATACTTCTTCAGCGCTTTAGTACAGAAATCACGGAGATCTTTATTTGTTCCTTCAAGATCTGCCGTCGTGCACCAATTCGCAGCATCAGCAGGTGCAATGGTGGGAATCGGATTTGGAATCGGAGTCGGTTCAGAACCACCAATATAAGTAGGCGGTGTGAAATCTAATTTTGGTTGGCCTTTGAGCGCGACTTTCATATACGCGTTCCAGATACGAGCTGGGAAACTTCCACCCGTAACTGAGTTAAGTCCACCAATACCGTTGAGTGATTGCGTGGCATCGTCACGATAAAAGGCGATTGATGTTGCAAGTTGGGGCGTGTAACCCGTAAACCAGGCTGATGCATTGGATTGTGATGTTCCAGTCTTGCCAGCCGCAGGTCGACCAAAACCACGAAGTGCTGATGACGCGGTACCTGCGCGGACAACTTCACCTAGCGCGTAATTCAGATCCGCCATAACTGCTTCGTCAAATACTTGTTCGGTTTCAATCCGAGCTTGATAAAGAATTCCCTTATTTGAACCAAGTACTTCTTTTACCAAGAATGGCTTGGCTTTGACTCCGTTTGCTGCGAAAGTAGCAAATGAATTAGCGACATCAATTACGCGTGGGCTAGCAACTCCAAGAACTACCGAAGGAGATGCAACCATCGCAACGTTTTCTGGAATTCCTGCGCGACGAGCGGCTTCAATAACTTTATCTACGCCGACTTTGATTCCGAGTGGAACATAAATCGTATTAACAGAGGTAGCGCTAGCGCGGAGCAGATCGATATCGCCAAATGATTTATTGCCGTAATTGGAAACTTCATAAGGGCGGCCATTGAAATCATCGAAAATCTTTGGTCCATCGCCATTCCATACCGTGGCAAGTGAAATTCCTTGCTCTAACGCTGCAATAAGCGCAAATGGTTTGAAGGTAGATCCTGCTTGTGTAATTCCTTGGGTCGCATCGTTGAGTTGGCGCTCGAGGTAATCCTTTCCGCCATACATTGCAACGATTTCACCAGTACCAGGTCTGATCGAGACCAAACCAATATGAAGATTGTCAGGAGCTTTTTTCGGGGCTTGGCTAAAGACAGCAGCTTCAGCAGCGATTTGAGCATCCTTCTCAAGTGTTGTGCGGACAGTAAGGCCGCCAATCATTAACTGTTCATCAGCAAATCCGAGCGAATTGAGTTCTTTACGGACCGCTTCAATCAGATGTCCTTTATTGCCAGCGAGTTGTCCTGTTGAAAGTCGTGGGCGGATGCTTGGAACTTTCTTCTTATATCTCTCGGCATCTTCTTTTGAGAGCCAGCCTTCGCCCTCCATATTGTTCAGAACATATTTGTAACGGGCCTCAAGACGCTCTTTGTTACCTTCACGATATTCGGGATCGTAATAACCAGGTGAACGCAGAATTGAAGCTAATACCGCCGCTTGTGGAATAGTGAGTTGATCTGCGCTGCGGCCAAAGTAAACCTGGGCGCCAGTTTCAACGCCATACGCGCCGCGGCCAAAATAGATGGTGTTGAGATAGTTTTCGAAGATCTCATCTTTAGAGAGTTGGTTCTCTAACTTGATTGCAATGATTAATTCGATGATCTTACGTTGGATGGTGCGATCTGGAGTTAAGAAAGCAGTTTTCGCATATTGCTGAGTGATTGTTGAGCCACCTTGTAATCCGCGACCAAGAGCGGTGTTGATTGCTCCACGTAAAATTGCAATGGGATTAAAAGCTCCTTGTGAATAGAAGCCCTTGTCTTCTGCGGCAAGAACTGCGCGACGTAGATCTTGCGGGATCCGCGCTAAAGGAATGATGGTGCGGTTCTGTGCGCCGATGCGACCAACTTCATCACCATTGGCGTATTGGATAACCGTGGCTTGAGAATTTACATACTCATTGGGATCAGGGATATCGGTGGTGAAATATGCGATTGCAAATGCGGTGGCGCCGATAAGAAAGAAGAAGCCGCCGATCTTCATGATCAGACGAACACCTTTTTTCTGTAACCACTCCATGTGTAAAGGGTATCTCTAGCTATGCGCTCGTTAGAGGGTCTTGACTTTGCGAGGCGGTTTTCGATCGCGCCCATCGCCCAATAAATATGAGGCAGAGAGGTGATTCCAACCGCAACCAAGACAGACTTCAACGACATAGACGCGGAACTCGCCAAATTCGGATTGCATCTCTTCTAGCTCTGCATTGTTCTTAATGCGACCTGAATATTGTCCGAGTTGGTCACCAAATGTGTATTGCAGTTCGATGACTTTATCTTTGCGGCACATAGGGCAATCGCGGTCGGTTTGTTCGCCATGATGTTTAGCGGCGCGACGAAGGTATGGGTCAGCATCGCAGGCATCTGATGTGGTGTTAAGACCACGGTAGATGCTGGCGATTGTTGCGCGCTTCTTGAGAGTGAAGTCAACATATGCGCGTTTGGACCACATGGAGCAAGGATAAAGCCAAATACTTAACTACGCTTTCTCTGTGAGATTCCGTGAAGCTATCCGTCAAACTGCTGTGGGAAAACTCCTCGCAGTCCGTTGGATGGGACAACTCACTGATGGAATCTTCCAATCTGCGCTGGCATCTTTTGTGCTCTTCTCGCCAGAGCGCCAACCTGATGCGAAATCTGCTGCGGTTGCATTTGCGGTGGTACTACTTCCATATTCTTTAGTGGGACCTTTTGTTGGCACGATTCTGGATCGAGTTTCACGCCAACGCGTCATTCTCTTTGCCAATCTCTTCCGCGCGTTCACGCTTATCTTTATCGCCGGGTTAATCCGTAATGGTGCAACTGGAGTCGAACTCACAATCTTTGTCTTATTGGCATTTGGTGTGAATCGATTAATTCTGGCTGGACTCTCTGCAGGTCTTCCTCTCCTCTTTGATACATCAGGAACAGAAGGACGTAACACTCTCGTCTCAATCAATGCCACTGCAGTAACGGGTGGAACAGTTTTTGTAGTTCTTGGTGGTGGAATTGGAATCGGAATTCGAGGATTACTTGAAGGACGAGTCAGCGCCAATCAAGCTGATGGAATCTTGATTCTGGTCTCGGCGACAACATTCTTGATTGCAGGTTTATTGGCGCTGCGGATAAAGCGGGAACAACTTGGTCCTCTGCCACATGAAGTGAAAAAGCAGAGCGTTGCTGCGGCTTATCAAGAGATGATTGAAGGAGCGCGCTTTCTCTATCGAATCCGTGATTGCTTTCGAGGAATCACTGCGACGGCGGTACAGCGTGGTGGTTTAACGGCCTTAGTTTTGATGGCTTTACTGTTAAATCGCAATACCTTTAATGATCCTGCCGATCCTGAAGCAGGGTTAGCAGGTTTTGCTTTTGCGATTACTGTGGCTGGAGTTGGAATAACGATTGGCGCCATCATCGCACCCTTTGGTGTTCAACGGTTTGGTCGTCATGCATGGATTAGATATTCACTCTATGCCAGCGCGGTTTTACCTATTGCTTTAGCTTTTGAACAGAACCAATTCTTCCTTGTTGCGACTGGATTTTTTGCTGGTATGGCGGGCCAAGGTGTGAAAGTCACTAACGATGCACTTGTGCAATCAAAGATTGTCGATGAGTATCGCGGTCGAGTATTCGCAGTTTATGACGTGATGGTTAACGCTGGAATTGTCTCAGGTGCAATCATTGCGGCATTTATTTTGCCGGCTGATGGAGTATCGGCTGTGTTGCCAGCGCTTATTGCTCTGGTCTATGTTCTTGTGGCGCTGGTGTTATTGCGTCCCCAACAATTCAATTCAGATTTCAACTCTGGTTCTTAGCCCACCATTCGCGCAACTCTTTTTCTGCGCGCTCTTCACCTAAGGGGCCATGTTCTAGTCGTAGCTCAAGTAGATACTCATAAGCCTTACCAACAAGGGGGCCGCCGGAAATTCCCAGAAGTTTCATGATGGCATGTCCATCGAGATCGGGTCTGATCTTGAGAAGCTCTTCTTCCTCCATCAAAGCCGCAATTCTTGATTCCAGATCATCGTAATGAGCGGCGAGACGTTCAGCTTTCTTCTGATTGCGCGTTGTGCAGTCTGCGCGAGTTAATACATGTAAGTGTGTAAGTAGATCGCCGGCATCGCGGACATAGCGACGGACTGCTGAGTCAGTCCATGCTCCATCGCCATAACCATGGAAACGAAGGTGGAGGAAGACCAATTGCGATACAGATTCCACTAAATCATGGTCAAAACGGAGCTTTTTCAGCCGTTCTTTTGTCATGCGAGCCCCGACAACTTCGTGATGATGGAAAGAAACTCCACCACCCGGGATTAACGCACGGGTCTTAGGTTTACCAATGTCATGTAAGAGCGCAGCTAAACGGGCAACAAGATTGGGGCCGCCTAAGCGATCTTCATGGGTAATGGATTGCTCGAGAACTGTCAGGCTATGTTCATAGACATCTTTATGGTGATGGTGTTCATCAATCTCTAAACGAAGTTTTGGAATCTCAGGTAAGAACTTCTCACAGAGTCCAGTATCAACCAAGAGCGTGATTCCGATTCGTGGGTTTTCTGACATAAGAGTCTTAGTGAATTCATCACGGATACGTTCAGCAGAGATAATCGAGAGGCGGTCTGCCATTTCTTTCATGGCTTTCATAACGCTCTCATCAATTGTGAAACCTAATTGGGCGGCAAATCTGGCTGCTCGCAACATACGTAGCGGATCATCAGAGAAAGAAATTTCAGGGGAAATGGGGGTACGCAAAGTTTTATGAAGTAAGTCAGTGACGCCATTATGTGGATCGATAAATTCTGGAGTATCGGTTGTTAACTCAATCGCCATTGCATTGACGGTGAAATCACGACGCGCAAGATCGCCCGCAATATTGTCCCCGAAATCAACGTCGGGTTTACGAGAATCACTTTCGTAACTATCAGATCTATATGTTGTGATTTCAAATGTCACACCAGATTTCTTCGCGCCAATCGTTCCGAATTTAGCGCCGATATCCCACGTTTCTTCGCCCCACTTCTTGAGAATTTTCTTCGAGTCATCTGGGCGCGCATCAGTCGTAAAATCTAAATCATTTCCTAATCTGCCCAATAATGAATCACGGACTGGGCCGCCAACGAGAGCAAGGCGAAAACCTGCAGCTTTGAAACGCTCTGCAAGATCGAAGGCCAGCGGTGCGCGCTCTCGAAGTGTGGCTATCGAAATCTCGCTCGCTGCTGAAAGTGGCGTTTCCATATGTGTCCAAGGTTACCGACGAAGCAGCGCCGAGTAGGCTTGCTCTATGACCCCGGCACCTGGTGCGGGCGGCGAAGAAGTTAAGAAGAAACGAAAGCGTAAGCGCTCTCGTTCCAAGTCTTCACAACGCTCACACCCACATAATTCCAATCCCAATAATCCAGCGCAGAAAAAACCTGCTCACAAGCGCCCTTATGCGCGCAGAGTCGATGAAGTCAGCGCTGGTGGTCTTGTTATTGATAGTACCGGCACTAAAGGTTTATTGATTGGTCGAATCGATATTAAAGATGCAAAGCGCGAACGTTTGCTCTGGTCTCTTCCTAAAGGCCATATCGAACCGGGTGAAACTCCAGAACAAGCAGCAGTCCGAGAGGTTCGTGAAGAAACCGGTATTGAAAGTCAGATTGATAAGTCACTGGGCATTATTGATTTCTGGTTTATGGCTGGTGGGAAACGAATTCACAAAACCGTGCATCATTTTCTCTTCAAAGAAACTGGTGGCGTGATTGCGCCGCAAGTGAGTGAAGTTGATGATGTCCAATGGTTTCCTCTCGATCAAGTAGTTGAGAAACTTGCTTATCCTGATGAGAAGAAACTTATTGCGCGATCTAAAGAGTTGCTGCCATGAAGCGTATTTTCTCTTCGGTCTTGGTATCGCTAGCGCTTATGTTGACTGGTGTTACACCGGTTCAGGCAGATACCTTGATAACAATTGCTGGACCTTCAGAACAATTAGCTGATGGTCGTTATCTGAGCAACAACCTTGCTATTTCGATTTCACCAGGTGGTGAACTTGCTAATTCTTTAGTCAATTTGGCGCGAGGTACGCGTACGTGGGTGATTGATCCAGCCGTGCTTGAAGAGGTAGCTGATCTCGTTGATGGCTATGTGTACCTAGACCCTAATGGCGAAGAGGTTGCGGTTGAAGAATTTGTTGTTGCGCAAGAGTGGTTGGAATTATTGAAGGTTCTATCTCGTAACGACAGAGTTGTTGCGATTACCTATGGAGGTCCCTCAAGCGCGTATTTGCAGCGTTATGCCCCTGGTGAACTATCGCTCTACAACCAACTCTCACAGAGCAGACTTGCACTTTTGATGGGCCGAGATGTGGTTGCACCTGGTGTTGGTGTTAATGGGTCCACAAATTCCGCCCTTGTCGCACGTAATTCTTACGCTTTAATGCGCAAAACAATACGCACTATTAATACGGTAGTAACAACAATCGATGTAGAAAATCTGCGATTAGGAATTGCAAAGACTTTAAACCCAGAACTCTCTCAAGAGCGTGCTCTAGCGCTCACTGAGAGTTATCGAGATCAGGTTGCTGAATTTGCAAATCGATTACGAGTATCACCTGGCAATTACACAATTACTGCATCGCGCTACGATCTTCCAGTCACTGTTATTAATGATTTTGATCAACAAGTAACGGTCGACCTTGAAATCACCACAACAAATAGTCGCGTAGTCGTTGGTGAGATTCCACGCATCACAATTGATGCTAATTCTCAATTACAGATCAAGGCTCCGATTGATGTTATTGCTTCAGGCGAGACCGCTCTACGTCTACAACTACGGACGACTAAAGGCAGCGCAATCGGAGAAATCGAGCGCATTCCATTGCGACTCGCAGTTATTTCACCGATTACCACCTGGTTTACGACGGGAATGGCGATAATTCTTTTACTCGCAGCGGTCATCCAGAGCGTGCGACGAGTGCGGCGGAGGAAAGATGATGAATGACGATGACGCTCGTCTGATTCGCTCATCGTCTGTGATGGGACTTGGAACCATCATCTCTCGCGTTACGGGACTAATAAGAAATTTACTTCTTGTTGCCGCTCTTGGTACTGGAATTCTGGGTGATGCTTATAACGTCGCCAACACAACGCCAAATATTCTCTATAACTTACTTATTGGTGGAGCGCTCTCAGCAGTTTTCGTGCCACAGATTGTCCGTTCGTTGCGCGATTCCGATGGCGGAAGTGCTTATGTCAGCCGTTTAGTTTCACTGATTAGCACCGCGTTGTTATTCATCACTGTTCTGGCGATGATTTTGGCGCCGTTATTTATCTCGATCTACGCCCCGACTTTTGCTGGACGCTCGCGTGATGTAACAGTGGCCTTTGCGCTGTATTGCCTGCCACAGATTCTCTTTTATGGGTTATTTGGAATCCTCGGCCAGGTCGCAAACGCCAAAGAGCGCTTCGGACCGATGATGTGGGCTCCGATTGCCAATAACCTCTTAGTGATAGCGCTCTTTACCTACTTCCTATCAGTCACAGATGAGATCTCTCTACAAACAATCTCTGATTCTCAGATTCAACTCCTTGGTATTGGGACAACGCTCGGTATAGCGCTTCAAGCTTTGATTTTGATCCCAACCATTAAAGCTTCTGGTCTATCACTACGTCTCCGCTTTGATTGGCGTGGAGTGGGTCTTGATAAAGCCCTCAAGCTTGCAAGTTGGATGTTTCTCTTTGTATTGATCTCACAACTCGGATTTCTCGCGACAGTAAATATTGCAACGCGCGCCGCGGTTGAGGCCGATGCTGCAGGAATAACTTATGGTGTTGGGTACACGCCTTATGCAAATGCGTATCTCATTCTTCTTCTGCCGCATTCGATTGTGACAATCTCGATTGTGACTGCATTGTTACCGAAGTTATCCTCCTTAGTACTTGATAAGAAATTAGATGAACTACGCAACAAAATGCAGGATGCGATTCGATTGGTAGGAATTGTGACTGTTCCAGCTTCTGCATTCTTCCTACTTTTTGGCGAGCGCGTAGCAGAAGCGATCTTCTTTGGAATTTCGGAAGATAGCGCTATCTACATCGGCCGCGTTTTATCAGCGATGGCTCTGGGATTAGTTCCGCTATCAATCAATTTGGTATTGATCCGTGGACTTAATGCATTTGAAAACACTAAGTATCAAGTGGTTTCTAACTTGGTCATTAATCTGATTGCACTTGGTATCTCTATTGCTGCCGCCCTTAATCTAGAGGCGCGCTCTGTGAGCGTTGGACTTGGTATCGCATTTACAGCAAGTTATTGGATCGGCATCTTTGTGACATATCTATTGTTGAGGCGATACACGGGCGCACTGAATCTGAAGGGAATTACTCTCTTCTATCTCCGATTAGCGTTGATATCAGCGTTATCTGTGGTCTCCGTCGCATTCATCGCGCAAGAGCTCGAACTGTCAGGGAATATCGTTGATCTCATCGGCGTTCTGGCTACTACCTCTCTTCTCTATCTTCTCTTCGCCCGCGCCATGAAGGTGGAAGAAGTGGGGCAGACCATCAAAGTCATATTGCGAAGGTAAGGTGCGCTTGTGAGCGTCGATTACAACACGGTACATGAATTAGTGATTGTGGGATCAGGCCCTGCTGGATACACCGCAGGTGTTTATGCCGCACGTGCCCAACTCGCACCTGTTCTTTATGAAGGTTCTGTCACTGCCGGTGGAGCACTCATGAACACGACTGAAGTCGAAAATTTCCCTGGATTTGAACATGGCATTATGGGGCCAGAATTGATGGACCAGATGCGTAAACAAGCTCTTCGTTTTGGTTCACAACTTGTTACTGATGACATCACTGAGATGAAACTTGATGGTGATGTAAAAGTACTGACTGATGGCTCTGGTAACACCATCAAGGCGCGCGCTGTCATCCTTGCAATGGGATCTGCTTATAAAGAGATTGGCCTCACCAACGAAAAACGTTTATCTGGTCGCGGAGTTTCATGGTGTGCAACATGCGATGGTTTCTTCTTTAGAGACCAAGTGATTGCTGTCGTCGGTGGTGGAGATTCTGCAATGGAAGAAGCTAACTTCCTTACTAAATTTGCCAGTAAAGTTGTATTGATTCATCGCCGCGATGAACTGCGCGCCTCCAAGATCATGGCAGAACGTGCAAAAGCAAATCCCAAGATTGAATTCTTACTCAACACCGAAGTTATTGATGTGCTTGGTGAAGAGAAGGTCTCTGGTTTGAAATTGCGAAACACGGTTTCCGGTGAAGAATCACTCCGTGATTTCACTGGCTTATTTGTTGCAATCGGTCATTTGCCGCGCAGCGAGCTCGTCCGCGGACAAGTGACTACCAATAGCGAGGGATATGTCGAAGTTGAAGGCCGCTCCACGCGCACTAATCTCAAGGGAGTTTTTGCTTGTGGCGATTTAGTTGACCACACCTATCGCCAGGCGATTACTGCTGCAGGCTCAGGCTGCCAAGCGGCTCTTGATGCTGAGAGATTCCTTGTCGGGCACTAAAGTTCATTAATCTAAAGAAAAAATAAAGGAGAGAAGATGGCAACCGAGAAAGTAACTGCAGCGAATTTCGCAGATGTAGTGCTCAAGAGCTCAACACCAGTATTGGTGGATTTCTGGGCAGAATGGTGTGGGCCATGCCGCGCAGTCGGTCCAATCTTGGAAGAGATCTCCAATGAACATGGTCAGAAGATCAAGATTGTGAAGCTCAACACCGATGAAGAGGGTTCGATTGCTATGAAATATGGCATCAACTCGATTCCAACTATGAATGTATTTGTTGGTGGCCAGGTTGTTAAGAGCATCGTCGGCGCACGTCCAAAGCCTGCTCTACTTAAAGAGCTCGCTGAATACATCAACTAGATGATTAAGCCCGGCGATCGCGGGGATGTTGTAACTGCCGTTACCAACACCTTGCATCGCCTTGGGCTCATTTCTTCACCTACTGACACATTCACCCCTGAAGTTTCACAGGCTGTAAGAGCCTTCCAACAAGAGCGTGGATTGAGCGTTACTGGCGAAATTGATTCCGGAACCCATGCCGCTATCGAAGAAGCGCGTTGGAAGCTAGGTGATCGTTCCCTTAAAGTTGAAACTCCTCTCATGCGCGGTGATGACATCGCAGCTCTGCAAGCACGATTGATTGATATGGGCTTTAACCCAGGTCGCGTTGATGGTTTCTATGGACCAGCTACCGAGAAAGCAGTTCAAGAGTTCCAGAAGAGCGTTGGAGTAAAGATTGACGGAATCTGTGGGCCCGGAACTGTTATTGCGCTGATGCGCTTGATGCGCACGGTCACTGGAGGCGCCCCCACTCAATTGCGCGACCAAGCAATCCGCGAAAAACGTGGACCTGCTCTCGCTGATAAAGTGATTGTTCTTGATCCCAGTTCGCGCAGCGATATTGCTGACATAACTTTTGATTTAGCGCAGAAGATTGAGGGTCGCTTGATTGCGCTCGGTGTCTCTGTTTTTCTGACTCGTAGCGCTACTTCCACACCTTCTGAATCAGAGCGAATTGCCTTTGCCAATAACACCGAAGCTGACTTGGTGATCTCCTTAAGTGTTGATAGTTACAACAACGATCAAGCTCATGGGCTCTCTACCTATTTTTACGGCAACGATCTCCATGGAATTCATTCGTTGGTGGGAGAGAAGTTTGCAACAATTGTTCAAAGGGAATTGATTGCGCGCACAGATCTACTCAATAATCGAACCCATGCAAAGACCTGGAATTTACTTCGTCTAACAAAAGCCCCCGCCGTGCTTCTTGAAATCGGCTATTTTTCCAATCCGAAAGATGCATCTCGTCTTGCAGATCCACACTTCCGTGATGTTGTCGCAGAAGGTTTAGTTGTTGCGATCCAACGGATGTATTTATCTGCAGAAGAGGATGCAAAAACTGGAACTTTGCGGATAGAGGACCTACGTAAGGCTGGTATTCGACGCTAGAAATTAGCGCCACCTTTATGTAGCGCTATGGCACAATTCCCCAATGACTTCTGACGATGTAGAGCGCTACCGGACTCACGCGCCAGAAAATCTTCAAGAGCGTTTTGCACATCGTGCCGCTCATATGAAACCTAGTGAGATCCGTTCTCTATTTGCTGTTGCATCACGTCCTGAAATTGTTTCACTTGCTGGTGGTATGCCGAATTTAACTGCGATTCCTATGGAGATGATGGCGGGGATTGTCGAGAAGTTAATCCGTGATCATGGACAAGAAGCGTTGCAATACGGAAGTGGACAAGGCCACCCACAATTACGTGAACAGATCTGTGATGTGATGGCGCTAGAAGGAATTCGTGCTAACCCCAATGATGTTCTAGTAACGACTGGTTCACAACAAGCGTTGGACTTGATTTCGCGAATCTTTATCGATCCAGGTGATGTTGTTCTTGTTGAAGCGCCTTCATATGTCGGTGCGCTCGGCACATTTTCACAGTACGAAGCAAGTGTGGTCCATGTTGAAATGGATAACGATGGTCTGATTCCAGAAGCTTTAAGACAAGCAATTAAGACGCTGCGTTATCAAGGTCGACGCATCAAGTTCTTATATTTGATTCCGAATTACCAGAACCCGGCAGGTGTATTGCTCTCCCCGGATCGCCGCACAGAGATTCTTGATATCTGCCGTGCAGAGAAGATTTTTATCGTAGAAGACAACCCTTATGGCTTACTTGGCTTTGATAAGCCATCGCCAAATGCGATGCGCGCTCAAGATTCCGAGAATGTCATCTATCTGGGTTCGTTCTCCAAGACGATCGTGCCGGGATTCCGCATCGGTTGGGCTCTAGTTCCACAAGCGCTACGCGAGAAGCTTGTGATTGCCTCTGAATCCTCAATTCTCTGCCCATCGAACTTCTCCCAGATGGCGATCTCGAGCTATCTCGCCAACCAGCCATGGCGCGATCAAATCGCCTCGTTCTGCAAGCTTTATAAAGAGCGGCGCGATGCGATGCTCGAATCCCTCGATGCGCATTTCCCTAAGGCTGCGACGTGGACCAAACCACAGGGTGGTTTTTATGTCTGGGTGACGCTGCCACCCGAGATTGATACTAAAGCGATGATGCCTCGTGCGATTGTTGCCAAGGTTGCTTATGTTCCAGGTACTGCGTTTTATGCAGATGGTTTTGGAAGTTGGTCGATGAGACTTTCATATTGCTACCCAACCCCAGAACGTATCCGTGAAGGAATTGCTTCTCTTGGTAAAGTCGTTGAACAAGAGATGGAGCGGCGCGGAATTCCGCAAATTAATTAATTCTTGCTGATCTCTCCTACGATGCGTTGTAGATCTTGACCATCGGCGTATTCGATAACAATCTTTCCTGCTTTAATCTGAACTCTCGTATCAAGCGCATCTTCTAGCCGCTCAACAAGTTCTTGGTATTTACCTGACTGAGGTTTGCTCTTCTTTGATGAGACTTTTCTGCCTGCGCTACCAAGAGCTATGAGTTCTTCAGTCGCGCGAACACTCAGCCCTTCGTTGATGATCTTATTTGCTAGACGTTCCATCTCGTCTGCATTTGCAAGTCCAAGAAGTGCGCGTGCATGGCCGGCGCTGAGAGTTCCGGCAGCAACTCTCTTCTGTACTGATGGTGGAAGGTTCAGGAGGCGAAGGGTGTTGGTGATGACAGGACGAGATTTTCCTAACTTCTCAGCAAGTTCGTCGTGGGTAAATCCAAAATCAGTGAGCATCTGATTGTAAGCAGCAGCTTCTTCTAGTGAATTGAGGTTGCTGCGGTGAATATTTTCAACGAGAGCTTCACGGAGTAATTCATTGTCGTTTGTTTCACGAACGATAACTGGGATTGAGGTGAGCCCTGCAAGTTTTGCTGCGCGGAATCGGCGCTCTCCCATGATTAATTCATAGGTGTTTTCGCCAGTTTTACGCACTACTGGTGGTTGGAGAATTCCAATCTCTTTAATGGATGCGGCAAGTTCATGAAGTGCATCGCTATCAAAGATGGTGCGAGGTTGACGAGGGTTTGGAGTAATGGAGGTTAATGGAACTTCCATCCGATCAGCGATGGCTTCTGTTCGTCCCGCTAATTTAATCGGGGTGGGAATCAATGAATCAAGGTTGCGACCAAGGCCGCCTTTCTTTGTCGTCATTAGCCAACACCAACTTCAGTAATTGAATTAATGGTCGGTGCGCCACGTCGTGCAATCTCACGCGCAACAAGTCCATAAGCTTCTGCGCCATTAGAACTTGGGTCATACGTCATCACAGTCTGTCCATATGATGGAGCTTCAGAAACGCGAACAGCGCGCGGAATAGGAATATCAATAAGTTGTTCGGCGTAATGTTTACGAACTTCATCTGCAACATCATTAGCTAATCGTGTTCTGCCATCAAACATTGTTAGAACAATGGTGGAGAGTTTGATATTTTGATTGAGGTGTTCTTGAATTAAAGAAACAGTATGAAGCAAGAGTGTGAGACCTTCTAAAGAGTAATACTCACATTGAATAGGAATAAGTAATTCATCTGCTGCGACAAGTGCGTTGATTGTTAACAAACCTAAACTTGGCGGGCAATCAATAATGACGTAATCAAATCTCTCGCCTCGTTGTGCTGCATCATTAAGATAATTTGTTAAAGCTTTCTTCAAACGCAACTCACGTGCAACCATGGGGACTAATTCAACTTCTGCATTTGCAAGTGATTGTGTTGCAGGAACAACTTCAAGATGTGGGTAGCCAGGAATTTTTAGTGATGCGTCGTGAATGGGAAGATCTTTTGTGATGACTTCATACATTCCGTTTACTTCATCGCGCGATATTCCAAATGCGGTGCTGGCATTACCTTGAGGGTCGAGGTCGATCACCAGGGTTCGAAGGCCACCCATAGATAGGGCGGCCGCGATATTGACGGCGGAGGTGGTCTTGCCTACCCCGCCCTTCTGGTTGGCGACGGTAAAGATCCGGGTCGAGATGGGCTTGGGCATAGGTTCACGGAAGCGCTTGGTGCCAACGATTTTGCGTGGGGCGCTGGATTGAGCGGGCGATGTTTCACGTGAATCAGTCACGCGGGATAGTTAACCAGCCTTCACGAGCTCTACTACGCGCGCCAGCGGCAAGTCATCAACTTTAATCTCATGAAGGTGGTGTTTTTTCGCCTTTGATAGGTCGCTTTGGGCAATTTCCTCGGCTGCAGACTCCCCTTTCATAGCAAGGAGGGAACCCCCGGGGGCAACGAGGTGCCAGGTTGTGGCAATGAGACGGGGAAGAGGCGCGACTGCGCGGGCCACAACATAGGTATAGGACCCTTTAACCGACTCAGATTTGGCGCGGATGACTTCAACATTGGTCAGTTTGAGGGAGTCAATTACTTCATGGAGGAACTCCACACGTCTCTGAAGGGGTTCGATCAGGGTGACTTTGAGCTCTGGTTTAGCTAGGGCGATGACAATTCCAGGAAGTCCTGCACCGGAACCAATATCGGCCACGCTTGCACCTGTATTGGGCAAGAGAGTGGTGAGGGGA
>Ga0208360_1000100_pt1 | contig 26944 bp, 18 predicted proteins | sample LakMenE27Jul10ns_FD_150739 | JGI IMG/M metagenome (GOLD analysis project Ga0208360, IMG submission 150739) | Freshwater microbial communities from Lake Mendota, WI - 27JUL2010 deep hole epilimnion ns (SPAdes) | ecosystem: Environmental > Aquatic > Freshwater > Lake > Epilimnion/Euphotic zone ...
CTCTTGCGGCTGCGATATCGGACTTCGCTTCCGGCTCAATTACGATAGGAACTTGATTCACTTCCCGAATATTTCCTCACGAACCGTTTCCCAAGGCTCTCCGTTTTGGGGATTATTAAGAAATGCTGCTTCGCGTTTCATGAATTCAGCTTTGAGTGATTCCGAAATAGGCGGTGGACCATCGGCCGACAGGCGATCTAGGACGGAACTCGCCAGCGCGAACTGAACCTCTTTAGGCAAGGCCTCGATTGCTGCCATCAACTCGTTTTGCGTCATTAGCTCCCTTTCGGATAAGACACCCGCAGTGATTTTACCCAATAGATTAATCGCAGGGAAGGAGCACAGAGTGCGAAGCGTTTCCATTGCATCCATCGAAACGCCGTCGAAACGACAAAAAGGGGCACCGCGGAACGTACCGGAGCGCCCACGGGCGGTCTCCATGCGAGCCCGTTACAGCGCTCGATCCGATGCTCGATGGCACTCTATGAAAACTAGTCGCACAAAATCGACAAAGACTTGCGCCAAAGCGCGGTCGGCTCCGAGGCATCGCGCAAGGATCCACTGCCGATCGGGATACTCGTTTTGGAAACGCTGGATCTTGGACCGCAACTGATCCATCAACTCCCCCTCGAAGAGCAAGTGGGGTTGAACGACCACCGCATCGCAGGCTTGATCCTGAAAACTGGCTCGGGCGGCTTGCTCTAACAAAGCATCTACCGAAGGTTCGCCTCCTGCGAAAAATCCTGTCGAGACCCATGCGACTCGACGCTCCGAAGATGCCAGCTCCGTGAAGCGTCTCATGTGCGCAAGAGCCTCTGGGTCGCTCGTACCTCGACCGACCATGGCCAAGGCAACGCGCTGGTAACTCTTACCAACGATGGGACAGATCTGCGCACATGGTTTTTGCTCGCCCCGCGCGCAGTGTCCTAATGGGCAGCCTGCCTCAGTGGCCATCGAGGTGATCTCGTCGAACCGATGGTTCGATAGCCTGATGACCTCAGGGGTCGTCCCAAGCGATGGGGTTTGAGCCACGATCTCAATGCGATGCTCATTGGCGCATGCCTGGACCTCATCGGGAATATCCGACTTGGCATGTGCCGCCGTAAAGAGCAAGATCGGTACAACAACGATGCGTTGCACCTGCCGAGCACGTAGGGTTTCAAGAGCCTGTGCGATCGTTGGCTCGGCCAACTCCAAAAAGGATGGTTCGATGGTCCAGTGGGGTTCCATCTGTCTGATATGCTCGACGAGTTGGATCAGTTGGGCTTGGCCGCTGGCTTTGCGGGTTCCATGGCCGACGACAAGTACGCCAACATCTTTTGGAAGCATGGGATCGAAGCGGTATTGATAAGCGGGGTTAAAGACGTTGTTAATATGGGCGGTTTGCGAAGCTTGGGCAGCGTCCTGGGAGAGTTTAAACCGGGCTTTGTTCCGATTGCAACGATCCTAACGACTGGAGGGTTTGCAAAATTGTAAATGTCTTACGATTCGGGAAAAAAATCCGACTTTTCCTAAAGAAGGCGGACAAAAAGCTTTGCATTCGAATTTTTCTTTCCGATTCCGATTTCTTGTTTGATACAGACGGGGACTTTGACAAAAATATTAAGCATCGTTTCGGAAATTTCTCAAGTTCCTTCATTCATGCGATCCCCGATGTCCCTTCGATCCGCAAACCGTCGCGCCTTTGCTTCTGCACTCCGCTTGAGCTTGGCTCAACCCCTACCGCTTGCCGTCGCATTGGCTCTCGGCTTATCGGCCAGCAGCCTGCCGGCTCAAGAGTGCACGCCATGCGGACCAAGTGTGCCGAAGATCAGCTATCGGCTTCAGAGCGAGACGGTCTATGAACAAGTACCGATCACTCGGAACAAAATCGAGATCCAAGAGGTGATCGTCGAGCAAGAGGTCGTCAGCTATCGCCCCGTGACAGAGACTCGTCTCGAGCGCAAGGCAGTAACGGTTCGTCGTCCGGTGATCGAAACCTCGACGGTCAATCAAACCTATTCGGTGCTCAAGCCGGTGACGAAGGTCGAGTATGTCGATGAGACGACGCTCGTGAGCGAGACCTCTCAAGTCGAGCAAACGGTCACGACTTACAAGCAAGTCACTGAGACTCAGTACCAAACCCAGTACTCCACGGTTCAAAAGCCGATTACCGAAACACAGATCGCCGTCCAGAATTTCTTGGTGCAAAAACCGGTTACCGAAACGAGTTATCAAACACAGCAGTACACGGTCCAGCGTCCAGTGACTGAAACAACCATGCAAAGCCAAACGGTTGCGGTGCAACGGCCCGTGACCGAGACGGTCATGCAAGCTCAAGCCGTAACGTCGATGATGCCCGTGACGACCTATCAGCCAGCCACAGTCGATGCCGGTGGATACATGGCTCAGAACTATTACAAGCCAGGGGATGTCCGCTACCACTTGCGCTGGACACAACCGGCTTATGGTGTCAACCCAGCCACCGGGCAACCTGTCTACCAACAAGGAGGACTCAACTGGGTTCCTTACCAGTCCGGAGGTCAAACCTCAACGGCGGTTTATTACCAGCCGAGCTACCAACAGGTTGCTATTCCGCAAACAAGCCTGATGCCTCAAACGCAGACGGTTCAAGTCCCTGTGACTTCAACCCGTATGCAAACCGAGTACCTTCAACAGCAAGTTCCGGTGACGGTGCAAAAGATGCAAACCGAAGTCATGCAGCAGCAGGTCCCAGTGACGACCACTCGCATGCAAAACGAAATCGTTCAGCAACAAACCCCTATCACGACGACCCGTTACGAGAACCAAGTCGTTGCACAGCAAGTGCCAGTGCAAGTTCAGAAAGTTGTACCCGTGCAGGAAAAAGTGATGGTTCCTCAAACGGTGCAAAAACCGATGACCAAGCGGGTCGCTAAGGAAAAGACCGAGTATGTGACCGAACAAGTTGTCCGTCCTGTGACGGTCCAAAAAGAAGTGTACAAAGACGAGGTTATCATCGAAGAAACACCTGTCCAAACAACACGTATGGAAAGGGTCGTTCAGAAGGTTTCTGTCCCTCAAAAGGTTTACAAAACCGTTCCGGTGACGGAGATTCGATTGGTACCCAGGACTGTCGTTCGCCGCATTCCAATCGATTCCAATGGCAACCCTATCGCTGTCGAATCGCTGAGTGCTCCTACGACATCGACGATCGCTTCGCCATCGGATCTGCCTGCTTCGGCTGCTGCCAAGAGCGCCGTTGGTTCGGCCAGTGAAGCAGGCCTAGCAACGGGTGGAGGAACAACCGTGACATCGAAGAAACCAGCGATCACCGAATCGGGTGATTTGCCGGCTCCTTCTGCCCCGAGTGCTCCCCCTGTACCTACCGAGCCTGTCTTGCCTCCCGAGACGACTCCCACTGCGGAGGCTTCGAGCAATACGGAATTGAGCATTGGCAATCCAGAGCCAGCGGCCGCCGCCGCCGATACAACGAAAGAGAAATCGGGTAAGATCAAGGTAACGGGTGACGAGTAACACCCTTTCACCAACTTGATCAGCTTGATAACTCGATGCGCGCAATCCAAATCGTTGAACCAAAGAAGCTTCGTGAAATATCCATCGAGAGTCCTGGAGCTCCAGGGCCGGGTCAAGCTCTTGTGCGGACTCACCGCATGGGTGTTTGCGGAACGGATGTAAGCTGCTACTTGGGTAAATTCCCTTTCTTTGATTTCCCCCGCATCCCAGGCCATGAATTGGGTGTCGAAGTTTTGCAGGTTGGTTCGGGGGTTTCGAACGTGCAACCTGGGGATGCTTGTAGCGTTGAGCCCTATATGCACTGCGGCAATTGCTATGCATGTCGAAAAGGGGCCAGCAATTGCTGCACAAGTCTAAAGGTCATCGGCGTGATGACCGACGGTGGACTGTGCGAAAGCTTTTTGATTCGGGCTGACAAACTCCACCCATCGAAGAAACTCACGATGGATCAATTGGCTCTCGTTGAGACTTTGGCCATCGGTTGTCATGCCAGTCACCGATCAGGATCCAGTTCGCAAGATCGGGTTTTGATCATCGGTGCAGGTCCGATCGGAATCGCAACCTTGGAATTCGTTCGCTTGACCGGTGCGGAGATCACGGTCATGGATATGAATGCTACCCGACTCGATTTCGTCCGACAGAGTTATGGTATCGAGCGATTGATCCAGGTGGCACCCAACGATTCGGCTCTCGATGCGGCCAAGGGCTACACCCAAGGGGATTTGTATTCGGTGGTCATCGATGCGACGGGCAATCGCTATTCGATGTCTGGAGCTTTTCAGTTTGTGGCACCCACGGGTCGGTTGGTCTATGTTGGAATTACCCAAGATGAGATTGTCTTTAAGCACCCGGTGTTGCATCGTCCCGAAGTGACACTACTTGCCTCGCGAAATGCATTGCCGAGCGATTTTCCGTATATCATCGGTCTGATAGAGGCCGGAACGATCAAGACGGATCCATGGATTACCCATCGAACTGACTTCGATCATGTCCTTGATGATTTCGACTCGTTTACTCGGCCTGAAAGCGGTGTGCTCAAGGCGATCATCGAAGTAGTCTGATGTACTTTTGGGATTATTCCTTTGAGACCCCTCAGGAGAACCTTGCGTTCGATGAGGCACTTCTTGAGCACATGGACGCTTTGTCAACATCCGACGGAGAACTCCTTCGATTGTGGCAGATGCCAGAACCTTGTGTTGTCATAGGCCGATCGTCCAAGGTTGCCTTGGAAGTCAATCTTGAAGCATGCCAGCGAGATAGGATCCACGTGCTTCGGCGCATGAGCGGAGGAGCGTCGATTGTCGCCGGTCCGGGTTGCATGATGTTCTCTTTGCTGTTGTCGTTGGATCAAAGGCCCGAGTGCCGTGGACTCGATGAAGCCCATCGTTGTGTCATGGGCCACATGCAGCGAGCCGTCCGTGCAGCCCTTGGAGCAATCGGATCGAGTTGCGATGTTGCTGTCCAAGGGGTCTGCGATTTGACCATCGATGGGCGTAAGATCTCAGGCAATGCTTTGCGACTGAAACGATCTTGGATGATCTACCATGGCACATTGCTCCTGGATATGCCCTTGGAATGGATCGCGACGTATTTGCACCAGCCACCTAAGCAACCGGAGTATCGTCAGGGACGCGAGCATCGCGATTTTGTCGCAAGCCTCGGAAGTCGAATTGCAGACTTGTCCAAGTTCAATGCCGAGTTTGTAAGATCTTCGGTATCCGAATGGGACGCGCACCGACCCTTTGGCGAGCATCCATTTGCAAACAACTTCGAGGATCACACCCGAGACTGGGTCTCGCGTCGTTACGGCGACCCAGCTTGGCACTTGCAACGGTAAGAAAATGGCTTACGGCTTTTCCACTGGCTCAACATCGACAAACAGTGGAAAGGAGCCCTCGACGGGTATTTCTGTCTTGTCATGCTCGATCGAATATTCGGCCGTGAATTCCAAGTGCGTTCCTGTGTCTTGAATTTGGTTGCGAAGCTGGAGGAAGCTGATGTAGTCCTTGAGCGATGCGGCCAGTGCACCTTTAGCACCTAAGGATTCGATGTACTCAGGTGCGGGAATTTGCAATCCGTTTTGATCCCGGGTCTTGGATATGTTCTTGTACTCGACCGGAGTTAGCCTCGCTGAGTCATGGGTCAAATAGAGGCGAATCTTGCACGAGTCAGCCCCGAGCGTCGTGGCCTTGGGAGTAATCACCGGTGGTAGCAAGGAGCTTTCGTGGACGAAGTCCTTGAACCCCTCTTTCTTACGTGTGAGTTTCACTACCATGGGGTAATCATCGATGGTCAGTTCCGTCGGTGGGCAATCGGGTACAGGAGCAGGAGTTGGTCTTCGAACCACCGGTACGAGCAAGTGAGCGCTGACACCATAGGGGGTCGCGACTTGTACATCGACATAGCCTTCATACCGCTGATCGGACGAGATCATCGCATTCTCGTGCTCCAGGAGCCTGGTGTCTTTCATGACCGGCAGTCCCGGTGGTAGTTTGATCAACAAGGTTTGACGCGAGATGAGAGTCGTTTTATCGATATTGCGGCTTCCAGCGATCACATGCGATTGCTTGATGCTGAAGTTATCGCCAGTGATAAACAGATCGGTCTCACGACTTGGATCGTAACCCGGAGCACCGTACCAACCGGTGACTTCGGGAGATAGTTGCCGAGTTCCATTGCAAAAGAGTTCAAAGCCACCGTGGGTGTTCTCGATAGGAACTTGGCACGATATCGTTTGAAGAGGTAATCGCTTTTCGAGCTGCTCGACCCGAGCCATCACCCGTTCGACTTCGCCGTCTCGGTACAGATGGGAACATCGCACGCACGTCATCGCACGATCCTGCATCTGCTTGATCGCTCGGCTCAGGTGGACATCCTCTTGGATGGTTGTACCGGTATGGCCTGGGTTTGCCAGTTTGAACCAATGGCCATGGGTTTCAAAGGTCACGTAGGGGACAAACGATGGCATCAAGATGATGGCCGTGCATTCGCGGATCCCTGGTTCGATTTCGCAACTGCGTTCGAGTTGACGATCGGTTGGACCCCCGACGATCAAGTCGCGGAAGAAGACCTTAGCGTTTCCTTCGACCGGAGGTGTTTGGAATCGGGGTTGGAAACGCCATCCAAAGGTCTCATCGCCGTGTCCGAATGCGATTGCCGTTCGGTTCAGATCAATCGTCGCGCGATCCCTCTGCAATTTGCGAATCGTGTCCATGGCAGCCGAGAGTCCGAGGTTACCGCTGGAGAAGCCCATGACGACGGCCAGTTGCATTTGACGGATGACCGAAGAGGCATCCGCGATGCTCTGTTGGTCGATCTGGGGATCGAGGGCAAAGACCCGGACGGGCCACCGCAGTTGCACGTACCGAGCAAACGTATCGCGAGCTTCAGGTGTGGGATCCGGACCAAAGAACGGGAGCCAGCAAGGGTGCGAAAAATCCGATGGACGCGTACCAGTTGTCTCGCGGATATCATCGTTGAGCCGTTCGTTGAGCAGAATCGAATCAACATACACACACCAAGCCAGGATGTGGCTTAGCTCAAGGTCGTGTCCACCTTTAATCTCATCGAGGAATTCATCGCGTATTGCTTTGATCTGATCGGTACGGCGCATGCGAATCAGATTGACCAAGCATTTTTCGCCGGTCGATTCGCGATCCCACCAAGATTGCATCCCCTCGGAATACATCAGTTCGATGGCTGCGATGAGTTCTTCTCGCAAGAAGGATTGAACATCCGGCAGATGCACCACACGTCGGTTTGGAACGTCTTCACGAAGGCCTTTGAGAGCTGTCACGGCCAGTTCGAGCATTTCATCAAGTCCATAAACATCGATGATCTGCGTCGGTGGAAAAGGCTGCTGCCCTCGGCGTGTTTGATTGCCAGAAAACGAAATCGCGCACACGGAGGTGAACGATCGTTTCACTAAGTTTCGGGGCTCAGTAGTAGTTACAGAAGCTTCTTGATAGGTATCTGGCAGGCTCCCATATCTGAGTTTTCTATTAGAAATCATCTCACCTAACATATTAGCATTGAACGCAGGTCCGAGTTTCTTAGCCAGTTCCCAGATTTTGTCAGCACCGTTGGGGTCGCTGTTGATGAATTTGACCAGGGGGATCGAGAGCTGATCGGTCAGGTCGTTGAGGACCATGTCGCGGAAGGTCATCGGCAGGAGATCTGGTCCCAGATAAGGTTTCGCGGTGTAGGTGATCTCGGCTCCATAGCCTCGCTTGGTGATCGCACCCGGAAGGATGGAGACCGGGACTCTCACTAGGTTGAGCGAATACCCGGGGGCATCCGATGTATCGTCTCCCTCGTTGATGCGGCGATGTTGATTCAAGTGCTGCATGTAGCGAACGAGTTGATCGATTTCTTGGGTTTGTTCAATCCCCAGAGCCTTACCTAGAAACCCAGTTGTTTGCAGATTGAATGGACTCGATGGGGTAGGTAAAGCGCTACTGAGATTGATGGTTGCCTCACCTTCACCTTCTTTGGGGGTACTGGTGTTGGCGATCGAATTAACGGTGATCGTTGGAGGTGCGACCCCGCCGGTGGGCGTTTGATTCTGCATGGCAAGGGCGACGGCCAGTAAGGCTGAATCGCTGACTTGCTGAGCGCCCGCGATTCTCGCAGGATCGAATCCCTTGCGAAGTGGTTCGAGGACTTCCTCGACTTCACGTCGATACTGAGTCAGTCGGGCTTCGCCCCAAACATCGGGAGCTTTCGAGGAGACGCTCCCCCATTGATTGATGTGGTGTTCCAGCCAATCGACGTGCTTAGCGAGTTCTTCGAGTGCTCTGTCTTGATGGGTCGCCGGAGGTTTGCCGTGTCCTTTGGCCCAAGCGGTGACTTTCGATACCACGCCTCCTTGAGCATAGAGGGTGTTTTGAGAGATTCCAAAGATGGCAAGCAAGGCAAGAAAGCTTAGTATGCATCTCTTGCGGAAAACGATGTTAGAAAAGCTGTGCAATGGACGTTCAACCATTGGCGAATCCTCCTAAGAGCGGATCCAAATCAAAGCAGGTGCGTTTTTCCGAATATGCCGGATATAAGGAATGCCGGGATTGCGATGAGTTATCGGCTCATGCCTAGGAGGTTTGGGCTCGATTTCCTTGAAAAAACCGATTTAAAATTTCAAAACGCTTAGATTAAGGAAACGATCGCAAGGAGCAGGCCGTTAAAGTCATCCTAGATTAACGCCATGGTTTGAAAGCATTTTGGGTTTGAGCCATTGGGGCGGCTAGGTTCGGAAAGTGCCGAAGAATCACATCCTTCATGGTTGTGTTATTGACCCAATTTAGACCGATCTTTGTAAAGACATCCGCCGTGAAGTCTTGGGCGGTAAATCGATCGCTCTTGAGCCGACGCGAGGCCATGAGGATGAAGATACGAAAGGTCGTGTCGCTAAATCCGAAGCCTTCAGGTTTGGCTTCGGCGAGGCTGCCCACGAGTAGATCCAGGTCCTCGACTTTGTCGGTGCCATCAGGATTCGTGCCGTAGACTTCGCGGAGTCGACTGCCAGTTTTGGGTGATTCAATGGAGTTGAATTCATCGAACGAGCCGATGGGTTTCATGCGAAGCTCGGTTCGGAATCGGTTGTATCGGGGGATTTGGCGTTCTCGATCGCGAAGAATATCGATGGTCGCAAGATCCAAAAGTTCGCCAGTTACGGGTTTGTGAAATCGTCTTAGGAAAGCTGGATAATTGTTCAGCGTCAAAGCGCCTGGGTTTTGGATACCGAACGAATACAGAAGGTCCTCGTGAGAAAACGAATGCCAAAGCGATAGCGATCCCTCTTGGCCAACAACACCCTGATCGGTCTGCATCGAGCAGACTTGCTGATTTTCAGGATTCGACCAGCTTTTGAGCGTGATGGTCTCGGGCATCAACGAATGCATCCGATAAACGGCGACAAATTCCTCGGTCAGTGCGTACGGTGCCGAGTGATGGTTGATTCCCGATTCGGGAATCCCCCAAAAGGCTTCATTGAGTCCGATTCTTCCCAGAGCGTTGATGATGCGATCGCTGAAAAGTCCGTTCCAGTTAGCGTTCATCGAGACTTCGAGCATGGGGTTTGCAAGGATCGCCGGTGTCCATTCGACGGTGTGGATCTTTGCCATCAGTGCCGCATTGATCAGTCTTGCTTTCTCGAAGATGTGCTCCTTACTCCAGCTTGGATATTCCCTTTGCAGTGCATCGCAGATGGCGTTGTGCTCTTTGACGAACAGTTCATGAAGCAGGCTCAGTCCAAGCCACCAGTTGTCAAAAAAACCGGTTTTCGCGTCTCCTTGGGCTACGTGGACGGAAGGTAGATGGGGGCACGAGGCGCTTTGGAGATACTCTGTGCGGGAAGCTTGTGAACCGTAGATTTGAGAAGCATCCCACCAATGGGATTCCGAATTGACATAGGTATCTGGGGCGTTTTGGCCGTCTTGAACACTTCGGGTCGGATCAGGCCGAGTGCGTCGAATGGACATCTTCGGGAAGGGCCAGCGATCATGCGGTGGGTCGTCGCTGGTATCGATCTGGAACGAATTTTCTTCGATAGGCGTTCCATGGCTAAACCAGCCATGGGTTTGAAATTGAATCCAAGCGGCGGCAAGTAAATTGAGCGTGGTCGCAAGTTTCTGTCCGCCGGGTTGCTCTGGATCGCGAGCTAGAAGTTTGCAACTGACGATTCTGGGATTGGGCGTAACGCATCGAGAAGGAGATGCATTGGGTGAGGGTTCGAGCGCATCGAAGGGCATATTGCGACCGAACCGAGAGTCAGGATGACTATGGGTAAAGTCGATGCTTGAGGAACCTGTGGGAGCATGGCTAGCGATCCCCATGGTGGGACTCACCGGATCGTTGTAGGAACCGTCCGAGTTCCGCCAAATCGCTGAGAATGGGCAGGAGTGGGTTGCGGACGGGTGCGTTGGATCGGCAAGCCCTTGCGGGTTGGTAACCGCGATTTTATCGAGCGAAGTGCTATGGAGGTTGTAGATCCGCAGCTCCTCTCGCAGGGCTGCTAAGTTTGCGATCCCGACCCATTTGGGCAATTCATGCCAGTTCCAAAATCGATTGATCATGCGAAACACAAACAGAAAGCTTTGGCCGAAAAGCGATCTGTGATCGAACGGTAAGTACACGACCCTGATAGCAAGTGCAGCGACGACCAAGAGCAATGCGAATAGATAGCTGATCCAGACCGGAGCGCTGTTGCAGACGATCGTCGATGCGGTGCATTGGAGAAACACAAACAAAGTCAGCAAGGATCGTTCGATGCGACTGAATTTTTCCCAGAAAGTCTCGACGAGCTTGGGTTCGTTACTTCGAAATGTTTTGTTTTTTGAAACATTCGACATGATGGCAGCACCGGAACTTACCAGATCCACCAGCCACCACAGCGCCAATGCGGCGCGGAGGACTCCAAGTTGCTTGATCTCGAAGAACTGCAGTGCAGTCGGAATGACGAACATCAACCAAGCTAGAAACCACAGGCTCCACCAACCGATGCGTTTCGATGAATCCGAATTGCCCAGGGCAAGCCTGCGGGCTGGCAAGGGTCTTTCGAAAGGGTGCATCGATGGCTTGCGATAGAATACGAACAGAACGGTGGCGACACTCACCAATAGAATCTCGATAGCAAGCCAACTGCGGTAGTGTCGATTGCCCCAATCCCCCAGGCCGGCAAACCAGGAGAGTAAACCGACACTGAGCATCACGGCAGAAACCAACAGGCTCAGGGTCAGTACTGTAAAAAGCAAACGTTTGAATTTCGTCTTATCGCTGACCACAATATCAGTCCCCATCAAAGTCGCTCAAGCGCGTCGGATAGAAGTCTCCGAGCTTAAAGAAATGACAAGCGGATTTCTACCAGTTTAGCAGTTTGTTGTTGGTCTGCCGATAAGCTATACTCTTGGTCGCCTTTAGGGTTACAAACCTTATTTAAATTCCTCTGATGGTGATCCAAAGCTTTTATCTTCGACGTGAATTTTCAAAAGTCACGTTTCTGGCTTGCCTTGTTGGCAGTTTGTCAGCGATCGCTCAGGAATCTGACAACGACGCTTTTACGCAAGAACAATTGGATTTCTTCGAGAACCGGATACGACCTGTTCTTGTTGAGCACTGTTACGAGTGCCACAGCGGTGAGTCGAAATCGATCCAAGCCAAACTCAGGCTCGACGGTCGAGCGTTAGCGATCCAAGGTGGGGAGTCTGGCCCTGCGATCGTTCCTGGCAAGCCACAAGAAAGTCTTTTCATCGCCGCCGTCGCCTGGAAAAGCCTTGAGATGCCCCCAGATGGAAAACTCAAGGAAGAGCAGATCGCGGATCTTACCAAGTGGGTGCAGATGGGAGCCCCATGGCCTGGAGATTCGATCACCGATCCATCGAATCCAGAAAACACGCAGTACGATTGGACGAAATGGCAAAATGAGCACTGGGCTTTTCAACCCATCGATAACCCAGAGCTACCCTCGGTGAGCGACCCGTCGTGGTGCCAATCCCCTATCGATTCATTTATCCTAGAGGGACTAACTGCCCATGGACTGCGGCCTATGCCTAAGGCGGATCCGCGAACGTTGATCCGCCGGATTCGTTTCGATCTTGTGGGTTTGCCTCCTGATCCCCAAGAAGTGCAGGCCTTTGAGGAAGCTTATCGACACGACCCGAGCAAAGCCGTTTCAGAGTATGTCGATCGATTGCTTTCTTCCAAGCAGTATGCAGAGCGATGGTCAAGGCATTGGCTGGATGTGGCTCGCTACAGCGAAGGGTTTGGTGGATTCCTCGATAACGCATCCCACGAGAACGCCTGGAGGTATCGCGACTGGGTGATCGATGCGCTCGATCAAGACATGCCCTTTGCGGACTTTATTAGGCTGCAAATCGCAGGAGATCTTCTGGGTGATAAAAACTCTGCGATCGCCACAGGTTTTCTTGCTCTGGGCCCCAACTACATCAGCGATGGTGGCGATCCGGATAGCACAGCCCAAGCCAAGGCAGAGACGCTTTCGGATCGGATCGACACATTAAGCCAAGGCATGCTCGGACTGACGGTTGCTTGCGCTAGATGCCATGACCACAAATTCGACCCGATTCCACAGGAGGATTACTACTCGATTGCGGGGATCTTCAACAACTGCGCCACGCAAGCGATTCCATTAGTCGCCGACGAGGTGGTCGAGAACTTCAACAAACACCAAGGGCTGATCCAGGGCAAGGCCAAGCAGATCGAAGGGCTTCGCAAGGAGCATAGTGAGGCCAAGGAGGAAGATAAACGCAAATTGCTCCAGGACCAGATCGACAGCGAGCAAATAGTCCTTGAGCAGCTCAAGAAATCTGCACCGCCGGTCTATGCCAAGGCCCATGCGTTTAGAGATATCGGTCATGCTGACATGCCGATCGCGATCCGAGGAAATTTGCTTAAAGCAGGCACGATTGCCCCGAGGCGTTTCTTGCGAATAGTCGCCGGAAACGATCGCGACACTTTTACCAAAGGAAGCGGTCGTTTGGAGCTTGCCAACGCGATCGTCGATCCGTCAAATCCGCTGACTGCGAGGGTCTTTGTCAACCGAATTTGGATGCATCATTTCGGAGAGGCGTTGGTTCGTACACCCAATAACTTTGGTGCCTTGGGTGAGAAACCAACCCATCCAAAGCTGCTCGATTGGCTTTCAAGCAGGTTGCTAAGAACTGGTTCGATCAAAGACCTGCATCGAACGATCGTCCATTCATCGACCTATCAAATGTCCAGCCTTCAAGATCCGGAGTGCTTTTCCAAAGACGGGGACAATCGATGGCTCTGGAGGATGAACCCACGCCGTATGGATGTCGAAGTATGGCGAGATTCGCTCTTGCATGTTTGTGGGGAACTGGATTTGTCCGTCGGTGGACCGCCGAGTGACAACATCGAAAGTCCTCGACGGACTTTGTACTTTAAAGTCAGTCGAAACGGAGATGTGTTTGCAACCGATGAATTCTTGAGACTTTTTGATTTCCCTTTGATGCGTTCCTCGGTGGCCAAGCGACCATCGAGCATCGTTCCACAGCAGTATTTATTTTTGCTCAACAGCCCTTTTATGCAACAGCGAGCCAAGTCCTTTGCAAGGCGAATCACTACGGAGTCTGCCGACGAATCTGCCCGTATCCAGCGGGCCTATCAATGGCTATATCAACGTTCTCCAACCGACAAAGAGATGGCGATCGGACTTGAGTTTGTTGCCCTCGATGATCCAGACCAAGCTCAGCGGGATTCTCGTTGGGAACTCTACAGCCAAGCATTGCTGGGCTCAAATGAATTTATGTATTTACCTTGATCGCTTGTGAGGCTAAACGAATGTTTTCAAGATTTCCTACAAGTCGCCGAGAGATGCTCAGCCGCATCGGAGCGGGTTTTGGAACTCTGGGACTAGCAAGTGTTCTATCCCAGGACAAGCTTTTAGCGGATCCTCTATCAGGCTTGCCCCATTTTGCACCCAAAGCCAAGCGAGTCATCCAGCTCTTTATGCCAGGGGGGCCTTCGCAGGTCGATACATTCGATTACAAGCCCGCGATTGCCGAGCATGCAGGCAAACGCCCTGAATCGGTCGATCGCAAGTCACTACGCAATACAAAGAACGGACTGATGCCTAGTCCGTTTGGGTTCAAGCAGTACGGCCAATGCGGAAAGTGGGTCAGCGACATCTTTCCAAAGGTGGCCGAGTGTGTCGATGATATCTGCTTTATCCATTCGATGCACACCGATATCCCTGAGCATGCCGGTGCGATTCTGATGATGAACCTTGGAAGCCTACAGCCGAATCGTCCGAGCCTAGGGTCTTGGCTCGTTTATGGACTTGGGTCTGAGAACCAAGATCTGCCAGGCTTTATCGCGATGAGTCCGCATGCACAACCCCGAGGAACCCTTGCCAATTGGGGCAATGCCTTCCTTCCTGGTGCCTATGCTGGGACCTACATCAATATCCATCAGATGCGCCTCGAGAGTGTGCTCAAGAACCTCAAGAACTCACGCTGGTCGCCAGAGCAACAGCGTCAGCAATTGAATCTGCTAGAGCAAATCAATCGCCTTCACTTGGATCAGCAAGCCGACGGGCAGCTTGAGACGAGTCTCAAGACAATGGAAATGGCGTTTCGCATGCAGATGGCTGTTCCCGAAGCGTTCGATACCCAGCAAGAGACCCAAGCCACCTTGGAAATGTACGGATCGAGCGAGTATGCCAAGGGATGCCTACTTGCTCGTCGACTCATCGAGCGAGGCGTGCGCTGTGTGCAACTCTCGCACTCGATCGATGGTTATGACATTGCATGGGACACCGGACATGACGATATCGCCGGTGGTCACAAACGCTTGGCCGACGCATGCGATCAAGGGATTGCGGCCCTGCTGAAGGATCTCAAGCAACGAGGACTCCTCGATGAGACGCTTGTGATTTGGGGAGGAGAGTTTGGTCGAGCTCCCACATCCGAGGGACAGAAGGGTCGTGATCACGATCACTATGGATTTACTGTATGGATGGCCGGTGGTGGTGTTCGTGGTGGAATCAGTTATGGTGCGACCGACGAATTCGGCCTATCGGCTATCGAGAATCGGGTCCACGTTCATGATTTGCATGCGACGATCTTGCATCTGATGGGAATCGATCATGAGCGATTGACTTACCGACACAGTGGTCGCGACTATCGCCTTACAGATGTCTCTGGCAAGGTTGTACAAGCGATACTAACTTAGCTTGGGATCCAAGACAGTATCAAGTAAACCATCGCTGCAAACATCGCAGCGATAGGGACAGTGGTGATCCAAGCCAGGATGATTTCCTGTACTTTTTTCCATTTCGCTTGCCGTGTGCTAGCTCCCATACCCAGCAGTGCTCCGACACTCACATGCGTGGTGCTGACCGGTAGACTGTGAAAGCTTGCCGATGCCACCAAGATCGCGGTGACTAGATTCGCCGCGAAACCTTGACCAGGATTCATGTCCGTGATTTTCTTTCCGAGTGTCTCGGCAACATTCTTTGCGTCCAGCAATGCACCGATAGCGATCAACACCCCGACAAGTAGGATCGATTGGTTTTTGCTGAGCCATGGAACCATCCAAAGAAGGGCTGCCATCTTGGGGGTGTCGTTGATGCCTCGAGCAAAACTCGCCGCACCAGCCGATGCGAAATGCAATCGGTCTAACGTCTTGGTGCGATGATTCGGAGCGGCTCCTAGCGATCGAAGAAACTCATAGGCGATCGCACCAAGACAAACCGCTAGCAACGGACTAAACAACAGCGGGTAAAGAAAGGTCTTTCCAAGAACGGACAACTCGACGTGATCGATACCCGCAGCGGCGATTCCTGCACCGATCAATGCTCCCAAGAGTGCATGGGTCGTCGATACGGGAAATCCGATCCGATTGGCAATGAAGCTTGTCAGGGCCGCTCCTGCAGCCACCGCACAGGTAAAGGCCGGAGATTCAAGTAAACGATCGCTCACGAGCCCTTTTCCACTGAAGGATTTCAGTAAGCCTTGGGCCAAAAGCAGCGCGCACATGGAACCTGCAAACGTGCAGATCGTTCCCCACCAGAGAGCTTTTGATAAGGTGGTTGTTCCACTACCGTAGAGCGATGCAACACCTTTAAAGTTTGCATTCGCTCCGTTGGTTAGCGCGACAAAAGCGACCGATAAGACAAGGAACCCCAGCAACACCATAGTCTCTATTCCAGGTTCTACTTCGCAAGATTCTCTTTAGTCTCTGCGGGCAGATGCTTGAGCGATGCATACTCCTTCCACGAACCTTCGTAGAGCCGAACATTTGGAAATCCAGCAACGTGGGCTAGATAGAATCGCAGTAGGCTTCCCTCGCGCGAAGTTCCGCAGTAAACAATGATCTGCTTGTCCTTGGTCAAGCCGGCTGCAGCGAACTCTTTTTCGACCTGCTGTGCGGGCAAAAACTTGTGGGTGTTGTCTTTTTCCATGAGCCTTGCCCAATGAAAACTCACCGCGCCCGGGATGTGGCCCTTGCGAAGCCAGACGTCGTCTTGGCCGATGTACTCATTGGCAGGCCTAGCATCGATGAGCATCACGTTCGGTTTGTCTTTGAGTTCAAGCAACTCTTCGATTCCGATCCCAATCGAGCTTTTGGTCTGCTCTGGAAGGTTTCCCGTGGGGTTACCAAAGTACTCTTGGGTGGTCGGGTATCCAAGTTGTTTCCAATGCGCCAAACCGCCATCGACAACTCGAATGTCCGTTACCCCGAATTTTTCGAGAACGTAGGCAACCATGCTGGTGCTGAGTATCTCGTCGTTGGGTAGCTTGTCCCCGGTGGCATAGAGCAGATGCGTCCGGCTGCGATCGATCCCCGCCCTGATCAGCAAGGCCTTGGTTAAATCGTCTGGAAGGTATTGAACCGGAACCCCATGATCGGTCCCCCGCAGAGTGTCGAAATTCAAATGATGCGCTGTTGGTAAGTGGCTTCTGAAGTAATCCTTGTAGCCGCCTCGAGTATCGATGACCACAGGCCTTTGCTTAGGGTCTGGATTCTCGATCAAACCTTTCGCCTGCTGGCAAGAGATGACCGATATCTCAGCCTTGGAATAGGGTCCCAAAGCGATACACAATCCAACTAGCCAAGCAATGAAACCCAACTTCATCGTTTACGCCTCATGGTAGAATTTTCGGGGGTCGATACCAACAATAGCTTTCAAACATTCGTGCGAACGTCTGAATGTTATAGCGTATTGTTTCCGATTGGAAAACTCGATCCATCTTGCTATGAACGAAGTTTCTGGGATACTGCAAACAAAGGTAAGTGAATATGGCAAAGCAAGACATCCAGGCAGATCACCAAACAGATCAACGGTGCGCCGAATACCTTAAGGCCATCGGCGATCCGATCCGATTGAAGATCATCAAAGCCCTTCAGACTTGTCCATTTACCGTTTCGGACTTGGCAGAGTTTCTCGAATTGGATATTCAGAAGGTCTCGCATCATCTGCGGATCTTGTACCATGCCGATCTGGTGAAGATTCAGAAAGATGGCAAGTACCGGTACTATGAACTGAACCCCGAGTTCGTTAGCAAAAAGCCCTCGACCAAGGGGTTGAACTTGGGCTGCTGCACGATTGGTATCCATCCATAAAATAAGGTGCAATCCGGCATTATCGTGGCTGGCAATTCACACCAATGGTTCTTTTCGTACTCGTACTCGTACTCAGTGAAACGGTACTCGTACTCGAAGAAAAGTATTGGGATTTCGTTTAAAAAAGGGCCAGATACTGGGGTTACAGCTTCCCTCAAATGGTGATCGTCTTGAATCGATTCAGGCGTTTTCGAGTACGAGTACGAGTACGAGTACCGCGACGCTGAGTACGAGAAAGCCGAGCTTCTGCCTACTAAAATACCAGACCATCCATAAAATAAGCCTGCGGAAAACTTCCGCAGGCTTATTGATTTTTTCAACTTGTATGGCTTAAAAATTAGCCGACGAGCTTGGCTACCGAGGAAACCATTGGGCCGATGATCGGTTCAACGATTTCTTTTACGCCAGGAATAGCGTAGATGGTATTGAGCAACTCGCCAACCTTACCGAAGTAAGGCTTGAGGAATGGACCAAAGACGCTGTTTGCTGCTTCAGGCATCTTGTCCATGCCCAATTCTGCATAAGCCTTGGTCGCTTCTTCAAGCTTGCTCTTGGCTGCATTGGCCGTGTCGACATCTTTGATCGATCCGAGAATGTCGGCGATTCCATCGAACGAGCCGGAGAGCTTGGTCTTCAGATCGTCGATGCTGATACCACCTGGGAGTTCGAGCTTTGGCAACTCTGGCAAAGCTGGAACAGGAGTATCCACATTTGCGGTCTTTGGAGTGACAACACCGGGGGTCGCAGTTGTTTTGACTGGTTCAGCCTTCTTTCCACCACCGAAGAGACCGAAATTCCAGGCCAAGAATCCGAGGGCTGCCAATGCCAAGAGGGGCAAAAGCCAACCGAGGGGATTCGATGCTGGAGCAGCTTGGGTTACGGTGCGCTGAGCGGTTTGCGTCGCAGTGCGTGCAGCACCCGATACAGCATCGCTAGCAGCCTTGCCCAAATCAGCCAATCCCATCACGCCCTTGAGTTCGTTAGGAAGAGCACTGCTGAGGAAGTTGTTCTGACCGCCCAAGAGATTGGTCAAAACGCCTGGATCAAACCCACCTGCAGACTTGGCTTGCTTGCCAACAACACCCATAACGATCGGTGCCAAAGATCCAAGCAGTCCGAGAACTGACTTGTCGCCAAGACCCAAAAGCTTCATCAAAACAGAAACGATGCTGGCTTGGGACGAACCCAAGAGCATTGGCAAAAGGGAGGTGCCCATACCCAAAAGCTTGGAGCTTGCACCACCGGAGACCAAGCTGCCGAGATTATCCAAAATGGATGGCTCAGCATCTTGCTTCTTGAAAATATTCGAAAGCTCCGACGCACCTGTTGGGGTCGATGCTTTTTTCATCAGTCCACCGAGCAACACTGGAATTGCGGCTTCGATCGCCGAATTCGTCTTGCTCTTTTCCAATCCAACTGCCGAGCCAATTTGATCAGCGACACCGCTGGTATTGATCGCAGTTTTGACCAAGTCCATCAGATTGATTGCCATACTCAAAACTTTCTATTTGTCTGAAGAGGAACAGAAACCCAGAACGCCTTTCGGCTACGTCGACTAATATGCAGGATTTGCGAACTTTTGGCAGTCCTTAAGCCAAGAATACCGACAAATATTCATAAATTTTCTAATGTGTAAACTCTGCCGGATTCACACTTTGGGTAGATCTCGGTGGTGTAGTTTTACTTGCCTTGCATTCCACCGAGACTGGGCTTATTTCGACCCGACCAATTCGAACCAGTCTCGGCTTCGCTGGAATTGCTCCGGACCAAAAACGTGACCTTGACCATGGTTCCAAAGGGCTAATCCCATGCGATTTCTTGGGTTTGTCGGGGTTTTTCCGTCAACACCGAAATGGACAAAGTTCCAGAATGGTAACGCTTGGCGCATCACCCTCAGGCTCTGGGTGCCGTCGGCGGCCCCCGGCCCTCGCTGTCCACCCATCACCAAGAGGGGTCTTGGAGCAATCAAAGCAAGAAGTTCCTGGTGCCCCCAGTCGCGGCCTTCGAGCCTGGGTTCAGGCCCCAAATACCAAGGAGCTTCCCAGTTGGTGGACTTTAAATCCACTCCTCCCTCGCTGGCCACTCCAGCGATGATTCGCTCGTCGCTGGCCATGAGGTAAAGCACTTCTTTAGCCCCGAGGGAATGACCAACCGCAAAAACTCTTTGAGAGTCCAATTGAGGGATCGACATCAGAACGTCCAGTGCCCGCCGTGCATCGTAAACCATCTTGGCTATCCCACGAGCCGTGGGGTGCAACTGGCGATGCTGTGCGACCGCTTGATCAAAGCTCTGGGTGTCTTGCCACAAAAAACATTTTGGACAGACCACGATATAGCCAAGCTTTGCAAACTCAAAACCTGTGGCTCTAGGTCCCTGCGCTTCGACCCCAGCGATCTCATCGATAGTCATCGAGTTGGTCGGATGAAGAGCAATCATTCCAGGCCGCTTATCGGTGGGCTTGAGTCCCTCTGGAATCAGAAGGTAGATGTCTAGCGCGACGCTTGACTCGATTTTGATTCGGTACTTTTTTCGAACGACTCCATCAACAAGATCCTCCGACACCAGTTCCATATCGGGCGGTGTACCTACTGGAGGCATAGGCCCAAGGAGTTTCTCGAATCGCTGCTTGATCTTGGATCTAGATTGTTCCCAGTCGGCCAAAGATCGAAGGTCGAAATCGTCCTCGATAGCATCTCCGTCTCCCAAACGATGGATCTTTTCGATCCAATCAGCCCGGGTATGTTGCTCGCTAAAGCGAGGCATCCTGCCGGGATGTTCGACGCGGAATCGCACCAAACGACCATGTTCGACTTCGGTAACGCAAACAGTCTTGCCATCGCTCCCCCCGAAACAAATATTGCTTGGCCTTGATCCCAACACATCGATCTCTCGCAAAATCTCTGCTTCGGGGCTCAGCACGACGACGGTTCCTTTACCATAACGGGTTACATAGAGGTTCCCTTGTTGGTCGTAACGCATACCATCGAATCCATGGTCTGCGAACTCTTTCCATAAGGTCTTTTGGCCTAGACTTCCATCGGCTCTAATCTCGAATCGCCAGATCTTGCGCTGGGTCGATTCATTGACTGCCAAGTACCTTCCGTCTGGGCTGACATCGATGCCGTTGGTCGTTCCCATACCATCGGCGACAATTTTCGCGACTCCCTGGCGATCGATTTTCCACACGCGACCTGTTCCATCGCCCCAATTGGGATCGCTAGCATAGAGTGTCCCATCCTCTGCGATCGCTAAATCGTTAGGCTGGTTCATCGCAGGCTCATGGCATACAAGCGATGGTAAGCCCGTTACTCGATCGATCCGCCATATTTTGTGCTCGACATAATCGGCAACTAACAAATCTCCTTGGCTATCGAAAACGATTCCGTTTCCAGTACCTCGATCCGGCAGGTTGGCCCAAAGACTCCCGTTACCCCAACGATCGACCTTGCCAATGGTTTGCTGCTTGAGAAAATTCACCGCATATACATTTCCTTGGGAATCGCTCGCTGGCCCTTCGATCCCCTCGGTGAAGGCATGATCGAGTGTCAGAGGCAATGGATAATAGACTTGCTCTTTGAGATCTGATTGATAGATATCCCATGCAAGCTTGCGCTGATCGGTACGCTGCATCGCCTCGCGAGCTAACGCCTGATTTCCTAGTGCGAGTTTGGTGTAAGCCGCCAACAACGGTTCCATCATTCCGGGATGCTCGATATCGCTCAGCGCGCTTACGGCACCCATCTGAAGCTCTTCTTGGATCGCAGGATCCGTGGTCTTGTCATCCAAAAATGGAGTGATCTTGGTCAAGGCTTGTTCGGCAGGCAACATTGCCAAGACGCGTATTGCATCGTACCGGGTTCCAGCGGGAATCTTTGCATCGTAAGCGTCGGATTTGGATAACTCCAAGGCCCGCTCCCAACGGGGCTTCCAAGCCGGATGTTCGGAGATAAGTTTCTCAAGTTCAACTTTAGGCCAGAGTTTTTCCAAGCCCAGGCCGTTGATGATCGCACCTCCGAGAACCACAGATTGCCAATCCCGCATCTTCCCGGAAGCACTGGGTAAAGCCAGTTCTACAAGCTCGGGTAAGACTTGGTCTTTCGTGGCCGGATCTCTCACCGCTAAAATCGCAACTCTCCAAATCGATGGAATGCGTTGGTACTCGATATCCGTGTCTTTGGCGCGCTGCTCGTAGGGCACCAAATCTTGGGTCCACTGGATGATCAGCTCTTTGGCCGATGATTTGTTCTTTGAGATGAGACTCTCGCGCTTATCCGGATCGCTTTGGCCGAGAATCTCGGCCGCGATGTCTTTGATGGAATCCGCAGATAACTTGGAAGCCTCTTGAGCTTGAAGTACCGGAGGGAACCAAGCTATGAGTGCCGGGATAAAGAATCCGAGCACCCAACGAAAGCAAGCCCTAGGCGGGAAGAATGTGGCGTTCAATTCAAGTGCCCTCTGAGTCGATGGACTTACCGAGCCGATGGATTTACTTCGAGGAGCCTTAACCAAAAGGCTCAGTTCGTCTTTTGTTCCAGCAAACGAGCGAGTCGATGGAAATCGCTGGTGCGTTCGATGAATCTCACACGAGTGACCAACGTGGCCGGGTCGACGAGCTGTTCGAAGGGGACGAACGACATATCGAACTGACCACCTACGGAGATCATCACGCCGTTTAGCTTCTGTTCGATCAGGGCTTGATAAGCACCGATACCGATTTGAGAGCCTAGCATGACGTCGAATGCCGTTGGTACGCAGCAACGGGATTCATAGCCCATCTGCAGACCGTTGACCTTGCGGGTTTTTCCGGTCGCCTTTTTGTAAGCTTCCGCGAGGGATTTCGCGACGATTTTTCCTATGTCGGCGTTGGCGACTGCCAAGTGCCCAAAATCATCGCGAGGGATACCTGCCAAATAGGATTCAGGAAGGTATTCCGCGAGGCCTTCGGCGATGACGATCACGCCGTAGTTGCGACCGAGTTTCTCTCTGGCGAGCATCATCGAAACCATTTTTGCAAGAATCGCTTCCATGTTCATGATCTTGCGAGTGAGTTTGGTTCCATTGTCGTCGATCGTTTCGGTGGTTTCCATTTCTCCGATGATGTCTTCGACGCTCAAGACCATGCAAGCATCGCCGGCGATGGCCGCACCGTAGGCGAGCCAGCCAGCCGATCTGCCCATCGCTTCTGCGATGTAATAGGCTTGGGAAGCGGCACCATCGCGGTTGAGATTTCGAATTTCATTGGCCAACACCTCTGCGGAGCTAAAATAGCCGAAGGTAAAATCGATTCCCGAGTAGTCGTTATCGATCGTCTTGGGCAAATGGATCACCGGCATGCGTTTCTCGCTTGCTGGCAGCGTCTCTTGAAATAGCTTCATCTTGTTAGCGGTCTTGAGCGTATCGTCCCCACCAATACTCACCAGCGCATCGACATCCAACGATCGAAGGGCTTGGTAGCATCGCCGTAGGGGTGCTGTTTTCTCGGCATCCTTCAAGTCCGCTGGGCCTTTGACAATTTTTCCAGGGTTTGCCCGAGCCGTCCCGATGCGAATCCCGGCTTCGGTTCTCATAAACTCAAGCGACTCGAGCGTGAATCGCAAATAGTGCTTTCCTTCGACCAAAGGTTTCGCAGGATCGAAATCGATCAGATGCGAGTACCCGTGCTTGATCCCGATGACCTCGACACCGGCTTGCAAAAGCGAGAAGGCAGCCGAGGAGATTACGGCATTGGCTGCGGGTGCTGGCCCGCCGGAAAACAAAATCGCTACACGCTTGATATTGCTCATGATCACTGGTGGAGTGTGAAAGGAGTGAAGTTTATAAATCTTTTAAATAAACAGGTTCTTTGATTCATCGATCGATCGGGCAAATACCGGGATTCCTGCTTAGTCGAAGACGATTGAACTGATTCGATTCAGGCGTTTCGAGCACGAGCACGAGCACGAGCACGAGCACGAAATCAATTTGTTTGCGCCACTATTTTTGGATGGAATAGCTAGACTTAGTAAGTCTTGAGCATGATGTTTTTGAACTGCACTTTCATCGGTGGGCCGGCGTGCAATTGCAGCGCCAAGACACCTTCGGCAGCGCTCTTGGCCGACTCGGAATCTTGAACTTCAGACATCAATTGATCATTGATGAAGTGTTGCAAGACATGGCCTTTGGCGACGATCTTGTAGCGGTTCCAGTCTTCCCACTTGATCTGAGACAGCAGAGCATCGGCATCTCCTGCCGACCCGACCCGGCTCTTTTTGCCTTGGGCATCGACAGCGACGATCTCTCCTCGTTCGGCCATAATCCCTCGGCCTCGCTCTTCGTAGTTGATCCCCATGTAACGCTTGTTTGCATCGATATCGGCTTGATATCCGCCGACAACAAACTTGTCCTTATCGAACAGCTTGCTTCGGTATTGGATACCCGAGTTGCCACCGAGGATCTTGAATTCGAGGGTCAGTTCAAAATCCTTTACAGGTTTCTCGTAGACCAGGAACGTGTTCTGGGCGATGGGAGCATCGGCTTTGTTTTCTCCGGTGATCGCCCCGTCTTGGACGCTCCAGTTGGTCAAGCCCGACCAGCCTTGCAACGTCTTACCGTCGAAGAGGCTCACGCTTGCTGGGTCGGCTTTTTTGTCTTGTGCAAGCGTCGATCCGCAGGCAAGGCTGATTGAAAAACTGGCCAAAGCGGCCAGCCAAAGGGTCTTGAGAGTGTTTTTCATGTTGGATTAATCCTTGGAACGTAAGAGGGTGAAGCGAACTTTGGTGGCTCGATCGTCAGAGACCGCCAATACTTTAGCAGTTGCACCGGGCAACTCAATGATATCCCCAGCGACCAGCAGTCTTTCGGCGTAATGAACTAAAAGGCCCGCGACGGTGTCGACATCTGCCTCCTCGAACTTGATTCCCAAGCGATTTTCAACGACTTGGACGCTCGTCGAACCGAGCACGAGGTAGGCTTCAGGGCCATCGGGAACAATGTCAGGTTCTTCGACGTCGAATTCGTCGGCCACTTCTCCGATGATTTGCTCGAGCACATTCTCGAGCGTGACCATGCCGATGATCGTCCCATACTCGTCGACGACAAACGCCATGTGCTGATGGGTGACTTGGAAATGCCTTAGCAATTTGCTGATAGGCATGTTCTCGGGCACTTTTTTTGGTGGACGAGAGAGTGTTTTCCAGTCAAACCCTTTCTGGACGTTGGAGCCTGCCAAGTCCTTGACGTGCAGAACTCCGACGACTTCATCGAGCGAACTTTCGCACAGGGGATAGCGGGTGTGTTTGGTTCTTCGAATCATCGCCAAGACCGATTCGGTGTCTTCTTTGATGTCGACAAAGTCGATGTCTTTTCGGGCCACCATGATACGACGGCATACCAAGTCGTCGAACTCGAAGACCGCATTGATCAAGCTGTGTTCGCTGCGGGTCAAATTTCCGTGGACATGAGCTTCCCTCAAAAGCGCTCGAATCTCTTCTTCGGTATAAGGAATCGAGCTTTTGGATTTCTCGTCGGCTCCAAGGAGCTTCAAAATCGCATCGGTCGTAACACTCAAGATGAACATCAAGGGGTAGGTCAGCAGATAGAAGATCTTAAGCGGTAAGGCGCACGCCAGGAGCATCGGTTCGGGGTTGCGAATCGCAAAGACCTTGGGCGCCTGCTCGCCGATGACCAAATGCAAGGCTGTTACGACCGTAAAGGAGATCGCAAAGGCGACCGCGTGCAAGACCGCCTCGGATGCCACTCCGAGTTTCTCTAGCAACGGGCTGATCAGATGGGCCACGGCCGGTTCGCCGATGGCACCCAAGGCCAGACTGGCCATGGTGATCCCTAGCTGGCAAGCCGACAGGGAGTGTTCAAGACGCTGCGCAAGCCACTTGGCGGTCTTTGCGAACAATCGGCCTTGTATAACCATCTGCTCGATGCGACTGATGCGTATTTTAACCAGTGCAAATTCAGCAGCGACAAAGAATCCATTGACAAGCACCAGCACGAGGGCCGTGAGGATCCTGACAAGATCCGTGAATTGAGACATCGGTTTTGAAAAAGTCTCCGAGAGGCTCGAAACCAAACAGGCGTCGTATTGTAGCCTATTGGAGAGAACTTTGGGGGAAATCCACCCGGAAATCACCTAACGGGCTTGGCGGATCTGGGCTTTGTAGGCTCGGGCCTGCTCAAGCAAATATTCCCAATCCAAAGCGGGCCCGGGATCGGATTTGTTTCCTTGCACATGGTAATGCCCCATGAGTCCGCTGAACGAAGCCCATTGTTCGTCGGTGAGCGTTTGTTCCAAGAGTTTACCGTCTGGCATCCTGGGAACCTCGAGCTGAATTTTTGGAAAAATGTCCGATAGAGCCGCCGTGAGCTTACTCAGCGCCGCATACTGCTCGGGAGTGTAGTCGTACTGAACATAGGTCGTATCCCCAACCTTACCCGTGACTAGCTCCGGGCGGCGCGGTCGGAGTTTGCGTTCTGCGAAGCGATCGACGCCTCGTATCTTCGGCGGAAAAATCAAATACGGTCCTTGTTCGTCTTTGGCATACCACTGGTCGAGCGGATTGTTTTCGTTTTGGCGATAAGCACCGATGTTGGCGATCTCGATCCCGATGCTTCGATCATTGCTCTTGGTAGCGTGCCAAGCACGTTCTTTGAGATCCAGCGTCTGATAGATTGTCCCATCGGCATCGAGCATAAAATGGACGCTCAGTCCGCGAATATCGTGCAAAATGAAAAAGCACTGAGAGCTTGTTCCGCAGACATCAAAATGCAATACGAACTGATCGACCCTGTCTTGCAACATCTCCAGAGTCCAGCCGCCTGAACGGAGCTGCTCGAGTTCTTGAGGTGTGTAGAGCGTCTGAGCTTGTGATCCAAAACGCAGTCCGTAACGATCGGGACTGGTCTCCTGAGGTTTCGTCACAAAATTGATCTTGCCGGCCTGCATCTCTTCGACGGTGCTTTTCCAGTCCCGTTTTTCGAACGGACTGAAATGCCGAGTGGTTCGATAAGCGTCAAAGCCACCGGGATCCAACCACAGCTTGACGGGTGTTCCAATCCGATACAACTGGCCGCAAACCATGATCTCATCGCCATGGCGTTTTTGAAAACCCAACGGCCCATCGCTGGGCGATTGCTGGGCTTGGACATGGACAATCGATAGAACGCTGAGCAAGTAGCTCAGGACGACAAACCACCGGTTGGTCTTCATGGAATAGATCCAATTAAAGAGTGACTGCTGAAGGAAATCATTTGAAAAGTGCCGCAGGATCGGTGCGCCATAATTTACGTACCGCCAAGAGTCCGCTGAGGATACTCATGACCAGTGTCAGGCATCCGACGATCAGCACGCGTTCG
>Ga0208360_1000101_pt1 | contig 26922 bp, 26 predicted proteins | sample LakMenE27Jul10ns_FD_150739 | JGI IMG/M metagenome (GOLD analysis project Ga0208360, IMG submission 150739) | Freshwater microbial communities from Lake Mendota, WI - 27JUL2010 deep hole epilimnion ns (SPAdes) | ecosystem: Environmental > Aquatic > Freshwater > Lake > Epilimnion/Euphotic zone ...
CGCATAGCAGACCGATTGAACTTCAGAACCTTCTCACTGCGAATCGTTCCGCCGTCTACGGTACGCTTGTCGCAAGGGATCGCCAATCCCACGAAGCACAGGTAGGCTTGACGCTTGGCATTTTCGATGATCGGGAAACTCATGATTCTTTTCCTATGGTGAAGTGAAAAACGGAATGTACCAAACTTTTCCAGACTGCACAACCCCCTCACACGAGGGATGGCTCCTCGGTGAACCAAACCTTGCAATCTTCAAGGTAGATGCTCTTGTGGATCATCGACATCTCACCCACACTATACATACGATCATTTTCGAGACGATCAGGGTATCGAATCGTGACCAGTGTACCGCGAGCGTATGCGGCAACCTTCACAATCTCACCGGCATACCGCTTGCCGTTATTCTTCTCACAATCGAAACCGAAACCAACCTTGACGCTTCCGAACTTGGTCATTTCTTTCTCTCCTGGGTTCTTTCTATATCGGCATTATACACGCCACACTTTAGGGTTCAAGTTAGGATTGTGTTAGGAAAAAGATTTTTTGTGAGAGCAAATATCATGCCAAATATTTTTTATAGAGTTTGGCACAGGATTTGCAGTGCCTGCCATTTTGGCAGAAACCGCGGCCTTTCTGCCATTTTGGCAGTTAACCCCCCTTACGGGGGAGAGTTCGTTGTTTCCCTACCATAGAGTGGGTTAGGTTCCCGGAACGAATCCGGGCTGCCCGTTATCCTCCTCGGTTTCCACCCATATAGGCTCACAATGTTCCTTGCATCGTGAACAAATGTCCTCCAGCACCACCGGAGCATAGCAGCAATCGCTTTCCAGAATCGTCATGCGAACTCCTCCTCGCCTTGAAAATCATCGAGCCATTCGTCGTCAGTGTCGAGCCATTCGTCGTCGTCGCCCATGATCGGATCCCAACCATTAGCATCCTCAACAATCCACTCGCGACCATCCTCGTCGATCATACTATCGGCAATGATACGCTCAAAATCGCTCATGATTTCCTTTCGGTTGGATTCAATGTACCCCTATAAACGCCGGTCTACAACCCTCACAGGTTATAGTCGTGGGCGAGAACGCTATAGTCCTCATGGGTCGCCCAAGAGTCGAGGCTTTCCAGATAAAAGGACTTGTAAACCGGCCCGTCTACGTCATCCGCAATCCTCACGACAACGAATGTACCCTTGGCGAGAGCCTTGACGGATTGAATGTAGCCCACAAAATCGCGGCCATCCTTGCGGGTGGCGAAAATGTAGTGGCCGGTGTGAACGGGAGCGTATGCGGTTTGCATCTTATTAGCCTTTCGCGTTGTGGTTTCCATCATCATGCCCGAAGTCTACTCTCTATCTTCGGCAATCGCAAGTTAGAATCTTGTGAGTTTTTAGATTCTTTCTTTCGACGTTTCATTTTATGCGAAACGGTCAAATCCGATTTTCAGATTTTCCCTAAACCCTTACCAGCATTAGAGTTACGCCCAATGGACACCTTGGCAAAATCGAATCTGGCCCATTCAATCCCTCCCCCGTTGGTGGGGTTGGCGAAAGTTTCGCCGCCCTATCGGTTTGGCATGATAGTTGCTCGAGCCTACCCTACGTTCGGGGGGTATGCTATGGTTGTACGATTGTTCACCACCCTACATAGGGGGTCGTCCCCTCCCCACGTTTGGGGGATAATACCCTACCCTACCGTTGGGGGGTTATGTAGCCTATCCGCCATTAGGGGGGTTTTTCTGTTTTCCCTCCAATGGGGGGTTGAACCCCCAAAACCCGGCGGTGGTATAAACATAGTAAGCACCCTATATCTAATTAGCCAGTTTAATAGCCTCAATCCCCACATTAAATAAAAAAGGCGATGCTCTTAACATCGCCCGATTTATTCCTAGTTATATTTCGCAGATTCAGGTTGCGTTTTCAATCTTAGCAACAGATGGCCTACGACCCCTTGGCTTCGAGATACTCATCTTGCGCCTTTGACGTCTTACCATGCCCACAGTAATAACTCTTGATCCATCAATCTTGTTCAAATAGGTAGCAATTTCTTCGTCCTTCATGTTTTTACTGTTATTGGCCACAAAATCCATCTCTTCTTTAGTCCACTTTTTGTATGTTTTTGACATTTTATTCTCCTGCTAAATTTGCCTTTTGTGTATCAAACATCTATTATACTATAAATAGAACAAAAATCTGGTCAAGGATAAATAATGAAAAATTCTAAACACATACACACAATATCATCAACTTTAAAAACTGTGGCTAGCGAAAACCTTGTTACCGAAGAAGAAATCGCTAACGCCGAAGATAAACCACTAAAGGAAATATTAAATGACAAAGAAAACCAAGAAAAGCCAGTTTCACCCAACAGTGAAAGAAGCTGAATTTGTTGCTGTTTGGGAAAAAATTAGTAAAAAACTTGGTTATAAATTTAAGTTTGGATATCACAGTCACGAAGATATGAAGCAACAAGCCGCAATATTCGCATTAGAAGGACTTAAAAATTACGATAAAAGTCGCCCCCTAGAAAATTTCCTTTGGACCCACGTTCGTAATAGACTTTTTAATTATAAAAGAGATAACTATCAAAGGCCCGATAAACCTTGCTTAACTTGCCCCTTTTTTAAGGAAAAGGACTCGTCTTGCTCTAGCCAATGTTCCGAATTCACAGACAAAGCTGAATGCTCTTTATATTCTTCTTGGACCAAAAGAAACGAAAGCAAAAAGAATATTATGAAGCCCGTGACCATAGATAACATAAGTGAAAATAGCAAAGAGATAACAAACGACAATCTGCTCAAAAATATTAGCAATAAGGAAATCATCAAAATAATAGATGAAAATATTAGTGTTAAAAATCGCCCCATATTTCTCAAACTATTAGGAAACAGCAAAGTCCCCAAAACCGAAATAAATAAACTTATTAAAGAGATTAAACAAATATTAAAAGATCATGACATCGATTCCTAAAAAACGTGGCCAACTTAGTCTCGAAGAAGAAAAATTCATACGAGATAATCTACAAACTTTAACAGTAGAAACTATTGCCGAACAATTAAATCGCAATGTTGCCCCCATTAAAAGATATATTAGCGAAACTAAGAATCTCTTATCAGGAGACCAAGCAGCAGAAGATGATCTGCTCAAACAAAAACTATACGGAAAAACATTCTGGCACGAAATTAAAAAGCAATTTGACGAAGAGAGTGGTGAACTAGAATACTTTGAGAATGTTTGGATTAATTTATTGAAGCAGTTCAGAGAGGACGTTCTTCCTGCTGAAGAATTACAGATCAAACAATTTATCACTATAGATATTCTTATCAATAGAAGTATGAAAGAGCGTAAGCGTCATATTAGCGAAACCGAAAAATTACAACGTCTGGTAGATGCAGAATACGACAAGCCCGATGATCAAAGAGATGTGCCACGATTAGCAAATTTAGAAACCCAATTAAGTTTCGCACGAAATAGTATAGCAAATTATACAAATGAATATACTAAATTACTGGGTGAACAACAAAAAATTAGTAAAGATTTAAAAGCCACACGAGAACAACGTATCAAAAGAATCGAAGATGGTAAAAGTAGTTGGGTTGGTTTAATAAGAATGCTAGAAGACGAAGATGTTAGAGAAAAAGAGGGACGCGAAATGGAAATTATTCGCTTGGCGACAAACAAAGCCAAAGACAACCTTATGAGTTATCACCAATATCAAGACGGCAAATTAGATACCCCATTTTTAACTCCAGAATCAGTAATGAAACATGAACAATAGAAACTACAACGATCCTGTTTATAAACAGTGGCGAAAAAATGTTTACAAAAGAGATCACTATCAATGCCAATGGCCAAATTGCACCTTCAAGAAAAAATTACACGCCCACCATATTTACAAATGGGCCGATTTCCCCGCTCTAAGATTCGTAATAGACAATGGAATTTCTCTCTGCAAAATTCATCATGATATGATTAAAAACCAGGAAGAAATATATGCTCCAGTATTTAGTAAAATTTTAGCGAGTAAAAAATGATAGATAATGAATTTACTATTATAATAGATACGCGCGAACAAAAACCCTGGGAGTTTTCTAATCACGCTACTGCTAACCATAAGTTAGATACTGGAGACTATAGTATACAAGGACTAGAAAGCATTCTCGCTATAGAACGCAAAAGGAACATATCAGAATTCGCCAATAATATAACAGAAAGTCGTTTTACTGATGTTGTTGATAGATTAAGCAAAACTAAATACTCATTTATTCTTTTCGAGTTCGACATGAAAGATGTAATGAATTATCCCATTGGAAGCAATATACCAAAACGACTATGGAACAAAATTAGAATTAGTCCGGCCTTTATTATTAAACATATTGTGGATCTGCAAGTTGAACACAATATTAAGATTATTTTCTGTGGCGACAGCTCAAATGCTGAAAAAATAGCTTTGTCTTTAATGAGAAAAATATACAAGAAAGAAAATATCAAAGATGTATGATGATGCTTGGTTGGGATTAGGCGAACTAGATAAAATCGTTATACCAACGAACCCTATGATTCGTCGGAATAAAAAAGATATAGAAAACCCTGATCGACATTTAATCAAGTTACTTAAAGATCCTGAATACTTTGGAGCAACCTGTAAACTCCTGTTTGATATAGAGCTTCATCCTATACAGGTGGCAATATTACAAGAGTTTTGGACAAGACCATTTCCCATGTTCGTTGCTAGTCGTGGTTTCGGCAAGTCTTTTATTTTAGCATTATATGCTTTTTTGAAATGCATATTTGTTCCGGGCACTAAGATTGTTATTGTGGGCGCCGCTTTCCGACAGAGTAAAGTTATATTTGAATATATGGAAACATTATGGAGAAACAGTGCTATTATTCGTAGTATTTTTAGTGGCAATGAAGACGGTCCACGACGCGATGTTGACAGATGCACTATGAGACTAGGAACAAGTTGGGCCATTGCTATTCCATTAGGAACAGGTGAAAAGATCAGAGGTTTGCGCGCTCACATTATTATCGCGGACGAATTTGCTTCTATTAGTCCGGATATTTATGAAACGGTTGTTTCTGGCTTCGCTGCTGTTAGCGCCACGCCAATACAAAACGTAAAGAAAGAAGCAAAAAAACAAGCAATGAAAGACGCAGGAATATGGAACGAAGATCTTGAAACACTAAGCCAAAGCATGGGTAATCAAGCACTAATTGCTGGAACCGCTGATTATGCTTTTAAACATTTTGCTAGTTATTGGAAACGATATAAATCTATTATAGAAAGTAGAGGAGAAAAATATAAACTAGAAGAAATTTTTAAAGGAGAAGTACCAGATAATTTTAACTGGAAAGACTATAGTATTCTTAGAATACCATATGAATTAATACCCAAAGGATTTATGGATGACAAACAAGTAGCGCGAGCAAAAGCTACCATTCATACTGGCATATACAACATGGAATACGCAGCATGTTTTACAGAAGATAGCGACGGGTTCTTCAGAAGGTCGTTAATAGAAAGTTGTGTAACAAAAGATAATAGTCCAATTATTATTGGCAATGAAAATATCGTATTTGATGCTAAGATAGTCGGAGATCCAAAATTAAAATATATTTATGGTGTGGATCCTGCTAGTGAAAAAGATAATTTTAGTATAGTTGTTTTAGAATTACATCCTTCTCATAGTCGAATAGTTTATTGTTGGACAACAAATAGAACAAATTTTAAAGAAAGACAAAAGGCTGGTCTAATATCAGATCACGACTTCTATGCGTTTTGTGCAAGAAAAATACGTAATTTAATGAAAGCATTTCCATGCGAACGCATAGGCATGGATGCTCAGGGCGGAGGTATCGCAATAGAAGAAGCTCTACATGATCCAGCAAAATTAGAAGAAGGAGAAAATCTAATATGGCCAGTTATAGAAGAAAAAAGTAAAGATACTGATGATCAAGTAGGTTTGCATGTTTTAGAATTGGTTCAATTTGCCAAGGCAGATTGGACAGCACAATCTAATCATGGTTTAAGAAAAGATCTTGAAGATAAAGTTTTATTGTTCCCAAGATTTGACGAACTAAGTTTAGTTTTAGCCTTAGATCAAGAAAACAGAAATATAGAAACAGCAGATCTAACTCCTCTTTATGACACAACTAGTGAATGTGTACTAGAAATAGAAGAACTAAAAAATGAACTGACAACTATAGTAATGAGTCAAACGAGCGGATCATCCGGGGCCAGAGATAGATGGGATACTCCGGATATTAAAATGCCAAATGGTAAAAAAGGAAAACTACGAAAAGATAGATATAGCGCATTATTAATAGCAAATATGCTAGCTAGACAAATAAATAGAGCATTACAACCAGTAACTTATGATATAATAGGAACAGACGCTTCTAAATCAGTTAAAAATAATGGTCAAATGTATAAAGGTCCTACTTGGTTTACAGAAGCAGCAAATGAGGATATTTATATAGGAATACGGAAGTAGTGTGTATAATACAATTATAATCCTATTACAATACTAATAAAAAAATATGGCCAAAAAATATCCAAAAAGCGAAGCTATTCAAGATGCTGTTTTAGCCGATTCTGAAGCATATGTTACTTGGGGAGATGACTTAAAAAGCAAACAAGACGCTCTCAAACAAACAGCAGGATGCTTAGATGAATACGGTCTTTTCAAAGCTAACGCTGGATTTAACTATCGTAGCAATGATTATTCTAATCTTTTACCCGGAGATATAAGCGGTAAACCAGGATTAACTAGACGAGGATATGATTATTTTCGTCCAGACGAAGCTGTTCCAACAGAAATAAAACAGATTATTCGTAGAGCAGATGATGTTTATCAAAGGGTTGGTCTTGTAAAGAATGTTATTGATCTTATGGCAGACTTTGCTGTTCAGGGTATTAAACCAGTTCATAAAAATAAAAGAATAGAAAGATTTTATAGAAAATGGTTTAAGAAAATTAATGGTAAAGAGAGAAGCGAAAGATTCTTAAATAATATTTATAGAGTAGCAAACGTAGTAATTAATAGACAAACAGCAAAAATTAGTTTAAAAACTGCTGATGAATTCTTTAGAGCAACAGCGGCAGCAGATACTACAGAACAAGACTCTCTCAATGTAGACGTAGAGAAAAGAGAAATACCTTGGAGATATACTTTTATAGATCCAGTTTATGTTAATGTGGCTGCTGGTCCTTTAGCATCTTTTGTTGGTCAAAAAAGATATGAGCTTTCTATCCCGGTTGGATTAAGAAAAATTATAACATCACCAAAAACAGATAATGAAAAAGCTATAATTGCTGGATTACCATCACAAATTGTAGAAGCAGCAAAAACTAAAAAACCGTATCCTTTAGATCCACAAAAAACTCTTGTATTTCATTATAAAAAAGATGATTGGCAGAGTTGGGCATTTCCTATGATCTATAGCATTATGGATGATATTACAGTTATAGAAAAGCTTAAATTAGCAGATATGGCCGCTCTAGACGGAGCAATATCAAATATTAGAATTTTTAAACTTGGTAATCTCGAACATAAAATTGCTCCAACAAAAGCAGCAGCAAGTAAACTATCAAATATTTTACAAAATAATGTTGGTGGAGGAACTTTAGATCTTGTTTGGGGTCCAGATATCGAGCTTTTAGAATCCCAAACTAACGTACATCAATTTTTAGGGGAAAATAAATACATTCCGCATATGAATAGTGTTTATGCTGGTCTTGGCATTCCTCCAACCTTAACAGGAACATTCGGTGCTGCTGGCACAACAAATAATTTCATAAGTCTGAAAACACTTACTCAAAGACTTCAGTATGGCAGAGATACTTTGATCTCTTTTTGGGAGAAAGAATTTGAGTTAGTACAAAAAGCTATGGGTTTTAAATACTCAGCTAGATTAGAGTTTGATAGAATGGATCTAAGTAACGAAGATGCAGAAAAAGCACTATTAATTCAATTAGCAGATCGTAATATTATTAGTGATGAACTTATTCAATCCAGATTTGGATTTGATTCTGAAATGGAAAAAATTAGACTTAATAGAGAAAATAGAGAAAGAGATACAAATAGGATGGTTCCCAAAGCCGGTCCTTGGTATGATCCTATGTTTGAAGAAGCAATGAAAAAAATTGCTTTGCAAATAGGTCTTGCTACTCCGAGTCAAGTTGGTCTTGAGTTGGAAAAGAAAAAGTCTGGAGAAAAAACTGTTTTGGAAATGAAAATACCAGCCGCTCCCTTTGGCCAACCAACTAGCGTTAAAGATTCGCCAGAATCTTTAAAAGGAGTGCCAGGACAAGGAAGGCCCAAAAACTCAAAAGATTCTTCAAAGAGAAAAGAAAAGAAATTTTCCCCACAAACCGGAGCCACACTTCAGTTATGGGCAGATAGCGCACAAGATAATATTTCTGAAATTATAAATCCAATTCTATTAGATTTTTATAAAAAGAAAAATATGAGAAGTTTATCTAGCATTCAATATTTAGAGGCCGAAGAGACACGATCTAAAATCCTCTTTTCTGCATCACCTTTCGATAAGATAGATCAAGACTTTATACAAAAAAGTTTTGCGACTATTAACAATAATAATGTCAATAAAATTTTTGATCAATATTCTTATTTTCTTACCAATATTAAAAAGTCTTTTGCCAGAGAATTGACTGTTAACGAACTAAAACAGGTTAAATCTTATTTCTATTCTATGGTGTATGAAAATCTACACAACTAAAGAGACAAAAATATGATTATATACGCTCAAGAAAAACAAGACGATCTAGAAGACCTAATTTTGGCCACTCCACTAATTAGTATAGCATCTATAGTTGAGCCAGCAGATAATAAAAAAATATTTAATAAAAACATTAAAGCATTAGCTTCTTATAATGATGAAGATCTTTATTATGTTCAATCTATTTTAGTTACATCTTCTTGGAATAAAAATGACGATATTTTTCCCAAAGAAGAAGTTTGGGCAGCTAAAGATACTCCAGAGGACAAACCAACAAATTTAGAACATGATGAAAACACTATTATAGGCCATATTGTTTCTAATTGGTCAATTACAGATGACGGAATACTTATAGACAATAATACCGATGTGGATAATTTACCAGATCGATTTCATATTGTCACAGGCTCAGTAATTTACAAAGCATATACAAATCCAGAATTAAAAAACAGAACAGCTAAATTAATAGCTGAAATTGAAAACGGAACAAAATATGTTAGTATGGAATGTATGTTTAAGGGTTTTGATTATGGATTAATTAATGAGGCTACTGGAGAATATAAGATATTATCTAGATCTGATGAGACATCATTTTTAACAAAACATCTTAGAGCATATGGTGGAAGTGGTAAATATGAAAACCATAATATAGGTAGAGTATTGAGAAATATTACTTTTTCTGGTAAAGGCTATGTTGACAAACCAGCCAATCCGGATAGTATAATATTTAACAAGGAAAATTTTACCAGTTTATCAACAACAAAAAATAGCGAAAAAAGTTTTTCGGGTGTATCAGAAAAGAGTACAAATCCTATGGAGGCTAATAATATGAGTTTAGAAAAAGAAGTAGCAGAATTAAAAGAAAAGGTAGAGGCCATGACAGACTGCGCCTCAGCTACCAAGGAAGCTTATGCTCAAATTATTGAGCTAAAAGAAACAGTAGCTTCTTTACAATCAGAACTTGAAACCAAGTCCACTGAGTTAGTAAATACAAAATCTTCAATCGACGAATTAGTTGCTCAAACAGAAGCCGCTAAAAAGATGAGCGAAGAAGAAATGATGAAAAAAGAAGAAGAAATGAAGAAGGCCAAATCGGAACTCGATTCTGCTCTAGAGGCGATTGCTGCTTACAAGGGTAAAGAAGAAGAGATGATGAAGAAAGAAAAGAAAATGAAAAGAATGGCTTCTTTACTCGAAAAAGGTCTAGATCAAGAAGTTGCTTCGTCAGCCGTTGATCAATTTGAATCCTTAGAAGACGTTGCTTTTGATGCTATGGTAGAACTAGTCAGTAATGCGGCTAAAAAGGTTAAAATGCCAGAAGTCAAAAAACCAAAAGCTTCTGAAACAGAAGTTGAGGAAATTCTTGATAACGTAGAACCAAATGATGATCTTGATCTCAGTGCTGGTAGCGACACCCAAGAAAGTGTTAACACCACCCGTGCTGCATTAGTTGATTTTGTATGCGCTAGACTAGGTAAAAAACTTAATAAGGGAGAATAATAATATGGCTCTTAAATCAGATCGTATCGAACTTTTAACTGATATCTCTTTCTTCATGACAACAACTGCTGAAAGAGGCGGTGTTGTTAGTGCAGTAACAAGTGGTTCAGGCGTTTCAATGGACGACGCTAGTGCTGTAGTAGCTTATGCTGCTGCTGCTTCTGGCGCTAAACCATTAGGCGTTTTACTAAATGATGTTGTTAATCTTGATCTTACAAGACAACACATTAACTGGCACAAAGATGAAGTGCAAGTTGGTGGTAAAGTAACACTATTACGCAATGGTCAGGTAACAACAAACCGTCTCGTATCTGGCATTACTCCAACAGCGGGTACTCCAGCATATGTTGGTGCTAGTGGTCTAATTGGTACAAGTAGTACAAATGCTGTTCAGATCGGTTCGTTCTTAAGTAGTAAGGACACCGATGGTTATGCCAAAGTATCCGTAAACATCGCTTAATTAAGGGAGAAAAAAAATATGACTAAGGCTTTTGAACCAACACCAGAACTTACCGATCTTCTAGTTCGTTCTGGCTCATTAAATAAAGAAGAGGCACTAGGTGCTAATGCAGAATTTGCAAAAGCTCTAGAACTTCCACTTCGTCAAGGCATTCTAAATGGCGATATTCTAGACGGCATCTTTGAGCCAATCACACTTGCCCAAAGTGCTACTCCAGAATTCCCACTAGATTTCCTTGCTCCAGGTACTGAAAAGGACTTTGTGGCTTACACAATTCCTAATCACGGTTATATTCCAGAGCGTCACGTTGAAGGCGATTATGTCATGGTTCCAACCTATGACATCGGCGCTTCAATCGACTACCTCTTAAAGTATGCTCGTGATGCTCGCTGGGACGTTGTTGGTCGTGCTATGGAAGTTATGGAAGCCCAATTCGTCAAGAAGATGAATGACGATGGCTGGCATACACTTCTCGCTGCTGGTGTTGATCGTAATATCGTAGTATTCGATAGCGATGCTGCTGCTGGTCAATTTACAAAACGCCTAGTAAGTCTAATGAAGACTGTTATGCGTAGAAATGGCGGCGGTAACAGTGCCAGTAATAATCGTGGTATGTTAACTGATCTTTATGTCTCTCCAGAAGCTATGGAAGACATTCGTAATTGGGGTGTTGATCAAGTTGATGAAGTAACTCGTAGAGAAATCTATGTTGCTGCTGATGGCACACTTAATAGAGTTTTCGGCGTGAATCTTCATGATCTTGATGAACTTGGCGAAAGTCAAGAATATCAACTATTCTATACCAATGTTCTTAATGGCACATTAGCCGCTAGTGACGTTGAATTAGTTGTTGGCCTTGATATGCGCAAGAGAGATAGTTTCATAATGCCAGTTCGTCAAGAAGTTCAGATTTTCGAAGACGATACTCTACATCGTCAAAAGAGAGCTGGTTTCTATGGCTGGGCAGAACAGGGCTTTGCTGTTCTTGATAACAGACGTGTCCTACTAGGCTCTCTCTGATTACTATAAGTTAATAACTTAAATATCAAACAATTAAGCCGCTCTTTACTGGGCGGCTTTTTTGTTTATTAGGTGTATAGTGTTTATATACAACAAAATCTGAGGATATAATATGTCATGGCAAACAGAGTTGACCGCAATGGTCAGAACTTTAATTAACGATGCCACAAAACCATATCAATTTAGTGATAATAGAATAGTACAAACAATATTAGTCGCTGGTAAATACATACAATTTGATGTTGATTTTGATAATCAATATACAATAGATGTTACAAATCTTACCATGTCGCCCGACCCTACTCAAATTAATGATCAATTTTTTATAATATTATTATCTCTAAAAGCTTCTTGCTTAGTGGACCAGGGAACTTTAAGATCAAAAGCCGCCACAGAAGGAGTTAGGGCTGCTCTAGGGCCTGCTAGTTTAAGTGTTGGTGGAGCCGCTGCTGGTTGGGAGATGATTTTAAAACACGGTCCATGCAAGCTTTATAGAGATCTAGCAGAATATTGGGATGTTTCTAATGCTAGTGCTATTGCTGCTATTCTTGGACCATTTAGTGGTAATAAATTTGATCCAGAATTTCAACATGAGAGAAGCAAAAACAGTGATCGTAGTGGCTTTTATCCGTAAACTAGAGGTATAAACTATGCCAGCAGGAACTTATAATTTTACTATAGAACAAGGGGCCTCTTTTGGTCTTAGCTTAACATATGCGGATTCTAGTGGAGTGCCAATAAATCTATCCGGATTCCAGTGTGCTAGAATGCAGTGGAACGCAAATAATAATAATACATATCAATTTACTACTACTAATACAAATAGTGGTTTATATTTATTTGAATTTGGATCACCATTAAGTAGTGGTATTATTAATTTTAAATTACCAGCTAGTATCACAGCAGGATACGACTTCACATCGGCTAATTATGATATGGAATTAGAATCTTATGCTGTATTTTATAGTGGCGGAGGTCCGCAAGTTATAAGATTATTACAAGGCACAATTACTGTAGAACCTGAGATTACGAAAATTAGCTGTGCTGGTGTTTAATGAGCACTATTACGATAGTAACGCTTAATGGTGAAACATACACCATAAATGTTGATCAACCGAACTCAAATAATCTTGAGGTCACAGAAGGTGTTGGATCAACTAATAATGTGTCTGTTTCTGAACTTGGCTCTGAAAGCCAAAATATATCATTAGATGATGCTGAAATTAATGTTGTTACTATACAACCAACAGAATCATCAACAATATCTGTTGCTACTACGGAAATATCTAATTCTGTAGTAACAATTAACGAAGGACAACAAGGTCCTCCTGGAGCGGGCGCTCAAGGCATACAAGGCATACAGGGTCCTCAAGGAACAACTGGAATACAAGGATTTTATGGTATTCAAGGAACTCAAGGAGTTCAAGGTCGTCAAGGGACTCAGGGAATCCAGGGGACTCAAGGAACTCAAGGAATTCAAGGAATTCAAGGGGTCCAAGGAACTCAAGGAGTACAAGGAAACCAAGGAACACAAGGTACTCAAGGTGTACAAGGCTCTCTTGGCATACAAGGTATCCAGGGAATACAAGGTGTTCAAGGAAATCAAGGAACTACAGGCATACAAGGGTTAGTTGGTAACCAAGGAACACAAGGAATCCAAGGAGCTCAAGGAATTCAGGGCAATACTGGTACTCAAGGATCTGTTGGAATTCAAGGAACACAAGGCGTTCAAGGCGTTCAAGGCAATCAAGGCACTCAGGGCTTATTAGGCATACAGGGAAATCAGGGTATACAAGGTGTTCAAGGAACTCAGGGTACTCAAGGCATACAGGGCAACACTGGCGCCCAAGGATCTAATGGTACACAAGGTACTCAAGGTACCCAAGGAACTCAGGGGATCCAGGGTGTTACTGGAAGCCAAGGAAACACTGGTAGTCAAGGCTCTCAAGGATTACAGGGTAGTCAAGGTACTCAAGGAACAATTGGAAGCCAAGGAAGTCAAGGAACTCAAGGTAGCGTAGGCAATCAGGGTACTCAGGGAATCCAAGGCACCACTGGCTCTCAGGGATCTGTGGGAAGCCAAGGGAGTGTTGGATCTCAAGGCTCTCAAGGAACACAGGGAATACAAGGAGAGCAAGGCATTCAGGGACAGACAGGTATCCAAGGCAGTCAAGGTGCTCAAGGAACACAAGGAGTACAAGGAACTATAGGAGCACAAGGACAGATTGGTTCTCAAGGAACCCAGGGTCTGCAAGGAACTCAAGGAATCCAGGGTATACAAGGAACTATTGGCAGTCAGGGTTTAGATGGCATACAAGGAAGTCAAGGAGTTCAAGGTATACAAGGAGGCATTCCGTCTATAACTAATTATGCAGATAATAGGATATTAACTAGTGATGGAACCACAACTGGCGTTAATGCCGAAACCAATCTTACGTTTAATGGTTCTCTATTAGCTATTAGCGGAAATCTTGTTGCTAATACTGGCAATTTAGATGTTTTATATTTTAATACCAATATAGAACCAACACTATTACAAGGACAAATGGCTTGGAATGATACTGAGGGCACTGTTGATATAGCTCTAACAGATACTGCTATTATAAATCTTGGTGAACATGAAATGTTTAGAGTTAGAAACGAGACAGGTGGCGTTCTATACAAAGGTCAGGCCGTTATGGCTAGTGGAGTTCACGCTAATGGTATTATAGAGCCAAGCTTATATACCGCTAATGGTAGTGTCAGAGAAGTAAGATTTATGGGGCTGGTTTATGAAAACATAAATGATAATAATAATGGTTACGTTATTCATTTTGGTCATGTAAATAATATTGATACTCGTGGAAATGTTGTTAGCAATATTGCTGTGGGCGATGAAACATGGGCTAATGGAGATATATTGTATGTGCATCCAACCGTAGCGGGTAAACTCACTAAGAACGAACCCAAACATAGTATCTCCGCCGCCATAATTCTTGATGCTGCTAATAATGGTAAAATATTTGTAAGACCCATAAGTTATGGTCATTTAAATGATAATCATGATGTGGCTGTTAGTGGTGCTACTAATGGTCAATTTTTACAATACAATTCTGCTACAGACTATTGGGTTCCTAGTAGTAGTGGAAACTTTACTACATTATTAGTTAATGGTATCGGAGTTAGCATTAGTGGTCATACACACACAGCCTCTCAGATAACAGATTTTAATGAGGCCATAGACGATAGGATTGGTAGCGGATTGTTTGTTGCTGGAACTGGTATCAATCTAAATTACAATGATGCTGGAAATATTTTCACGGTTAGCGTTACTGGTCTAGTTAATAACCCAACCAATAATAGAATATTGACTAGTAGAGACAACACAACCACAGGTATTGATGCTGAAAGCAACGCTACGTTTGATGGAACCACATTAGCTGTTAGCGGGGTATTAATAGTTGATAAAGTTAAAATAGATAATAACGTTATATTTGCAGAAACACCAACAAACAATAAACACTATTTAGGTATTAATGTTGATCAACTCTTTATTGACACGTCGGAATATTCTGCTGCTGCTGGTAGTGGAGGAGTAACAATATTTGGAACTAATAATCCAACATTAATAATTACAAATGAAACAGCCGAAGACTATCCTACAGAAATTAAATTAAGAAGCGCTGGTGGATCATCCAATAAATTAATTATAGGTTCTTATAATACCGAAAATTATAATGGAAATGGTCCTTCAGCTAATGTTAATGAAATTTACTCTTTAGCCGATTATGATCTAAGTATTCTTGCTGAGAGCGGTAGTTTAAATCTTAATGCTTTTAATAATAGCGTTAATATCGGACCAATATTAAATGTTGATAATTTAAGAATAGATGGAAATACTATTAGTTCCACTAATACTGATGGTAACATTATTATAACTCCAAGTGGTAGCGGAGCATTACAAAGAGATAGTGGTGGAAATACCAGAGGTTCCTATGCTGTTGACTGGCAGACAGAGAGATTTAATAATAATCAAGTAGCTTCTGGGCCATGGAGTGTTATAGGTGGAGGAACATACAACAGAGCGGCTGGACAAGAGAATGTTATAGCGGGTGGAAATAGCAACTATACGGATGGCCTTGTTTCTGTTATAGCTGGTGGAACAACAAATAAAGCTTTAGGAGCTTATTCTGCTGTTGTTGGCGGAGATAGAAATAGTGTTAGTGGAGACTACTCTTTTATAGGAGCAGGATCTCTTAATAATATTAGTGGAAATTTTAGTTCAATAATTGGAGGAGAATATAATAATGATGGAGGATATAATAATGTATTTATTTTAGGTAGTAATCTTACCGGAGTACAACCAGACACAACATACACACAAAATCTAATTGCTGCTGGTAGTGGCAAATTTACAAATCTTTATGTTAACACTACTCCTGTTAGCGTTAGTGGACATACCCACATAGCATCACAAATAACAGACTTTAATGAGGCTGTTGATGACCGCATAGGATCAGGATTATTTGCGGCCGGAACTGGTATTAATTTAAATTATAATGATGGTAGCAACAGCTTCGCTGTCAGTGTCACAGGACTCATAAGCAATCCTGCAAACAATAGAATATTAACTAGTAGAGACAGCACAACCACTGGCATTGATGCTGAAACTAATGCTACTTTTGATGGAACCACACTAGCAGTTAGCGGAGCCGTAACTGTTGATAATCTAAGACTAGACGGTAATACTATTAGTAGCACAAACTCTAATGGTAGTATTATTATACAACCAAGTGGTACTGGAGCATTACAGCGTGATAGTGGCGGAAACGCTAGGGGAGAATATGCTGTTGATTGGCAAACTGTGCGATCTAGCGGCACCATGGTGGCTGGTGGAAATTATAGTGTTATTGGCGGGGGATATAACAACACCAGCAGCAACAACTACAGCACCGTGGGCGGGGGAAGTAGCAACACCAGCAGCGGAAACAAAAGCACAGTTGGCGGGGGGTATGAAAACACCAGCAGCGGATTCGCTAGCACCGTTGGCGGGGGAAATAGCAACACCAGCAGCGGATACTACAGCACAGTTGGCGGGGGAGGAAGCAACACCAGCATCAACCTCTACAGCACAGTTGGCGGGGGAAAATACAACACCAGCAGCGGCACCTACAGCACCGTGGGCGGGGGAAGAATCAACACCAGCAGCAACAACTACAGCACCGTTGGCGGGGGACTTAACAACACCAGCAGCGGATTCGCTAGCACCGTTGGCGGGGGAAATGGCAACACCAGCAGCAACAACTACAGCACCGTGGGCGGGGGATATGACAACACCAGCAGCGGAAACAAAAGCACAGTTGGCGGGGGATATCAAAACACTGCCAGCAACTTCTACAGCACAGTTGGTGGGGGACATAACAACACCAGCAGCGGCTACTACAGCACCGTTCCTGGCGGATTTAGAGCAGCAGCAACAAAATACGGCGAATTGTGTCACGCGGCAGGACGCTTTGCTAATAATGGTGATGCTCAGCACACAGTACTATTAGCAAGAACATCAACACTAAGCGGAACGTTTACTGTTAGCATAGCTAGTCCAGCAGTATTTACAAAAAGTAATCACAACTTAAAAGCTGGAGATACCATAACACTAAGCACCACAGGAAGTTTACCAACAGGATTAAATACTACCACAACCTACCATGTTATTAGTTCTGGTATCAGCGCCAATGCCTTTAGGGTTAGTACAAGTGCGGGCGGAAGTGCTGTTAATACTAGCGGAACTCAAAGTGGAACTCATTCATTAACTGTTACTAGTAGCAGATTAACACTAAACGGAGCGATTGGGGTAACAGCTCAAGAACTATTAACACTACCAGCAGAAACAACTTGGACATTCGAAATCAAATTGAGCGCATATAATGATACTGATAATGTTGCCGCTGGCTGGATATATCGAGGAGTTATACGACGAAACGCCGCTAACAGCACAACATTAGTTGGTAGTTTAATAGAAGAAAGTTGGAAAGAAACCGCCATGAATAGCGCAAGTGCTAGTGTGGTTGCTGATGATACTAACGAAGCATTAGAAATAAGAGTAACCGGATTAACTAGTAAAAATATTCGCTGGGTAGCAGTTGTGGATATCTCTCAAGTTAGTTATGGTACACCATGATGTTTATGAGTATTATAGGATAAGGATCTGATACAACAGGAGACAATATGAAAAAGTTCTTTTTTATTAGCGGACTTCCAAGATCTGGAAGCACCTTACTTTGTAATATATTAGCCCAAAATGACAACGTTTTTGTTAGCAAAGCAACAAGTGGCTGTCACGATGTTTTGTTTGGTGTTAGAAATCAGTGGGATAAACTGATTGAGCATCAAGCGGAAGGTGTGGATTATAATCAACTAAAGAGAGTACTAAACTCTATATTAAATAATTATCATTCAACAGATAAAAATACTATTATTGATAAGGGTAGAGGATGGCTTTCTTTGATAGAAATGATTGAATTTATAAATGGTTCAACCCCTAAAATTATAGTCCCGGTGCGTAATATTACAGAAATACTAAGTAGTTTTGAAAAACTATGGAGAAAAAGTACTGGTCAAAGTCAGTGGAACTTTGAACAGGGTGATTATATCAAGAGTCAAACTGTGGAGGGACGCTGTGATATTTGGGCTAGTGCTGGTCAACCAGTAGGACTAGCATACAACAGAGTAAAAGATACTATTACTAGAGGCTATCAGAACGATCTTCTTTTTGTGGAATTTGACCAATTAACTAGCCAGCCAGCGCAGACCCTCAAAATGGTGTATGATTATTTAGAATTACCCTACTATCAACACAACTTTAATAATGTGGAACAATACACTCAGGAGGATGACGAAGGAGTTCATAGAATCCGAGACTTGCACAAAATCAAACCAGTAGTAGTTCCTGTTCCCCATGATAGTGATAAAATATTAGGTAAATTTTTAGTAGAAAAATATAGTAATCTAGAATTATGGAAAAATTAAAATGAGTATATTAGACAACAACAGGCCAGACAGAATAGAAATTCCCAAAGCTAAAATGGCCGCTAATCGTTTAATTCAAATGACCAAACAAACTTATCAACAAATGGTTCAATCTTTTAATCAGGGTGCTCAAATATTTTGGAAAAATGGTATGGGCGCCACCCCATCAGAGATTGCTGCTGAATTGGGGGAAGACGCTAAAGAAGTTTTTGAGTTGCATCACAAGCTCGGCCAACTTATTGCTACCGTTAAACCAGAAGCCATAGCCGAAGGAGTTGATCTAGTTGGTAACTTTATAATAAATGAAGATGGTACCGTTACTATAGTTGAGCCAGAAACGCCAGTTTCTCCAGAATAAGGATTAAAATATGCCTATTGATTATGGTACAAATAATGTATCTAGTAGTGGCAATATTAGTGTTAGTGGTATAGTTACCGCTATTAGTGGTGTTTTTACTAATCTAACATTTAATGGAACTGTTGTCAGTATTAGTGGTCATACTCATACGGCTTCTTCAATTACTGATTTCAATGAGGCTGTTGATGATCGTATAGGCAGTGGACTGTTTGTGGCCGGAACTGGTATTAATCTAAATTATAATGATGGCTCAAATAGTTTTACCGTTAGTGTTACTGGATTGATTAATAATCCAACAAATAATAGAATATTAACAAGTAGAAATAGCACAACTACAGGAATAGATGCTGAAAGTAATCTTACGTTTGATGGATCAACCTTAACTTGTAGTGGAGCTGCTGTTATAGGACTTTCCCATAAATTAGATATAGATAATGATTTTGTGAATATTAGAAATCAAAATAGCAGCTTGTTATTAGGAACAGAAGAATTATCACTATATGATAGTCATGAACAAGTATCTATGGGATGGGGCGGTAGAATACTACATGATTCTTCTGGTAATGCTATTTTATATTGGTCTAATCCGGCACTAGTAGATATAAACACAAATCTAGATGTTAATGGAAGCGGTAATTTTGCTAGTGGTTTATTTGTTAACAATGTTCCTGTTAGTGTTAGTGGTCATGCTCACTCATCTTCAAATATAACTGACTTTAACTCTAGCGTAAGTGGATTATTACCAACCATATCAAATAGTGGAGACAATAGAGTGCTTACAAGCACAGGATCCGCATTAGGAATCAATGGCGAAAGTAATTTAACTTTTGATGGAAATTTACTCAACATAACTGGTAGTGGAGCATTTTCTAGTAATTTAACATTAAATAATCAAACAGCAAGTACTATAGCGGGTTTTGACGGTAATAAAAATATTACCTCTCTAGCTACTGGAACATATCCAAGCTTAACCGAATTAAGTTATGTTAAGGGTGTTACGAGCGCACTACAAACCCAACTTAATGCTAAACAAAATACTTTAACAAATCCTGTTACTGGCACAGGAGCAGCGAATCATATAGCATACTGGACTAGTAGTAGCGGAATAGCTCACGATGCTAGTCAATTATTTTGGGACGCTACTAATAATAGATTGGGTGTAGGTACCGCTTCACCATCCGGAACATTAAATGTTATAGGAACTGGATTGTTTTCTACCACAACAGGTATAATTCCAAATGCTTTACTAGATCTGTATTCAGCCACTAGTGGGGATATGATATTTAATGTTGAGGGTACTAATGGGTCATTATTTAGCGTTATAGACAATCTTAGTGGCACTCTTATGAGTGTTAATAATAATGCTGGGTTACCAGTGTTTGAAGTATTTAGTGATGATAGAGTGATTGGTGGACGATATAATCAAAATGATTTTGTAATTAGTAGTGGAGGTAATGTTGGAATTGGAACAGCATCGCCCACCTCAAAACTTCATGTTATTGGAACAGGTAATTTTAGTCAAAATGTCCTAGTAAATGGTATCTCTGTTCGTAATACAACACTAAGCTTCTTCACGGCGATAGATAATCAACCTCCAGCAAGCGGATTCGCAACTCTAGATACAAGAAATAGTATTGCTGTTTTAGATTTCGACGACACGACAGAAGAAAGTGCAGTATTTGTTGGGGTTGTACCAGATAATGCTAATCTAGCATCAGGACTTTCAGTACGAATTCATTGGATGGCAACTACTGCTACCAGTGGTAATTGTCGTTGGGGTATTCAATTTGAAGATATGAATACCGACGAGGATGCCGATTCATTCGATACCGCAACAGAAGCTCATTCTGCTACTAACGGCACCGCCGGAATACCAACCACAACAACAATAACATGTACAACCATAGATTCATTAGTTGCTGGTGATTTCTTTAGGATCAAAATTTATAGAGACGTTAGTGATACTACTAATGATACTATGACTGGAGATGCTGAACTTATTGCTGTGGAAGTTAGGAGTGTTCTATAATGGCATATAATTTTGTTAGAGCAAGCTCACAATCTATTTCTGGTAATGGACCATCTATTTCTGTTTATCCTGTAACTTTTTCCGCATGGGCCTATGCTACTAATGATACTGTTGCTATGACAATTATGTCTTGGCTGCAAGCAGCTACTAATCAAGGATTTCGTACGCTATTTGCTGGCCAAGCAGTAGCAGATCCTATTAGAGGTAATTTATTAACAACAGTAAATTATATTGCCCAAACCACTAGTGGATTCACTATTAATACTTGGCACCATGTTTGTTTCGTTTGTTCATCCTCAACATCACGAACAATTTATAGAGATGGAGGTTCCAGTGGCACTAATACGACTGATGTTACGCCAACTAGTTTAACTAGAGTTTTAATTGGAACAAATACAGTAGAAGGTTTCGATGGTTATATAAGTGACATTGCTATATGGTCAGCAGCTCTCAATATTGACGAGATTAATAGCTTAGTTAAAGGATTCTCTGCAAAAAAAATAAGGCCACAATCACTAGAGTATTATGCTCCTTTGGTAAGAAATCTTTATGAATATAATAATAATACTACTTTAACAAATAATAACGCAGCAACAGTTACTACTCATAATAGGATATATTCATGAATTTATATTATAATGTTGACACTTATGAAATTAAAGATCTGAGTGATGAACTTGTATCTGGTTGGATTGAAAACGACAATCCCAAAAAAAACAAGTGGGCTTTACTACCAGAAAAACCAGCCAATGATTATTATTGGAATAATGGAGTATGGACGCAATATCAACAATCGGTTCCAGAAAGCGTTAGCGCAAGACAAATTAGACTATGGTTAATAAATAATGGTATTCAATTAATTCAAGTAGAAAACGCCATAAATAATATAGAAGATCCAATAACACGAGAAACTATAAAAGTTGAATGGGAATATGCTCCTTATGTGGAAAGAAATCATCCTATGTTAGCTCCGCTAGCTCAGGCTCTAGGATTAACAGAAAATCAAGTTGATACTGCTTTTATAGAAGCTCAATATATATAGGAAAATATTATGTCTATATACGGAGGACCAGATATAGTTACTGATGGATTAACTTGTCTTCTTGATGCTGCCAATAGTAAAAGCTATCCCGGCAGTGGATCAACTTGGTATGATCTAAGTGGTAATAATAAACATTTTACTTGGTTCGCAACACCATCATTTACTTCTGGAGGTATTCCATATTTCTCTACTCTGGGTAATAGATGTTCTGGTCCAGCCTCTAATTCTTTTGGAATTAATAATACAAGTGGATATACAATATTCTTAATATGTATGCAAAATTTATTGGTTGCCACATCAGCTTTTAAGTTTTATAGTACTAGTGGAGGAAGAGGTATATTTTCTCATTGTACTTGGAGTGATAATGTTGTTTATTTTGATCAAGGAGGATGTTGTGGTTCAAATACAAGAACATCTGTTGCTAGTGGAGGTTCTCAAACTTGGAATATTTGGACATTTAGAAGACTAGCGAATAGTTCTACAAGAACCATATCAAAGAATGGCGTAACATTAACCTCCAATTCTGCCACAGCTCTTGATATTAATTTAACGACTACTGGGGTTGATATTGGAAGTTCAAATGAATACGGAGGTAATAGTTCCACTTGGGATGCTAGATTACAAGGTTTTACTGTATATAATAGGGGACTAACAGATATTGAAATATTACAAAATCATAATGCTCTTAAAGGAAGGTTTGGACTATAATGACTAATGTATACGGACAACCTCCACATTTTGACAACAATGATCCTTATTTTGATCCGGTAGGAGAAACATATTCATTTTATGCCCCCCCAACTCTTAAAAGTGGAGGAAAAGCTATTCTTTACGGACCTGGATCAACAGGTAGTAGAAAGAGTCTTTGTATAAGAAGATATGTTTATCAATATATATCCATGAATGACAATTTTAATTACTACAAAACATATAAAGGTGTTAAAAATTTTGAACAGCCCGATAATGTGATCGACATTTCTGAACTTAATTCTAGATCTCTTGTTCATTCGACAGAAGTAACAGGAGAAAGCGAACCAACATTTATTACTCAATCTATTTTAAAGTCTTTATTTAGCTTTCCTTCTAACAATAGCTATTTTTTTATAGAGGGTGTTCACAGTATAGCTATTGAAGAAGAGCCTGGCGATTTTCCTAATTTTCCTAATTTTTTTAAAATATATAGATACGGAAAAATTACTCAAAATAACATTGTCATAGTATATAAGAACAATAATATTGAAAGGAGGCCCAGCACCATATGAGAATAGGCCCATTGGGGGTGAATTCGGTGAAACCTTAACAGATAATGCTGATGGCAATACCGAGCCAAGCACAGAGCCATCTCTGTGAAGGTGTAGAGACTACCTGAAACAAAAAGGTTTGTTTTAATAACAGGCTAGAGCGCCCCCACCACAAACGTGGAAGATATAGTCCATGCTTATAGGAAACTATAGGACACAATGTTGGCGATAGCCAAGGGTCAAAAACATTAAACAATTTTACTAATAAGGTTTTATTGAATGAGCTATAATAACGGTCCAAAAATAGTCACAGACTCTCTTATTCTATGCTTAGATGCCGCATCTAATAAAAGCTATTCTGGCAGCGGAGCTAATTGGAATGATATATCTAGTTCAGGATATAATGCTACACTATATAATAGTCCAACTTTTACCAATAATTATTTTTCTCTTAATGGAACAAGTCAGTATGCAATAGTTCCGCATGTTCTTGAGCCACTGTCTGTGGAAGTTTCTTTTTATATGAACAATAGAAATAATTTTCCAATTATATATGCTGGAGCTAATGCTTATAATTCTACCACGTGGCAGTGGAGCATATTCAATTTCGCTTCTGTTACATATTGGGGTCCAGGATCTTCGTCTACAGCAGTAACAAGTTCTGTTCCTATTAATTCATGGGTTATCGCCACGATTATTAGAAAGTCATCATCTAGTTTATTTTATGTTAATGGTAATCTAGTAAGTACTTTTGGATCAAAGGTTACAACAACTGGGAATATCTATATTGGTCGAGCTGATACAGCTTATATGTCTGGTAGAGTATCCACACTAAAATTATATAATAAAGAACTATCATCGTCTGAAGTTTTACAAAATTATAATACTATTAAAGGTAGATACGGCCTATAAAACAAAGAAAATTTACCGATAGGCTCAAAATATCTAATTTGCCTAATTCTCTTTTTTGATTACTATAATCATATAAGGAGAACTTATGATTAGTGATATAGGAAATTTTGTACAAAAAGCTATCCAAAATGGTGGAAATATTTATCCACTATTAATTCCAACCGATAAAATGGTTGGGCCATCTTTAATGAATCCATCTATAATTAATTTAGATGGTAAATTATTAGTTAATTTGCGTAATGTTAACTACACTCTTTATCATTCAGAAAATGGCGTAAATGAACACGTTTGGGGACCATTGTGTTATCTGCATACCGAACAACACCAAGTATTAGCCACTCATAACATTATATGTGAGCTAGATAATAATTTTAATATAATTCATAGTTCTGTAGTGGATACGTCAACTCTGGATGTTAAACCATTATGGGAATTTGTAGGATTAGAAGATGGTCGATTAATTAAATGGAATAATAAATTATTTTTGAGCGGAGTTAGAAGGGATACCACTACTAATGGTCAGGGTAGAATTGAACTATCAGAAATTGATATAAAAGATAATCCAAAAGAGATTAATAGACAAAGATTACCAGCTCCAGAGCCGAACAACTCATATTGCGAAAAAAACTGGATGCCAATAATTGACAGACCATATCAATATGTAAAATGGACAAATCCTACTGAAGTTGTTGAGTATGATCCAACATCGCAATCTACTAAAACTATAATAATGTCAGAATATAAAAATTTTAATACTTCTGATTTGAGAGGAGGCTCACAAGTTATACCATATGAAAACCACTATCTCGCAATATTACATGAAGTTCATTTATTTACGAGCGAAGCTGGTCGAAAAGACGCAATTTATAGACATAGGTTTGTTTTATGGGATCAAAATTTAAATCCTCTCAGAGTTTCTCCTAGATTTGATTTTATGGACGGTGGTATAGAATTTGCTTGCGGTATGACCGAATTTGAAGGAAAAATATTGATTACTTTTGGTTTTCAAGATAACGCAGCATATTTACTTTCTCTAAATAAATCTATAATTAATGAAATGGTAGGACTATGAATTATTTAATAGATTATATAAATAATCCTAAAAATGATTTATGTAATTTTAATATTGCATTATGGTACGAGTCAATCAATCATTATTCACCAGCACTTTCCTTTTTTCTAAGGTGTGCAGAAGTAACGAATGATATAAATCTAAGATATGAATCTATAATAAGGATGTATCTATGCTATGATAGATTAGGAGGCAGAGATATTACTTGCGAAACTCTACTAAAGCAAGCTATAACGATTGATCCTAAGAAACCTGAAGCATATTTTTTTCTTGGTCAATATTATGAGAAAAAAAATAATTGGATTGATATGTATACGAATGCTTGTATAGCTTTTGATATTTGTGGTCAATCATCAAAATTGATCACCCAATCGAACTACCCTGGGAAATATATTTTTTTACTACAAAAAGCCATATCAGCCTACCATGTTGGTAAACCAACAGAGGCTAGACAGATTTATCAAATCTTATTAAACAATTATTTTGATCAACTATCCGAAGAACATAAGTCTGTTATTGGTAACAATGTATTTTGGCTAGGATCTGGACCGTGTCACATATGTATTAGAACATATTATTCTAAATTTAGAGAGAGGTTAAAATTTTCTTTCTCTGGAATTGAACACGTAGAGAGAAATTATTCTCAAACATATCAAGATATGATGCTATTACATTTATTTAATGGAAAATATAATGGTACATATTTAGAGATTGGAACATCAGAACCATTTAAAAATAGCAATACTGCGCTAATCGAACAGAAATTTGGATGGCATGGAATAGGTATTGAATATGATCAAGATTTAGTTAATAATTATAGACAACATAGAAAAAATCCAGTATTATGCATCGATGCTTTAATTATTGATTATAATAAATTATTACAAAAATATTTTTCAAATATATCTACTATAGATTATCTACAATTAGATATAGAACCTTCTGATAAAACATATGAAGCTCTAATATCAATACCGTTTGATAAATATAAATTTGGATTCATAACATATGAACATGATTATTATGTAGATATTACAAGATCATATAGAACTAAATCTAGAGAATATCTAGAGTCATTAGGATATAAACTTTTAATTCCTAATATTGCTCCAACAGATATTAGCCCATTTGAGGATTGGTGGGTTCATCCAGATATAATAGATAAGAAAACTATAGAAAATATTCAAAAAAATATCATAAGCAACGACTGTAATCAGATAGATCGGTTTTTTCTAAATAATTAGTCATTTTGTTCAATTATGCCATATGGTGTATAATACACTATACCACATAAGGAGAATAAAATGGCCTCTTTCTGCGTTACTCTTTTTGATACTTTAGAGAATCCGGGCGAAAATGATGCGTGTTTTCTATGCGCAACAAGAAATTTAACACTAGATAAAGGAAGCGGATATAGAATTACATTTCTTTTATCAAAAGATAATAATTCTGTTAATCTAAGTGGATATTCACTAAGAGGAACCATAAAGCTATCTTATACTTCCACAGAATCTTTATTAAATATGTCATCTGCGAATCAA
>Ga0208360_1000102_pt1 | contig 26835 bp, 21 predicted proteins | sample LakMenE27Jul10ns_FD_150739 | JGI IMG/M metagenome (GOLD analysis project Ga0208360, IMG submission 150739) | Freshwater microbial communities from Lake Mendota, WI - 27JUL2010 deep hole epilimnion ns (SPAdes) | ecosystem: Environmental > Aquatic > Freshwater > Lake > Epilimnion/Euphotic zone ...
GAATTTGTGGCGTATAGGCGCCTGCGCAAACGAGGTGCAACAAAACTAGCAACACTTATTAGTGCAATTGGTGTTTCTATCACTTTAGTTGAGATTTTTAGGCTCTTAACCGGGTCACTTCCTAGAGAGTTCCCAAGGGTTCTTGACAAAACATTTCTTTTCTCCTTCTGGGGCGCTGATGTACGAAATGATAAATTATTAGTAATAATCGCAGCGGCATTGATGATGGTGCTGCTAGATACTTTCATCAATAAGACAAGATTTGGTAAAGGAATTAGGGCTGTGTCGATGGATGAAGGCACAGCAGCGCTTATGGGTGTTAATATAAATAGAGTTATCACAGTTACTTTTTTAGTGGGCGGGTTAATGGCAGGGGCAGCCGGCTACTTCTTTGTGCTTACCTATGAGAACACCTCCTTTAAAGTTGGATTTGTACTTGGGCTAAGTGCTTTCACGGCAGCAGTTTTGGGAGGAATTGGAAATGTGCGAGGTGCCTTAGTTGGCTCTTTTGTGCTTGGTCTATTGGAGAATTATTCAGGTGCCCTGTTTGGCGTATCTTGGAAGTCGGTAATTACTTTTACAATTTTGGTATTGGTTCTGTTGTTTAGACCTACAGGTATTTTAGGCGAATCAATTCAGCAGGCGAGAGTGTAATGACCAAGTTCAATATCAGAGAGCAATTTTCTATTTGGTGGTTCAAGCAAAATAGGCTTAGCAAGACCATTTTTCAAGTTTTAGTGATGGCTTTTTTCCTTTTATTACCATTTCTGAATAACCCAATAATTGATACAGCAGGCTCTTCATTTCAACAAGTACTTTTCTATCCGATTTCTATTTTCGTTCTACTTTCAATTGGCTTAAATATTGTGGTTGGTAAAAGTGGACTACTAGATCTTGGATATGTTGCTTTTTTTGCTATTGGTGCTTACACAATGGCAATTCTAGGCACAAAAACAAGTTTGAACTTTTATTTAATTTTATTACTCGGCATGGGATTTGCCATGATATCTGGCGTCATCCTAGGAGCACCAACCTTAAGACTTAGGGGAGATTACCTTGCAATTGTCACCTTAGGTTTCGGTGAAATAGTTAGAATTGTTGCTGTTAATATAGATGCAATTGGTGGTCCAAGAGGTATCAGCGGAATTCCAACGCCTCCGCCTCTTTTCGGTTATGAATTCACCATTGTTGATCCGAAGTCTTATTACTGGATTCTTTGTGCATTGATCTTTATAACCATTTTGGCTGTTCGCCGTTGGGCGGTTAGAAGGCCAGGCAGAGCATGGGATGCAATTAGACAAGATGATGACGTTGCTCAGCTTATGGGGATAAATACTTTCAAGTACAAGATTTGGGCATTTGTGCTTGGTGCTGCAGTTGCCGGAGCTGGTGGGGTTATTTATGCATCACAAGTTTTATCAATCGCTCCAGAGCAATTCACTGTCAATATCTCAATTTTAGTTTTAGCTTGTGTCGTATTTGGTGGCATTGGAAATCTTTGGGGCGTAATTATAGGTGGTTTCTTATTAGCCTATATTCCAGAAAGAATAAGATTTCTTTCAGACTACAGAATTCTTGTTTTCGGTTTAGTTCTCGTAATAATGATGAACTTAAGGCCAGACGGAATTATTCCTCGTAAGAAATGGGAAAAGCTAGAATCGAAGAAAACCACTAAGGCAAAAGCATGAGTTATATTCTAGATATCAAAGATGTAACGATTAATTTTGGCGGTGTAGTAGCCGTAAACAAGTTAAACTTGAGCATAAAACCTGGTGAGATTACGGCACTCATTGGACCAAATGGAGCTGGAAAAACAACAGTCTTTAACTTAATAACAGGAGTATATAAACCAACATCTGGCGATATTCTCTACAAGGGTTCTTCTGTAGTTGGACTAAATAAGTACAAGATAACTAAGAAGGGTATTGCGCGAACATTTCAAAATATACGATTGTTTGGTGAAAGCACAGCATTAGAAAATGTAATGACTGCAGCCGATGTACATAGTAAAGCCGGTGTTGTGGGCGCTTTGTTTGGCAATCCAAGTTCAAGAAGAGATGAAAAGAGAGTTGAATCTCTTGCATATGAGCTTCTGAATTTTATGGGGATTGGTGAACGAGCAGGTCAGTTAGCTCGCAATCTTCCCTATGGAGATCAACGTAGATTAGAAATTGCTCGAGCGCTTGGAACAAAGCCAGGATTACTATTACTTGATGAGCCGGCTGCGGGATTTAATCCATCTGAAAAACGAGCACTGGGAGATCAAATAAAAAAGATTCGAGACAATGGCTATACAGTGTTACTTATAGAACACGACATGTCACTTGTCATGGGAATTTCAGATCGAATTGCTGTACTAGATTTCGGTACTAAAATTGCTGATGGTGCCCCAGGTGATGTTCAGAATGATCCTCGTGTGATTGAGGCATATTTAGGAGTACCTGCTAATGAATCTTGAGATTGAAAATTTAGAGGTCTATTACGGAAAAATCAAAGCACTAAAAGGTATTTCTGTCAGCGTAAAACAGGGAGAGATCGTCACTTTAATTGGTGCAAATGGTGCTGGGAAAACCACAACATTGAAAACAATTTCTGGGTTACGAGGAGTATCATCTGGAAAAATTACATTTGACGGTCAAGATATTTCATCTTTAAGTGTTCACGCCAGAGTAGAACTTGGAATCTCACAAGCTCCTGAGGGTAGAGGCATTTTCCCTGGTATGACAGTGTTAGAAAATCTTGAAATGGGAAAGTTCTTTCGTAAGAACAGAAAAAATGAAGCAAAGGAAGATCTGCCACGAATCTATGAACTTTTTCCAAGATTAAAGGAACGTGCAAAGCAAATGGGAGGAACGTTGTCTGGTGGGGAGCAACAGATGTTGGCAATTGGGCGTGCTCTAATGGCTAGGCCTAAATTGTTACTTTTGGATGAGCCTTCAATGGGTTTAGCGCCTCAAATGATTGCAAACATTTTCTCAATTATTACTGAAATAAATAAACAAGGAGTAACTATTTTGTTAGTCGAGCAGAATGCGCAGCAGGCTTTAAGTCGTGCCCATAGAGCATATGTCCTTGAGACTGGTTCAATTACGAAAGAAGCTAATGCAAAAGACTTACTAAACGATCCACATGTTAAATCAGCCTATTTAGGGACTGGCGCACACAAAATCTCTGATTAAATCTTGTTTAGAATGAGACAAGTAATTCTTGCAGTACAAGTTCGTTCACCTTTGTCATTTTTTACCTCTACATTGTAAGAACAAAGGGTTTTTCCAAGCGAAATTGCAGTTGCAACTGCAGTAACAAAGCCTGAAGTAGCTGATTTGTGATGAGTTGCATTTATATCAACGCCCACGATTTTCCGATCAGCGCCAGCATGAAGTTGGGTACCAATCGATCCTAAGCTCTCAGCCAACACAACATTTGCTCCGCCGTGTAGAAGTCCGATTGGTTGAGTATTGCCTTCAACTGGCATTGTGGCGACTAATCTTTCAGGAGATGCCTCGATAATCTCAATTCCCATTTTCTTATCAAGAGCACCGATACCACGCTCTCGAATTACTTGTAAAAAATCCGTCATGTTGATTAGTTTAACCTGTATTGCCAATTAGAATCCCAATATGGCCAAGAGTAGTAAGAGATTGTTACTAATTGATGGGCACTCCATGGCCTATCGGGCATTTTATGCCCTACCAGTGGACAATTTTAAGACATCTACAGGCCAGCCAACTAATGCAGTATATGGATTTGCAGCGATGATAATTAATCTCATTAATCAGGAGAAGCCCACTCATATTGCAGTCGCATTTGATGTCTCGCGACAAACTTTCCGAACTGAGAAATTTCCTGAGTATAAGTCGAACCGAGCTGCAACACCTGATGAATTTAGATCTCAGGTCTCACATATTTATGAGGTAGTGAATGCTTTTGGGATTAATCGCTTTGAATTGCCCGGGTTTGAAGCCGATGATGTGATTGCAACTCTTACTAAAAATGCTGAGACTGAAGGATTTGAGGTATTAATTTGCTCTGGTGACAGAGATACATTCCAGTTAGTTAGTGAAAAAACAACAGTCTTGTATCCTAAAAAAGGTGTAACTGAAATGGCACGTATGACACCTGAAGCGGTCATTGAAAAGTATGGATTGACTCCAAAGCAATACCCAGACTTTGCAGCTCTTCGAGGGGATCCAAGCGACAACTTACCGTCTTTGCCTGGAGTAGGGGAAAAAACTGCAACAAAGTGGATTGCTGATTTTGGCTCACTTCAGGATTTGATTAAGAGTGCTGGAAGCATCAGTGGAAAAGTTGGTGATGTCTTACGGGCAAATATTGATCAAGTTAAGTTAAACAGAGAACTAACACAGTTACAGACAAACTTAGAGCTTCCCTTATCGTTAGATTTACTAAAGTGGACTGGAATTGATCCTGCAGAAATAACTAAAATATTTGAGGCCCTAGAAATAAGGGCGCTTAGGGAGCGTTTAAAATCTTTACCGCAAATTGGTGGTAGCACTACAAGTGAAATAGATATCAAGGTAAAAGTTGTTGACCATTTAGATCTGAATAAAATTCTAGTCAATCGCAGATTACCTATTGCTCTTTCAGTTGAAATAGCAGGTAGGAAAATAATCAGCTATGCAGTTGCTTTAGATGAATCTGAAGTACTTCATGTCTTAAGCGGAAATATTGGAGAATGGATTGCCGATTCTGCGGTGCCAAAGTATCTTCATAGGGCTAAGGAAGTATTGAAAATTACAGGTCTAATCGGACTTGCCGCAGACATAGAACTGCTGGCTTACCTTGCTAATCCAGGTAGTAGAAATTTGGATTTATCTGACTTAGCGCAAAGACTACTTGGTGTATCCGATGAGAATGAAAACCTATTTTCCTCTTTCAACCCTAAAAGTGCGGCTTGGATATTTAGAATACAAAAAGATTTGCAAACTGAAATTGCTACCCAGGGTATGAGTGATCTTTATCTGAAAATTGAACAACCGACATTGCTTTTGCTTTCAAAAATTGAATCAACTGGAATTGCAATTGATAAGGGAAAACTCGAAGATTTAGCCAGTCAATTCTCAAAGATAACTCAAGAGCAAACCTCTTTGGCTCATAAGGCAGCTGGCCACGAATTCAATGTCAACTCACCAAAGCAATTACAGTCTGTTCTATTTGAAGAATTAGATCTCCCAAAGACTAAGAAGATAAAGACCGGTTTTACAACTGATGCCGAAAGTATGGAGTGGCTTTTTGTTAAGACTAAACATCCAATTCTTAAACATTTATTACGCATTCGTGAAACAAGTAAGTTGCTATCAACAGTTGAAGGCTTGTTAACAGCGACTGAAAGTGATGGCAGAATTCATACTAATTTTCAGCAAACAGTAGCAGCTACTGGTCGTCTTTCTTCCACTGAGCCAAACCTACAGAATATTCCGATTAGAACGGAGGAGGGTAGGAAAATTAGAGATTGCTTTGTTGCTCAATCGCCATATATAAATTTACTGACAGCTGACTATAGTCAAATTGAAATGAGAATTATGGCTCATCTATCTAACGACAAAGGACTGATAGCTGCATTTGAAACCGGGGAAGATCTTCACTCGACAGTTGCTTCCCAAGTTTTCAATGTAAAGCCAGGTGAGGTAGATGCAGAAATGCGCAGAACCATTAAAGCTATGTCATATGGATTAGCTTATGGACTATCTTCATTTGGTCTGGCACAACAACTAGATATAGATCCAGCAGAGGCTGCAAAACTAATGAGTAAGTATTTTGAAAGATTTGGTGGTATTCAAGATTATTTGAAAAGCATTGTTGTCGAGGCAAAAACAAAAGGCTATACACAAACAATCCTTGGTCGGCGTCGTTATCTATCAGATCTTAATAATGAAAATCGACAGCGGCGCGAAATTGCTGAAAGAGCAGCACTAAATGCCCCAATACAGGGATCAGCAGCTGACATTATTAAAATAGCAATGCTTAAAGTCGAAGAGGAGATTTTGAATGCAAAACTTCAATCAAGATTGCTTTTGCAAGTACATGATGAGTTAATTTTTGAGGTCGCAGCTGGGGAAGAGGAAGAACTGACTAAAATCGTTAAAGATAAGATGTCTAAAGCATATAAATTAAATGTTCCTTTGGATGTAAATATTGGGATAGGAAAAAGCTGGGACTTGGCAGCCCATTAAAGCGAACTAAAATCAACTAGTTAAATAGATACATCTGGCAAAAGGGCTAAATATCAGGCTCACGATCTGAAAAATAGCCAGTGAATTCAATCAGTTTGACCCTAGATGGACTTAGAAAGTAACCTTGCCCGTCCCTGTCCCTACTAGTTGCTTTAACCCTGGAGTACACCTACCTAATGACCCCCTCTCAAATTGCAGTAAATGATGTTGGCAGTGCAGAAGATTTTTTAGCCGCTATTGAAGGCACAATTAAAAATTTTAACGACGGAGATTTAGTCTCTGGAATAGTTGTTCAAATAGATCGTGAAGAAGTTCTTCTAGACATTGGGTATAAAACTGAGGGTGTAATTCCTTCTCGAGAACTATCAATTAGACATGATGTTGCTCCAAGCGAATTAGTAAAAGTTGGCGATCGTATTGAAGCTTTAGTTTTACAAAAAGAGGATAAAGAAGGACGCCTAATACTTTCAAAGAAGCGCGCTCAATATGAGCAAGCCTGGGGAGATGTTGAAGGTAAGAAAGAAAGAGATGAAGTTGTAACCGGAACTGTTATTGAAGTTGTTAAAGGTGGCTTAATTGTTGATATCGGACTTCGAGGTTTCTTACCTGCATCACTGGTTGAAATGCGAAGAGTTCGTGATTTAACACCATATATTGGCCAACAAGTTGAATGTAGAATTATTGAACTAGATAAAAACCGCAATAATGTGGTTCTTTCTCGTAGGGCATTTTTGGAGCAGTCTCAATCTGCATCAAGAACTACTTTCTTAAATCAACTCCAAAAAGGACAAGTTCGAACTGGTGTAATTTCATCAATAGTAAACTTTGGTGCATTTGTTGATTTAGGCGGCGTTGATGGCTTAGTACACGTTTCTGAATTGTCATGGAAACATATTGATCATCCATCAGAGGTGGTAGAAGTTGGTGATGAGGTAACGGTCGAGGTTCTTGAAGTTGATTTTGAAAGAGAACGCGTTTCACTCTCACTAAAAGCAACTCAAGAGGACCCATGGCAGGCATTTGCCCGAACTAACAGTATCAACCAGGTTGTAAATGGTGAGGTAACAAAATTAGTGCCATTTGGTGCATTCATTAAAGTATTTGAAGGTATTGAAGGCTTAGTTCACATCTCTGAATTAGCAGAGCGCCATGTTGAGATTCCTGAACAAGTAGTTCAAGTTGGAGATAAGTTATTTGTAAAGATTATTGATATAGATCTAGAGCGTAGACGAATTTCCCTATCTCTAAAGCAGGCGAATGAAGGTCAAGAGGTAGAGGTAGAGGCATTTGATCCAGCTCAATATGGAATGCCAGCTCGCTATGACGCTGCAGGTAATTTCATTTATCCAGAAGGTTTTGATGCCGATACTCAAGAGTGGAAGCCAGGATACGAAAGCCAGCGCGAGGAATGGGAACGCCAATACGCTGAGGCTCAAGCAAGATTTATGGCTCATAAGAAACAAAAGGCTGAGGCTAAAGCTGCCGACGCTGCTGCACCTGCGGCTGAGTAATTTAAACTTAAAAATGGCCCCAGGGATCTGGGGCCATTTTTATATTGTGTAGGGTTAACTTATGTTAATTGTTGCTCTAACTGGCGGGATCGGTTCAGGCAAAACCACTGTTGGAGATATTTTTTCTGAGCTGGGTGCAGTTGTAATTGACTCTGACCAGTTAGCTAGAGCGGTTCTAGAAAGAGGTTCAAAAGGCTTTGATTTAGTACTGGCTAAATTTGGAGATGCAATTCTTAAGAATGGAGAGCTAGACCGTTCGCTTTTAGCGACATTAGTCTTTAATGATTCTCAGAAGCGATCTGAACTAGAGAGTATTACCCACCCACTTATCAGACAAAGTTTTGCTGAGATAATCTCAAGCTTACCTAGAGAATCAATAGTAATTAATCAGATTCCACTCTTATTTGAATCCAAAGGGGCATATAAGTTTGACCACATAATCACTATCTCAGCACCAGAAGAATTGAGAATTGAGCGACTTAAAAATCGCGGGCTAGGTTTTTCTGATATCAAGAAACGAATAGAAGCCCAAGCAAGTGACGTAGAGCGTGAAAGCATTTCAAATAGCATTATCCGAAATGATAAGGATGAGCTACATCTTCGCAACCAGGTGGAAAGTACCTGGCTTGAGTTAGAGAATTTAAATCGGTTAAAGAAATGAGACCAGTTACTGACTTAACTCGAAAGGTAAGCCCATTTCAAGTAATAAGTGACTATGTACCTGCAGGTGATCAGCCATCAGCCATAAAAGAGCTAGTGCTCAGATTAGAGAAAAATGAGCAAGACATTGTTTTGCTCGGAGCAACTGGAACTGGAAAATCAGCAACTACTGCTTGGTTAATTGAGCAGGTTCAAAGACCAACTCTAGTTATAGCTCCTAATAAAACATTAGCGGCCCAATTAGCAAATGAATTTAAAGAACTTATGCCAAATAATGCTGTTGAGTATTTTGTTTCTTATTATGATTATTATCAACCTGAGGCCTACGTTCCACAAACTGATACTTTTATTGAGAAAGATTCCTCTATTAATGACGAAGTCGAACGTTTGAGACACTCTGCTACAAACTCTCTATTAACTAGAAGAGATGTAATTGTGGTTGCTACAGTCTCTTGTATTTATGGACTGGGCACACCGCAGGAGTATGTAGATCGAATGATTCGACTTCGAGTCGGAGAATCTATTGAGAGAAACTCGTTACTAAGAAAATTTGTTGATATTCAGTATAAAAGAAATGATATTGCTTTTGAACGAGGTACATTTCGAGTAAGAGGGGATACTATTGAAATCATCCCGATGTATGAAGAACTTGCACTTAGAATTGAAATGTTTGGTGATGAGATAGAAAGAATTATGACTTTACATCCACTAACTGGTGAAATAGTTCGTGAAGAGAGTGAAATGTATGTATTTCCTGCAACTCACTATGCCGCCGGCCCTGAAACTATGGAACGCGCAATTATTGATATCGAAAAAGAAATGGAATTAAGAGTTTCAGAATTTGAAAAATCAGGCCAGCTTTTAGAAGCACAACGAATAAGAATGAGAACTACTTTTGATATTGAGATGATGAGACAACTTGGATTCTGCTCTGGAATCGAAAACTACTCACGTCACTTAGACGGCAGAGAACCAGGGAGTGCTCCAAACTGTTTATTGGACTATTTTCCTGAAGATTTTCTAGTTGTGATTGATGAATCCCATGTAACAGTTCCGCAGATAGGTGCTATGCATGAAGGTGATGCTGCAAGAAAGAGAACCTTAGTTGAACACGGCTTTAGATTACCAAGCGCAATGGACAATCGACCTCTGAAATTTACTGAGTTCTTGGATAGATGTGGTCAAAAAGTTTATCTCTCAGCTACACCTGGCAAATACGAATTGGAAAAGACTGGTAATACCTTTGTCGAACAAGTAATTCGGCCAACTGGTTTAGTCGACCCGAAAATAGTTGTAAAACCGATTAAGGGTCAGATTGATGACCTAGTAAATGAAATAAAAATTAGAGCTGAGAAAAATGAGCGGGTGCTAGTTACTACATTGACTAAGAAAATGTCAGAAGAACTTACAGATTATATGTTGGGCTTGGGATTAAAAGTTCGCTATCTGCACTCAGAGGTAGATACTTTAAGAAGAGTAGAGTTATTAAGAGAGCTACGCACAGGGGAGTATGACGTATTGATTGGCATAAACCTTCTTCGAGAAGGATTAGATCTACCGGAAGTATCGCTAGTTGCAATTTTAGATGCCGATAAAGAAGGTTTCTTAAGATCTTCAACATCATTGATTCAAACTATAGGTAGAGCTGCCAGAAACGTGTCCGGCGAAGTTCACATGTATGCAGACAACATAACTAAATCCATGCAGTTTGCCATTGATGAAACAAACCGGCGACGTATTAAACAGGTGGCATATAACCACGAACACGGAATTGATCCAACACCACTTCGAAAGAAGATTGCCGATATTACTGATTTAATTGCAAAGGAAGTTGATGACACGGAAGATTTAGCTTCATCCTCAAGGTCAAGTACTATCAGTAGTGGAATTAGCCAAAGATCAATTGTTTCACTTCCTAAGCGTGAGCTAATTGCTCTTATTTCATCGCTCACCGAGCAGATGAAAACTTCTGCAGCAGAACTAAATTTCGAGTTAGCAGCCAGGTTAAGGGACGAAATTAGAGAACTTAAGCGAGAGCTTAAAGGAATGGAAGAGGCGGGCAGTTAATGAATGACAGATTAATTGTTCGTGGTGCTCGAGAGCATAATCTAAAGAATGTCTCGCTAGACATGCCTCGCAATTCACTCATCGTCTTTACCGGACTTTCGGGTTCAGGAAAATCTTCGCTTGCGTTTGACACTATTTTTGCTGAAGGACAGCGCAGATATGTTGAATCACTTTCTGCGTATGCTCGCCAGTTCTTGGGTCAGATGGATAAGCCTGATGTTGACTTCATCGAAGGTTTATCGCCTGCAGTTTCAATTGATCAGAAATCAACTAATAGGAATCCAAGATCTACCGTTGGTACGATTACGGAGGTTTATGACTACCTAAGACTTTTGTTCGCTCGGGCTGGAAAGCCCCATTGTCCAAAGTGTAAAAAAGAAATTGCAAAGCAAACTCCACAAAATATCGTAGATCAAATTTTGCAAATGCCTGAGGGGTCTAAGTTTCAAGTACTTGCCCCAGTTATAAGGGCCAGAAAAGGTGAGTTCTTAGATTTGTTTAAAGATTTTATGACACAAGGTTACTCCCGTGCCAGAGTAGATGGAACTGTTTACCAAATTTCTGAAATTCCAAAGCTTAAGAAGCAAGAAAAGCATACAATCGAGGTAGTCGTTGATCGGCTTAGTGTAAAAAGTGAAAGTAAATCAAGATTAACTGATTCAATTGAAACTGCATTGAGATTAGCGAGCGGACTAGTTGTTTTAGACTTTATTGACAAGAAGTCAGGTTCACAAGATAAGGAAAAAGTATTTAGTGAGCATATGGCTTGTCATGAATGCGAACTATCATTTGAAGAGTTAGAACCAAGATCATTTTCATTTAATTCACCTTTTGGTGCTTGCCAAGAGTGCACAGGAATTGGTACAAAGCTTGAAGTTGACGAAGAGCTATTAGTCCCTGATGATTCAATTTCTATCTATGAGGGTGCAATTGCACCATGGTCGGGTGGGCAATCATCTGAGTATTTTTTACGCTTATTAGAAGGATTGGCTTCCGATATTAAATTTTCTTTGGATATGCCATGGAAGAAATTGTCTGAGAAATCAAAGGATGCAATCTTGCATGGCTGGGACTATGAGGTCCATGTTAAGTATAAGAATAGATATGGAAGAGTCCGTAACTATACGACTGGATTTGAGGGCGTGGTACCTTTTATTCATAGGCGGCATAGTGAGACCGATAGCGACTACAGCCGAGATAAATACGAAGCGTACATGCGAGAAACTCCATGTCATGTTTGTAATGGAAGTAGATTAAAGCCGGAAGTACTTGCTGTAACGGTCGGTGGAAAGAATATTGCTGAGATTTGCGAACTTTCAATAGCTGAGTGTGCTTTATTTTTAAAGCAGATTTCACTTTCAGCCAGGGAGAAAAAAATTGCAGAACGAGTATTAAAAGAAGTCCATGCTCGTCTAGGTTTTCTCTTAGATGTCGGATTGGATTACCTATCTTTGGCTCGACCGGCGGCAACACTGTCAGGTGGTGAGGCACAAAGAATTAGATTGGCTACACAAATTGGCTCTGGACTAACGGGGGTTCTTTATGTACTTGATGAGCCAAGTATTGGCCTTCACCAAAGAGATAATCGAAAGCTTATTGAGACCCTAACTAGGCTTCGTGATTTAGGAAATACTCTTATTGTTGTAGAGCATGATGAGGAAACCATTAGAACTGCAGACTGGATTGTAGATATTGGCCCCGGCGCTGGTGAACATGGTGGAGAGGTTGTTTCATCTGGTAGCTATCAGGACCTTATATCAAATAAATCTTCCATTACCGGGGCCTATCTCTCAGGAAGATCAGTAATAGAGATACCAAAGGTTCGACGAAGTATTGATTCTAAAAAAGTCTTAACCATAAAGTCCGCCAAAGAGAATAACTTAAAAGACATCGATGTTACATTTCCTTTAGCTGTTTTTGTTGCAGTTACTGGCGTAAGCGGATCAGGTAAGTCAACTTTAGTAAATGACATCCTATATTCAGTTTTAGCTAACAAATTAAATGGTGCTCGAATAGTTCCAGGACGACATCGAACTATTTCTGGATTGGATCAACTAGATAAGGTTGTTCATGTTGATCAATCACCTATTGGACGCACGCCACGTTCAAACCCGGCAACTTACACCGGAGTGTTTGACAAGATTCGTGCGCTTTTTGCTGAGACTACTGAGGCAAAAGTGCGTGGATACCAACAGGGAAGATTCTCTTTCAATGTAAAGGGAGGGCGCTGTGAAAATTGTGCCGGCGATGGAACTATTACTATAGAAATGAATTTTCTGCCCGATGTCTATGTTCCTTGCGAGGTATGCCACGGAGCTAGGTATAACCGAGAAACTCTTGAAGTTCACTATAAAGGTAAGACAATTGCCCAAGTGCTTGATTTACCTATCGAAGAAGCAAGTAATTTCTTTGAATCAGTTCCTGCAATCTCAAGATTTCTAAAAACTCTATGCGATGTTGGTTTAGGTTACGTTCGCTTAGGCCAATCAGCCCCTACGTTATCGGGCGGCGAAGCGCAGCGTGTAAAACTGGCTACTGAGCTACAGCGAAGATCAACTGGCCGAACTATTTATGTGCTTGATGAGCCAACTACGGGTTTGCATTTTGAAGATGTTCGCAAGCTTTTGCTTGTATTGAATCGATTAGTTGATACTGGAAATACTGTAGTTGTAATCGAACATAATCTTGATGTAATTAAGTCTGCTGACTGGGTAATTGATTTAGGACCAGAGGGTGGATCCGGTGGAGGATTAGTAGTTGCTGAAGGAAGACCAGAAGAGATTATCAAAGTTAGTAAGAGTTATACAGGAAAATTCTTGCTCGAGGTTTTGAAGAAGTGAAGCATGGCAGATCCACAAAGTTATAGACCTAGCAATCTTCCAACTGACCCTGGTGTTTATAGATTTTTCGACGGAAATGACAAGGTAATTTATGTTGGAAAAGCTAAGAATCTTAAAAACAGAATTAACTCATATTTTGGCAGCAATCTTCAAATAAAGACTCGTCGTATGGTTAAAACAGCAACTAGGGTCGACTGGACAATAGTAAAAACCGAATTAGAGGCGCTACAACTTGAATTCACTTGGATTAAACAATTTAACCCAGATTTCAATGTTCAGTTTAAAGACGATAAGTCTTATCCATACTTAGCTATTAATCTTGAAGCGGAATATCCAAGAATTTTTATTTCTAGATCAAAAAAAATTAAGGGCACAACTTATTTTGGTCCCTATTCTCATGCTTGGGCATTGCGTAGCACCTTTGAAACCATTACTAAAATCTATCCAGTTCGAACTTGTACGGAGTCTAACTTTAAAACTGCACAACGGAACAAACGACAATGTTTGCTTGGAGATATAGGAAAGTGTGCTGCACCATGTGTTAGCTGGATTAGTGCTGAAGAGCATAAAACGTTGGCAAATAATTTAGCCAATTTCTTGGCTAAGAAATCACCGGAGGATATAACTACAGCAGTTGAGAATGAAATGAATGAAGCGGCCAAACTCGAGCAGTTTGAAAAGGCTGCAAAATTACGCGACCAATTAGATGCCATAAAGAAAGCGTTTGAATCTACAAACCGCTTTCTCAATGAAAATATAACAGCAGATGTTTTAGGAGTTCATGAAGATATTACTCATGCATCCCTTTCTCAATTTAATATCTCCCACGGGCGTATAACAGGCTCCAGATCATGGATCATTGATAGGTCAAATTTGCTCGAGGGTGAAGAGATAATTTCAGCAATGATTGGAAAGGTTTATTCTGAAGTACCAGCCCCTAGAGAGATAATTGTTGATCAACTACCCTCCGATTCAAAGACGCTTGAGAGTTGGTTGTCGAGCAAAAATGGAAATACAGTCTCCTTAGTTCACCCACTTAAAGGTGAAAAGCTAGAAATAGTTGAGCTTGTAAAACGTAATGCTCATCAAGCACTAATCCAGTATTTAAGTAAACGGGCTAATGATTCTGCAGTCAGTGGTGGGGCACTGAGTGATATAGCCGAGCAGCTTGAATTAGCAGAGCTACCACTTCGAATTGAGTGCTTTGATATCTCGAATATTCAAGGGACCAGCATGGTTGCATCAATGGTTGTTTTCGAAGACGGAAAAGCCAAGAAGAGCGATTATCGACGATTTTCAATCAATGATGAAGAAGAGTTTGATGACACTAGAGCTATTGCCCATGTCATCACACGGAGATTTAAACGTTACTTAGAAGAAAAAGATATTGATGTGGTTGAGGCGAATATTCAAGGAAGTAATAAACCAAGATTTGCCTATCCACCACAATTAGTAATTGTTGATGGTGGAAAACCTCAAGTAAATGCTGCGGCTAAAGCATTGAGTGAATTAGGAATAAGTGATATTGCTATATGTGGACTAGCTAAGAGGTTAGAAGAAATTTGGTTACCAAACAATAGTGAACCAATAATATTTCCACGTCACAGTGAGGCACTTTACCTACTGCAAAGAATTCGAGATGAGGCTCATAGATTTGCAATCAATTTCCATCGATCCAAAAGGTCGAAGCTAATGGTTGAATCCTTACTCGATGAAATTGACGGGCTAGGTGAAACAAGAAGAAAAGCGCTATTGGCGGTGTTCGGCAGTGTGACAGCTTTAAAATCAGCATCGATAGATGAGATATCTGCAGTACCGGGCATAGGCCCCAAGTTGGCAAAGGTAATATTCGCGAAATTAATTCGGCAGGAAAGTATTGATACATCTACAGGTGAAATTCTAGATGCTTGACAGATGTAGCAAGATAAGGGCATGAGTAAAGATTCCAGAGTATTAATTGTCAGTGGAATGAGTGGGGCCGGCAGATCCACGGTCGCACACGCACTGGAAGATCTAGGTTGGTATGTTGTAGATAATTTGCCCCCGGCAATGATTGAGAATCTTGTAAATCTTCTAAAATCTACAATCACCAAGATTGCGATTATCATTGATGTTAGAGGTGGAGAATTCTTTGATAGTTTTTCAAAATCTGTTGCTGATCTGACCAAATTAGGTGTTTCTAGTCAAACGATATTTATCGATGCAGCTGACGATGCCCTAGTAAGAAGATTTGAATCAACTAGGCGTCCCCATCCGTTGCAAGGATCAGGCCGAGTGCTGGATGGAATTTCAAAGGAGCGTGAGCGCTTAAGAGAGATTAAGGAGTCAGCTGACTTGATAATTGACTCATCTTCTTTAAATATCCACCAACTAGAGCGGAGAATCTCAGATTATTTCCAAGATGAGAGTGATGCTGATTTGAGTGTAAACATTCTTTCTTTTGGTTATAAATATGGATTACCGGCAGATGCTGATTTGGTTATGGACTGCCGGTTTATATCAAATCCACATTGGGTCCCAGAACTTAGACCGCTAAATGGGCTAGATCAGGAAGTTAGCAATGCTGTACTTAGCAGTGAAAATGTACAAGAGTTCTTAACTAGATACGAACTGCTGTTTGAGACAATGGCGCTTGGATTTATTAACGAAGGTCGGAAGTTTCTTACGCTTGCAATTGGATGCACTGGTGGAAAACACCGGTCTGTTGCAATTACAGAAGAGTTATTGAATCGGTTAAAAAATGGAAATAAGTTAAATAAGTTCAAAATTAATTCTCAAGCCACACATAGAGATTTAGGTAGAGAAATCTAGTGACAAACCTGAAAGTCGTCTGCTTGGGCGGCGGACATGGTCTGGCTGCGACTTTAGGTGCTATGCGCAACTTAACTCCAGAGGTAACTGCAATAGTTACAGTTGCCGATAATGGCGGATCCTCAGGGCGTTTGCGGGAAGAGTTCAATTCTTTGCCACCAGGAGATTTAAGAATGGCCTTAGCGGCTTTGTGCGCAGATGATGAGTGGGGAAGAAGTTGGGCTGATATCTTGCAATATCGATTTACTAGTCAAGGTGAATTAAATAATCATGCACTAGGCAACTTACTGCTTACTGCTCTATGGGATCGCGGATTAGAGACCGTGCAGGGCCTAGATAAAGTAGGGCAGTTACTTAAAGTTGTAGGTCGAGTACTACCTATGGCCTTAGAACCTTTGGATATAGAAGCTACCTTTACTACTGGGGCTGGACAAAAAGTGGTTAGAGGCCAGATAGAGGTTGCTGAATATAAGGGAAAAGTTGAAGACTTGAGATTGATTCCAAGTAACCCCAAGGTCACCAATGAGGCAAATCTTGCAATCACAAATGCTGACTGGATATGCATAGGTCCAGGATCATGGCTATCTAGTGTTATGCCACATTTTCTCCATCAAGAACAAGCAAGAATACTAGAGCAAAGTAAAGCTAAAAAGATTATCATCTTCAATTTACCGGATAAAAAAGTAGCTGATGAGTACTATGACAAGCCTTTAGAGGAGCATCTACTCCTAGTTTTGAAACATGCACCAAGTTTTAGATTTGACTATGCGCTAATTGATAACTCTCAAAATGATGCTGACTCAAGGTTTTATGACCTTGTAAAAAAGTGCGGTGGCCAAGTCATAGCATTAGATTTGAAAAATAGTGAGCAGAACTACCGTCATGATAGAGAGAAACTAATTTCCGCTTTCAGCCACATTTTAGGGTAATACCTGCTTAGATATTCACATAAATAACGGGGGAGATTAAATGGCAATGACAGAGGCAGTAAAAGATGAGCTAGGAAGGCTCTCCGTAACTAGGCCATGCTGTAGAAAAGCCGAGGTATCGGCTCTACTTAGATTTGCTGGTGGACTTCACGTAGCAGCTGGAAAGATAATTGTTGAGGTTGAACTAGATGCTGCTCAAACTGCTAGAAGGCTACGCAAAGATATATCTGAAATTTTTGGTCATGAAAGTGAGTTATCTGTTGTCTCTTCCAGTGGAATTAGAAAAGGCAGTCGATATATTGTAAGAGTGATTGCTGATGCAGATGCATTGGCTAGACAAACTGGCTTAGTTGATGCAAACAATAGACCGATCAGAGGTCTACCCCCACAAGTAGTCTCGGCAGCAATTTGTGATTCAGAGTCAGCATGGCGGGGAGCTTTTTTAGCTCATGGCTCATTAACTGAACCGGGTCGCTCCTCTGCATTGGAAATTACTTGTCCAGGACCTGAAGCTGCTCTTGCGTTAGTAGGCGCTGCAAGACGACTTGGAATTACCGCAAAAGCACGTGAAGTTCGTGGTGTGGATCGTGTAGTTATTCGAGATGGTGATGCGATTGGCGCCCTATTAACAAGACTTGGTGCTCATGAAACGGTACTTGCTTGGGAAGAGCGCAGAATGCGACGTGAGGTACGAGCTACAGCAAATCGCTTAGCAAATTTTGATGATGCAAATTTACGTAGGTCAGCAAGAGCTGCCGTTGCAGCTTCTGCCAGAGTCCAGCGAGCAATGGAAATACTTGGTCCAGAAATACCAAGTCACTTAAAAGAAGCAGGAGAGTTAAGAGTTTTACATGGTCAAGCTAGCCTTGAAGAGCTTGGTTCCTTAGCCTCACCTCCAATGACAAAAGATGCAATTGCAGGACGGATACGTCGCTTACTTGCGATGGCCGACAAGCGAGCCAGGGAATTAGGAGTGCCAGATACTGAGGCAAGCATTAGTCCAGATCTGTTGAATTAGAGTATTTTTTTCCTGATAAGATTGTCCTCTCACAAAGTTGTGGTGATAATTTTTTATTTTAGATTAAGGAACTCATGTTAAAAGTTGGCGTAAATGGCTTCGGCAGAATCGGTAGAAACTTTCTTAGGGCTTCACTCGAGTCTGGAGCAGATTTTGAAATTGTTGGAATAAATGACCTAACCGATAATGCAACCCTGGCGCATCTATTAAAATACGACTCAATTCTTGGCAGACTCTCACAGACCGTTACCCATACCGAATCAAGTATCACCGTAGGTGGCAAAACAATTGCCGTAAGTGCGGAAAGAGATCCTGCGAATATACCTTGGGGTAAATTGGGTGTAGATGTTGTGGTTGAATCCACTGGAATTTTCACAAAGGCTGCAGATGCCAAAAAGCATATAACTGCTGGAGCTAAGAAAGTGATTATTTCTGCTCCGGCTACCGATGAAGACATAACAATTGTTATGGGTGTAAATCATGATAAGTATGATTCAGCTAAACACAATATTATTTCTAATGCCTCTTGTACTACCAACTGCCTAGCACCAATGGCAAAGGTACTAAATGATGAATTCGGAATTGTTCGGGGCTTAATGACAACTATTCATGCATATACAAATGATCAAGTTATTTTGGATTTCCCGCATAAGGATTTGAGAAGATCTAGGGCTGCCGCACTTTCAATAATTCCAACTTCAACTGGCGCTGCTAAAGCAATCTCGTTGGTTTTGCCAGAGTTAAAAGGAAAACTTGATGGCTATGCCCTTAGAGTTCCAGTCCCAACTGGTTCTGCAACTGACCTAACAGTTGAGCTTGCAAAAGAGGTTAGCGTTAGTGAGATAAATTCTGCACTTAAGAAAGCTAGCGAGGGATCCTTAAAAGGGTATTTGACTTATACGGAAGATCCGATCGTATCTGCTGACATAGTGACAGACCCAAGCTCTTGTATTTTAGATGCTGGTCTGACCAAGGTCATTGGCACCACAGCAAAAGTTGTTGGTTGGTATGACAATGAGTGGGGTTATTCAAATCGTTTGGTTGATTTAATTAAATATATTGGTAAAACTATTTAGTTAGATGGGTCTAAAGAAACTTTCTGAATTAAACCTTCAATCACATCGAGTGCTTTTAAGATGTGATCTGAATGTGCCAATAAAAGATGGCGTTATAACTGACGATGGCAGAATCGTCGCGTCCATGTCAACTATTAGGAAACTAATTGCGGCAAATTGTTCAATCGTTATTGTCGCTCATTTAGGCAGACCAAAAGGTGAGCGGAAACCGGAGATGTCCTTGCGCCCGGTTGCAGAAAGATTAGAAAAATTGATAGGAACATCTGTGATTTTTTCTGAATCGGCATTGGGTGCTAGCGAACTAGCGAAGAGTCTTAAACCTAAACAAATTTTATTACTAGAAAATATAAGGTTTGAGGAGTCCGAGACTAGTAAAGTTGATAGCGAGCGTTTGAAGTTAGCAAAAGAGCTTTCAACCTACGCTGACTATTATGTTGGTGATGGATTTGGTGCAGTACATCGCAAGCATGCTTCTGTATTTGAATTAGCAAATCTCATGCCCCATGCCGCAGGTGATCTGATTGCTAATGAGGTAGAAGTTCTTGAAAAATTGACCAAGAATCCATCTCGTCCATATGGGGTTGTACTGGGCGGAGCAAAGGTTTCAGACAAAATAGGAGTAATCTCAAATCTACTTGAGAAAGTTGATGTACTAGTAATTGGCGGCGGAATGGTTTTTACTTTCCTAGCAGCAAAGGGATTTAGTATCGGAAAATCTCTAGTCGAGGTAGATCTAATTGAACCAGTTAAAGAGTTAATTACAAGAGCAGATCAGATCGGAGTTAAGTTAGTCTTACCTGAGGATATTGTTGTTGCAGCTGAATTTACTGCAGACTCTACTCCAATGATTGTGAGAGCAGACCAAATTCCTGAGGATATGATGGGATTAGATATCGGCCCAAATAGTGCAAATTTATTTGCACTCGAGATAAAAAAATGTAAAACTGTTTTTTGGAATGGGCCAATGGGCGTATTTGAATTTCCTAATTTTGCAAATGGCACAAGGGTGATTGCCCAAGCACTCACAGAAGTAGATGGAATGGCGGTAGTCGGCGGGGGAGATTCAGCTGCTGCGGTTCGTAAACTAGGCTTTGCAGATCAAGACTTTGGATATATCTCGACTGGTGGTGGTGCATCACTTGAGTATCTTGAAGGAAAAGAACTTCCAGGCCTATTGGCTTTAAGTTAGGAGTAGTAAATGCGTAAACCACTTATTGCTGGTAACTGGAAAATGAATCTAAATCACTTAGAGGCAATTGCGGTTACCCAAAAGCTTGCCTATTCACTGGAAGATAGAGATTATGATGCGGTTGAAATTGTTGTAATTCCTCCATTTACAGATATCAGGTCGGTTCAAACTTTGGTGGATGGGGATCGCTTAAGACTTCTTTACGGAGCGCAAGATTTATCAACGGCCGAATCTGGAGCATATACCGGTGAAATTTCAGGCTCCATGTTAAATAAGCTTGGCTGTACATATGTTTTAGTTGGTCATAGCGAGCGCCGAGCCAATCATAATGAAGATGACGCAAAGGTAAATAAGAAAATTAAAGCAGCATTAGCTAATGAACTAAAACCAATTTTTTGTATTGGTGAAGAACTTGCGATCCGCGAAGCGGGTGATCACATCTCGTTTGTTTTAGAACAGTTACGAAATGGACTCAAAGGCTTTCATAAGCCAGATCTAAAGAAAATAGTAATTGCTTACGAGCCAGTATGGGCAATCGGTACTGGAAAAACTGCTACCCCCGAGGATGCTCAAGAAGTGTGCAGTGCAATAAGGGATGAGTTAAGAAAAATTGGTAGTGATGAGATTGCTGATAATTGTCGAATTCTTTATGGTGGTTCAGTTAAATCCATCAATACCCTGGACATCATGAAGGAAGCTGATGTGGACGGGGCTTTAGTAGGTGGAGCCTCCCTTGACCCTGAGGAGTTTGCTCGTATTTCCAAGTTTCATAGAGTGTTAAATAAGGCCTAGTAGCGAGAATTTAAGTTATTTCGCTTAAAGATAGTATCCTATTCTCCTATTGATTAACCGAGCGTTGAAGGCGAGAAAATGAGTTTAGCTCTAACGATAATTCTTATTCTTTCAAGTGTTTTGATGATCATCCTTGTACTGCTTCATAAGGGCAAGGGCTCTGGCTTATCAGATTTATTTGGCGGCGGAATCTCTTCAACTTATGGTGGATCTTCAGTTGTCGAAAAGAATTTAGATCGAATAACAATTGTTGTTGGTGGCGTTTGGCTTGCATCCGTCATCGCACTTTCTTTAGTTCTTAAGAATTAGGGGTTAATCATGGCTGGTGGAAGTTCAATAAGAGGCTCTCGTGTTGGTGCTGGCCCAATGGGCGAAGCAGAGCGCGGTGAATCAATTGCAAGATTTAGGATTTCATATTGGTGCGCTAATGGTCATGAGACTAAACCTTCTTTTGCTGAAGATGGAACCGTTGAAATTCCGGCCGAATGGGACTGTCCAAGATGCGGTTTCCCAGCAGGTAGAGATAAAAATAAGCCACCACTGCCTTTAAAAAATGAGCCTTACAAGACTCACTTAGCTTACGTAAAAGAGCGTCGCACAGAGGCTGAAGCAAATAAGATTCTCGATATAGCTCTTAAAAAGCTACGTGGTGAGGATTAATTAAATATTTCTAAAAGGTCACAATCTTTGTTTTTTAAGTGAATCCTAAGAAGTGGTACTCCTCTAGTAGTCAAAGAGTTTGCGTCCCCCAATGCTTGCGCAGAAATTAACTGGCCAAATGTATATTGTTCACCCGGTATAACTAGCTCCGTTTTTATCTCCTGAGTTATTTGAATAAATCCACCATTACTTTGACCACCCTTATGGATTTGTCCGGTTGAATGTAGATATCTTGGCCCAAGGCCAAAAGTAACCGGTTTGTTGAGTTTAGAGATCAACTGATTTTGTACTCCTATTAGCTCTTGCTCAAAAGATGATGGCAAAAAAGCCATAATAGAAAAGTAGGCACATGGCAGATTCAGAAAATCTGAAACAGAGGAAATTTCTAAATTTGAAAACAAGTCAAAATTTTTATTTGAGATCCTGGGCTGCTCGTGAACAAAATTACCGGCAATAAGATCGGTGAGTATTTTACTGGTTTTGTCTTTAGCCTCTGTCACATTGGGTTGATTAAATGGATCAACCTCAAGTAAGAAGCAAAGTAATACCGTCACCCATTGCCATAGTATTAAGTGTTCGCCAAGTGAGCCCTTAACTACAAGATCGTACTGGCCATCTTTAAATCCAATACTTAGCTCCTGATTTGTCTGGTTTAATCCATTAACAACTATGGGTAGTCTTCCTATGCCATCTTTGCCAGTTGACTCTGCAATTAATTGCTCAATCCAACTTGCAAGTCCCGGGGTATTACTCTGCTGTTCAACAAAGTAGACAAATTGTTTTGATTTAGTAAACATGGCTATCGCAATTTGAACGGCGATGGAGTTTGGCTCCACCAGTAATTTACTCATTTTCTCTGCATCATCTAGCAGGATTGAAACATCTGTTCCAGTTAATGAGGCCGGTAACAATCCAAAAGTGGTTAAAGCGCTAAACCTTCCGCCTACATTCGAATTAGCGTTAAATACTCTATACCCTGATTTACGGCCGCTACTATCTAAAGAAGTGTTTTGATCGGTAATAAGAACAATATGATTCTTAGGTTCAAGATTAGAGTCTAAGAAAAGTTTTTCAAAGAATTTAAAATGCGAGAGCGTTTCGATAGTTGTGCCGGATTTAGAGGCAATAACTACCAGAGATCTTGCAAGATCTTTAGGAATAGATCTTGTTATCTGCTCGGGGTGGGTTGAATCTAAGATCGTAATATTTTTGTTATTGGTCTTAGCAATTAGTTCAGTTGCTAACGAGGAACCACCCATGCCACAAAGAACAAACTGGTCTAATTTGTTACTTCGAGTCCAGGCAGATAGGGCATCTAGCTCTGGCAGCAACTGCCGAGAAGTCACCGGCAGATCGATCCAACCTAGCCGATTAGGCGCCTCACTAGTTGGCCCCCAAATCGAGGAATCTTTTGCTGCGATTTTAGGAAGTATCTCATTTAACTTGGAGATTAAATCTGAGTGATCATGTCCAGCTTCATTACCCATTTGCTCTTTTAATACTCTCTGTCGCTGCTGCTACAACATTTTCGGCAGTAAAACCAAACTCCTTAAAGAGAAGTGAAGCACCTGCTGAAGCACCAAAATGTTCTAGCGAGATTGCAATGCCATAGTCGCCAATAATTTTATGCCAAGGCTGGGAAACCCCAGCTTCAATACTTACCCTAGCTTTAATCTTCCTAGGCATTACCTCCTCCTGATAGGCAGGGGACTGTTCAAAAAACCATTCAAAACAAGGAATGCTAATAACTCTAGCCTTAACATTTTTTTCAGCCAAAATCTCTCTTGCTTGCAGTGCGATACTTACTTCAGAGCCGGTTGCAATTAGTAACACATCGCACTGTTTTGATAATTCATCACCGTAAGCAACAACGTATGCTCCCTTAACTGCGCTAGTTGCAGCTGCATACTTGTTCCGATCAAGCACTGGTAAATTCTGGCGAGATAAAACCAGTCCAGCAGGCTTAGCTCGCTCAATTATATTTTTCCAACAGATAGACACTTCATTCGCATCAGCTGGTCTTACTAGATCTAGCCCAGGAATTGCACGTAGTGCAGCAAGATGTTCAACGGGCTGGTGTGTTGGTCCATCTTCACCTAGACCAATTGAGTCATGAGTCCAAACAAATGTAACCGGTAGTTGCATTAGAGCCGAAAGACGAACTGCGCCTCGCATATAATCGCTAAAAACTAGAAATGTTCCAGCAAATGGCTTTACCAAACCATGTAAGGCAGCTCCGTTTAAAATTGCCCCCATCGCATGCTCTCTTATTCCAAAGTGAATAACCCGGCCGTAGGGATTAGCATCTGACATTTTGCTTGAGCTTGGCAAAAATGATTTACCACCTTCAATTGTCGTATTGTTACTTTCGGCTAAGTCGGCAGAACCACCCCAAAACTCAGGTAATCTTTCAGCAAGTGCTTGAATAACTTTTCCAGAGGCAGCTCTGGTGGAGACTTCCTTGTCTTGTGAAAATATTGGCAGATCTTTAGCCCAGTCAGTTGGTAATTGCTTATTTAATAGTCGATTTAAAAGGGCCGCCTGCTCTGGATTTAATGATTGCCACTTAGCAAATTTTATTTCCCAGTCGGCAAATTGTTTTGCTCCTCGTTCTTTTACCTGCCTTGCGTGAGAAATGACATTAGATGGTGCAAAGAATGATTCTTTAGGATCGATACCTAGGATCTTTTTAGTCTGCGCAATCTCCTCTGCGCCAAGTGCTGACCCGTGTGATTTTGCAGTTCCAGAGGCGTTAGGTGCTGGCCAGGCAATAACAGTTTGTAAACGAATTAAAACTGGCGAGGAATTGTGAGCAGCAGCTTTTATCAACGCCTTCTCAAGTTTTTCTCGATCGACATTACCATCCTTCTTGGCTACTACCTCAATAACTTCCCAGCCGTAGGATTTATATCTTGCTGAGACATTTTCTGTGAATGCAACGTGGGTGTCACCTTCAATAGAGATTCTATTATCATCATAAATTACCTTTAGATTTCCTAATGCTTGAGTTCCGGCCAATGAAGAGGCCTCTGCGCTTACTCCTTCTTGGAGATCACCATCTGAACAAAGAACCCAAATATTATGATCAAAAATATCAGTTGTGTTATCTGGATCTAGCAATCCTTTTTCATATCTGGCCGCCATTGCCATACCGACACCATTTGCTACACCTTGGCCTAGTGGACCAGTTGTGGTCTCAACACCTAATGTGTGCCCATACTCAGGATGACCAGGGGTAAGTGAATTAAAAGTTCTAAAATTCTTTAGGTCTTCAAGCTCTACGCCATACCCTGATAAATAAAGCTGAATGTATAAGGTAAGAGAGGAGTGCCCACAAGAGAGAATAAATCGATCCCGAGCAATCCAATCTGGTTTAACTGGATTATGTCTTAAGATTCTTTGAAACAAAGTATAGGCAACGGGAGCTAATGCCATAGCAGTGCCTGGATGGCCATTGCCAACTTTTTGCACCGCATCCATTGCTAAGGCGCGCGAGATCGCAACCGCCTGATCATCTAAGTCAATCCACTTATTCATCTTCTGAGTCCTTGCACTCTAAATCCAGAATTACTGATCTTGGCAATACTCCAAACCGATCCCCACACTAGTGTAGAACCTATCAAATGAGCGGCAACAAGGGCTTCAGGAAGGCCAGTGAAGTATTGGATATATCCAATAACCCCTTGCGAGAATGCGATAAGCAGGAATATTCCAATACGACGAACAAGCAGTGACATTCCAGATTGGTGGGCAATGAGTAAAAGCATTACTGCTAGGACTATCAAGGCAATAACAAGATCAGCATGAAGCCAGGAGACTACTTGCGGGTCAAAACCAAATCGCTGCGCCTTTTCATCTCCGGCATGTGGTCCACTACCAGTAACTATCGTGCCGGCTACCAATACCAAGAAAGTTAGCCAAACAAAGATTGGCATTAAGAAGCTAATTAAGCCTGTAGTTTTCTCAACCGGTGTGCCAATAAGTTCATACCGTAACGAAATTGCACCAGCAATTAATAAGATTGATAGCAAATAGTGAGCTGCGACAGTAAGTGGGTGAAGGTCAGTTAATACGGTAACCCCACCAAGCATTCCTTGCCCAAAAATTCCCAAAATCTGCAACGCGGCCAGGGATCTGACTCGCTCCTTGTTGGCGGCATTTTTCGATACTCTGACTGAGAATGTTACGACTGCCAATGCACAAATTAATAAAACAAAAGTGAGTAATCTATTTCCAAATTCAATCCAAGCATGTAGCTGCCCCTCTGCTTGATTAGCAACCGGAACATAAGAGCCGGGCGTGCACTCTGGCCAGGTAGGGCAACCAAGTCCAGATCCGGTTAGGCGAACTGAGCCACCAGTAACTATTAAGGCAGATTGTAAAAACACCAGCAGACCTAAAACTCGCCCACGTAATGATTTTTTGGCCAAAAGCATGATTTAAGCCTACTGATTGCCGGTAACTCAGGGCTTAAAATAGGGGCGGGTAAGTCCTATTTCACACCTGCTTCTGTGGTTTGGGACTGGCATAAAGTGAAGAATTACGCAACACTTATGTTGTGAAAAAGACTGAGCCCGATAAGACTCGCGATCAGGTGGCCCGTAGGATTTTAGAGTTTGGCCCAGCCACCGCCGTTGAGCTTGCTGAAAAACTCGCGATTACTCCGGCTGGAATAAGAAGACATTTAGATTCGCTAATTGCTGAAGGAATTCTTACCTGTCGGGAGCCATATCAAAGCGCTACCTTGCGAAGTAGAGGCAGGCCATCGAAGGTATTTTTAATGACTGATCAAGGCAGAGAAAAATTTGAACACTCCTATGATGATTTAGCGGTATCGGCACTAAAGTTTATGGCGAGCAAGAATGGCTCATATCTAGTTGATGAGTTTGCCAAATCTAGAGCGTTAGAGTTTGAGCGCAAAAGTGATTCGATCATTAATTCAAAAAAGAGTGTTTCGGAAAAAGCCAAGGTATTGGCTAAGTTGCTCACCAAAGAGGGTTATGCGGCTACTACAGACAAAATGGGAAATGGTGAAGAAATTTGTCAGCATCATTGTCCAATTGCTCACGTCGCAGCAGAGTTTCCACA
>Ga0208360_1000109_pt1 | contig 26100 bp, 41 predicted proteins | sample LakMenE27Jul10ns_FD_150739 | JGI IMG/M metagenome (GOLD analysis project Ga0208360, IMG submission 150739) | Freshwater microbial communities from Lake Mendota, WI - 27JUL2010 deep hole epilimnion ns (SPAdes) | ecosystem: Environmental > Aquatic > Freshwater > Lake > Epilimnion/Euphotic zone ...
ATTGGGTTGCAGGGTGAGTTTTGGTTTGGTATACCACTTTAAACAGTTTGGTCTATGTTTATTCTAGCGCATATTTTACACACTATCCGTATAGTATTATGATTTATTATACGTGTATATATGTAATAGGATAACTATAGCTATTTGATAAAACATCTCAATGCACTAACCTTCGGGTGAGCAGTTGTAATAGATTGTAGGATTATATATGGAGAGAGGTAATATAGTAGAGTCTAACTACTCCTTTCGATGGACACATATAGTTTAAATTCTATTCTATCACAACTGAGTGCAAAGGGATAATGATTAATTATGTTTCTTTTCTCAATCGTGCTGGGCAGCAATCCTCGCCGCAACTACTAAGACTAACCAATAATGTCTTACAAAAAAAATCTCAATAACATTCCAAGATATTGAGTGCACTAATTTCTTTGATACAGAAACAACTACAGAAACACTGAAGTTGATTAAATTCTGGTATAGCCAGCAGAATGTGGATGCTTCTGTATTATAGCTCCACCTGTATCAAAGATTTAGGTGTAAAACACAAAGTGAATCATCCTACTTAGTGGATGAACAACATAAAATCTGCAAAACAAAATGAAAACATTCATGTTTTATTCTCCAAGTAACAAAGAAGTTATTGCTATTGTAGCAAATACTTCACAAGAAGCAAGCATTCTTCTTATTAAAGAAGTAGAAAATCAAATTATTAAAGATGATTATTATCTTGCTACAAGTTGTGAACATAAATATAAAGCAGTAGCAGCTATTAATCTTGAAAGTTTTGATTGTTTAAGAGATTTACAAAACGAATGTAAACTTAACTCTTTAGAAAATCAATCAAATGAGCAATAAAGAAATAGTTTACTGGAAACAACGTAATGGTGAATTAATAGACATAGATGATATGGACATTAATCATTTACGCAACACATTAAAACTCGTGTTAAGAAATAGAGATACTGTTATTAAACAGATTCTTAAAAATAAAATACGAGAATTTATGTTACATGGTGATATGGCTAATGAGTTTAATGAATCTCATATGTCTGACGAAGATGATAATAGATTTGATGATTAATTCATCTTTCACAAAACCAATGGTCAGGTGGCTGAATGGTGAAGCGGTCGACTCAATAAAACATTAGAAAAGAGGTATTGACAATGATGCAGGTTCGATTCCTGTCCTGACTACAATTAACCAATTAATTAACAAAACAAAAACAAAACAAAATGAAAGTAACAATCTTTATTGTCGCTTGCATAGCGACATTCATGACATTCTATCTCCTGCTTTCCGGAATTGGATGTCTCTTTTTACAAGGGAAAGATGAGGGATATACAGATATTATATCCAACCTATCATGGTTTATGATCTATTCAATGTTCTTTGGATGGTGGATAACAATGTTGTGCAATATAGAATTGTATAACAAATTGAAAATCAGTGAAATACTTAACTAAACTTTTAAACAAAAAAACAAAACAAAAGCCATGAAAACAAAACGAATCATCGACATTTCAGTGATTGGAACAGAAGTTGAATTCAAATCTGATGAACTATTTGCTATATATACTTTAATCGCTAATCTAGAAAGAATTAAAAATACCAATAGAGATCTAAATGATTTGGATGAAAAGACAATCATTAAAGCTATAGGCTTATTGTCTAACATAATAGACAAGAATGCTATAGATAAGTTGTTGTATAACCCTTGCTCAGACATTTTTGAATTCACACAAATAAGCCCAGAAGATCCAGCTACAATTTTAGATAAAGCAGTACACAATAATGAATAAGTACAATCAAATTACGCTGTTGCGTCAAGATGATGCAACCGTAACGCCTGTTAGCCAACAGGTGTCATCGCAAAATGGCCGTTATACACCTAAACAATTAAGGTATATGAATAAGGTTAGACAAAATAAACGGACTAATACACCGGCATCGAAAAGAAACTATAAATATGTTTCTTATGATAGCATACAAATGACATTAAAATTTATAGGCATATGCGAGAACAAATAAACATTAGCCTAATGGTAATAAGAATAGCAGGTGCCCTAATGGGTATCTGCTATTTCTCTTTATGCGTTAATTATGGCATTTGGGTGATCTTGTTTTCAGCTATATCTGCATTGTTTATCGCTCGATATGCAAGTGATTGGCTTGATGAAATTTATTTCGTTGCAACTTGCGTGTGGCTTCCATCTGCAGCTATTGGATTGATTACAATTGGCTTTAATCCTCAGGCATATATCATCGGCTTTAGTCTAATGCTTGCCATGATTACCGGCTTTATTGATTTATCAATACGTTGCTTTGATTATATCAAAAAGAACAATAGCATTGGCGCCAAATACGACAAAAGTGTATATGTAGATATCGATAACTACGATAAGTTTACTAAACAACTGCGACGTATTGGTATACGATGGGATATGTATGACGAAAGACAACGTTTGCAATACATCATATTCGATTTCACTGCAAATGATTATGCTAAAATTAGCAAGAAAATTAGTTTAGTTGATTATATAGCTAGTGTAGAGGATTATAATTTATGATGATTTGTGCTATTGATTCCTCTTTGCACGACTATATTAACATTGTTCCTAATTCCATACATCTCCGTTATAAAAACGGGGATGTGTGGATTAATGGAGAATGGCTTGATGTAAGTTTATCCCGCAAAATAAGACGCTATAATATTAGGTTTGATAGCACTACACATAATGGTTGTATGCAATTGTCTTTAGCTATTCTTATGTGCTATATGCCTGTAGATTTAGCTATACAATTACATCCAATATTTTGCTGGTCTATTGAAAACAAACAAATCAAACTGCCTGATTATCAAGGTGATATACATATACCGCTGAGAATACATCTCATTGAATACACTTCTAATAATAAACCAAACAATTCATTCATTTAAAACAAAACACAAAAAACATGAAAAAAACAGTTTTAATCATCGCTGCATTCTTTTTAATCCACCTGCATACAAACAAGGTTTATGCACAATGGAGCTACAAATTAATACAAAGCGATTTCGATGGCGCATTTAAAAAAGCCTACACAGACATAATTGAAGATAAGTATTTTATGATTATGGAATCAGGAGATACATCAAAAGAACGCACTAGTAATTTTATTCCTCCAGGTTTAGCTTTATTTGGTGGCTATTGGTGCGATTCTGAAGATCTTAGTGTAGATATTGTATTTAAACAAGGGAGTGAAAATAGCACCGTTAAGCAAAATGTTCCTTGCTTTGTTTCAGATAACAACAAATATATCGTATTTCATTATGAAATATGGACAGATGATTTTATCCGGCTATTCTCTAATTCCACAGAAATGAAGATAAGAGTGAATCAAAAAATATGTGATACCATATACATTACAATGAATATGAAAAACTCTGCCGAAGCATTAAATTTTATGAGCAATAAAAACACTAAGTAGTCATGAACACAGCCAATAATAAATATGTACTAGAATTTGGATTTGATAGCGGTTATACTAAAAGAATCTATATCGCATTCTATATTAATGAACAAGGTGTAAAAGAATTAATTAATATTAAATACGCTAATCCAGATGATCTAAATGACAGAAACGAAGCTGTTCAATGGTTTAAAACTATATTAACAAACCATAATGCAACGTTTACAGACAAAAATAATAAAGAAGTTATAGCGGAATTTAATGCAACGGATTTTAATGCAATTGATGATGAAATCAATATAGTAGCTACTAACAACAACGAAAATATTGAAACTATAAATTATGATGAACTTTATACATATATAGATAAAGCAATCTGTAGTTATTTAAGTGATATTAACGATTACATTTATATTGAAGTTGATGAAAGAAAATTCTGTAGAGACGTTATTAATGATATAAAAAGCAAATTCCATGGAAAATAAATCACTCACAGCAGTAGAATGGTTAATACAAAACATTCTAGAAGACCAAGCAATAAAAGCAAAATCAATGTCTGAATGGATTGAAGTATTTGAACAAGCCAAAGCAATGGAAAAGGAACAAACTGAAAGAATGTATAATGAAGAAGATTTAGAAGAAGCTTTTAAAGCAGGCAGAGAAGGTGATATGGTGTTTAATAATGAATCTCCTAAATATTGGGATTTTAATGAATGGTTTGAACATTTTAAAAAAAAATAACAATTTATGATAGATCAACTAAGCATTAAAAAACTGTTAGAGAATGTTAATTTAAACATCACATTATCAAGTTTTTATGATAAATGTGCATGTACAGTTACTTTCAAAAACAAGCAAGACAAACAAGCGTATGCTCCTGTAACATTTACCATTGATATCAATGAAATTAATCAACTTGATGAAAAGTTAACAGAAGCATTTAATGTAGTATTGAATAATAGCAATGTTATTGCTAATACAGATATGCTCATTAAATCCATTCAAACTAAAGAATCAGAAGCTAAGGCTAAACTAGAAAAAACATCTAATGCATTAAAATCAAAAACAAATGCGAAACAACAACAAGCTGTAAGTACCACAACAACAGTAAAAAACGTTGCAGATGATGATGATAATGATAATGATGTTGAAGATGTAAATAAAACAAATCGCATTTCTAACGATCCACCTTCATTATTTGATTAGTATGGAAGCTAAAAAACGAATTATCACGTACCATAGCGATACACATAGTGTAATATCGCTGGAAGACTTGGGTGCAATGTATACTATTGATGATATCATTAATCATTATAGTACACAATACCCGGAATTAATTAACTGCAAAATCAATTATGATTATGATGAAAATGGCGAAATTGAAAAAATTAAGCTTGAAAAAGTTAACGGCGCAAAGGGTTGATTTTTGGATGAATATCCTTAATGCTTCAAATCAAAGCAAATGCAACAATTTATCAAAATTGCCACAGCATTTTTTAATCAAAAACTGCCGGTAATTTCTCCGTTAATGGATTTTCGAAATCTAAACGATTCTGGCAATGAGAGCGTACTCCGCTCTTTTTGCCAGAGTTATTTAGGTGATCGACTAGACGAGTTTAACTATAATCAATTGAATACCGTATTCAATTTATTGTCACATAATATTATAGATGATGGGTTTGTGTTTAAAAATAATAAACTATATGGAAAATATAATTTTAGTAATAGTGTTATAAATGTATTTCTTTATCCTACCAAATACCCTAATGATGATATTAAGAAAATATATTTATCTGCACTTTATCTTGCTCGAAATTTTATTACATTCGCTGGATCAGAATTTATTGAAAACTATATTGACCATTTAGATGACAAAAATAAAATTGATGAATTAACTGAAGCATTGCATATAATCAGAGATATCGAAAGAGAAACTGAATTGTATGAATTTGACAGTGAATTGTTTATAGTAAAATACCCTGAATACAAGCAACTGATTAACTTAATTACATGGTGTAAAAACTTATATAAACAAAATGTATCAAATTATAATACAGATGGTGATATTGATGTATTTCAAAGCTGCCTTATTGTTCCTGATGTAATTTATTTTGATACTGATTTCGTTGATTATTTTTGGGATTTAAACAATTGCTATATAGATGATCTTCTAGTAGAATTAGACGAAAACTTGTCTATGGATATTTATCCAATGGCAGTTTATTATTTATGCAATGAAATTGAAAGAAAATACCTCCCTGTTGCTGACACCAAAAAAGGCAATTGTGTTGTATGCTAATAGCGATAATCAAGCTATTGTCATGGAGCATAATATTACAAATAATGGCACAATAAGCGCAGGAAAGCTACCGACAAAAAGTAGCACAGACCAATTTATTAAAATTGTAGAAAAGTACAAAAATGACAATGACGATATTGCTTTTGATGGAAATCTTGATAACACGTCTATTTTATTTGCAAAACGTCATTTAGGGCGTATTGTATTGATTTTTGAATATACCATACCGGATAAACGATACCTTGTTCTTGGTAAATATGTGCCAAAAGCAAAAACTATTGTATTTAGATCGGGAAATGATATTACGTTATATGCTTTTAATGATGATAATTTATATGAGTTTAATCTGCCTAATATGTACGAATCAAACATCTTTTGTACAGGTAGTTATAAATTTGAAACAAGTTGTCGTACATGGAAAGAATATGTGCGTGATACTGTGCAATTTATATGGATAAGCGAATTTAATAGTTTCCATTCAGATAAAAAGCACGGTTATTTTAGAAACAATATTTTAATCAGCGAAAATCCATTAAAAGATGTCACCAAGCACGAATTCATCAGCAGTTACAAAAAGAATAAAACTTCTTGATAATCCAAATGGTATAACAATTTGCGTGATTGGTTGTGGTGGTACAGGTAGTTATGTTGCTTATGCTTTAGCCCGCATGAATTTAGCATTAATAGCTCATAATAAACCGGGTATTCAATTGTTTTTATATGATCACGATACCGTTTCTTTATCAAACATTGGAAGACAACAGTTTGTAAATCAATCCATTAACAGCTATAAAGCCGTTGAATTAGCCACACAAATCAATATGCAATATGGTATGCAAAGTGAAGCGTTTACAGAATATGTTCACGATAAAATACCTTCTTGCAATGTTTTAATAAGCTGCGTAGACAATAATGAATCCAGATACAACATCTATAAATTAGTTAATAAAACAGGTTTAAGGGTGTTTAATGACGACCATAATAACGCAAGAGTTTTATGGATAGATTATGGTAATGGTTTAGATTATGGTCAAATATCTTTTAATCTGTTAAACAATAGCAAGATTAGAATAAACAACTTCAAAAAGATATGGCCAAAAAAAGCACCAAAAGACACAAATGAGCCATCTTGTTCATTTGCAGATGCAATTAGCAAACAAGATATATTTATTAATTCTGTATTAGCAGAAATAGGAATTAAGGCATTATATGATCTAATCCTTAATAAAAACTGGCAACGCAATAACATTTTTCTCAATCTTAAAAAACTAAAAATCACAAACTCATGAACAAAATCAGAAAAAAGTTCAAATCAATCGGTGGTCGTGTTCCCGTACATTTTAGATGGCATCAAAATGGCTCTGAGGTGAATACACTGGCCTATGTAGACCTGCACGAATTAGTGCGTAATGGTATTGCAACAACCTTAAACAAAGTGCAACAGCGAATTAATGCGCCAAATCAATCATATCGCCATATTTATATGGAAGATGAATCAATAAATGGCGTATTAAATAGCGCACAACGTATTCCTGTTACATATAGAAACATGAAAAAAGTATGATAGTGTACACTAAAGGAGGTAGGGTAGTTAAACAAATCCTTACTAAAGCGCGAAATGTAACTATTGATTCAGAAGGCGATAATGACGTTAAAATCAGCAAACAGTTGATATTGCATAATTTATATAATAATCCAGAATTATTAGATCAAATATATGTTGAGAGTAATAAAATTATGATAATATTGCAAGATCGCATTCAACCAATAAACATTGGTATATTGCATGGTAAATATGAAGATATCTATAATGATCGTAAATATTCGTTATATATTAAATCGTGGCAAGTTACCGGCGGATGGGATATGCCTAAATTAGAAGAAGGCTCCACAATAAAACGAAAAGCATTTTATGGTTTAAATCTAGATATCGATGTCAGAAAGTCCGCTACCGTCATTTGATGTGTTTTATGAAGAAATATTTAGTTTGTTTCCAAAAGGCAATCCTAATGAAGCTCATAACGAATTGTGTTATCAAATTGCTGTAGGCAATAAAACAATAGATGGTCATTTAATACGACTTCCATTTATTAAACAAAAATGGAAAGAATATATTGATTTATGCACTTCGCAAGGTAGAGATGAAAAGTTTGTAAAATCATTTAAATCGTGGATGTCAAATAAGGATTATCTGGTAAAACATGATGTAAAGCTAAAACCAACAAAATCATTAATTAGAAGAAGAACTAAAGAATAACTATGTCTTACGAAAAAAACATCATAAAGCAATGTTTTCATAATATCGATACGTTCAATCTTTGCGCAGCAACATTGACAGATGATATGTTTATGGAGCAGACAAATAAAAACATCTGGAAAGTGTTTACGTATTTGTACAAGCATAACATTAATCTGTCACTGTCGTCTGTGCGAGATACTTTACGGGATATCGGTAGTTCAGAACTAATTGATGAATTTGGATCAATTTTAACTGAAAAACATCAAGACGAAGAAGAATGGAAGTATCATGTATTTGCTATTAAAGAGAACTACAAAAAACATTTAATTTTCAAATCATGTAATTCTATTATTGATGATCTTGGTTTAATTGATTCTTCTGAAGCTGTAATGTCGCTAAATAATTTATTATTTGCTATTGACGATACAGACAAAGAAGAAATTAATATCAAAAAAGCGATGTCATCTACCATAGAAGACGTGTTTAAATATCAATCAGGACAATTGCGCTATGCATTCAAAACCGGATTAAATGATATTGACGAACTGTGCCCGATATTTATTGGAGAATATTTGTTGCTTGCAGGAGATAGTGGCTCCGGTAAAACTGCATTTATTATCCAATTAATTAAAAGCTTAGCAGAAAATAATAAAGATATTTCGTTTTTATTGTTTTCATTAGAAATGAAGTTTGATCGTATTATGCGCAGATTTATATCTAATTATCTGGCAATATCAGAAGATGAACTTACTGCTAAGAATAATATTAAACTATCAGACAGTCAATACAAATTACTTCAGGATTTGGGCGCTAAGTTTAAAAGCAAACCTCCTATCGATATGGAAATATTTGATAAAGAAGTGGATATTTTTGGAATCATTACTAAATCTAAAAAGTTTATCAATAAGAAAAAGAATAAAAACTGTTTCATTATTGTAGATAACTTAGATAAGATTAGTAAGAAAAACGAAGACTCTAATATGCATCATAATCAATGTTCACAAGCGTTACTTGCATTAAAACAGGAAACCAACTGTAATGTGATTTTATTACATCATTTAAGTAAGGAAATCAAGCGTAAATCAGATAAATCCTATAAACCGGATATTGTAGATATACGCGGCAGTCAGAAAGTGGTAGACGACGTAGATGCTGTATTTTTAACGTGGAGACCAGATGCGTATGAAGATGTTATATCAAACGATCCGTCTTTGGAGGGTACATTTGTATTAGTTCCGGCTAAATATCGTGATGGCTCAAAAGATTACGATATTATGCTAAAACATGATATAAAATATTCTAAATTTAGCAACTTAGATTAATAGAACATGAAAGCTCGTAGGAATATTAGACATTATGCTAAAATTATAGCAGAAGAAAAGAAAATGCCTATTTATTTAGTACATTTTATCTTAATATTTTATGTAATACGCCTACAGTTTCTTATGAGCAGAGGGTTTGATTATCAAAGTAACCGATTACGATTTTCAACGAATAAACAATTTTTAATAAAACAAAGACAAGAAAAGTATGGCAAAAGTCATCGCGGTAGCTGGAGAATCTGGCACCGGAAAAACCACATCGCTCCTGAGCATACATAATGGCGAAGGAAAATTTAATAGCAGCAATCTGCTGTATATTAATGCAGACAAAAAAGATATGCCCTTTAAAGGGTATAAAAAGGTATGGAATAAGGAAAGCAAGAATTATCTTGTTACCTCTAACATACAGCGCATTAAAGACTTCTTACTTGCACATTCATCCAATCCAACTAATTACGGTGCTGTTATAGACACATGCAACGCAATTATGTTAGACTGGGAAATGGGACAATCTAAAAGTGCGACATTTAATCAATGGTATGATTTGGCTAAAGACATCTATGAATTAATACAATTTTGCAATACAGAATTAAAAGACGACTATATTGTTGTTATGATGTTCCATATTGCATTGTATACAGACACAGATGGAAATGAGCGTAAGTGTATTGTTACAAATGGTCGTAAATTAGAGAAAATTAAACTGGAAAGTACATTTACCACTGTATTATTCACTGACGTAGAATATGATACAGATGGTAACAATGAATATCACTTCATTACACAATCTAAGCGTTCTACAGGCAAGTCTCCATTAGGCATGTTTGAAAATGTGCGCATTAAAAATGATTTAAATGAAGTGTTAGAACACGTTGCTGAATATTATGAAATTGAAATTAAACCAAAAACAACTAACTAAAAATGACAGATTTTAAATTTGATCAAAGCTTTATCGACGATACCGTTAGTCGATCAGACAAAATTAAAGAACAAATTAGCTATAAACGCCTGGAAGTTCCTGGCATTTATGTAGCTACTATTGAAAATGTTGACATTACCAATAGCAGAGATGGCAATAAAATGATTGTTATTAAACATCGTGTAGAGAAAGATTTAGACACAATTGATTCGTTCTATTCTATGGGTAATGAAATTAATGTACGTATGCTTGTAGAATATGTATGGAATGCATTTGGTAAAAAGCTAAAACCTATGGATACTCCGGGTGATTTAGGTGAATGGCTGTTTAAGCAAGTGAAAAGTATTGCTGGTAAGAAAATTAAATGCGCTATTCGTATACACGAAAGTTTGTACACAAAAGACACCGGCGAAATAATTATCACTAAAAAGCCTAAAATATGGTATGTAGGTAAAGAGAATGATTCACTATCTATGGATGAAAGCAAAGGCTTAGTTCCTCTATCAGACAAGGACAAGGCTGTTTTAACTAATAAAGCTAATCATTCCGCTAAAACACAAGAACCAGGATTTGGAGATCCTTGGGATAATGCATAATTTGTTTTGTTTTGTTAATAAAGGGTGCGGCACTAAAAAGCTGCACCTTTTTTATTATGTCTAAAATAAATACTGTTTACAGAAAAGTTAAAAACTTTAAGCGTTACACTTCACAAATTAAAATTGAAGGGGAATGGCTCAGACAAATGGCAGAACCAGGTACTAAATATAGCCTAGAAAAATCTGCATCAAATGAACTAATAATTAAATTCATTAAAGAAAATGAGTTGGATAAAACGATATATTGAAATACTTAGAGATTTAGGCTATGATATATTAAATCCCGAATCTCCTGAAGTGCCAGACGACATCATTGAGCAAGCATTAAACCTTATTAACGAAGAAAAAAAATCATTTGAAAACAAAAACAAAATTCTAAATCATGACTGAACTACAAATTAAAAACAAAAATGGGGTAGTCAATGTACTGCCTAATGCGGAATATTTGCCATTTTCGCAAGAAGACAATGTGTTAAACATCAGTTTGCCTGCATTACAACGCACATTAAATTATGAAGATCATAACGGTAAATTGCCATTAGCAAGACCTGTAGAGCATCATGAATTAATCAATTCGTTATGTAATAGGGTTGTTGATGCCGGATTTACGCCAGAAATTGAATCTATTTACATTAAAGATTCATACAGTCGTCGTATCGGATGGAAAGACAAATCATTAATTTGCCCTATTGAGAATTATATGATTGATCGTCTGATATGTAAGATTATTATTAATCGAAATGAAGAGGATTCTGAACATCGATCTTCTATTGCCTTGTCTTATTCTGAACGAGGTATTGAAATTGCTATGGGGATAAATGTATTTACATGTACCAATTTCAACATATTTGGTAATAAGCGTATTGCAACATTTGGCCCTAAGAAAATGCCATTTAAAGAACTTATGGAACTTGCTGAGGCTAAATGGATTCATAACATAGACTATGAATATGATAAAGCTATATTTAATATTAACGCATTACGTAATAAGCAAATTTCATTAAAAGATGCTGATGTGATGTTTGGTGAGTTATTTAGAATGTCCGTACGTAAGAATATGAATATTAAGAATTTTGCGCCATTAAATCAAACACAAGTGGCGGCAACAGTTCGTAATTTCATTTCTAATGAAAAAGACATTTACAATATGTGGGATTTTACCAATTCCGGTACACAAGCTCTACATATTTACAGAAATGACTTTCAAAATGTACTAGAATCTATAGACGATTTTAATTCATACACACTAGAAAAAACATTAAACTAATGCCAAACTGGTGCGAAAATAGATTGACCATTCAAGGGAACAAATCAGTATTAAAGACATGTATTAATCATATTGTAGTTAATAATGATAATGAAACTTTCTTTGACTTTAACCGGATTGTGCCTATGCCTGAATCTATTAAAAATGCAGTATCATCTAATGTAGAATATATAGCTAAAGCTATATACGCTTATCGTGTAGAAGGTAATAATGATTTGATTCTCAATTATTTAGATTATCAATGGGTTAAAGAACTTAACGTTAAAGACGCAGATCATCTAGTTAATATTTTTACAGAAAAATATGAGAAAGAACTTCATATTTATTTCTATAATAAGATTATATATGATGATTATACGTGGTATGGTTGGTCTCTGAAAAATTGGGGTTGTAAATGGAATTCAAGCAACACTACATTATTTATATTTGAAGATCAATGTAAAGCGGAAATTGCGTTTGATACACCATGGTCGCCACCAATAGAATTAATTAAAGCGTTATCGTTACTATATCCAAATCTTGAATTTGAAATAGCTTATGAAGAAACGGGTATGAATTTTGGCGGTGTAATTACGTATTTAAATGGCATTATTTCCAGTAATATAGAGTATAGCCCATCAGATCGATACTACGATAATGGCGATAATGGATTAGACCATGATGTTGACAAAGCTGACATATCCAGCTAATAATTTAATCATTTTATTTATGCAAGGTGCAAATGTATACGTATGTTTGTGCCTTGCATTTTTTTATTGCAAATGTCAAAACGCATTCAAGCAATACTCGATAACCCCAACATTAAAAAGTTATATGAGTATTACATTCAAAGAGAAGTAACGATTAAAAAGACTTTTACCTCTCCGTTACGCTCTAAAGACAAGCATCCGTCATTTAACATTTATCCAAATAATAGCAAAAAATTGGTGTTTAAAGACTTTGCCGGAGAACAAGGCGATATTATTGACTTTGTAAAACAACTTTTTAATCTATCAACTAAAGAAGCTGTAATCAAAATTGAAAACGATCTTAACACTAAATCCTTATCAATCTATCCTAAACGCCATAAATTACGTTTAGATACAGACCATAACGTTTCTTCGGTAAGCATTACAGTGAAAGATAAACGTGAATTTTATAGTGAAGATGAGAAAAATTGGTTTAAAGAGTTCAAAATCAGCAAAAAAACAGCAATTAAATATCATTTTTATTCAGCAAATGAAGTAGAAATTAAGACAAAAAATAGGGTTAACCGATTTTTCAATTGGCCTAATGATCCATTATTTTATATTGACTATCCGTCAGGAAATTATAAAATATATAGACCATTAGCTAATAAAGCGTACAAATGGCGATGCAATACTAATGCAGAAGATATATTTGGTATGTGGCTATTAGAACCAAAAGAAGAAGCGATTATTATCTGTTCAGGGCCTAAAGACTGCATGTCGTTACATAGCAATAGCGGCTATAAAACAATATGTTTAAGCTCAGAAACAGCCTATTTAAGTGCAAAGAAGTATTATGAACTTAGAGATATAACACAAAATTTGTTTATTCTATTTGACAATGACGATGCTGGATTTAAAGCGTCATGTCGATGGAAAGAACGATATTTAGTAAAAGATTTAAGGACATACTTGCCAAAGCAATATAAAGACGTTGCGCTATACTACAAGTTTCTAAAAGGCGAAGACATATTAAACAAAAAAATAAACGAACTATTGTATGAACAAACAAAAAGAGATTGGTCCGGTGATCGCAGTAATGACAATTAATGAAGATAAATACGGAAACGAATTAACTGATTTATCTTATATTGATTTTAGGGATATTATCATGTGTACTGTCATTAACGAGCCATCATCTGAATACGAGCATGTTGTTAGTGCTATACTAAAGGGAAACCTTAATATCACGATAACATCCATAGCAAATACCAAAATAAAAGACAGCTCAGACAAAGTGTTTGAGGTTATTGAATGGTATAGCTATTGGAAAAAACGAACAGAACCTTTCATCACTTACAATTAAAAAAAACAAACAACAATTGAGAATTAGTCAATCTTTAATTAAGGAATTTGATAAGCCAAATACATGTCTTATGTACGTAAAACTACATATGATTGATGGTTTATATCAAAGCGAGCCTAATGATGCTATGAGAAAAGGAATATTCTTTGAATACCTTGCTTTAGGCAACACGGCAAAAGGTGATGGCGAGTTTATGAAATACATAGACTTGCCAAAACTTCGCAATGGCGAACCTTCCGTAGACGAACAGCGAATACGCAATCAGGCAGATTTGTTTAAGAAGTTATTGGAGCTTTATAATATAAGTATTATTAAGACAAGAACGGTATTAAATTATCCATTAGACGATTATACATTATCTGCTGAATTTGATGCATTAGGTATTGTTAAAAAGGAATATAACGGGAATACGGTTAATGTGCCTGTTATAATTGATACTAAACTTACTAAAAACATCTATTCTGAATTTGGTGAGTATAGTTGGGGTAAACCTGATTTAATAGATCATATACAAGCACAGTTTTATCCATATATATTAGACAAAGTGATGTCTGGTGATATAGAGAATGAAACAAAGGATTTGTTGCTAATGTATGATATAGCTCCTGATATTTATCCGCAATTCTATTATATGGTATTTGATTATAAGCCAAAAATGGAATATGTAATTTATAACTATGTACAAACAGAAATGCGTATTAAAGAAGCTGAAGAACGTATACGTAAAGTGTATGCCGGAATAGACTATTTTAATCAAACAGAATGGCCATACAATCCAACTGCAGACAACTGTAATCGATGTGGTTATGCTTCAGAATGTCCATTTGCTAATCGAACAAAACCAATCATTAATATATGAATAATGATTTAAAACAATGGAAAGAAATGATTAAATCGAATCATGATACTATGAATTATCATGAATTTAGAACAGACCTCCTTGCATGGTATCATGCTAATTTTCCGGATAAACAAAAACCAAAAGAAGAAATACTGCGTGATCTATGGTTTGAGTTTAAAAAGTCTAAAAGCAAATAACCAATAAGCTATCATTGATAAGCTGTGCACTTTAATTAGTGTGCAGCTATCAATGCATAGTGTATATAATCACTTCCGTACTCACTGTAGAACTACACCCTTTACTATCTGTTCCTGTAACTAAATATAAGCCTGCTTGAATAGGTTGTATATCAGTTATTGTAGGATTTTGACTATTAGATGTAAATCCATTTGGTCCAGTCCAAGTGTAACTAACCAATTCATTAGGAGCACTTTGCAGGTTTAATGTTTGACCAGGACATATAGGACTATTGCTTGACGAGGTAACATTAGGCAATAAATCAATATTTAATGTTTTAGAAGCTGTGGACGTACAACCATTATCTGATGTAACTACTACCGTATAATTACCTGCCTGATTTACAGTGATAGAAGCTGTTGTTGCCCCAGTGTTCCAAGAATAGTTTGCTCCATTAGACGCTGTATATAATGCAGATTTACCATCACACACACTATTAACCCCATCTATTGATGCAGTGATATTTGGAAATACAGTTACCACTCTGCTTGCTATACCACTACAACCTATACTATTTACACCTGTAACCGTATATGTAGTCGTTGCATTAGGACTCACTGTTATAGATGAACCAACAGCACCAGTTGACCAAGTGTATGTATTTGCTCCACTTGCAGTTAATGTAGTAGAACCACCCTCACAAATAGAATTAGTGCCTGATACGTTTATAGTGACATTTGGACTTGCTGTTACATTTCGTACACTTGATGCTGTACAACCCCCATTTCCTGTAACAGTAACCGTATAACTGCCTGCTGAATTAATAGTTATAGTTTGAGCCGTAGAACCTGTACTCCAGACAAATGTAAAAGGAGATGTTCCTGTGGCACTTGCTGTCAATGTACCTGATTGATTAGGGCATAATGAAGATACGCCATTAACACTTGGCGTTACGGTGCAATTTGAACCATTTACCACCAAACTTCCTGTTGAACTACACCCTCCTTTACTTACTGTCACTCGATATGTGCCTGCCAAGGTTACATTAATACTACTTGTTTTAGCTCCTGTGCTCCAAGAATACGTATTACCTGATACATTAGGAACACTTAGCGTAATAGTTTGTCCTACTGATATAGTAGTTGGGCCACTAATTGTTGCATCGGGTTTTTGTGTTAATGTTATAAACTTATATCCCTCTGCACTACAACCCACTGAATTAGTCATAATACAATTAACACTATATCCTGTTGATGGGCCTCCTGGCAGTTGAGGATTAGATATAGTTATAATCTGTGTTTTTGCGCCACCTGCTTCTCCTTGACCAATCCAATAATACGTATAAGGGGCAGCATTATCTCCTGTTGGTTGTGCCGTAAGTGTTATAGGTGTTCCTACACAATTAGCAGGACAAGACGAACCTTCCGGACAACTAATGCCATTGTAAGTAGCTAATATATTAGGTGTAGGTAAATTAAATACAGTAAGTGTTTTAGTTATGGTATTTGTACCTGATGAATTAGTAGCAGTTAATGTAATAGTTTTAGTTCCTACACTATTCCATCGTACCGTAGGATTAATTGCTGTGGAAGTAGCTGGGCTTGCTCCTGAACCAAAATTCCAACTAAATGACGTTCCACCCACTGACGTATTAGATATTTGGGTTTGTGCATTAATACACACTTTTGGCGGGGCAATAAAATTAGCTGTTGGTATAGACGATGAACCACTAACAGTTACATTCAAATAATATCTACCTACACTTTGAAATCGGGTATTTTGGTTATACCCATTTCCATAACCTATATCGGTTAATTGATTATTTCCTGATGCGCCAACCGTGATAAAATAATCTCCTTGTGCTATATTAGATAAATTAATCTCTGAATTTAATCGAGCTAAATTACTATCCACTGCAATAATACCTCCCGAAGCATTACGTAATACAATACGAGTGTCTAACATTGCATTTTTATTTGTTAAGACATCTTGTGACCAAGGACGGCATTTAATATTTACATTAGACGTTTGAGCAACTGTAAATTTAAACACATCTTCATCTAATACCACCCTTGGGTCAGTAGGTTTTAACCCTGTAATGTATGTAGTCGCATTTGCAGGACTTAATGATATGTTAATTAATCCACTGTCTGCTGATACACCATTAACCATATTTAAAGTTTTAGATGTTGCAATAGTATTACCTATATCATCAGGCAATAATCTAATCCCAGATGTTGGATGTCCTCCTGTAGAAAACTCCCCACCTTCAACAGCAGATAATCTTTTTAATAAAAACATTAACCAATCATTTTGATGGCAAGTGATTGTTGTTCCTGCAAACGTACTTCCTGGTGGGTATGTAAATGTAGGTATAGTAGGTAGAGCACTTGGCCCAATCACCCATTGACAAATATTGGCTTGATATGGAGCACCCATAATAGGACCCCAACTTAATTCCCCTGTACCTTTACCAAAATGATAATCTGCTGTTTTAACACCTGATGTATTATACATTCCCTGATGCCCTAAATTAGCAGTGTGCCCCAACTCATGTACTCCAGCTTGTGCAATAAATTTAGGATTGGCTTGTAACGCCCCCTCAAAAGCCCAACAATATTCATACGTAGGAGAGCCAATACTTAAAGCACTTAAAATGGCAACTCCTCCTGCTCCCATAAAATTAGTAGGTGTACTCATTAATCTTGATTTTTTATTCCAAGGATAAGAGTCATAGACAGATTTTATGGTAGTTACATTAATATCGAATATTGCAAAAGAATTAGCTATAATTTGATAGATTTCTAGTCGTTGTGCCGCATTCATGTTAGATGGCGCAGTAACCATAGGCTTTCCGCCATTGTAAACGGCACTCCAATAGTTATTAACTGTTGCCCCATCAAAATCAACTAAAAATACCACATTGGCATTAGGCCTTGATTGTAATTGCGGAGTGATAGATTGTCCAAATGTAAAAAGACAAACTAATGTAGTTAGTAGGGTTAATAATATTTTTTTCATAAATTAAGGTTTAGGCATTTCACAAACAATATTATGGATATCTACTTTTTGAAATTTAATAGTAGATAGATTTTCTGAAACAGACAGATAAGCATCCCCATAATCTTTATTAATAATCACCCCTCTCGTATAAAACCCTTGACCTTTAGTCTTTTTCAACTTAGTCATGATTAGATACGTGTTAAGAGGATAATCTCCTCTAATTTCATAGACAGTCATTACAGAGCCATCCTCATAAGCCGTTTTACTAATAGCTTTTGTTCTAAATGGGAACTTTTCCCTTGTGTTTACAACACCTTCTGTTTCAGATACTATAGCATTCTGAATAGGTATATTTTTCTTTTTAAACGTTAGTTCCTGTGGAAGTGGATCAAATAGTTTAGGCTTATCTTGTGCTGATAACTGACCGGACAATGCAATTAATATGCAAAAAAGTAGTACACGCATGGTTTTTTTTTGCAAATGTAAAAAAAATATCAGGACTTTACTGTAAGAACAATATGGGTTAATATAGACAGCCACATACCAATTACAGTAAAATAATTATATGGATTTGGTATACAATAGAGCATGATTATAGTAAAAACTATCCATAAAACAACTAAAGCTAAAAACCAAGTAGGATTAGGCTCAATATAAATATCATAAAACCGCATAAAATACTTTGTCATATTATTCTTTAGGTAGTTTTTCTGTTGTTATTTTAACTACAATATACACAAAAATCACAACACCTAACGCTAGTAATGTTAATTCTAAATCGTTCATTTTAGTAAAAATTCTTTAATAGCTGTATCTTTTGACTTGCTTCCACTGCTACTGCCAAAATAATAGCTTAATACCATACCTACGTAAGAAGTTAATGCGCCAAGCACATAAATAAGGATGTCTTTTTCCACTGATGTAATTTTCTTAAACATTACCATATAAAACAGTATAAACGTAAGAGATATTACAATAATAGCTAAGCAAGGCCCAATAATCTTATTAATTAACGGAGCACTATCCGATGTAACAATATTAACCTCTCTGGCTCTAGCATCTGCAATATCCTGTATATCAAGCTCAATTAGCCTGTACAACTCTTCCTTATCCTGTATCGTTAATGTCTTATCTGTGCTAATGATATTCTTAACTATACCCAAAACACCCTTATCCGGAAGCACATCGCCTACTGTGTCTAATATTTTAGGCGCTTTGTCTTTAAGAAATTTACCAACTTTAGTCTCTTTAAATTTTTTCTTTTCTTCACTCATAACGATTGTAGCATTTTAATTATTTTAGGATGGGGATAAATATCAGTTTTATCTTTTCTCACTGAATTATGTGTGTAAACTCCAGGTTCTCCTGACAAAGCTCGTTTATTCAAATCAAATATATCTTCATTGTATGTAAGTGGAATATTGTATCGTTCGCTCCAATAGACTAACAATTGCCTCACACTTTCAATCTGCGCATCTGTATAGTTATGATAATATTTTGAACCTTTAAATGATTTATCTAGCACACATACGTCTTTTTCCGGTATAATAACTTGCGCCCAGCTTTCAAAGCCTCTGTCTGTCTTTTTAAGAATACCCCAATTACATATTTCAATGCCAATACTAATTTTATCTAAAGACTGATATGATAATCCAAATTTTTTGAATACATCTTTTGTTAAGCCTAAGTGATAAGCCCAGTTTTTAGACGAAAATCCTTGCACAATCTGACCATCAGGCATAGAATCTGTTACGCCTGATATAACTACACAAGTGCCAACACGTTCTGTATTGCTTTCCCAAGACCTGTATGTGTTAATACCATTAGAACGACCTGCCGTGTGATGAAGATAGATTTGTTTTTTAGGATGCTCTTCCTTGATGTATTGATTATCCGGAAATGGATGCTGTATAATTTTATTTAAATCAAGTGATGTCATGGACAGTAATTTAAAATAAATTCATCTTCTAAACCACCAAAATCAACCACTTCTGTTTCAAATTCAGGTGCAATATATTCACATGGTGTATCATTACGATAATGACACACATGAAATAATATGCACAAAATAAACATTTATTTAGTCTTTTATAAATACCTTACCAAAATATTGAATAAGAATAGTTGCTCCAATAACAGCGTAATTAACTAAATCTGCAGGCAATAATTCAGCACTAGTGATAATAGCTCCCACCTGAAGAATTAACTGACCAATACTAATAGCCCATTGCGACCAAGACCATCCATCAGCAACCCATTTACCGGATTGTGTGTATGTTGTATTTAAAAATAACGTTATTGCAGCCGTAATTACACCAAACCAAGCCGATGTTGTTGGACCTACGACATGCGAATAAGACGTTAAAATGACTACTACCCCCATTAAAATGTTAAATAGAATAGTTTTTTTAGACATGTTTGCCATATATTAAGTTGTTTAGTTTTCGTGATGTTTGCTTTTATCTTTTAAATCTTCTATAAGCATTTGCTTAATTTCTCTTATATCTGCCTTTAAATCTATAAATTGTTCTTTTAAATTATCATTATGCACTTGAATACGCTCTACACGTTTATTAAGTTCAACCCAAACTCCTATAATTACAATTAATACAGGAAGCATTGATACAACCAAATCGCTAAATTCAAGTTGTTGTACAGAAATTATCATTGTTTTTTGCGTTTATTGGTTAAGTGTGTTGTGGTTACATCATTAAATCCTAAACCAAATATATCAAACATTTTATTAATATCTACCCCTTGACAATAAAAATACTTGCTTACGCAATCTAGTCTATATGCGGTATAATACACAGAGGCATTAAATGGTTCGTTTATAGGTGATTTTTTAATGTCATTTTGTATTTTATTGTATATAATACCCAAATACACCCCTAAATACATGTAATCATTTATAAGATTTAGTTTTTCAGCAATACAATCCATATCGCCAAACAACCCCGCGCTATATGCTTGATCAAATAGCTTATTTTGATGTTCTTTAATTAAAGCTATGTAGCTATTAATTTGAATCTCTATAGGTGTTCTAAACAATTTGCAAGTGGAACACCCACAAGATGGTGTAATATGCGGAAAATTGCCAACAGGCGTTAGTATTTGGGAAGATCCAGATATTGAAAAAGAACCCTCTTGTTCACATTCAGTACCTACTAATTTCACTTTTACAGTTCCCGATGTACCAACACATAGTCCGGATAATTCTGCTGAACTACCTAATGTATTACTATTTGGAACATTATATACAAGTGTTTGATTAGTATTATCTATAGTCCATATAATTTGCAATGGCCTATTTATAGGATGATCAAACTCTAATTCAACTACGCCATCACATTTGCAATTGGTATTTGTTGATGATATAGTAATTTCAAATAACTCTATAGTAAATGCTTGTGTATATGTGCACGAAGTAATTGTATCTGTGATTGTTAGTTCATAATCTCCAGGCAATAGTGATTCAAGAAGCAGTTCGCCGGGAGAAACAGGACCCGTGTATTCTGAAAGTTCAGTACCATCTAATTCTAATGTCATTTCCAAATCTGCTGTATCTGGAGCACCTATAATAAATGTAGCATTTCCTTCAGCAATATCTTCGCATGTCGCTGATAATTGTACTACAGTTATAGTTATCCTTAAATCATCAATTGAAAAATCCCTTGTGTCTATAATATTAGATGGATTTGCTATTTCACGTATAACTACTGTGTAATTACCAGGTATTAAATTGTTGAAATTTAAAGCTGTTAACACTAAATTTTGTGGTGGCGGTATAGTAAATCCGGAAGGAGCTGCTGTTATAGTAGTTTCATAAATACTAGTATTTATGGGTTTTTCAAATTCACAATCTGTTGTAATATCTACAGTATATATACCAGCTTGCGCACAATCAAAATTTTCAATTTCTTGCTCACCAAAAATAGGATAACATGGTTCTTCATTAACATCAAATGTCTCCGATATATAACTGCCTAATGGCATATCAAAATTAACATTAAATGGGCCGGATTGAGGATAAAACGTGTAAACTATTTTATATTTTTCACCAATTACACAATTAATAGGACTATCAATTCTAAATTTATATTTATACTGACCCGATGCAGGCGAAGAGACATAAGAACCAACACCTACTATTATTTTATTTGTATCTAACGGATTCCAATTCCACCCAACTGTATTCATATCAGCGTCAATAGGTACGCTTTTAAGCACAACTAATGATCGTATTAAATCATAATTATTACCATTTATAACAAAATCATCATCATCATTTGTTGTTAATCTAATTAAATAAACTACAACATTTCGTATATTATTATCTTTTATAATTAATTCTACGTCTGTTGGATAATCTGTAGATATATAACTTATAGGCTGATTATTTGCAAATAATGAAATAGTGGGGCTACTATCTAAATCACCTAAATTTCCGTTATTTAATTCTAGTGGAGTGGTAGGTGGATTAAACCAATTTTCTATGTTATAGAATTTGCCTATTACCTTTACTTTATTTTCGCTATCATTATCTAATATCCATTCAAAATTATCTATAACAGTACCAGGATTATTTGTTAATACATCTATTGTCTTTAGCCCATAGCCAAAAAACATGTATATTTTATTCTGACCCTTGTATAACGAAGTGGCCGAAAGTATTATTTGCTTATAGGATTCATCTATGGGAAGATCAACACCTGGTGTGCCATAACTGTCAACACGCTCTATATCTGAATCGTTTGACTTTAATAAATAGTGATTATTATCAGAATTAAATACATTTTCATGAATTAATCCTTTGTACGCACCTACTAAATAAATATGGGTTACTTTAAATCGATATATTTTTAAAGTTGCTTCATTTTCTTCATATCCTGTAAAACATAGTCTCCAAAGTGGTGATGGCATTCTTCGCGCGTCTATATTATTCCAAGTATTATCATCAACACCTGTCTCTCCTGAAAAATCAGATATAACACCATCATCACCAGATATACCATTTATTTCCAAACATTCACCAGAGGTAACTGGATCATTAAGTATAGTTCTATCTATTAAAAATCTTGCAGCTATAACATTATTTGCCGGATTTGCATTGTCTGTTAACCATGTGTCAAATTGGGATAAATCAAAAGAAAAATACATGTATGTATCTTCTTCTGCAAAATCAAAATCTCCATTATCTAAATCTATTTGAAATGAAATATCAAATTCAAATTGTATTAATTCTCCTATTGCAAAGGGAACATCTTCAGGTACAACAATAGGACTTGCCGTATAATCAATAACGTAATCTGGTAGAATATTTACGCCACCAGCACCATTCATTGCTCTTTTTATATGAATCTTTTCAATTATAGGCGCAGGCATATTTTAATTTTTAAGGTGAACCAGTATCTTTAATTTCTACTCTAATATTGCAAAAATCTCCATTTATCTCTAATAGAAAATCTATTATACCATTTACTGTTGGCGTTCCTGAAAAATTAAAAATAATATCTTGATTTGGGCCATTTATCGTATCTAAAAAACTTGTAGCTAGTGTTGCTTGTATTTCATTTGTATCGCCAACAGAAGTAACCACTTGTGGGAATGGCGTAATATTTAATACGCCGGTTCCAAATAATTCAATAGGAAATTTTATATAACTTCCTGATGTATTTTGATTTTCTTGTAAATCAGGAGTGCCATTATATCCGACTATTTCGGCATTTCTACAAAATAACTCATAACTAAATTGATCATCACCTACAACGCCACTGCACAAACATCCTTCGTAAGGGTCTGTATTATAATCACTTAATATAACATCAGATGAATGTCCGGAAAAGTCTATAGCATGAGAATGAGGAAATATTGAATTTTTAAATACAATACCCTTTTTGTACTCTTTAAAACCAGGCAAATTAACTGCTTTTATAAAGTTACTCTTACTGAATATAGAAGAATAAGACATTATGGATAAACTCTTATTTCAATAAAAAATGCCGCATAACTCAAACTATTGGTAGTACCATCCCATTTTTTATGAGTTAAATTAACCACACCCGTCGATGGGCTGCCCGTTCTTGTTGGCGTAACTAAATAATCATTATCGTATGAATTTACAAATACAACTGTTTTGTCGAGCGCAAATGTAGTTCCCACAGATGGCGTTACTCTAAGTACGTTAGTTGTTGGATTGCTCCAAGTAAATGTAACGCCTGTAAAATCATTTTGCAAAATCGTTTCAGTTAACCCTGACAATTGAAAAGACACTATTGCAACATAAGAACTATATGGAATACCAGAAGGGACAATAGAATCAACATACGATTTAATAGTAGCTCTATCTGCAAGTTTATTTGGATCTATAGAAAGATCAGTGTTTGTAACAACAAGCGAATTCACGGCATCTTCGACAGTAACTTTAAATGTGGTAGTTCCCTGAACTATAGGCAAAACGTCAGTTGGTGCAGGTATAAGGACGTTGTTTAATTGTGATATTTTTTTGCTTGGCATAACGTTTATTTTTATGAGGTTTGTTCAATTGTAAGTAAATTATTATCTTCTGTTAAAAGATCTTCTGGAACTTCTGTAGATAATGGTGGCGTAATGGCATTAAATATTAATGGACCACAATCACCAAATAATGGCAGATTAAATAACACAAATTCAATTTGTCCTTCAGTTCCTGGTGTTCCTGTTATAGTATAGGTAATTACACCCGGTCCATTTAATGCTAATGTTGTTGTATCTATAGTTAATGTTAATCCTGAAACATTGATTGAAAATAATGATTGACTGCCGTAAGTTGCTCCATTTCCATTTGTATAATTAATTCCTGATGTAAAGTCAACTTCTTCGCCAATAACAAATTCGTAAGGTTGAGGTTCAGTGTCAGGACAAATCACAATAGCTTCCGGCTCTAAACCAATAGTAGGCATAGTCTTACTAAAAATGATTTCGTAAGTAATATCACTGCATTGACATTCATTATAAAACGCATCTTCACATCCGGAATCAAAGCAATCTCCACAGTTTTTTAACACTTCATTTAACTTATCAAACTGTCCTTGTATTGTAGTTATCTCATTAAATCTGCAATTATCTATACACAATAAACCTAGATATTGTATTTTGTCTCTGTAGACATGGCTAAAAAGTACACTAGCCAATGCAATAATTCGATTTAATGCAAATCGAATAGCTTCTTTATCTTTCTTTTTGGAATCATTTTCACAAGGTTGGCAAGAATAATCGTCGCAAAAAAGCTTTTGAAAATTAGCGATATAACAATATTCTAATTTGCAAAATTCAAATATAGGGTATTCAAAAGTGTCATTATCTCCAATTAATTTAAGCAGATAAACGCCATCTTTTTCTAATGTAAGTGACAGCGTATCTGTATTAACAACATCCCATGTTTCCGATAAAATAGGCGTTTGCTCTCCAAATTTGTACAATTTTACATCAAAACTAATATCATCGCCATTACTTAAAATAGGCGTATTAATACCTGTTGGGCGATATAGGCTATATTGATAACACGAAGTTTTAACTAAATCTAAAGGAGAGCAAATAGATAATAAGATTTGCGTACTATCCGATACATTATTATCTAAACAAGTGATTGTATAGGTTACCGTATAGATGCCGGGATTAAAGTCTACTATATATTTATAATCCTCAATCTGACTTTCCGTATATGTTCCTAAATTGTCATTTGTTGCAGACGATACTTCTATTCCATTAGCATCAAGCGTTTCAATGCTTAATTTATATGGACCCGGATTTAATGAAGACCAAGCATTATCTAATGAAGTAATCTCAATTTCAAGATTTTTATTACTAATAAAGCAATCTTCACTAAATCCCGGCTGATTAGTTACTATGGTTAGTTTATTCGACATTATTAGTTTCTTCTAAAACGGTGTTGTAAATATCTTTACCTA
>Ga0208360_1000121_pt1 | contig 23364 bp, 1 predicted proteins | sample LakMenE27Jul10ns_FD_150739 | JGI IMG/M metagenome (GOLD analysis project Ga0208360, IMG submission 150739) | Freshwater microbial communities from Lake Mendota, WI - 27JUL2010 deep hole epilimnion ns (SPAdes) | ecosystem: Environmental > Aquatic > Freshwater > Lake > Epilimnion/Euphotic zone ...
AGGCAAGAAGAATATAAAACTGCTCAAACAAATATAAATAATAATAATACCGGACAAAACATATCGTATGAAGCGATTTTTAACGCAGCTAATAATATTAATACCTTAATTGTTCCTAAAGCAAACTACACGGGGCAAGAGCTTACTAATAGCGGATTGTTAGATAATTATTCTACTAACCTTGACTATGCTGGTAAGCCTATGAATAATTTGATTGCTGAATCAAATGTAGATCCTAAAAAAGCAATTAATTTTTTTTATGGCTTATTACAAATTGTTGGAAGTAGAACAGTTGATAATACAGATGATGTTATTGCTTATTTAGAAAAATCTGACGTTGATTCAGAAACTAAAAGTAAAATATCAAGTTGGATAACTACCAGAACAAATACTAATGAATTGAATTTACAAGCTTGGCAAGATGCAATAAACGATGGATCGCTTTTTACACAAGATATGGCAAGGAATATAAAAAACGCAATGATAAACCAAATGATGCAGGATAGTGGTGGCGTTAATTATAATTCTAGTACTAAAGTGTATTCAGTAGATGAATTAAAAAGTTATATTAAAAAAGTTGACAATGGATTTAATTCTAATTTAGCTTCAATAATAAAAAATATCGCAGAAATAAATACAAATAAAGCTGAAGATGATCAGATAATAGGCGGTGGCCGTGGTACCGGAAGTTCTAATAAAAGTGATAAAAGTGATAATATAAATGTGTTTGAAAATTATATGAATCAATCTGCAAGTAATATAAAAGACCATGTAACTATTGTTAACGGATTAAATAATACATCTATATTGTACGATAAGGCAAGTTTTGTGCCTGTTCCTCCGGCTTTAAATGACGAAGTTAAAGGGACTAAGATTTCTTTAATAGGGTCATTAGGAGTTAATATACCATTAGCTAGAGAATATGATGATGAAATGGCCCCTGATCAACAATCAAAAATATATTACAATGTTCATGCGCCAGCAGATTATGATGATCTTTATTCATATTTTAAGGCCAATAATTATAAAATAGATGATTTTTTTAGCGAAGAAGTTGTAAAGCAACTAAAAATTTATAAACCAAATAATTCTAGTGGCACATTAATAGAATTAAATCCAGGTATTAGTTTCCAAAACACCACTGGAGAACAAGGTGAAGCAGAACATTGGAATAATTCTAAAATAGGTGTATCTGATGATGTTTTGGCAGCTATGGTTATAGGAGGATCATATCACACAGAAGTTAAAGACGCATATATAAAAGATGGAAATAAAGCGACGTATGGATATGTGGATTTTACTAATGCGATTAGTGGTGCTAAAACTAGTGCTCCTACTATAGATTATTCAGGTGGGTATTTTAGAAAAGTGATTGATAATTTATATCTTGACAAAAAAATAACTGATGAAAAATATAAAGAGCTTAAGAGTAATGTTAAAGAATATGCTGATTTTGCTAAAATAAAAGATAATTCAACAGAATTAAATAAGTATTTAGATAATTTAAGCAATAGCCTAATGAAAGTAATGCCTAAAGAGCATACGCCAATGTGGACATATTATTATGAAAAAAAAGGTAAAAAACTAGATATGGAAGACTTGCGCAGAATGTATGGCGCAATATCTGAAACGGATGATAAAGGAAATACTTATAACACTATAACGCCTGAAATTCCAATAAATAATTTATACAATTCTTTTTATCAATCCACTGTTCCTAAGTCAACTTATTCCAAATAATAATTAAACTGTTAAACTTTAAATAGAAAATATAAAATATGCCAAATTATGAAATTTTAGATTGGAACTTAATAAAAGATTATGTGATATCTGGTGAATCATGGGATGATAAAAATGGCACATCATATCAACGAATAGCATATGATCTTAGAGATAAAGGGAATGCTGCCGGTATTAAACCTCCTAAACCAATAGATCAAATGACATTAGGAGAGTTGACAGAATGGCAAAATTCACAAATGAGAAGTTCATCTAAATCTTATGCATCTAAAAAATTTAATCCTGACGATCCTAGAGTAAAATATGGTAGCACTGGAGTTGGTAAATATCAAATGGAGCGTAGCACATTAATTAATACTGCAAAAAGTTTATATGGTGAATCTTGGAAAGATAAAATATTTAGTCCTGAGATTCAAGACGAATTATCTGGTAAAATATATTATGATGCCGCTAATGTTAGTAAGGATCTATTATTTAAACAATGGGCTAGAATAGAAGAAGTTTATAATAAGTATGAACAAACAGGGTCGTTAGATTTTTTAGGTAACAATAAAAATCAAGCTGTAAATAAACCTAATCAAGAAACCATACTTGATCCTTCAAATTCAATTACTAATAGTAATCCTAATTTAGAAAAAGACATTGTATCAGATTATGAAAAAATGCTTCAGGGGTTATCTCCCATTGTGCCAATATCTAATGAAGATAAAAAAATATTAGAATCTATTGCTATTAAAAATGGGCAACAAGATCTAACAAATCATAATAATCAAGTTAATTCTTATAATGCTCTTGAATCAAGAAATCGAATAAATGTTACATCGCTGCTAAATAATCCCAAATTTATGCCTGGCGCAAATGCAACTAGTAAAATAGCTGCTGTTGCTGATGTAATAGTAGGTAAAACTTATCAGACAGTTGATCAGTATGCACAGCTTAGAGGAACTAATGATTATGCAGAATCTATTGCAGCTAATCAAGATTATTTTATTGATAGTGATGGCACATTGGTTAACGAAGCTCCAAATCCAAGTGATTTATATAAACTTACTGAATATGGTGGAAATTGGGCGTTACAACGAGTGCCATGGAACCAAGATTCCGATGGTCAACGTGTTTTCTCTTTAAATTCATTACCTTCTGTTAGTTCCACATATATAGGTAGTGCTATTCGTGGTGCACTAAATTCATGGGTTTATTCTATGCCATCTGCCATAGGAAGTCTATTAAGAATATCTGATGATTTAGTAGATTATATTGCTTATGGAGAAGACAAAAATGGTCCATTAGAAGATTTTGCCAATATATTATCTAATACATCTAAATCACTAATTCGTCAAAATAAAGATGAAATGAATGGATTTGGAAATGCTAATAGTTTTATATATGGAGTGTCTTCCGGAATAGGTTCTGTAATGATGGCTATGACTGGATCATCTATGGGCGGTTCTTTGGGAAGTGTTTACGGTACTATGCTAAAGCAAAATCCAATAAAAACTGCTATGAGTATGAGCAAAATTGGTGGTCTTGGATTAAATTCTTTAGCTGTAGCATCGTCATTTAGAGATTTTGGCAAATCAAGGGGCATAGATGATATGACGTTAACTATGATGAGCATACCTATGATGGCTGCTACTGTGTGGAGCGAAAGTAAATTTGGGCCTAATGTGTTTTTAGATTATTATACCAATGGAAGTACAAGAACTGCATTAAATGGTATATTTAATAATGCGGCAAGTAAACTTCGTCAAACGGCAGCCGGAGCAAGTGTAGCATCTGTTAAAGAAGCAAGTAAAACACTAGTAGAGCAATTAGCTGATTTTGCTAAAATGAAATCTGGAACATCGTTACATTCATTTGTTATTGGCGCATTAGAAGAAGGCACTGAAGAAGTTTTTGAGGGGTTAATACAAAACAGTTTACAAGTTGGGCACGATATATTAAAATCATATAATAAAATGTTGCCTTCCGGCAGTCAAGCTAAGTTTGGCACTTCTAGTATATTTGAAGGTGCTGGAGAAAGTTTTGTTTTTGGTGCATTAGCCGGAGGTATGGTTGGTGGTGTTTTTAATACAAAAAATGTAAAAAACGCACAATTAATACAAGCCGTAATCGATAATAGAGAAACTGAATTACATAATGCCCGAGAAAACGCTTATTTAAATGGTTTGATGGGAGGTTTAGATATTGACATTAATGGCAATAAAATAACTAATGATGCTGACGGAAATCCAAGTGGTATATCTATAGCTGATCAATTAAACGGAATATTCAAAGCTGAAATTGATAATTTAGTATCAATAAGAGACCAATACGGTCTGGATGGTTCTGCTAATATTAGTATTGATCTTGCCGAGGAGTTTATATCTAATCAACTTGGTATTGATGAAATATCCAAATTGCCAACTAAAACAGAAAATGATATATCTCGCAGTAAATATCTTGAAGAGAGAAATAGGAAAATACTTAACGGAGTTGTCAATGAAGCAAATCAATATAATGCTTTAAACAACATGATTTTAGATTATGCTTCAGATGAATATATTAGAGGCGATGAATTAGGCGACGATTTTAAGGTTAGTTTTAGTAAATGGGTGTCTGATATAGTAGATAATTTATCCAGTCAATTTGAATATAGTCAAGCTCAAAGTAGCCAAACATCAATTGATTATTTAAATTCATTAAAAGAATTATTAGGAACAGATTTAACAAAAGACAATATTAGCAATATCACTGCTTTATTAAATAAATTAAGTGAAGTAAGCAGTAATTTTAATAAAACCCTGTCGTCTATGGGTATATTAGATGAAAATGCTCAGGTGTTAGCAGATATGACTAATGCCGCTAATGAATTGCAAAGAAAACTACAAGAATTATACAAAGACTCCGACATACAAAATAGATCTGATTTAAAAACGCTTGCTATTGAATCTGGAAGTGATACAGACGAATTTGGTGACTTTTATAGTATAGGTGAAATAAATAAAATATTTGATGAATTTAATCAATCAACTATAGGATCTGCAAGATATAAATCTGTAAACCAGCAAAGAGAAAACTATATAAAAACAAAAATTCAAGAAATAATAGAGGGTGATGGTGTTAAAAAATTCTTCACTGATTTTCTATTTAAAGACATAAATACAGTACAGTTAGGAGATAATGTTAAAGAATTTGTTAAAAGTGTATATACTAGGTCATTTGCTGATGCTATTGCGCAATTAGAGTCAAAAGTAGATGAAGATCAAATTACAGAATCAGATGCTAATAATATACTAGAGGGGTATAAAATTATTGCTCAACAGATTAAAAAAAGAATGCGATATATACGTTCATTGCAATTAGTAGCAGAGAACCAATCAAAATTAGATAATGATTTATTATTTGATATATATCAAGAAGTACAACGAGTTGCTTTAACTGGCGAATTAAGACAATTAAGAGAGGATGCAGGAGAAGAACATGTGGATAATGACGAATCAATAAAAGACGCTAATACAGTAAATGGAATTTATGCATTGACATCCGGAGATTTATCAGAAGATATTGCTAATGACATAGAACAAACGCTAACCGATTTAGATGATAGGATGGCAAAATTGTACGATAAAATTAGTGCAAAGATTAGTGATAAAGCCATTATAGAAAAACAATTTTCTACTGACGATATACTAATTAAGGCATATTCTTTATATCAATTATTAGATATTAGTGCGATAAAAAATAACATACCGGATGAAATAAAAGATAAAATATCTAGATTAAAGTCATCTATAGACAAATACAAAAAAGATGCAGCTAAAAATAAATCATTATTAAGCTCAGTTTTTACTAGTCAAGAAAGTGTTGACATGTTTAAACAAATTATGCAGATTCAACAAGAAATACATGATCATTTAAAAAAATCAGGCAAATTAGATAATGCAATTACTCAGGCTCTTAATAGTATAGGATACGATCCAAATACTCTTAATATGGCCAATTTATTTAATTCTACTAGTGTAAACGCAGAAAATTTTATTGAATTATTAAATGATGAGTATAAAAATGATTCAGCAAAAGTCAGTCGCCAACAAATTCATTTCGTTAGAAATACTATAGCAAATATTATTATATCTATATATAGAGGAACTGATATTAATACGTATGCATCTATTATTAATGAAATGCAGGCTGAAATAAATAAGACAAAAGATGCAAAAATTATCACTCATGAGCAGGAAATGACTTTATTACACATGATTGGATTTGTGTTTCAAGGCAAAACATTAGATATAGGCAATAGTATAATAGGTAGAATGTTGTATGTTACAGGTGTAGGTGGTGCTGGTAAAACTACCGTTGTTAATCTTCTTGCGAATTTTATAAAAAATAAATATAGGAAAGATAAAAATTCAGATAAAGATGTTACTATTATTAGTGTAACGCCAAATAAAGTACTAAAGGATAGTTCAAATGCTGATCATAAATATACAATAAGCGAGTTTTTTAAGATTATTAATGACAATAATAGGCCTGATTTTTTTGATAATAACAATGTAATTATATTATTTGACGAAGCTCATATAGCCACTGATGATCAATTAAATACTATTGATAATTATTTAAAAACAGTTGAAAATTCAGGTAGAATTGGCAAAATCATCTATTTAGGTGATCCACAAAATCAAGACACATTAAGCCAACAATTAAACGGAGCAATCTATAATGAGCAGACTAATCAATTAAGACAAGTTCATCGATCAGGCAATTCAAGTGTATGGCAATTTGGTAATCAAATATCTAAGTCAATTCTTGATCCTGATCCGGATGCTAAATATGGTAAAGGTTTATCTTATTATAGTAAAGATAACACTGGTGTTCAATCAATAGCTACCGAGCAAGAAGTAATTGATGCTTTTAAAAGAGATTCCGATAATACTTCTGTTTTAATTGTATATGATATCGATCAAAAAAATAACTTAATGAAACAATATGGCCTTGATAGTTATCAAGATCGAATATTATTAATTGAAGATACTACTGCAAATGATAATAATGTTAAAGGGTTGCAATATGATCGTGTTTATATAATCAATAAATACGTGGCCGCTGGAACAGATTCGATTGTAGCTAAAAGAAGATTATATGTTGCTGTAACAAGATCTAAAAGCTATGTAGGTATACATGCATCTCAGTCTGAAGGAATTCAAATAACAACAAGTGTAGACACAAACGAAATTAGATTTTCTGATAATCTAGATTTATCAAATAATCAAGATTATATAAATTCTAAAAAACTGCGATACGAACAAATGACTTCTGTTGTTACGGGCAATAGAAATATGGATAAAAGTCAATTAGCTAGTTCTTTATCTAAGCTATATGAAGAATTTAGAAATATATATAAAATTATATTTAAAAAAGAAAACAGTATAAATGATATTAAAACGCTCGACGGCTACATAGCAAGTAATAAACCAGGCAAATTTATATATCGAACAACAAATGCAGTTTCTACATCTGCAAATGCTAAACCTGATAAAATCGATACACAAATAAGTATTGCTAAAATAAATGATCCATTAAAAGGTGTTACTTATTATGTATCAACAAAAAATACAAACGGCGATATCGAAATAAAAGAATACGCTGAAGATGAATTTATAAATCAATTTTTTTCAAATAATAGCGAATTGTATTTTTTAGATAGCTATACAGATAAATCGTATTTATTAGATTTTGGAATTAATATGCCTGATATTACGGTGGGAATGTATTTTACGGACACTTCAACCAATAAAACACATAAGTTAAAAAGCATTATTAAATATAATAACCAAATATATTATGTTCTTGAAGATGAAAAAAATAATGCATTATTTTATAAAACAAAAAATGAATTTGATTTAACATACATTCCATATACAGCCGCTACAAATGATGTAGATTCGGCTATAGATGAAGACAATCAAGAATATAAAAACATACATCTTAAGTCATCTATAATATTTAATGATAGTAATACTATACCTATTATAATGACTTCAATTAATAGCAGTGATAATACATCTATTAATAATCCGGAAATAGCATTTAGAGTAAAATTATTTGAAGTTATTGGTAAATCTATAAATGATTTTAGAATAAAGTTGTTGCCTTTTATTACTAAAAATGATAAGAATGAGGAAATTTTTTCAGTTGGGTATTTTATTGATATTAATGATGCAAATAGGGCCAATTTTGCTAGTTTTTTAAATAGCAACAACATGTCTTCTCTTGTTACGAATATGGGTTATGATAGCATAGATGACTATATAAATAAAAATAGTAATATATCTGTAGTTGATACAAGTGTAAATAGTGGTGCATTTTTAGGATATTCACCTATGCCGGAAATGTATTCTGATGGGGAATTTGTCTCTTTATTTGGTACAACAGATTTAACTATAGATGCATATAATAAACTTAAACAGGATTTTAATACAATAAATGATGAATTTGCTACTCAATGGATTAATAGAAATGGTCTAGATGCTATTTATAAAGGTGTAAAAATGAAATACAATCAATATTTATTTGATGTATTTACATCGTATATGGATCCGTATTTTAAGGATAATAAAAAAATAACTTCACAACCAGAATCATTTATATCCACAAAAACATTACAAGATTTAGCTAGAGAATCAGGTAATAATACTAAATATGATTTTAATAGCAATGAAATAAAATTATCTGAATTTAAAAATTCATTTAAAAATAAGTTTGGTAACACTACGGTAATCATTCGCGATAATCTAGAATTTGGTAGCGACCTTACATACTTTATAGATGGTGGTATTCAGCAATCTGGTAAAAAATACAGTATATATACGACATGGAATTGGTCTTGGTCTAAAAAATCGGAAGGTAAAATTCATTTGTACATGCCGGTTATTACTAAAGATGTATGGAATAATCAAATGTATGATTCATTAAAAACTGCGTTTAATAATATAAACACATATACATTAACATCATCTCCTACAAGAAGTGAACTTACAGCATATTTTAATACTATTAGAGAAAATGAGTTTTTTAACTTTATAATCAGCAACAATAGCAGTATCCTTGAATTATTAAGAATAAGCAATGGTGAATTTAATGACATTTATTCATTGTATGATTATATTTTACCTAAAGATAATATATCGGCAAGTAGTGTTAAAGATGCTATAAAAACTATACATGATATTGTAATGAAAAATAAATCTACAATATCTGATATAATAGATAGTCCTAGTGTAAAAAATAAATTACGTCATACTATAGTAAATCATGGAGCTAATAAATTCAGATTTGCCAATGCATATCTTGGAGATAACTTTACCATAGATGATATGGTTACGTTTGCCAATATAGATAAGATGAATTTCCCTGTTGGTTATAGTCGCACTGCATCAAAATCAACCAGTTCATCCTCGTCAATCGTTGTAAATGAAAGTGATGATAATAAATTAAAATTTATAATAACTGGATTACAAAAAATAACTAATAATGAATCTGACGATATAAATGAATTAATATATTCTGCAAATAAAATGATTCAAGATGGTGACTTAAGCGAACAAGACGAAAAAGATGCTAATAATTATATAGATGAATATGATGGTCTTTCTGGTAAGACAAAAATAATGGACGATAATTCTAGATACACTTGGATATCTGAAATAGAAGCAAAACAAGAATTAATGAGGTTGTTAGGTTTTGACGTTGTTGACCAGGGCGTTATTGCAGATACAGATTTAAAAGATCATAGAGGTCCACTTCTTGGCCTAGTTAAATCAAATAAAATATTTTTAAGAAGAAAATGGAATGATGGTAAAGCTTATATGTCTTACGAAGCTGCTAGGCATGAAGCTATACATTATATATTAGATTATGTTCTTAGCAAGCAAGCTAAAGAAGACATTATAGCTCTTGCTAAAAAAGCAATGAAAAATATGGATGCTACAGATATAGAAGCTGAAGAATGGCTATCTAATAAATTTGAGCATCATGTAAAATATGTAAAGAATAAATACAAAAGAAAAGGCAAGTTAAATCGCTTTTTTACTTGGGCTTCAAGCTTATTTGATAATATATTTAAAAGATCTGATGAAATAGAGAATTTTTTTGAGCAAGTGGATAGAGGTGATTATGCAAAAAATAGCCGTGCTCAAAACACAGTTTATGCGTCTACCGGCAATATGACTACATCTAGCAATGAGAATAATAATCACATTGTTAATCGAAATAGAATTCCAGACGTAACTAAAAATAACGTTATTTATTGGTATTTCGATAATAATATAGAATTGGCAAATTTTGCCGGAATGCATTTATCGGAATATATTTTAAATTTTAGTGGATATAGAAAAACTGTAATTGATCATAACTATAATGATTTTGCTACTTCAATAAAAAAAGCTAAAATATATTTTAATAATATATACATTAAACAGTTTAGATTATTTAGAGAAAATGTAGCTAATGGAACCATAAATACGCTATTAGATGAAGATAGAGCTGCAATAATAGAATTTAATGCACTACAAAATAAACGAAAAGAACTTAAGGAAAATGCTGAATTTGAAGAAAAATATAAGAATGCCAGAAAGATAGCTAATGATATATTTTTAAATTATAATAGATTTAGTAATAACAAGAATACAGTAGAGATAAAAGATCAAGAAAACAGATACACAGATTCGTTTATAAATCGCGTAAATATTGCACTGGGTAGTCCGTTTATGTTTAAAGCGATGATTAATTCAATGTATCGTATTGATAGCAATCTGCTTGATGAAGAGTTGGCTAAAGTTAATTTACAAAAACCTGCTGATAATCCGGTATCTAAAGAGGGAAATGAAACAATCGACTCGTTAAGCGATAAGGGTGTTACTAGATTAATTAATGATATAATTAAATTATCTGGAAACTATACGCCTCCTAATTCAGAAAATCTTAAAAAATTTGGAAAAACAGCATCATTAAACGGAATACTTCAATTTTTTTGGTCAAAAGAAAAAAACACAACAGCTAATGAAAATACAGCAAAGCAATCTTTATTAACGTTGGCAATGCTTGCAAGGGCAACATATAATGAGAATGAATTTATTTATGGATTATCTAGAATTATTAAAGAGCGAATTGAAACATTAACGTCTATTAATAGCATAAACGAAATAGCTGGCAATAATGAAACTATAACAGACGAAGACATTAATGAATATAAAGCCAAATTTTTAAATAATGAACTGGATCACTTATTTGCAGTGTACAATAACGTATTTAGAAACTCTATATTTGATAATAGAACCATTGATTCTTTTTTAGAAATATCAGTACGAGATAAAATAGATAGCAAAAAAAATGAAAAGTATATGTATATCAATGCCCTAAACGGATTGATTAATAATATGTCTTATCTTGAATTAGCTAATGCAGATAATATAAGTTTATTATCTAGAAAAATAGCTCAAATAAGCTCACTTAACTATACTGAAATTAATCAATACATAGCTAATCTAAATAACCTACATAAAAAATCAAAAGATTTAATAAGTTCATTTAGCACAACATATAGGTCAACTATACGTCAATCATACACTAAGGTAACGGCGACATTCTCAGATAATGATATAAAATTTACAACATCCGTGTTAAGTGGATATTCTAAGTCTGAAATTAAAGACGCTATTACGACAAAACTATCAGATAAAATGTACTCAGGTATAGGTAGAAATAGATCTTTAAGAGATAATGCTATAGCAAAATATTCTGAAGGTGTTAGTATTAATTTAAATGGAAGCGTATATAGTATTAAAATAGATGACAATGAAGTAGCTTCTTACGATCTTGCTAGCGATACGTTTAGAGTTTCAGGATTTACAAATAATGATAAAAGATTAAATATTAGTAAGATTTCTGCCAGATTAGGTTTATCTAAAGTGCTCACAGATGGAGCAATACATGTATCTCTTTATTCATTAAAGAACCCGGAAATTACATCAAAAGTTTTAGGTTATTCAGTAGGATTAAATGGGGAAATGTTATTAATTAGATCGCTAATGACTATGCTATTAACTAATAAAGCCATTGTCATGAGAGATGAAGAAAATTATAAAAAAGATGCTCAATATAATAATACAATTAAAATACTAAATAGATTAATACCTTCTAATCAAATAGAAAATTATGGATACATTGGATCATCTGATGTAGATGATAATATGGGTAACACAATTATTGGTAACGAAAGCTCTTTATCTAATCAAGAGTCCGGAACTATAGAAGAGGAAATAGAAAATGGTCGTATGGATCCAACAAGGTTATGGAAATCAATAAATGACCTTTCAGGCCTAATTGGATATACAGGCAATTATGTATTAATGTCAAGTTATTATAGTGTAATGGGTAATAGAATTAGCACATCAATACGTTCATCACATTTTAATGATATTATAGGTGGTAATTTTGGTGAAGAAGGTAACAATAATGTATTAAATGCTTATATAGATAGCGACCATATAAATAATCCTGATGCAATAATTAACAACCCTTTTTATACAGGAACTAGACTAAATTCTGCTTCTAATAATATAACATCAAATATTTCAAAAATATTACTAGGTTCTGAATCTGCTGGTCAAATACAAATAATGAATGCCTCTATGTTTGAAGGGGTGCAATTTTATAGTCAAGGATTAAGACAAGATATTGTTAATGATGCTGATTATTTAAAAGCTGTATTTTCTAACTTTATCACAAAGTTATTAAATAGAGATACGTCTAATAATAAAGTAGGTAATGAGATGTTTAGTACGGCAATCGTGCCAATGCACCAACCGAGCGATCGTAAATATATACCTCTTGTTAAAATCGGTTTGTCACAACCTATACTTATATTAAATAAGCAAGGTAATCTTGATAAAATATCTCTTAACAAAAATTACATAGCAACACATGTCCTTTCAATTGCAGCTGATCACCGTATGCGCTATGATCAGTCTTTTGACAAGTTATTTAATGACAACTTTATAAGATTTATCTATGATAATAGAAATGCTTATATGCGTGGTTTTTCTGGTCTTGATGGCATTACATTTGATGAAAATGATGTAAATAATATAGATAACATAAAAAATATATTTTATGATATATTTAATAGCTCCTATAAAACTAGAAAAGAAGCATTGGCTAATAAAGATGGTCAAATGTCTTTATTTAATAGAGTTCTTAATGACTATATTTCTTATGTAAAAAATAACATAGCTGCAGAAAGAATTGCAGATAAATCAAATTACAGTAGTAATGAAGCCTTTGAGCACGATATGTATTTACGGGCAATTAATACATTTAATTTTGATTCTTACCAATTAGGTATTAAAATTTTGAAGCAAACAAGTGACGGTAAAATCACTGTTTCGCTAGGCAACATATTCTTTGATACGTCAATGACCATAGACAGCATGTTTGACCAGTATGCGACAAGATATATATGGTCTAAATATATAGATGAATTATTGTCTGCAAATACACAAGAGCAAAAAGATTTAGTTGTTGAAAAAGTAATAAATAAATATTTATTTAATAATAATAGTAATTCTTCATTAACTAATAGGGCTAGTATACTTAATAATATGCTAAAAAAGGCTGGATTTAGTTTTAGTGAAAATCTAGCTAATTTGGTTAATGATTCTGTAATACAATCATTAAATGAAGATAATTTGCAGGATAATAAATTAATTAATGAAACTATATTATTAGATGAAAAAAGCGAATTATCAATTAATGTTAGAGATTACATGACACCCGCCAGAACATATAGGGCTAATAATAAAATTCTAGATACAATAAAAACAGACGACATAGACTTAAAGAATAAAACAATTAAAATAAGTAAACTTGGATCGCTATTAAATACACTATCAAATGTAGAAAACACCTTTATAAGTGCCGGATCGTACACAAAAGACTATATATTTTATAGACAAATAAAAGACATTGGCGTTTTATATGAGAATGACTTTGCCTCTAGAGTTAGTACTAATTTCAATAAATTAAAAAGAAATAAACCTGCATTAGATAAGAATGATGCAAGTAGGGATATTGTAACTGCAAGTGAACTAGGGCTAAGTGATCAAGAATTTGATCAGCTTATTGCAGGCTTAGTGCAGGTAAGTTATTATAATAATTATTCAACCGAATCTGATACAAAAGCATTGTCAAAATTAAGTGTTGGTTCAGATTTATATAATTTCTTATTTGATGATATCGAGACTGAAAATGGGATGTTTTCATATGGATATAACGCAATGAATGAGTTTGCAGAAAAGGCTATAACTGAGAAAATTCAAAGAAAGTTAAATTATATTAATGATAGAGCGCTTAAATATAAAATTGAGTCTATTCTTTATGATGTAGATGGCAAAATGAATTTAAATCAATTTGGCCAACGATTATATGATGAATTTGTATCTAAAGACAATTTAGGTGATTTTGCGACTTTAAATAGTTATCAAATAGGGATTAAGTATAAGGAAGAGTTGAAAAAATATAAAAATGTAATAGAACAAAATCCTCTATTGCGAGCATTTGAGTTTTTGTATTATTTATCAGATTATTACATATCAAAATCAACAGGGTTTGGCACAGAAGGACAAACCGATAGTCAGTCTAAATACTATAAAATATCTGATACAGCATATTCTCCAGGAAACGTTGGAAATATAGATAATAAAGATGGGTTAAGCGACAATATGAATATTGCAATTATTAGTTCATTTGGCAAAATGGTTAGCAGTGAAAGTATTCCATTACTACACCCTATGCACAATGAAGCAAATAGTGCGGATAGTACAGATGGTATTCATACAGTTAACGTAAATTTATATGAATTTTTATCTAATTCATATGGAGAGTTGAATACTCTTTTGCCTGGAATAGGTAATATGATAAAAGATTTTGCGTCAGATACTAACTACACAAATGGTATATCAAGAATATTAAAAATGGCGGGTTATATACCTAATTATACTATGGTATTTAATTCAAAGTCTGAAACTAAACGACAATACGCTTTAAATCAAATAAATGGAATAAGAACCGTTAATGAACGAGCTAATTTTAGATTATACGATTTAGTCGGAGGTATAAGTTATAGCAATTATTTTGATTTAAGAAAACAAGCTGCAGAAGCTTTATATAGACAAATAGAAGATAAATCAAATGCAGATAACAAAACGCCCAAAATAACACTTGATCAAGCTTTTGTTGAGGTTGGTAAACTTATTCATGAAGAAATTGTAAGAAATGGTGATTTTAATAACATTGTTCATTTAGCAATTTATCCTGGCGCTGTTAAGATTGGTAATGCAAATATGCAATTAGATCCGGAATATGCTCCTGATGGATATGCGTTAAATACATCATTCTCTATTAATTCTAGAAATTATAGAATACAGTTAAACACTGTTCAAAATACTGAAGATGAATATATCAAACACGCTTCTCAGATAGTATCAAGCATTAATGGAACCGGTGATAACGTTAATTCAACAATTATCAGCAATGCTTTATCAAAAATTATAAATATCTCATTAGATAAATATAAAAATGAATTAAAAACAATTGATGCTAGTTTAACTGCTAATGAACGCAAAAGTGCGGTAGCTGATTTTTTACGCCGCATCTCATTAAATAAGATAAAAAACACTAACAAAGCAACGTTATTTCAATCATTCTTATTAGATCCAAATGTGAATATGGATATGCCTGCGGTGCGTGATAAGGTGTTTGAATATTTAATGTCTGATTTAAATAGCAAAATGGCTGTAAGATTAAGAGGTATTCGTGCAAACCAGCAACGAAATGTATATGACATATATAGATATGGTAATATGGCTATTACTAGGAATGGTATTATAAAAACATTTAAGTTTGATCCGAATCTAGAACCAGAAAAACTTTCTGAGTTTGGTATTGAGGTAGATAAATTAAATAACTATAAATATTATGATAAACAGGGTAATCAAGTTAACACAATAGATAATGCTCAAAATATCGCGTATGCTAAAGCGGCAGAAGTGATTATGGCGCATAGTAACTTATCCGGATTTGGATTAGATGATAGTATATCATTAGCTGAAATCTTCTTAATTAATGTAGATGGCAAATTTGTAAATATTAAAAACGCCACATACGGCCTTGATGGAACTGCTAATGCTTCTGACGCTATACTTAATTTGCTAAAAAGTGGTCAAGTTAATGCAAACGATTTAGTGGTAACAAAGTTTTTGACTAATATTTTAAACAAACGCATTCAAGAACTAACAAATCTTGTTGCAGAAGAAGAAAACAATCCATATGCAGTAGAAGAAGTTGCTAAATACCAAGCAGAGATTATTCGCTTGTCTAATGTTTTAAATGCAAGAAACAGTCAAAGTCAAGAAGATTTAATCAATGAAATTGGAAAATGGTATGAAGAATTTGAACGATCATTATATGTAACTGCCGTGCGTGTTCCGGCAACCGGTACTAATTCAGGGCATTATGCTGAAATTGTTGAGCTTGCACCATCAGATGTGTCTACAATATTTATCACTTCGGAAAAAAATATTATAGATGGTTCTGACTTTGATATTGACCAGTTGTCTGTATATTTTTATTCGTCTAATTTATATGGTGTCAATGATATAGATGATGTTAAATACAATGATCAAGACAGTGTATTGTCTTTATCTAATGAAATTTGGTCTGCATTAATTAACCATTATCGTTATTCAATTACAAATCCTGATGGAAGTAATAATATATCTAACATTATAAACTACACGCAACCTTTAACAACTAAATACGCTGAAGATGCCGCTGATATCTTTGAAGAAAATCAACCATATCAAAAAATATTTCCAATACATTCATTTGCTAATACTATGGCAAGAAGAAGTGTTGAATATGATGGCGCATCAATAGTGGGTATTGCTCAAAATTCACTAACGGCATACAATAATTTAACAAGAGCAATTGAACTTAATCAAACAATAGGAACATATGCTGGTGTATATAATGAATTAAAACAATTGGGCTTATTGCAAGGTATATTTAATCAGTTAGGCGTAACTGTAAACTTAGCAACAGATAATAAAAAGATTAATGTTTATGGTCGTGTAAATTTAAGTAGAGATAGCTCCAATTCATTGTCTGGAGCAATTGTTTATGGCTTAGCATATAAGAGTAATATTTATAGCGCAATAAATCCTAATACAAACAACACTGATCAATGGAGTAACTTGTTTAATTTTTTTAATGAGTTTGCAGTTAGTAATGTTTTTGAAAAAATTAAATATTCAAAACGCATAGGAGAGCCTAATTTGTATTTAGCATCCGCTATAGACAATTCTATAGTAGATAATATAGAAAAACTTAAGACGATAATTAGTGCTAATTTAGGTTCTGATGTTGTATTAACTGACGAGCAATTTGCAAGCTATTATGAAGAAATAAAAAATGAAATAATTAGAAAAAGAACTGCTTTAGGCGGTAATCAGGAATATTTAAGTCAAAATAATGGAGAATATCAAGTAAATAATATTGAGCATTTAAAAGTTTTAAAACAGATATCTACATTAGGAGAGCAATTGTATAGACTTTCTATGATTACCAAGGGTAGATCCGGCATTTCAACTGATATGTTTGAATTTTATGAATATGTAAATGATGTTAATTACTTCTTGTCTCACGATATTGATAGAATGGATGATGTATATCACGATAATGCTTATGAAAATATGCGATATAATTATTTAAGTCAAACTAAAAAAACAGAAATTATTGATAATGAAAAACAAATAAGAGGACATTTTGATTTATATAGCATCATTAATAGCAATAATTACTTTAGATCTATGGTTGATGTGTATAGTTTGGGTAATTATGTGTTTAATAATGGATTTTCAGTTAATAACAAATTATTTAGTTCGTTTAGTAGTTATTTAAAACAACAACAAAAATTAGACTATATAGAGTCTAATGCAATGATGGTGTCTTTGCAAAAAATGATAGGTCAAGTGTATTCATTTAAATATTTAGAACATATGCTAAATAAGAATAGCATAAAACACGACGATAAATTTTATCACATATCAACAGAAGATTTTTTTGGTGGAATTTCAGGAGTTAAGCCAACTAAAAAATATTACAATTTATTAGATCCAACAGATCAGTATGAGTTTATGTTGTATTTATCCGAATTAATAGAACCATTTAAATCTGCCTATATAAACGCCGTAAAAGATACCAGATTTGCAATTACGCCTAATATGGATCATGTGCTAAACAAAATCAAGGTAGAAAAATCAAGCAATGGCGTTCCATTCATTAAGTTAGATTATAGTATTCTTAATTCCGAAGACGCCAAAGCATTATTGTATCAATCTCAGTGGAGTGAATTAGTTGAAAAACTGCCTCAGGACAGTCCATTTAGACGCGTTACGCAAGAGTTTAAAAATTATTTGTTTGTATATGAAATGATATCTAATCAATTCTCTATAGGATCAAATAGAGTAAGTAGTATTTTTAATAAATCAGATTTTGCCGAATACTACAGTGTAATGAATCTTACAGATAGAGAATTAAATGATGAAAACTCAGATTTATATAAAAAGATAAAATCGAATATATCTTTAATATTTCATGATTTTTACACCTACAATAAATCGGTAGCATCAAGAGCGTCAAGATACTTTGAAAAAGGATATGGTTTAACTTCAGAAACAAAAGTGTTAAAAGAGTCATATACTATTGATTTGCTCCCGGTGTATATGTTGGGTACGCAAAAAGGTACTGATATTGGTTTATTGGCTAAATTAAAAATTGATAATAATGAAATTAATGTAAGCGGATCTGTAGGTATGTATTCATTACGTTCCTTATGGATTTCAAGATATTTAGGCGAAAATGATTCAAAAACATCATCTTCTCTGCTTGTAAATTGGGATTTATATCGATTAAATAATATCAATAAAATAAATCTTCCTGTTAATGAAATTAGAAGTGTATATCATAATTTAGATTTTGAACAGCTTGAACAGTTAAGAAATGGTAATAAGTTAACTGTTAATGTATTTAATAATGAGTTTTGGCTTCCCGGACTATATTTATTGCCTACCGGTGAACATATTAATGTATCTAGAAAAAATAGCACACAGTCTAAGATTGTTATTAGTATTGATAATAACAACCAAGAAACTAGCAATAGTACTACTTATTCATCAACTCGTTCTGATGGCAATTTATTAACTAATAAAGAGTTAAGTTGGGTTATAAATAGAATTAAAAAATCATTTCCAAATATTACTATTGAAAAATATTATGATAAAAATGACGATAAATATTCTTATGTTCAAAATGGAATAGTCTATATAAATCAGGCAAAAATAACAGGTGGTACAGCTATGCATGAATTATCGCATATATTCTTGCCTATTATTAAAGCTATTAATCCATCCTTGTATAATGCAATTAAAATTCAAGCATTATCAAGTGATATAATGAGACATATTAATAATTCTCCTGCATATAAAAAACACACATTGGAAGATAAAGAAGAGGAAGCAATGGCTTATATGTTTGAAGCATTATCTGAAAAGAAAATTAATAGAATAATTGAACTAGATAAAAAGCCATCATTATTACAAACGCTTCGTAATTCTATTAGTAGTTTCATTAACTACATATATGCTGATATACTTGGTTATGATTATGTATATACGAATGTTATAAATTTAGATCCATCGACTGTGACAGTAAACCAATTTTTATCTGATTTAAGTGACGCTATATTATCAGGTAAAACTATAACAAATTTAACTAGTGATGAAATTACAGAGTTTCGTAATAACAAATTATTATACTCTAAAACAATAAATCTTTCTACTGTATCTGATTTTAAGGGAGCATTAAGCCATACTGTAGAAAATAATAATATGTCTTTGATAGCGTCAAGTATATATAACGAAATAGAAACCAATCCTGAAACAGGTTATTTAGTCTATATAGATTCTAATGGAGATGAAATTAATCTTGGTATAAAAGCGTCGAGTGTTAATTCGGTTGATTCTGCTGAAATAGATAAAGCTATTGTGGATAGGGTTTTCCCAAGATTAGGGCAAAGAAAGGCGGCAGTGCAAAATGCGGTTTATAATTATTTAATTGAGAATGCAAGAGACAAAAAAACGAATCTAAGAAAAAGTGCTATAGGCAACATATTTAATGACAATGACGCTAATATAGATACACTTAATAATATAACCGACTATGACTCAGGGTATGATATAGTTGTTAATCTTAATGACGATAATAGCATTAACATTGCATTAAATAATGATGTAGTTAAATCAATACTTACACCTGAATATATAAAAGCTTTAGGTACTTATAAACCACTAATTATTATACATAACGCTAGGGCATCTAAAGAGAATAGGGATAAATATGGAGTAGATGTGTCGTTTATTGATTTTAGTACAAAAGAAGAGGCTGCAATATCTTTAAATGAAAAAAAATCAATAATAGATAAAGTGGAAGTTGCTAGCTATTACAAAGACAAAGTAAAGTTACGTAACACAAACAACGATCATAAAAAAATGGCGCTAGCTTTATTAGTTATGAAACTTAAACAAACTAGTCCAGACGTATCTGTTCGTTCAGCTAAAATAGCTCGTATGTACTCCAGATCATTAAGTTATGAAGAAGTGTATATGCCTGATATAATAAAAGATATGAAAATTATTAGGCAAATACTTATTGACTATGCTAAGTTAAATCCAATTAAAGTAAATGATGATATTGCATCTATATTTGATGACGATACACTATTTGATCCGGTAATATATGATAGAAATTATATTGCTAAGTTATTATCTTATGTATCTATGAATACATCTGGATCTTCAACAACTCCAAAAGTTACTTCTGTTTATAGTAAAATAAAAGATAACCTTAATAATAAAGATGCGCTAATCTATGGTATAAAGCAGCGAATGAAAGAGATTGTTAATAATGCAATATCAGATAATAGAAACGTGAAAGATGAAGATATATATACTGATAAAGAATATATTGTGCTTTCAGGTATATTATACCAATTAGAAAATAGAAAATTTGATGATCGTAATAGTATGACTGATTTAAGTGGCTTAGAAACGCTTATACGCTCTTCAAGCAGGCTAAATAATGATATAACTGTTTTTGCTAGAGATGCTATAGTTATTGGCGAAAAAACAATTAATAATAGATATTGGAATGATTATGCTAAGAATACGCAGCCGGTGTTAAAAAAACTTAAAGACAATAATATCGTTCGTGGAATATTAACAGATGCTAGTGAAAGTTTATTTAAGCGATTGTTCATATTTGTTGATATTAATGATGAAAATGGCAATAAAATAAAAATACCTACAGGTCATATTCACTATACATTAGATAACCCTCACACTAAAAAAGCATTTGATAATAAAGAAATATCGCAAGATGACTTAGATCAGGCTAAATTTATTGTTGAGCAAGTGCGTAAATATGCCAAGCAAATGTTTAAAAACACATTATCTACACGATATTCTGGAGATGAACTAGAGAAAAAGGTAAATGAAATGTATAATGAACAATGGCAAGATGGCATGCTTCCGTATGTATATAAAGATTTTTTAGGTCAGTTGTTTGAATTTAAATTTAGCGAATCGGTTAGTACATTAACAAGTCAATTAAATAGAAAAGACGTATTATTTAATCAAGACATAGAAAAAGATAATACTTTTAATATTGAAGACCGTTTTTTAAATCAAGCAGGTAAAAACTATGTAACAATTGATGGATATAAATATAATCTTGGTGGTTCTGACCGAATAAATATGGCCGGATATTCTATTGGTATTAATAATGCGGCTGAACGATATATACAAATTAGGGAGCAATCTAAATTAAATAGAATCTCTACTAATTTAGAAGCTATGATGAATTTCTTTGCTTATAATGCTATAAGACATGATGTAATAACTAATGATGTTATGCCTAAAGTGAATGCTGCTAAGTCTTTATTGTATAGTTATAATTATTCTGCAAATTTTACAGCTAATAATAATGCTGCTATGAAAAACAATATTCAGTACATTAATTATATGGCTGATAAGATAGTAAAAGGCATTCGCTATAATATAGAAGAGGTTGTAAATCTTGGTCCAAATGTAAATATTAGTATAAACTCTCTAATTGAAAGTATGCGTGCTGTAAATACAGCAACCGGATTTATGTTAAATTTTGGCTTATTTGTGCGATCTATGATTCAAAATATCACACAAACATTAGCTAATACTATGGCAGATTCCACCAGTAAGATGTTTTGGAACGCAGAAGATATTGCATTTGCAACAAAAGAGGTATTTAGTAATCCTAAAGGTTCGTCTGGATTTCAATTAATAGATAAATTAATGGATCATTATCAGATGATGAATATGGATTCTTATGCTTTAATGAACTCTGCTCGTCGTAAAGTGGCCGATCAATTTTTATTTAATTCAGATACAATGTATTACCTAAATTATATACCGGATTATATGACAAGGGCTACAATAATGATAGCCGCTTTACATAATTCTGGATCTTATGAAGCGTATAGTTTAGATAGTGATGGTAATTTAATTTATGATGAAACAAAAGATAAACGTTGGCAAAAACCTAATGGGGAAATCATTAAAAATGATGTCAAAAGAGAACAAATAAAACAAGGGTTGCTGGGTTCTATGGATGAAAAAATGAAACTAAGTCACGATTTTTATGAAGCTGATGTTTGGAAAAACTATTCAGATAACTATATAGTAGGTCAAATGGACCAGATTTCACAGGTAAATCTTAATATTTATGGTCTAGGTAAGGTTTTTTTACAGTTTCAAAATTATCTAGTAGCTAAAAAAGAGAATTTTTACACTAAATCATACAGTGATCGCTCTATGTCTTATCGTACCGTTAAAGACAAAAATGGTACGCAGGAAGTGGTTTGGCATTCTAATATGATGGAAGGCAAAATGAATACAATAATAGACACTTTTAGTAAGATTAAAAATCAATATACTATGGGTTTAACTGATTTAAATAGATTAACGCCATTCCAAGTAAGAAATTTAACAAAAATATCAGCAGATTTAGGTATATATATGTCCTTATTTATTATTTTTGCTTTATTAAAAGATAGCGACGATGATCGCAGATTAAAAGGTAAGGCGCAAAAGAGTAAAAAAGATGTTCGTGATAAGCTTTTAGCGTGGGGTACACAAGCTATTAACGATCTAAATATTGATTATAAGTTTTTAACATTAAGTATACTCACAGGGGGTCCAGGTACAGGTAGTTATTCTATACCAATTATTAATCAAATAAAAAGATATCAAGATATTATTACTGCGTTTGCAGAAGGTGAAATTGAAGAAGGTTTAGAAAAAATATCTAAGAATATACCAGGTAATCAAGTAGGTAAAGATATTTACAACACCGTTTTAGAAGAAACTAATAATGTCGAATAAACTAACCATAGTAACTAATCAGCCGGGATTTAGTGAAGATTGCTTT
>Ga0208360_1000122_pt1 | contig 23327 bp, 20 predicted proteins | sample LakMenE27Jul10ns_FD_150739 | JGI IMG/M metagenome (GOLD analysis project Ga0208360, IMG submission 150739) | Freshwater microbial communities from Lake Mendota, WI - 27JUL2010 deep hole epilimnion ns (SPAdes) | ecosystem: Environmental > Aquatic > Freshwater > Lake > Epilimnion/Euphotic zone ...
CAATCGGGACATGAGCTGCAATCAGGCTTTTCGCTGAATGCACTTGCTTCAGTGTCTTGATTGACCCAACCGCCCAACTGTTCAGCCAGGCCTAGTCAGAGAAAACATCTGCTTGAATTAAGGCGTGTTGCCCAGGGCCCTGTCAGCAGTTGGCAGTTGTCTATGCTTACTTCTTGAAATCTGCCGCGCAGCGGCTTGGTCCAACTTCTATTTGGGCGGATCCGCCCAAGTCGCCCCGAGTGCTCTCGGCTGTCCGCCTAAGACGCAGCTGTTGAGCGGGGGACAGACGGCAAAAGCCTTGCGCTGCAATGCATCTCAGGCCTCAAAGGCCAAAATTGATGCGATTTAGGCGGATCCGCCCAAGATGTGTTCACTTTGTTACAAAGAGGCGCTGGGGGTTGCTGAAGTTGCAATTACAAAGCCTAGCAAAACTGATCTGCCTTACCCAACAAATCCGGCAACGATTGGCTGGATCGCTGCTGGCTTCTCATGAAGTTGGTTCTCTTGATGCCGATCAAAGTGGCATGGCTACGACCCTTCGAACATTCGCATTCAATGGCCGGCCATGGCAAAGGCTAGGCCGATGGCCTCACCGGCCAGCATCAGGCCGCAGAGCAGGGCCAGCAGCCGGTAGGTCCAGGGTGGACTGATCCGGGCCACCATGGAAGTGTCGAGGCCGGAACGCAAAGCGAAGTCTTCGAGGAAGGCCTCGAAGCGTTCCACACGCTGGGGCAGCAGGAACGCCCCACCCCCTTGATCTCGCACGTAGTACACCCTGCCGCCCTGGCTGGTGCCCACCGGGGTGAGCGACTGAATCGTGCTCCAGGGAAGCTGCCAGCCGCGGCGCAGCAGCCAGGCGCACCAGGGGGGATGGCCCACCCGGATCCCGCTGCCATCGAGTTCCACCCGTTCACTGGTGATCGCCACCACCAGCACTAGCCCCAGGGGCACCGCCGCCAGCAGCAGGGGCCGCAGCGATTCGGGGGCCATCAGCGGCAGGGGCAACACCAAGGCCAAATAAAGGGCCAGCAGGGTGAAGCGGATCAGGGGGGCCATGGCGTGGATGCCCTTCTCCGTTGAAGGGGCTCCGGCGGCTCGGGACAGGCTAGGGGCAGGAGATTCGGGCACGGCCGATCAACGATCTTCCGGGGAACCGGGTAAGGGTTCGATCACGCTGGCGGGCTGATAACGACCGCCAAACACCTCCTCCTCGCGGCCCTTCCAGAATTCCCCGAGCCGCATCAGGTCGGCGTGGGCCTCCTGGACGCGCTCTAGGTACTCCTGGGAGTCCATGGTGTCCTTGGCTTCGCGAATCTTGGCCAGCCGCAACAGGTGCCAGGTCCAGGGCTTGGCCAGCTCGCCGCGCGCCTCAAAGAAGCGGGCCAGGTCCTCGGAAGCGGGCAGGGGAGGGGTGGCCATCGCCGGGCGAAACCGCCGTAAGGCATCCACCCTATGGACAGGATGCGGGTTGTCGTGGGCCGGGGCCAGCCCAATCCAGGGTTGGTGCCTAGCTCCTTCGCTCTCAGCTGTAGAGCTCGGGCCGTAGATCCTCGTGGTAGCGGGTGCCGGCCGGATGGGTGGGGCTGTAGTCGGTCGGGATGCAGTCGGCCAGCAGCAGGGTGGATTCGGGGCGGGCTGCCACCAGTACATCGCCGTGGGGCCCGCAGATGATGCTGTTGCCCAGGTAGGTGGCCATCACGGTGCCGTTCACCGTTTCCTCGCCGCAGCGGTTGGCATAGGCCACGAAGCAGTCGTTCCCGAAGGCGTGGGCGGGAATCAGGGTGCGGGAGACATCGGGGTAGGGGCGGTCTGTGCGCTGGCCATTGCTGAGCAGCGCCCAGGTGTCGGCGGCGGTGGGGATCAGCACGAGCTTCGCGCCGCGCAGGGCCAGGTTTCGGGTGAGTTCGGGGAACTCCGCCTCGTAGCAATTGAGCAGGCCCACGCCGATCCCGTTCACCGCCTGCACCGTGAACGCCTCGCCTTCCTGTGGATGGAGATAGCCCGGGCTCCAGCAGAGCTTCTCATCGGGGCCCCAGAGATGGGTCTTGCGGTAGTTGCGCAGCAGGGCGCCATCGGCTCCGAACAAGGCGATGGCGTCGTAGAAGCGCTCCTCGCCGGCCACCCGGGCCCGCTCGGGATAGGGGCAGGCCACCGCCAGGCCATGGCGGCGGGCGGCGGCGGCGACCCGCTGCAGGCTGGGGCCATCCACCGGCTCGGCCAGGCGCCGGGCCAGCTCCGGGGTCACGATGTAGCCGCTGAGGTACAGCTCCGGGAAGGCCAGCAGCTGCACCCCCTGGGCGGCGGCGAGGCCGCAGACGGTTTCGAGGCGTTCGAGGTTCTCGGCCACGGCCTCAGGCGTGGCCGCCGTGCCGGTGCCCTGCCAGATCCCCAGCCGCAGGCCCTCGCCAGGCGCCGGTGGCGTGGGTCTCAGGAAGCTGTGAAGGCGGTAGGCGAGGTCCATCGGGATCGGGGGCCGGCGATGGGGCCGTGGCGGTGTGCCTGATCCTCCGACAGCTCCGGGCCGGGTTGCCGATTCCGTCCTGGTTTCCCGGCAGGGGTGCTTGCCATGCCTGAGGGCTGCCGTCCTTCCAGCGGATGCAGCACGCCATCTCGGGCTGGCGCAGGACGAGGCGATGCTTGCCGCCGGGTTGCTTGCCTGCCTCGTTCCTTGCCTGCCTTGTCGCCCTGTGCTCCTGGGCCCGGCCGGCCGCCCGGTCATGCCCCTTGAATGAGCTGATGGTTGGGGCCCAGTCCAGCTCGACCAGCTCATCGGCCCCACCCAGCTCGCCCGTCCGTTCCTCTCCGCCGGCCCCCCGATCCGTTTTCCCCCCATGACCGCGAGCTCACAGCCGCCGAAACGCCGCGCCAGCAACCTCGGGATCAGCGCCGGCCTCAGCGCCCGCCTGGCCGCCGCCAACCTGCCCGCCGAGATCCCCCGCGATTCACTCCCCGCCCGCGGCCTCGATGCCCAGAACGCCTACGAGCTGATCCACGACCACCTGATGCTCGATGGCAACGCTCGCCTGAATTTGGCCACCTTTGTGGGCACCTGGATGGAGCCGGAGGCACGGCGGCTGATGGAGGAATGCGCCGATAAAAACATCATCGATAAGGACGAATATCCCCAGACCGCCGAACTGGAGCAGCGCTGTCTGCGGATCCTGGCCGATCTCTGGAATACCCCCGATCCCGCCCAGGCCGTGGGCACCTCCACCACCGGCTCCAGCGAGGGCTGCATGCTCGGCGGCCTGGTGATGAAGTGGCACTGGCGCCAGCGACGCCGGGCGGCGGGCCTGGAGAGCGGCAGCCCCAACCTGGTGATGGGCACCAACACCCAGATCTGCTGGGACAAGTTCTGCGCCTATTTCGAAGTAGAGCCGCGCCTGGTGCCGATCACGACGGATCGTCTCCAGCTCGGCGCCGAGGAGGCGGTGGCCCGCTGCGATGAGCACACGATCGGGGTGGTGGGCATCCTGGGCAGCACCTTCGATGGCAGCTATGAGCCGATCGAGGAGCTGAGCAGGCAGCTCGATGCCCTGCAGGAGCGCACCGGCCTCGACATCCCGATCCATGTGGACGCCGCCTCGGGCGGCTTTGTGGCGCCGTTCAATTCCCCCGATCTGGTCTGGGATTTCCGCCTGAGCCGCGTGCTCTCGATCAACAGCAGCGGCCACAAATACGGCGGCGTGCTGCCCGGCGTGGGCTGGGTGCTCTGGCGCCACGACGACCTGCTGCCCGAGGAGCTGCGCTTCAACGTCAATTACCTCGGCGGCCAGATGCCCACGATCGGCATGAACTTCTCCCGCCCCGGCGCCCAGGTGGTGGCGCAATACTTCAACTTCCTGCACCTCGGCCGCGAAGGCTTCGCCCACCGCATGGCCAGCCTGGAGGCGATCGCCTGCCACCTGGCCGATGGCATCCACGCTCTGCCGCCCCTGCGGCTGGTGAGCCATCCGCTCGGCCAGCTACCGGTGTTCGCCGTGGAGATCGATCCCGCCGTGCGGAACTGGAACGTGTTTCACCTCTCCGACAAGCTGCGCGAGCGAGGTTGGCAAGTGCCGGCCTACACCCTGCCGGCCGACTGCCAGGAGAGGGCCGTGCTGCGCTTCGTGGTGCGGGCCGGTTTCAGCCGCGACATGGCGGACGCCCTGCTCGATGACATCGAGCGGTCGGTGATCTGGTTCGAGAGCCTGACCCTGCCGATGCCGGAGCCGACCACCAGCAGCGGCTTTCGCCACTAGCGCGGCCTCCCGGCGCTGCATGTTCACTGGCGGGGATTGGTGGGCCGGGCCGAGCCGGCGATCGCCATGCCCTATCTCTGCCAGGCCAGCCAGGCATGGAGATCGGCCATGGCTCGAAATCCAGCAGCGCTTCGGCCAGGGTCTCCAGGCGGTGGGGGGCAGGGCGCGAAAGCGGCTTACCTCGGAGGAAGCGAGCGGACCGCCTCGCTCCAGGCACGTTGACACGGACGTTCTAGCCCTCCCAGATCTCCGCCAGCTCCAGCCGCAAGTTCGGCAGCAGTTCGCCTCCCTCCAGCCCTTCGGCCGCCTCGATCCGTTCCATCACCACCGGCGCCGCAGGGTCAGCCCCCGGCTGCCAGATCTCCACAGCCCGCTGCTCGGGAAACAGCAGCCAGCCCACTCGGGCGCCGTTGGCGAGATAGGCAGCCATCTTGCACCGCAGGGCTTCGCTGCCGCGGGGGCCCTCATCCGAGGGGCTGACCAGCTCCACCACCAGATCGGGGCACAGCGGCGGAAAGCCGCGGCGTTGTTCGGGCGTGAGCGCCTGCCAGCGCTCCAGCCGCAGCACGGCCGCATCGGGGCTGAGCACGGAGCCATCGGGAAGGCGGAAGCCACCGGAGCTGTCGAACACCTCCCAGCCTCCTCGACGCTCCGCCCAGGCCTGCAACCGAAACAGCAGGCGGTTGTTGCGGCGGCTTGTCTCGCCTCCGGTGGGGGTCATCGCAATCACCTGGCCAGTTGCCGTGAGTTCCAGCACCGCCTCGGGATTGGCCTCGCACACCAGGGCGAACTGCTCAGGGCTGAGCTTCAGGCCAGGCGGCAGCACAAGGGGCTCCAGGCCAGTGGCTGGAGCCTGGGGGGCGGCGGGTGCGAGGGTCATCTCCCCGATGGGGGCGTGCAATCCAATTTAGGCGGGGTTGTTGGGATGGCGGGCTGCCATCGCCCTGCTGAGCGCCAGGTTCGGGCTCCCGGCCCAGGCCCTCAACAGCACGGTGGTTGAGGTGTGGCGATCAGGCTTCCTACATAGGAAAACGGTTGGAGCGACAAGATGGGATCCATCCAGATCGCCCCGCCACCCATGCGCCACCCCCTGCGGCGTCGAGCGTGGGATTGACAACGCCTTTCAGCATGGCTGTCTGCATGCGGCCGTTGATGAGTGGATCAACCTCCATCACCTGGTAAACCTGGCTCGCCTGGCGGCGGAGCTGCCTGCTGAGCAGCGGCAGCAGCTGCGGCGTTTGAAAACCGTGCGCCTGAGCTGCGCTGCCGCCTACGACGCCACGGGCTGCCCTGAGCTGCTGGACTTCAGCGATCCTCACCGAGCCGATTACCGCCGCGCCATCGCCCGCGCCCGCTGGACCCAGGGGCGGCCCCAGAGGACCACCGCCGATGGGGCCTGGCATCAAGGTCACTGGCTACGCATTGTGGTTCATAGTGCCTCTCTCAGCCCCTCCCCGATCGACTGGTTGCGGGTGGTGGCCCGCTTCAGCCTGGTGCCCGCCGGCTTCAGTGATCCGATCAGCGGTCGTGATCGAGGCCTGGCAGGCCCGCTGGCGCCGGCTGCAGCAGCGACTTCAAGAGCGGCGTCAGGATGTTTCATAGCCTGAGCGATCGCCACGGGCGTCCCATGGCCTTGTCTCGCCACGCCAGCGCCGGCTGGGTTGCCGCCGCGCTGGCGCTGGTCGCCACCGGGCATTACCTGCAACTGCCCAGCGGCTGGCTGCGCCGGGGCGTGGTGTATGTGGCGCCGGATGGTTTTGATGGCTTCGTGGGGCAGTCGCGCCGCTCTGCGGTGCGCACGATCCAGCGGGCGGCCCAGATCGCCGAACCCGGCGAAACGATCCTGATCTGGCCGGGGATCTACCGAGAGAGCGTGCGGCTGAGGCGGGGCGGCCTGCCGGGGCGACCCCTGGTGCTGCGCGCCGCCGTGCCCGGCCAGGCGGTGATCAGCGGCGGCGCCGATCCCGGGGTGATGGCGGATTGGCAGTGGCGGCCGGATGGCCCCAGGATTTGGAGCACCGCCGTGGCCTGGCGGGTGCTTGGCCTGCGCTGGAACGGCGTTGCGGCCTATCGCGCAGGTTCCCTGGAGCAGCTGCGCCAGATCTGCGCCAGGCCCGGCGCCTGGCCGGCCTTCAGCTCGGCCGAGCGCAGGCTGTGGCTATGTCTGCCCGGGGGCGAATCGCCCAGGCTCGAGCAGCTGGAGGTGCGCCGGCCGATGCCTGCCCGCACCCGCTCCGGCGGCCATCAGGTGGCCAGTCTGTGGATTGAAGCCTCCCACGTGGAGGTGCGGGATCTGCGCTTTGATTTCGTGGTGATGGCGGCGATTCAGCTCTGGCATGCCGATCACGTGCTGATCGAGGGCAATCAGTTCGACGCTGCCGATGTAGCCATTAATGACAACGCCTCCCTGGCGCCGCCCCGGGCGATCCGCATCCGCCACAACCTCAGCAGCTGTTTTCCACTATTCGAATGGGCCCGTATCGGCTGGCTGAGCTGGAAGGAGGTCTATCCCTATTCCAACTGCTCGTTGGTTTGGCTGCGGGGACAAGACATTAAGGTCGATCACAACATCATTCTTCAGGCTGGCGACGGCATCAAGCTCAGCCCGGCGGGCGGTAGCAACCAGGCGCGGCAGAATCTGATCGTGGAGACCACCGATGATGCTTTTGAGTTTGATGGTGCAGCGCGTCATCTCAGGGTTGAGAACAATCTGATCATCAATCCCTTTGTCGCTTTCGCGATCAGTCCGGTTTCCACCGGGCCGTTGACGATCAGCGACAACATTGTGCTGATTCCTCCCCGACCCGTAAATGTTGGCTATGGCGTCCTCTTGAAACTGTTGGGTGGCCCAAGCCGCCATGTCACGTTGCAACGCAATTTTTATCTGGGTTATAGCCTCGGCAACGGCGCACCCGACTCACCGCTCACCGATCTGCGCATCGAAGCCAATGGTTTTGCCACGCTCACGCCGCGAAACCACGGCCTGGCCCAGGCCGATCAGATCCGGTGGCGGGCGAACCGCTTCGAGCGAATCTCCTTTCCCCGCTGGCGCCAGGGGCTATGGGATGGCTCGATCCTCAATGCTGTCGGCGGGCGGCCTAGGTCATTGGGTCCCGCGGGGCCGGCCTGGATGGACCTGCAGCGCGACCCGGCCGCCGTTCCGCTGCGCCGGTATTGGGGCAGCCCCTGGCTCATCTGGCCACGAGAGGGGGGGATCCGACCGTGACGGCGCCAGCTTGGGGGAACGGAGCACCCAGGCGATGGATCGCGGCCGTCGCAGCCGGAGCTGCCGCACTCTTGGCGGCGCAACTGGTGGCGCTCATCTTGATTCAGCTGCTCGCGCGGATCAGTGTCGATCAGCCGCTCGAGAGCCGTGAGCTGATCGACTGGGGCTGGCGCTGGGGCGGCGTGCTCGCGGTGGCCCTGGCCACCGGGGCTGGCTTGGGGGGAAGGCCGCCGGCCGGTCCCCGATCCTCCGCCCGGGTGGCGGCAACCATCGCCGCGCTGACTGTTTTGATCTGCTTGGTAGCCATGGGCCTGGCGGTGGCCGCCGTTCGCCTGGGTCTCTGGGGCCAGGGCTGGGGGCTGCCCAGCCGTTCCACCTACGCCGCCCAGATCGCCGCTCTGTTCGCGGCGCAATGGAGCGGTTTGCCTGGAGCTGCCCTCGGCGCCTGGCTCCTCTGGCGTGGGCGCCTGAGGGTCTCCGTGCCGCATTAGCAGGCTCTCATCAGCAGCTGGCCCAACTTCGATCGCCTTACCCGGCTGCTGAAGCTGGCCACGCCGCTTCGCCCTGGGGATGTTTGGAGCCTGTTTCAGGCCGGCAGCGCCCAGGGATTCAGCCCCAGATCCGCCCCGATGCGGTGGGCGCAGGCAAAGCCGCTGAAGGCCACGGCATTGAGCCCCTGGCCGGGGAAGCAGGAATCGCCCACGCAATAGAGGCCGCTGATGCCGGTGCGGTTGAAGGGCATCGGCAGTAGGCCCGGCAGGCGCATCGCCGGGATCGGGCCGTAGCTGCCGCCGCTGCGGCCCAGGAAGCGGCGATGGCTGCGAGGGGTGCCCACCTCCCGGTGGGTGATGGCGCCGACCAGGCCGGGCAGAATCGCCTCAAGGCGGCCGATCAGGCGGTTGGCATCGGCTTCCTTCTTGGCGGCATAGGCCGTGGGGGAAAGCCCCTGCCAGGCCTCCATGGAGGAGGGGGTGAAGGCGTGCACGATGTGGTGGCCGGCCGGCGCCAGAGAGGGATCGAGCAGCGAAGGCATCGACACGAACACCGTGCCTTGTTCGGCTTCGATCTCCTCCCAGCGCTCCAGCAGCAGGTGGTGCACGTGGGTGCCCTCTGGGATCAGGTCGGCCTTCACGCCGAGGTGAAGCGAGAGGAAGGAGGGGGAGGGCTTGTAGCGGCGGCGCCAGGTGCGCTCGGCGGCGGGGGTGTCGGCGCCGTCGATCAGGGTCTGGCTGGGCATCCCTTGTTTGGAGCGGTGTTGCCCGCCGGCCTCGGGCAGCGGCCCGGCACCCTCAAGGCTTTGCGGACCGCCGTCTGTAGCACTCGGGCTGGCGCCTCTAGGAAGTTGGCAGTTGCCATCGGGATCCCCAAAGGTGTCCCAGCGGGTGGCATTGCTCACCACACGGCGGGCGCGGAGCTCCTCGCCACCGGCCAGCCGCACCCCCACCGCCCGGCCTTGCTCCAGCAGAACCTTCACCACCCGGGAGCGGTAGCGGATCGCGCCGCCATGGCGCTCCAGCCCCGCCACCAGCTTCTGGGCGATCACCCCCACGCCGCCCTGGGGGTAGTTGATGCCACCGGCATGGCGATCGGAGAACACCATGCCCGCATTGATCATCGGTGTGCGATCGGCGGGCATCACGCTCCAGCAGAAGCACTCCATGTCGATGAAGCGCAGCAGGGTTGGATCCTGGATGTGGGCGCGGGCCACCGATCCCACGTTCACTGGCAGCCAGCGTGCCAGGCCCAGGCAGGCCAGGGGCGCCTTGAAGAACACCTTGGCCAGGTAGGCCGGATCCTCGAGCGAGAGCAACGGCATCGCATCGAGGCAGTGGAACACCTGCCAACAGGTGTCGTAAAAAGCCCGGATGCCTTTGGCTTCATGGGGGAAGCGGGCGGTGAGGTCGGCGATGAAGCCTTCGTAGTTGCGGTCCACCGCCACGGTGAGGCCGCCGGGTAGGTGGTATTCGAGTTGGGCGGGGTCGGGGATGGTGGCGCAGTGCTCGCCCACATCGGCCAGGGCGCGGGTGAGCAGGTTGGTGTGCCCCTTCTCGCCGAAGCCGAAGATCATCGAGGCGCCCACATCGAAGGTGTAGCCCGCGCGCCTGAAGCTGCCGCCCGAACCCCCTGGGATCAGGTAGCGCTCCAGCACCAGCACCTTCGCCCCCTTGGCGGCCAGCTGGCTGGCGGTCACAAGCCCACCGATGCCGGAGCCGATCACGATCACATCCCAGGATGTCGATGGCTCGATGGCGGTGGACCGAGAAGGACCCGGTTCGTGATCCAGCGGCAGTGAGGGGAAATCGTTTGAGGTCAAGGCTGGGCTGCCAACCGATGCAGCCTAGGAATCGGCCTGGCCTCATTTTGAAGAGGACAGGCCGTGAAGGAGTCATTCCAATCCGTAGGGACAGCTGAATGGCATGGCTTGGGTGCAGGAAGGAACAGGTTCCCTGCGGGCCCGTTCCTTCCCAATCGCTCAGCTCTGACGGGGGTCTGACGCCAGGGATTGGATGCTGATCCAGCCACCCTCGGCCAGTTCGGCCCAATCGTTCTGATAGCGGCCGCTCAGGCGAACCTTGGAGTTCGCCGGGATGGTCCGGGCCACTGAGTTTGTGGGCCCAGCGCCAGAGCGGACTTCAATAGCGGAATCCTGGACGCGGAGCAGCGCTTCCACCACCTTGTTCACGGGGGTGGATGTGGTTGTGGTGACGACTGGGGTTTCCACCTTCACCGCCGCTGGCTTTGCTGGGGTGGCGTACACACCCACCTTGGTGGGTTCACCTGACTCCGCATCGGCCTCACGGTTGCGCAGGAAGAGGAAGGCCAGTGGCAACAGCAACAGGGGCAGCAACCAGGCCGGGTTGAATCCTGAATCACGCTTCGGCTCAGCCACCACAACCTGATCACGCTGGCGCTTGGTATCACGTTGGACCACCGCAGTGCGATCACGTTGGACCACCGCATTGCGATCCCTGTTGTTATCGACAACGCGATTGCTCGGTTGGTTCGAGACGGTGGGGGTTGATTGCTTGGTGGTAGCTACCGGGGTGGCTTCAACGAACTGGCGGATATTCTGGGAGAAACCGCAGTTGAATTCGTAGCGATCACCGCCCTTGGCCAGCTTCAGCACAATGTGAGCACTGTCGCCATCCGCCGGTTGGGCGTCGATCACGGTTTCAACCGCGAAACCGCGCTTCTTGGCCAAACTGATGCACGCATCCTTACTGGCTTGCACCATGTCATCCGCCAGGGTTGCAGCAGAGGCGGTGGATACGTTGAACAGGAGAGTGATGCAGAAAACCAGCGATGCAAGGCTGGCCATCAGTGTTCTGACCTTGCGGTGGCTCATGGGAGAAGAAGGAACTTCCATTGGGATGGATGCAGGAAGAAATTGATGCAGGATGAACTGGATAGGGCTGGTCATCACCATCAGGGGTGAGGAACCCGTTTGGATGAAAAGCCTGCCTGTAATTTTGCCTGAAAAATCAAGTTTGTCTGCGTTCTTTCAGAGTGTGAACAACTTGTTTATCTGAAGATGATCGAAGTTAGGCCGGCAGTGGCCTGCCGTCTTCGCCAAAACGCTCCACGGCCACCACTTCCTTGCGCAGGGTCACCCGTTGGGGGTTGTGGTATTCGCTGTGCTCGCGGTGGATGCGCACTTCCTCCACCAGCACCAGCTCGGTACGGGTCACAACACGCTCTTCGAGGATCGGAATCACGGTGACATCACCTTCTTCGCGCACCTGGGGAACCGCGCCCGTCACCACTTGGTTGATCGGTACGTGTTCGACCCGCACGGATTCGCGCTTGAGGGGGTCGTCGACCACCACCTCGCGGGCTTCGACGGATTTAGTGATTCGGACCCGGCCGGTTTCCACACGCTCGCTGGACACCTCGAGCCGTTCCTCTACTACCGGGATCACCAGACCACGAGCATCGCGCACGGCGTCGGTGAGTAACCAGGTGCCGGCACCCTTCCAGCTGAGATCGGTCAAGGGAAGGGTGATCTGGGAGCCATCACTCCGGCCCAGCAGCAGGGTTTCGATGCCGTTGTCGAAGCTTCGCTGCAGGAGTGTGTAGGGCTCGCCATTTTCTCCGACGACTACGAAGTTGTTGTTGGTCTGAGGACTATCAGAAGCGGTCACGGCGGAACTCCTGGGGCTGGCGGGGGCGGAGGTTGAAGGGAGGACGACAGGATCGTCAGCAGGAGACGAACCGAAACCCAGCAGGGCTCGCAACATGCGACGGATCATGCCGAGTTAGGGAGAAAGCCGAGTTAGGGAGAAAGAGGGGGCCTTGCGGCCCCCGTAATAATGCCCCAAGGGGCCGTGTGAGGAGGAGCTGGGGCCGGAGCCCCAGCCAACGGAGATCAGCCGCGCTCGGTGGTCTGCACGGTTTCGATCACACGGCCATCGGCACCGACCCGCTCAGCGCGCACATCGGAGCGACGCACGGTTTCGGTGACGGTTTGACCCTTGGTTTCGGCCTGCTTGGCGAGGTTGACTTCTTCCACAACCTGGGCACGCTTGCTGACAAGGGCACGCTCGTCGAACTCGGAGAGTTCAAACACGCGCTCTTTGAAAGCATCTTCCAGGGCGGCGCGGTCGACGGCGCGGCGCTGAACGGTGACGGTCTCGTCGACCAGGTCGATGGACTTGGAGACCTTGGACTCGGAGACCACGTTGTAGATGCGCATACGGCCGGTTTCGACCTTCTCCTTGCCGAGTTCAACAACCTCTTCCACCACTTCCAGCACGTTGGGATCGCGCTTGGCGTCGATCAGTTCGGCCTTCAGTTCGGGGTTGCGGGCCTTGAGGGTAACGGCGTGCTCGCGGATGTTGACCGGGGTGTTGGCACCGATGATTTCGGCGGCGCGGGCTTCGCGATCGAGGGGCACCTGGGCGGTGAGCAGGGTGCCACCTTGACGGACGCCTTCGACGTAGATGCTGAGATCGGGCTCGGGCACGAGATCGGAGAGGGCGCGGAGCTTGGGAGCGTCCGAAGCGTCATCGGCGCTCAGCAGATCGAGGGCATCGCGATGCAGACCAGCGGCGGCCAGATCCTCAAGGGCCTTGGCGGCGTGGGAATTCTCGGCAAACAGACCGATGACGGTGCGAGTAGTCATTGGGTGGTTTTAAGTGAGGGAGAGAGATTTTGGTGCACCAAGATTGACTTCTGAATGATTTCAGAAAGATTGAATCAATTGGATCCTCTGGTAAGTAGGGATCCGATTACCTGGTTGCGGTGCACCAACCGGCGCAGTTGCGCGCACCTTGAAACCCTATTCGGCTGACCAAGGCCTTGCAAGTGTTCTGGAAAACCTTGCTCTGGTCTTACGGCAACCTGATCACCTGGGGCATTGAGGCCTTTGCTGCGCTGGTTGCTGCAGTGGTTATGCCGCAGTGGTCGCTGCACGAGTTGAAAGCGCTAAATCTGTTGGGACGCTCTATTGAGGCTTGGCTCCGACAATTCTTCGCATTATTTGCCCATTCGCATTTGTTACCCAATTGTGAGCGTGATCATCTCTCGGCTCGAGGAGGGCCCGCAGCGATCGCCTGCTGAAGGTGGCTGCTGACCGCGGCAGGTCACTGCTGTTGGCTTCGCTGACTGTTCCCCGTGGCGCAGTCGCGAGGCAAGCCTCGAAGAGCCTTGGCATGGCATCAGGGCGTGGCATCAAGGGGCTGTTACGACAGCCCGCGGCGGCGCCGGTAGCCAGCAGCTCACCAGCGCTGCGGCGGCCACCAGAGCCGCGGAGGTCCAGAGGCAGGCCTGCAGACCGCCCACCAGGAACAGGGCACCGGAGAGCAAGGTGCCCATTAACCTGCCGGCTGCATTGGCCATGTAATAAAAGCCCACGTTGAGGCTCACCGATTCGGCATCGGTGTAGGCCAGCACCATGTAGCTGTGGATCGAGGAATTCATCGCGAACACGGCCCCGAAGGCCGCCAGGCCCACCACCACGGCGACGCCGGGGTTGCCCACATCGCGCCAGAGGCTGATAGCGATCAGGGCGGGGATGGCCGTCAGCACGGCGCTCCAGAACTGCACGGCAGACACCCCTGGAGGCGCACTTTTGCCCCAGCTACGCCGCAGGGCCGGGGCCGAGGCCTGGATGATCCCGTAGCCGATCACCCAGAGGCCCATGAAACCGCCCACCTCCCAGTACTTCCAACCCAGGGCCGCCTGCAGGAACACGGGCAGGGCCACCACGAACCAGACATCACGGGCGCCGAAGAGGAAGAAGCGGGCCAGAGAAAGAACGTTGATGCCCTTCGATTTGGAGAACAGGGCCGTGATGGCGGGCTTCTCCTTCATGCGCCCGATCTCTCCGGGCAGCACCAGGGTGATCAGAAAGGAGAGAAACAGGCCAGCGGCCATGGCTCCAACGGCGGCGCTGAAGCCGATCTTGGTGAGCAGCAATCCCCCCATGAAGAAGCCCACCCCCTTGAGGGCGTTTTTGGAGCCGGTGAGGATCGCCACCCATTGGAATAGCTGGTTCTCGCCTCGGCTGGGGTCGCCCGGGGTTTCCGGCACCACCGTCTTGATGGCGCTCTTAGCACTCATTTTGTTGAGGTCCTTGGCGATGCCGCTGATCGCCTGGGCCACCATCACGTAGGCCACACTCCACCAGCGCGGCCAGTCGTCGGCCACCGGAATCAGCATCAGTAGGGCCGCCACCTGCATCAGCGTTCCGGCCCAGAGGGTGAGCCGCAGCCCGAAGCGGGCGCCCAGCCAGCCGCCGTAGAGGTTGGTGATGATGCCAAAGAATTCGTAGAAGAGAAACAGAAAGGCGATCTCCAGGGTGGAGTAGCCGAGCTGGTGGAAGTGGAACACCACCAGCATGCGCAGGGCCCCATCGGTGAGGGTGAAGGCCCAGTAGTTGGCCGTCACGACCGCGTACTGCTGCAATCCCGTGAGCTGTTTCATCGGGCGGCAGCTTCCAGGGCGGCACGTTCCAACGCAGCCACGTGGCAGGCCAGATCGGCCATCCGGCAGCTGTAGCCCCACTCGTTGTCGTACCAGGCGTAGACCTTGAGCTGGGTGCCGCCTGTCACCATCGTGGAGAGACCATCAACGATGGCGCTGCGCGAATCGTTGACGTAGTCGATCGATACCAGCGGCCGGGTTTCGTAGCCGAGGATTCCCTGCAAGGGGCCGTTGGCGGCGGCCTCGAAGGCGGCATTGACCTCGTCCGCAGTCACGGCACGCTCCAACTCGAACACCGCATCGGTGAGGGCAGCATTGAGCAGCGGCACTCGCACGGCATGGCCGTTGAGCTTGCCCTGCAACTCGGGAAAGATCAGCCCAATCGCCCGGGCCGAGCCGGTGGTGGTGGGGATCAACGATTGCAGGCAGGAGCGGGCCCGGCGCAGGTCGCTCTTGAAGGCATCCACCACCACCTGGGTGTTGGTCACATCGTGCAGGGTGGTGATCGAGCCGTGGCGAATGCCGAAGCTTTCCTGCACCACCTGCACCACCGGCGCCAGGCAGTTGGTGGTGCAGGAGGCGGCGGTGAGCAAGCGGTGGCGGAGCGGGTCGTAGTGGTGCTGGTTGACGCCGTAGACGATGTTGAGTGCTTCTTCTCCCGCGATCACCCCCTTCACGGGGCAGGCCACGATCACGCGCTTGAGGCCCGCCGCACTGAAGTAGGGCTCGAGGGTTTCGGGGGTTTTGATCTTGCCGCTGCATTCGAGCAGCAGATCCACACCGGCGCCGGCCCAGGGCACGGCGGTGTGATCCTTCTGCTGGCTGTAGCCAACGGACTGGCCGGCCACCCGGAAGCCATTCGCTTCGGCGTGAAGTTCCTGGGGCCAGCGGCCATGCACCGAATCGAATTCGAGCAGATGGGCGGCGGCGGCGGCATCTCCCGCCGGGTCGTTGACGTGCACCAGCTCAATGCCGGGGCGCCCCCAGAGGGCACGGAACACCAGGCGGCCGATGCGGCCGAAGCCGTTGATGCCGATCTTCATTCGGAAAGCACGCGGAGCTGCGAACATAGATCAACTAGAGTTGATTTGAGATGTGTTGCTGATCACGTGGCCGATCCAGGTGCTGTTGCCAGCCTGCCCCTCCAGTCCGAGCAGGCCCGGGCGCTCCTCAGGGCCCTCGCCGAACCCCTCCGCCTGCAGGTGATTGAGGCGCTGGGCAGCGGTGAGCGCTGCGTCTGCGATCTCACCACCGATCTGGATCTGGCCCAATCGAAGCTCTCGTTTCATCTCAAGGTGCTGAAGGAGGCCGGCCTGATCCGTGCCCGCCAGGAGGGCCGCTGGATCTATTACCGCCTCGACCCCGCCGCCCTGACCGCCCTGCAGGACTGGCTTGGCCAACTTGCTGCCGGCTGCCGAACCCCGGCTCCGCCCTGCTGCTGAGCACCCCGTCGCTCCTTCAGCCCCAAACCACCACCGACTCCCGCAGCCCATGCTCACCCCTACCCCCACCCGTCCCGGTCCGATCGCCAGGGGCAGCGAGGCAGTGGCACGGTTGCCGTGGCTGGATCGTCTGCTGCCCCTCTGGATCCTGCTGGCGATGGCCGCAGGGCTGCTGCTGGGCCGGCTGGTGCCCGGCCTGCAGGGGCTGCTGGGTCGGGTGCAGCTGGGGCACACCTCGCTGCCCATCGCCCTCGGGCTGCTGTTGATGATGTATCCGGTGTTGGCCAAGGTGCGCTACGGCGAGCTCGGCTCCATGGCCCGGGATCGGCGCCTGCTCAGCCTCACCCTTGCGCTGACCTGGGGCCTGGGACCGCTGCTGATGTTCAGCCTGGCCTGGTTGTTTCTGCCGGACCAGCCGGCCTTTCGCACCGGACTGATCCTGATCGGCATCGCCCCCTGCATCGCCATGGTGCTGATCTGGATCGATCTGGCCCAGGGGAACAAGGAAGCGGCGGCCCTGCTGGTGGCGATCAATTCGGTGCTGCAGGTGCTGATCTATGCGTTGCTCGGCACCTTCTACCTGCAGATACTTCCAGGCTGGCTGGGGCTCGACAGCCAGATCGTGCGCTTCTCGTTCGGCGAGATCGCCCGGGCGGTGCTGATCTTTCTGGGGATTCCACTGGTGGCGGGCTTCCTCACCCGCCTGCTCGGCGTGCGCCTCAAGGGCCGCCGCTGGTACGAACAGCGCTTCCTGCCCAGGATCAGTCCCCTGGCTCTTTATGGACTGCTGTTCACGATCGTGGTGATGTTTGCCCTCCAGGGGGAGGCGATCACTTCGGATCCAGTCCAGGTGATCAAAGTGGCCATCCCGCTGCTTCTCTATTTCGTGCTGATGTGGAGCATCGCTTTTGCGCTGGGCAAGCAGAGCGGCCTGGACTACGCCAGAACGTCGGCCCTCGCCTTCACCGCCGCCGGCAACAACTTTGAGCTGGCGATTGCGGTGTGCATCAGCATCTGGGGCGTCACCTCCCAGCAGGCCCTGGCCGGCGTGATCGGCCCCCTGATTGAGGTGCCGGTACTGGTGAGCCTGGTGTACGTGTCGCTGTGGTTGAGAGCTCAGTTCCGGGTTGACCAGAACGTCCGTTGAGAGCAGTGTTGAATCCCAGGAAGCCTTGCCCTGGAGAAGGACCCGAGCTGAGTCCTGAATGTTGTCGTCCCCTGCCATGCCCCCTCCTTACCAACCCTCCCTGCTGCGGCTGCTGCATGGCGCCATCGCCTTGCTGGTGCCTCTGGCCTGGATCACGGGCCTGCTGGTTTACTCCGCCCACGACGGGCGCTTCGGCCGGCTGCCGTTTACGCTTCCAGGAGAGTGGATCGACATCCACGGCACCGTGGGGGTTGTGCTGTGGCCGATTGCCCTGTTGTTCGGCTTCTATGCCCTCACGGCCGGTCGGGCCCGGCTGCGGCAGCCTGCGAATGCCATCGCCCTCCTGGCTCTGAGCCTTGCTGTGGGCAGCGGCAAGCTCATGCAGGAGAACTGGCTACGGGATGGCCGGCTGGATCACATCGTCTACGCCCTCCATCTGCTGGCCTGGCTACTGATTGCCCTCGCCGTGAGCATCCACATCACGGCGGCGCTGCAGCGCGGTGGCCTGCCGCTGGTCCGTTCCATGGCCAGCCTTCAACTGCGCTCTGGAGATCGTCCAGGCCACTGGTTCGCTCAGATCCGTCGATCCTTCAAGGTGGGTCGCTGACCCCGGCGGGCCTGGTCAGCATCGCGAGGGCCAGCCGTTCATGCCGCCGCTGCGTCCGGCCGCCATCGGGGGCTGCCGGTCAGGGCATGGCCGTGCTGCCCACCCGCAGGGTGGAGCCCTGGTCGCTGGCGATCACCTGGAGGCCGCTGCGGATCCGCTCCCGCAGGGCCGCCACATGGCTGATCACTCCGATCAGGCGGCCCCCCTCCCGCAGGCGATCGAGTTCATCCATCGCCAGCTGGAGGTTGTCGGGATCGAGGCTGCCGAAGCCCTCGTCCACAAACAGGGCATCGAGATGCACGCCGCCGGAATGGGCCTGCACCGTGTCGGCCACCCCCAGGGCCAGGGCAAGGGAGGCCTGGAAGGTCTCGCCCCCCGAGAGGCTGGTCACCTCCCGCTCCTCACCGGTGAAGGCATCGCGCACCCGCAGGTTGAGGCCGGCGTTGCGGCCGCCACGGCCGCCGGCGTCGGTGAGTCGCAGCTGGTAGCGGCCGGAGGTCATCAGGTCGAGGCGCTGGTTGGCGTAGGCGCAGATCTCGGCCAGGTACGCCGAGAGCACCCAGCGCTGCAGGGAGATGTAGGGCGCTGTCTTGCCCTGGCAGCGGTTAGCCACATCGCTCAGCAGCGCAGAGCGGGCTTCCTGGTCCGCCAGGTCTCCGGCGAGCCGGCGGTGCTCCTCGCTGAGGCGGTGGATGTCGTCCTCGGCGCCGCGGGCTTCGCTGTGGCGTTCCACGGCTGCGGTGCGGGCCCCGTCCGCAGCGACTTCGGCAAGCTCAGCTGCAGCCGTGTCGGGCCGCAGCTCGGGCAGCTCCAGCAGGTCCGGGGCGGCCAGGATCGCCCGCTGGCTGATGAGCGCCTCGCGGAACGCTTCGATCCGCCGCCGCCAGCCCGTTCGCTCCTGCTCGCTGCGCAGGGCCGCCGCCAGGGCCGCCGCATCGGCGAAGCCGGCGGCCTCAAGGTCGTGCGCCAAGCGGGCAGCGGCCTGCTCCTGGCGGGTGTGGAGCCGGGCACCCGTTTCGCTGCTGCGGGCCAGGGCTTCGAGGGCCTCCTCCACCCCCTTCAGGCTGTCCAGCACCTGGCGAGGCGCCACCCCCTCGCCCAGCTCGGCCGCCACGGCAACTTCCTCTTCACCGGCTCTTTGGATCGCGTCAGCCGCGCTGCGCTCCTGCACCGCCGCAGTGGTGGTGGCCGCTTGCAGGGAACTCTCCAGGGATGTGATCTGCCGGCCCTGCTCCGCCAGGTTCCGCTCCAGCTGCGGCAGCCGCTCGGCCTGCTGCCGCGCGGCGGTGAGGGCCAGCTCCGCCTGTTCGGCGTCCTGGATGGCCGCCGCTGGATCCTCGGCCGCCGCCCCCGCCTTCTCCAGCACGGCCTCCAGCCGGATGCGGATGTCAGCGAGGTGCATCACGGCGGCCTGCTGCTCCTGGTTGGCCTGGTTCAGGGCCGCTTCGGCGGCCTCGATCTGTCTCGCGTCCACCGCGTCGGCGGCGCTCCGGGCGGGTTGGGGATGGTGGCTGGAGCCGCAGACCGGGCAGGGGCTTCCGGTGCTGAGGTCGCCGGCCAGTCGCGCCGCCATGCCCGCCAGCTGGCGATCACGCAGCGTTCTGAGGGCGGACGTGGCCAGCTGCAGCCGTTGCTCGGCGGCGCGCAGGGTTTCGATCGCTTCGCCTTCGAGCCGGCGGCCCTTGCGCACTTGGCGGCTCGCCAGGGCCCGCTCGGCCAGGGAGTTCTTCGCCTGGGTGAGGCCGTCGAGGCGATCGGCGGCCGATCGAGCGGCCTGCAGCGCAGCTTCGGCGGCGAGCCGCTGATCCCTCAGCAGCTGAAGCTGCCGCTGCACCTGCGCGATCTCCGCCTGGGCTTGCTGCTGCAGCGTCAGGGCCCGGGCGGCCCGGTCCCGAGCCTGGCGGGCCTCCTCGGCCTGGCGGGCCAGCCCCTCCACCTCCACCCGCCGGGTGGCCAGGACCGTTCGGGCACGCTGCAGATCAGCGCTCTCCGGGAGGCTCAAGAGGCCGAGGGCCACCACCGCATCCGGCAGGCCCCGGGCCCCATCCCGCACCGCCGCCGCCCGTTCCAGTTCCCGCCGCAGGCGCAATTCCAGGTCTTGAAGGTCTCGGCGGGCCGCCTGGTCTGCTTCAAGGCTGGGCCGCAGGGCTTCGGCGCGGTCGGCAGCGGCCAGCTGCAGGGCCAGGGCTTCGATCGCCGGCTGCTGGGGTTCGAGCTGCGCCAGTTGGGTCCGGGCTGCGGCACGACGATCGAAGCGGTCCGCTGCCTGCACCACGGCGGCGCGGTGCCGTTGGGCTTGCTCCAGCGCCTCGGTGGCTCGGCGCCGGCTCTCCTCGCAGGCGGCCACCACTCGCCGGATCCGCTCCAGCAGCCGATCCAGGCCGGCCTGGTCGGTGGGTGTGCCGGGGTCACTGGCTGATGCGGGTCTCTCGGCTCCCATGGAGTCTTGGGAGCGGCTGGCGCCCTCGCCTTCAGCCCTGCCGTGGGGTTGATCGGCGAAGGGGAGCCATTCCTGGGCGGCCTGCTCGCGCAACCAGGCCAGGTGCCGCTTCTGCTCCTCGATCGCCCGTAGGGCCGTGCGGGCCTGGTCCTCCAGCCAGCTGCCGGCCCGCTCGTGGATTTCCGTTTCGAAGAGGGTCTTGAGCAGGGCTTCGCGCTCCTCGGCCTTGGCGCGCAGCACCTCGGCGAAGCGGCCCTGGGGCAGCAGGATCACCTGCCGGAACTGGGCCGCATTCAGCCCCACGATCCTTTCCACCTCCCGGGTGACCTCGCCGGTGCGGCTGGCCACGGGTTGCTGCTCCGTTCCCAGCACCCGGAACAGGGCGGCCGCCGCCAGCTTCTCGGTGGTGCCGCTCCCCCGCAGCTTGGTGGCGGTGTAGGGCGGGGTGCGTTCCACCCGGTAGCGGGCGCCACCGGCGGAGAAGTCGAGCTCCACCCGCGGCACCGCCTGGGGCGGGGCATGGTCGGAGCGGAGGCCCTTCACGCCCCGCTCGCCCGACACTTCGCCATAGAGGGCGAAGCTCATCGCATCGAGCAGGAAGGTCTTGCCGGCGCCGGTGCTGCCGTGGATCAGGAAGAGGCCCTCGTCGCTGAGGGCGTCGAAGTCGATGGCCACCCGTTCGGCATAGGGGCCGAAGGCCTCGATCACCAGGTGGTGGGGCTTCACCGTTCCCTCCCGCGGCCGGCGGCTTCCAGGGCCAGGCGCAGCAGCTCCAGCTCGGCGCTGCTGGCCGGCCGGCCCTGCTGATCGGCCAGGAACAGACCAGCCAGCTCCAGGGGGGAGCGGGCTTCGCGGATCTGCCGGCTGCGCTCGTCGCCGCTGGAGCGCTCCACCGCCGGCGGTTGGTGACGCAGCTCCACCGCATGGGGAAAGCGCTCCCGCAGCCGGGCCATGGCCTGAAGGGGCAGGGCCTCATCGGTGAGGATCGCCCGCACCCGGGCCTCCCGGGCCCGCTCGAAGGTCGGATCGCTGCAGAGCATCGCCAGGGTGCCCTCGATCGTCTGCAGGCTCCGCCCCACACCCAGGGGCACCACCTCCACCGCTGGCGTGCCATCGGCGGCCAGCTCCACGATCCGCACCGATTTGCGGTGCCGCTCCTCGGAGAAGGAATAGGGCAGGGGCGTGCCGCTGTAGGCCAGCCGCGGGCCATCCAGCTGCTGGGAGCCATGCAGGTGGCCCAGGGCCACGTAATCGAAGCCGGCGAAGGTCTCCACGCTCACCCGGTCCACCTGGCCCACGCTCAGCTCGCGCTCGGAATCGGAACCCTGCCCGCCGGCCACGAAGGTGTGGGCCACCAGCACCGAGCGGGTTCCCGGCCGGCGCTCAAGGTCGCGGCGGATGCCCTGCAGGGCCAGGCGGGTGGTGGCCTCATGGCTGAAGCGGGCCGGGGCGCCGGCTGGAAGCTCCAGGGCCACCTCCTCGGCGGGGCTGCATCCGCCAGGGTCTGGCGCTGCCAGCAGCCGCGGACCGTCCACCACGGGCTCGAGGTAGGGGAGGGGGTACACCGCTACCGCTGTGCCCCCGGCGGCGGGTTGCACCAGCACCGGCTCGGCGGCCCGGGTCACGGCGCCCCGGATCGTCACCCCCAGGGCGCTGAGCAGGGGGTCGTAGACCGAAACGCGCACGTGGGAGTCGTGGTTGCCGGCGATCGCCACCACCGCGATACCGGCGCTGCGCAGCCGCGCCAGGGTGTCGGTGAACAGCGACACCGCCTCGGCTGGTGGGATGGCGCGGTCGTAGAGGTCGCCGGCGATCACCACCAGATCCACCGCCGCCTCGCGGGCCAGCTCCACGATGCGATCGAGCGCCTCGGCCTGCTCATCGAGCAGGGAGGCCCCGTGGAAGCTCCGCCCGAGGTGCCAGTCGGAGGTGTGGAGCAGGCGCATGGGGCGACGTTAGGGCCACAACAAGCGCCGCCATCGGCGGCCGGATGTGATGGGTACAGCCTCTTGCCCGTGATGGCCCTGGACGCCGTAGGCAGGCCTCGCAGGCCGCACCGCTTGCGGTCAAGCTCTTGGCCCCTCTGAGTGCCGCTCCCGCAGCCCCTGCGGCGTCGCCACCGGCAGCAACTGCCCCGACGCTGCCGGATGTTCCCGTTGACCTAGAGGACCATTGCGAGGCCTGTATCTCGTACCGCCCCAGCCCCCCACTTCAACGGACCCCGCAGATCCCTACTGGCCGCTCCCACGAGTCCTCCTTCAGCGCTGCTGCGAGTCCGCTGATGAGCCCACTGATGAGCCCGCCACCGAGCTAATGAGCTGAGACTGGAGGCTCCATCAAGGTCCCATGCCTACATGGAGTGGCGCACGCCGCTAAATATAATTCTGGCGGGTCTGCGTTCGATCATCGGTGGCTTCCAGGCCCTGCCCTCAACCGAACCTGGAAGAGGGCCAGGAGCCTGCCGGAGCGGCCTGCTGGCATAGCCGTCTAGCCGAGATCTGTTGCGCCTGGAACTGCCCTCGCTGGTGGCCGAGGTGCTGCTGCTGGTGGTGATCACCAATGCCAACCCCTCGGAACGCTGGTTCTTGCTAGTGCTGCTGCTGGTGATCCCGGGCTACCGGATCGAGTGCTTCTTGGTGGGCAGCGAGGGGTCATCGGGCTAGCTGTGGATGCACATTTCGTTGGCAAACCAGGCAAGCGAACGCCAGGGCATGAGTCTCCCCAAAGACGTGACAAGTGTTCGACCGCCACGGCAATGCATGGCAGAACATCGCAGTAGCCCAACAAACCTACAGGGATACAACATCTAGCCTACAGGATCATGTGACTTACTTCACGCGGTACATGTGAGACGCGTCACTGCAGAAGAGCAAGCCAGCACTTATCTTGAATGGGTAACTAATGAATGAAGTTTTATGGAGTTCGTTGTTATGGTCGCTTTTAGGGGTGTAAAATATGCGATGGGTGTGGGTTGTTCTGAATACATTTTGATGGAGCTTTGATTCAGATTTGATCTAGAAAAGAGTTTTTGTTGTCATATCATATCAGTCAAGTTGTTTTGTCTAGTCATCACCACCTAGTCCCTCCTCCTCAGTCATGCCCCTCTTCACCGGCACCGACCTCGACAACCTCCTCACCGGCACCGCAGGTGACGACACGATCCTGGGCCTCGGCGGCAACGACCAGCTCAACGGCCTGGCCGGCAACGACAGCATTGAGGGCGGCGACGGCGCCGATGTGATCAACGCCGCTGATGGCGCCGACACTGTGCTGGGCGGCGATGGCGACGACAGAATCCTG
>Ga0208360_1000123_pt1 | contig 23300 bp, 33 predicted proteins | sample LakMenE27Jul10ns_FD_150739 | JGI IMG/M metagenome (GOLD analysis project Ga0208360, IMG submission 150739) | Freshwater microbial communities from Lake Mendota, WI - 27JUL2010 deep hole epilimnion ns (SPAdes) | ecosystem: Environmental > Aquatic > Freshwater > Lake > Epilimnion/Euphotic zone ...
TTTCGTATTGTCAACGCAAAACCGACCAAACTCACCGCCCTTCTCCGGACGCCATTCGCAGATACCAACTCCAAAGCCGGCACGGTCAACCAACGTCAACACATCATCCGGCCTCAGCAACTCGGTATCGACTTCAAACTCAACATCGATCGACCACTCATCCCATTGCGGGCGATAACGCATATCGGTCTGAGACATTCCCACGCGGACCATATCCTCCCGCATCGTCGGTTCTTCCGGCGAACGCAACTCGATTACCTTGTTTGGGTCTTCGGTTTTCAGGAACAACGCTTTACGCACTAGCGTCCTCTCGATCCCTAAGTCCCTATGGGCCGCGTTGATGATCGCCGCTTTCAGTGCCAGCCCTGGAACGCCGTAGGCTCCTTCGCTTGTTCGGTAGATTGCCGCTTCCATCTCGTCCTTCGGGTTGCGAACCTCTCGATTCTTGGTCTTTTTCCCGGCGTGCTTTTCACGCATCTCCCGCTTTGCCTTTTCGCTCCATTGGTGCGTAATCAAAGGCGATGTCCCCTTGATCGAAAATCGCATCAGTGAACGCGAAATAGGCTTTAGATTGACTTTATCTGCCATAACAAAACTCCCTCATCCTGTGCCGCGTTTGTCCGGTCGCAGCGTTCCCGGTGCCTTTCGGCGTGTTTCAATTACTCCGCCACCCGATAAACATTTGCCGCAACGCCAGTCACCTTACATTGCCGCTTGCCGACGATTTCGATTTCGCCGCTCTTCACCAGTTCTGCCGCTCGCTTGCGGATCGATTCACGAAGCGTATGATCGCCCGTCGCGTGCCAAGCCGCCTCGTTAGCCGTCGACTGGCCAAGCTTGACCAGCGACTGAAGGAACATCCGCCGCAGCCTAGTGAGCGAAGGCTTGATATGCTCCGCCGCTAGTTGGCTAGTATCCGGGTCGCTGCTGCGAGCCGAGGCCCAGGCAAACAAGTCTTGGCTACTCATCGCTTCCCCCGATCAGCCCAGCAATATCGATCGGGTCGGCCTTGATCGGTTGCGATACGGCAAACTGCTCGTCGTCTCGCTCGAAGGCTTGCACAATCTCAGCCGAGAGCGGTATCCACTTCGAGGCTCGGCGGAATACCGTCTTCTTCGCCATTTCCGCGAAGTCAGTCACCCACGGCCCGGAGTTACCAGCCCGCGACCGTTTGCGAATCGCCTCGATTTCATCGCGGCTCATCAACTCGCATTTGATGGCACCGTTGACCAGCTTGATGTAGGCATAAGCCCCGACAATCTCACCGGCGGAAGTCGGCTTACCTTCGTTGCGGAATGCCCACGGCGTATGCTGCTTGACCTCGCCAAGGCTGAACTCGAACAGGTCGCCTTCGCGTATGACGTCGCAGTGAATCGAAAGGATCTTTTCCGATCGATAGGCCAGAGCAACGATACCCTTATAGTCCAGGACCAGCGTGCACTCTTTTCCGTACGGGATGAGGTGAGCATGCCGGCCATCTGGCTCCAAGCCCCAGGCGGACAGGTCGAGCAGGCACCGAAAGAAACTTTCAGGCGTACACTCCGCAAGCTTCGGAACTCTGGCAAGGCATGTCGTCGCGATCCTCGCCATTCGTTCCGCCGTCATGTGCTGCGGCAACGCTCGGCCAATTTGCTCAAGCATCGACGGTGCGGCCAAGTACTCGCGGATAGAATGTTTCTTGGGTTGTTCGGTTGTAATTGCGTTCATTAAACAAGCTCCTCGCTTTCGATAGACTCGGACAAATCAAACAGACCAGCCTGCTCTGGCTCAGACTCCAAAGCCTTTTTGACATTTCGAACTGCCTGCTTGTAGTAGCTTGACTTAAGCTCAACTCCAATGGCGTTTCGCCCGTTCAGCAACGCTCCATATACTTCGCTGCCGACGCCCATGAACGGGGTAAAGACAACTTCACCAGGGTTTGACCGAAGCACGACAACTCGTTCTATGACATCCAATTGCAGCGGATGCACGTGCTTTTCATCATCAGGCTCGCGAGATTCCTTGTATGGCAAAACCCTGTCGATTCGAACATCGTCCCAGAATGCCGATGCATACTGCCGCCAGATCCAATGGCTATACCGATTCTCAGTTTGCTTCCCTCGGTGCCCTCGGTATTTCATCAACTCATCGGGAACATTTCTGGAACCTGCGTACCAGTGAAGTCCAGTTGGGTGAGCAATCGGAACTGGGTTAGTTCCCTTTTTGCGAAAGAGAAGCAGATAATCGGCAGAAGCCACATCGCATAAAATCGAGTCGTCTACGATTTGCTTATGGGCAAGACCTTTTGCCATTGTCCTAAGACGCACTCCCAGCGGCTCCTTCCATACGCAGTGTCTTGCAATGTGTCTAAATCCAAACCGTTCATGAAGCCGAATAATGTCGCCAGGGAAATCCACAAGACGCCGAGCAAACCCTTCGCCCTCTGGAACGTCCATGCAATGAACCGCAGTAACGCGACCAGGAATGGTTGTCCGTGCAATTTCTTTTACGAGAAACTCGTAGTGGTCGAAAAACTCTTGGTAGCTGCGGCAGTTGCTCATATCTCGCTCGCTGCTGCTGTAGTTGTATAAGCCGCAAAAAGGAGGGCTATATACAGAGAGATGGATCGAATCATCTGGCAGCTCGCGAATGACATCGCAGCAGTCGCCGTTGTAGATCGCATATCGATCGGTGATTTGTTGATCAAGCACTTTGGCCACAGTATTCCCCACTAAAAAAAGAAGGCTTCATAACGTTCATTCCGAAAGTGATTTCCTTGGATATTGCCAGCTCGTTGTTCATCTCGGCGACGAGACTTTCAAACATCAGCTCGCATGCTTTAGCTTTACGCTTAAGATTTTCAAAAACGTCGGCTTCTCCCTCTGTCGTTACCGTGTCGACAAGTACAGATCGCTTCTGTCCAAATCGCCAAAATCTCCTGACGCATTGGTAGTACTGCTCGAATGAGTGCGAAGGGAAGTACGTCATGTGGTTGCAATGCTGCCAGTTCATTCCAAATGCCGCGATCTTGGGCTTGGTTATTAGTCGCTTTACCTGTCCACTGCTAAAGGCGATAAACTTTTCTTCTTTCTCGTCATCGCTGTCATTGCCGCTTACCTGGACAGAATCGGCGATCATCTTTTCCAGCAGATCACCTTCTTGGTTTAGATGGCACCAAGAAACAGAGTAGTCCTTGCCTTCGACAAGCTCGGCGGCTTTTTCGCATCGCTCAACAATCGTCTGCTTCTTTTCCTTGCGTTGCTCTGCTAGTCCTTTCGCCGGTATCACAAACAGCATCCCAGGTGCTGGCTTGCTCGCTTCAATCAAGATCTTTTCCTCGACCAATCCAGGAAGAACAAAATTCCTATCGTCAAATCCAAGGTCGCTTGGCCGTCTTAATGCTCTTGCCCACGAGCACATCCATCTCCAAAATGGCTGCTCTGCATGCGACTTAAACCGCCACAGTCCATCGAAAGCACGACCAGTTGCAAACGCTCTTGAATTCGGATGCAAGCTGCCTTCTTTGTTAGTAAAAAACATGCCCAGCATGTCCATGTACCCAAGCTCTCCAAGAGCCTCGCTGCTTGTACCCAACTCGACGTAGTCATTCGGAGCCGCTGTTGCTGTGCACAGAAGACGATACTTCATCATTCGCATGAACTCGGTGATTGCAGCTTTCGTCGCACCTTCAAAGTTTTTTAGGATTGAAGACTCGTCGCAAACCATTCCAGAAAATGCAGACTTGTCAAAGTGGTGCAATCGCTCGTAATTTGTGATAAAGACCTTTGCCCCATTCGCCTTGCCATCGCTTGACCGGCTTGCATCAATTCCAAATTTCTCTGCCTCTTCTGCGGTCTGATAACCGACAGCTAGCGGCGTTACGATCAAGACTGGCTTATTTGTTTTGCGAACTACATTGTCGGCCCAGACGAGTTGCATAAGCGTCTTGCCCATTCCGCAGTCGGCAAAAATTGCTGCCCTTCCTTTTTTAATTGCCCAAGATGTCAACGATTGCTGGAAGTCAAACAAACAGTCAGGAAGATAAATCGGCTCAAAGCCGTGGAATCCGCTTATGTGACGCTTGTTGTCTATAAAATCTTCGTACTCCATGATCGCTCCCTCGCTAGTTAAAGTAGTATTTCGGCAGGCTAAGCACGTTCACGCCTTTGGCGTGGTCGCTCGTCCAATCGTTGTGCTCGGTGCGTGTCCGAAGCTCCTCGATCAGTTGGCAGACTTCGGCCAAGCCGGTATCGACTGCGACTGCATCCAGCTCGTAACAGGCCGCGATATACGGCTCGCTGGTGGACACGCAAGCAAAGACAAACCGAGGGCGAACGCCGTACAGAAGCTCGACAGCCTGGCTATACATCGCCGCCTGGCGGTGGTAGCCGTAGTTAGCGACAGATGAAGCAAACGCTCTCGGCGAAACGTCGCTGGTGGTCTTAACGTCGAGGATCAGCGTCCGCGAATGATGCACCAAGTCCAGCTTGCTTTTGCATGGTGTATCAAACAGGTCGAAGGTTAGCTCAAGCTCGACATCACACTGAGAGCGGAAGACCTGCTTGCACTCGCCATGATTCGTGACAGCCTCGGCCATTTTCATAGCTTGTTCCCACGACTCGTAGTCGATCAGCTCCTTACCTTGATGCTCGCAAACAATCCTTTCGTATATCGCTTTACCTTCCTTGGTCCGACGGTCGACCTTTGGGACGCAAGCGTACTTGTTTGGCACCGTCTCAGGCTCAAGAATCAAAGCGTGAACAAGGCTGCCTAGCTTCATCTGCGGCGTCGGCTGCCGCTCATCCAGGCCGAGGATATACCGGCGATGGTATAGCTCAGGCGATTCCTTCAGCAGGCTCAACATTGAGTTGCTAACTCTGGAATGGTCGCTGTAGTAGTTCATGCTGCCACCCCGATCAGGAAGCCAATCAGGCCAGCGGTGAGGCTAACCATCAGATACGCAGACACAACATCGCTGCGTGTCGGTGGCGGTGCGACCTTTAGCAACTCCTCGCAACTTTCGTAGCAATCAGTCCAACCGTCTCGCCAGCCTTCTTGGTAGTCTTGATTTCGCGTCATCGATCTTTTATTTGTCAATGCGACCATTTCTTATCCTCCCCATCGATTCCTGAACTTGTTTCAAAACCTCGTTTGGTACTCGGCCATGCGTTCGCTTTAGCTCGAGATACGCTCGCCTCTCGGCCTCTTCCTTTGGCAGCTTGCCATCATGTTGTTGGATCGCCGCCCGTTCGTTCCAAAGTTCCGTTAGGTCCTCGTCCGTCATCCTCTTCGGCCAACTCCTCTCGAAGAATCTTCACCGCTGGCGGTGCTGTGATGCCGAGCTGCACTCGGCCACCGCGAATCGAAACGACTCGCAGCCGGATCCCGCCGTCGATCAAAATCACTTCATCTTCCTTGCGACTTAGCACTAACATCATCGATCTCCTTATCTGGTTAATCTGCTAGAAACTTCCTGTTAGAAACTGTGATTTTCGTCGTCTTGATTTCCTCGACGGGCTTAGCCTTGGTCGTGTCCCACTCCTTCGAGTCATCTGGATGGAAAAGCTCGTAGCCTTGCTCGACCCGCTGCCGAAGGACTTCGATCTTTGCTTCGCTGCCGATTGGGTGTTGCGTTGGCGTGCCAAGTCCGCGAGGAACGAAGTCCTCGTCGTGTCCCTTTAGAAGGATGTCTCTTGCCACCGATGGATAGAGCCTCTCGGGCTTAAACGTCGGGTCGCCCTGTGCATGCAGCCAGCTGTCGTATGCTGCCGATGCAACCCAGACGTAGTTAAGCTTCTTTCGACCCTCGACGCGAAGCCAGCGTTTCTGCCGGCATTGCGTGATATAGCTGATCGCTTGCCGAGCGTCGCAATCCATGAACTTCTGAACGTCCTTGACCGTGATTCCGGCATTGCCTCGCATCTTCGCGAGTACCATGATCTTTGGATACTTGCCGATCTTTTGCATTCCGTTGACGCTGATCATCATGTTATCGGGATGAATTAAGTGCGTCGGAAATAGCTGCGTCGATCTCGTCTGGGGACACGCTTTCTGTCGCATACTTGGCAAACACATGCCAACGGCCTCGCGGTTCTCTTGCCAAAATTGGCTCGCAATCCTGAAACACAATTGACACAACTTCGACATAATCCAACGACTGCATAGCGTTTGCGATTAGCAGTGCCGTAAAATCATCTGACCCTTCCCGGACAATGATTGAATCCATGACTCACCCGATAACAAAAAATTGCACGGGAGCGACGGGCCAACCGTGTTTTGAATGGGGGCTTTACTCGCCGTCGCCCCGTGAATTTATACGTTCCACGGACCTACCGACGCCTATCGTAAACGTCAACAATCCAAAAATCCTCGTTCGGCTTGAGCCGCTTCTGAAACTCGTCCAGCGTCAAATGCGACTGCTCGCCGCCATGCTGCCGAATCTCTTGCAGCATCCAACGCTCCGCGTCGTCTGCGCTGCTAAACAGGTGAACGCCATCCGTGAAACCTACGGTTTCCACGTAGACGACCACGGCGACCGTGCCCGTTGGGCACATCGCTTTGCACAACGCATCAATGCGTCGTCGGTCCTGGTCTGACAATTCAATCGTAAACGTGTTACTTGCCATCTTTGTCCTTTCCAAAAAACTTTCGCATTTGAGGATCTTCTTCCATGAAAACCTGGAAGCACTCTTCAAGAGACTCGCATTTAGCGTATGGGTCGTTTTCGTGCTGCTGTTTGATTTCATACTTAATCGAGTTGCACGCGACCTGATACCAGAACGCTTTGCGTTCGTATGACTTCGCGGCCCCTTCGTGGCCTTCTTCATCGAAAAACTTTTGCATCCTTACGTTGTAATCTCGCTCTGCTTCCATCTGCTTGAGCGATGTTTCCAAATCTTTAACGCTCTGCATCATTCTTCCCAAACGTCTTTGCCGGTTTGTTTCTGAAACTCACGATCCACTTTTGCGACTGGCCGAGACTTCGACCGTCGCGTGTAATACTTCTCGCTTCGCAACTCTTCCCAATGCTTTTGGTCTGTCACCGACCACACCGAAAACGGCGGCGGTGTTTGACCTCGCATGATCGGAAACGGCGTGCCTTCCCAATGTCCAACCAACACCCAGAAGACGACAGGCCGTGGAACAATGGGTTGTACCGAAGTCGCGGCCAACGTTTTTTCATTTTGCATAGTCTTTTCTCCGCGACTCGGTAAACCCAAGCGATCACTCCTAATTTCCAAACGGGCTTTGGCACCGTGCCGCCGCCCGCCGCAACGAGCCAGAAAAGCTTGAAAACACTCTCGCTGCGTTTATGAAGTCGCCCAGGAATCGAACCTGGCTCCCAACTGCTGGTGTAAACCGTGGCGGATCGACCTCGCCTGCGTTGGGTCCGATGTTCCGGCGAGGCACCAGCCCCGCGACCTCAGTCTCAAAACCACGCCCGAACCCAATCCCTCGGACTCATCATGTGAACGGGCGGAAACTCCTACTTGGCCATACTGGCCAGAAGAACAAACTCGATAATGCCAATCGGAAAGAGTGCGAACAAAAACGCCAAATCGATAACGTCCATTCGTCTAGTCCTTGTGGTGTGCAGAGTGCGACCACTGAGCAAGAATGCTCAAGAGTCGTTCTTTAGTGATCGCAACCAGTCGCCTTCGACAGCTTCTTGATTGCGGTGGTAAATGTATCGGCTACCTAGAACAATATCAAGAGGTTATTTTGAATTTTTCTTTCCTGGGTTTCCTCGAGGACGTCGCTCCCTCAAATAACGATCGCACTCTGCCTTTGAAAAAAGCATATAAAGTCCAATCCTTTTTGATGGTTTCATCAGCCCTCGTTTGACATACTGTTGTACTGTATTTTCAGACAGCCCCATGTATTTTGCAGCCTCGCGGGATGTGTAAAACACGTCGTGCTTTCCTTGAATTGTCATTTTCATGGTTCCTATTGTAGCTGCGTGACGTACAATACAAAACAAAGAAAAGCCGTCACGGGTCGAAGATGACCGAAGAACGACGGCCAAACCGCAACGGCTTTTCTTTTTAAAAAGGCGGCCCGAAGGGTAGCAGAGGAACCAAGAACGCAGGTCCCAACCTTCGAACCGCCTTATTTTCAAACAGTAGGGCTGACAGGAATCGAACCTGCACTCCTTTCGGAACTAGATCCTAAGTCTAGGCCTGGATGCTGCGGGTTCCCGCTTTTCCCCCGACTGTCAGATTGACTTTTCAAGCCACGAAGTATTCTGGCTTTTTTTGGGCAAGGAGGCAGTGAGTTAGAATTTTTTGGGGGGACATTCTGTGAAACTTTTTGACCTATGCGACAGTCTGGCCGACGCTCGGCCAATCGCGAAAAACACGCTCGCAAATTACCGGCGGGCGACAATCTACTTCGGCAATTTCTTGGGCCGACATGCGGCGGTTGAGGATCTCGACGAAGGCCGCGTCAACCAGTGGCTGCGGAGCTGCGAAACTGACTACGACGTTTCGTATATCCGCAACCTTCGCCGGGATTTGCTGGTGGTCTGGCGGTTCGCCGCGGATTGCGAACTGGCCCGCCAGCCTCGAGCTAGGATGATCCGCATGCCAAAAGTACCACGAAAAAAAGTAGTGGCATGGCCGCTTGATTGGATTCGCCGGTTGCTTGTCGCCTGCCGGCTAATGCAAGGCGACCTCAAAGGCAAGGACGCTCGGGTGTCCGATTACGATGAGGCCTACTTTAGAACTCAGTTTGACTTGTTGTGCCGGCCAACGGATCTTCGGCAGTTGACATGGACGCAAGTTCGCGGGGACGAAGTGCATTGGGTACAGAACAAAACCGGCCACGAATGCCGGGCCAAGCTAATGCCGGAGACAGTTGAGGCACTCAAGCGAATCCGTCACCTGGATACGATCCGAGTTTTCCCGCTTAGCAAGTCGGCCACTGAGAATTTAATAGGCCGCGTGTTTCGCTCGGCCGGGATAAGCAAGCCGCGAGGCGAAAGCCTAGGGCATGCTCGGCATACTGGCGGATCGGAAATCGCCAAAGACAAGGGAAACGACGCTGCGAGGCAAGCCCTCGGGCATACGGCGGATAACTGCCTCGCAAAATGCCCTGCGCTTGCTTACTGGCCGCAGCTAGAGACAAAAGCCCGCCTCGAATCGATTTCGGAGTGGGATTTGTTCCGTAATTACGAAGCTTGTCCGCCAACAGCAAGCGACGAAGAGCTTCGCTCATTCCTCGAAACCAAGTCGATTCCCCAGTGCGCGTCGTGTCCTAGTAGGCGCGTCGCGTTTCATCATCCCAGTCCCTTGCAAAGGAGTAACTTGCAATGATTGATAAGTTCAAGCCCAAACTACCTCGTTTGCCGTATCCATTCATTCCGCCCTTCGATCCGCCATCAGAACAACCACCCTATGTTCCACCTAAGAGTCCTGGTGGCGAAGGCGGAGGATCACCAAGCGAAGACCCAGGCCCACGTCCACCATGGTGGCCCGAGGATTGGCCTTGGCCGCCTCCACCGGATGAACCTGTGGTTATCGAAGCGCCGCCACCACTACCCAACATCGTCTGGCCGCGGCTCCCACCGGATCATCCCTATCACTTGCCACCAGGTTATCACTATCCCGACAACCTGCCCGAGGGCCATCCAGGTCACTATTACCCTGGCATGCCACCATATCCGGTGATTGCCCCCTGATCCCGGCGACTCTCTGTCCAGCGAAGATATCTATCTGTCTTCGCACGCATGAGCGTTACCTTGGGTTAGACCCGACGAAGGACATTGAAGTTCGCTGAGAAAGCCAGCTTCACACCTTAAAAGCACTGCGGGCGACTCTGAATGCCCGCAGTACTCGATGACCCATACCTTCGATGCCGAGCGGACTCCAATCTTCCTATCTACGGATATTTGGAGTATGGGTCACATGTGATTCCACAGTTGAAACGATATACAGGCAGATATCGCGCATTCGCTCAAACTTCGTAACGATGTCATCTTTTGTGTAACCTCTAGCCGGGTTTTCGAGCTGCACTATCTCGACCCAGCCATCCCGCCGACCCAGTCGTATTCCGGATGGTATGCCAACTGAGGCAAATTGTCACGGTAAATAAATTTCCGAAAATTCCGTTCTCGTGTCGTTTTTTGTGTCTTTACTTGTGCTCGTTTTTCGATATAAATATAGGACACAAGCGACGGACAGGCCGAAGCGAGAAACGAAAACGGGAGACGGAAAGATGACGATTCAAAAGCAACTCGAACAACTTGCAACAATCATGCAAGCACGCGAAACGATTCCAGCCTCAGCAGCGGAAAAGTTTCTCGACTTGCTAGATAAAGCACCGAAGGAAGCATTGGAAATGCTTGTGTCTCGCAAGGTAAAGTTTTTGTGGATGCCCGCTAAGAGGCGGCTGGTAGAAAAATTTGGAGCGATCTAACCATACACCGCCCGCCGCCGGGATGGGCTCCGGCTTTTCAAAGGTTAATTTATGAACAACTCAAGCTTTGAAGTGTCAATAAAGTTTGAAATCAATGAACACAAAGTATCGATGTCGTCCGGTTTGGATTATGAAAAATCAAGTGGATCTTCACACCGAGGTTTTGTTTTTGGCAATTGCGTCGTTGAAGTTCTCGAATCATTAAAGCCGCATTTTGAAGGCGATGAGTGGAAAAGTTTTTTGCTTAGTTTGTCGCAATTGAAAGAGAGCGAGAATCACTAAGTATGGCTTATCAACACGCCAGCCGCCGGGATTGGCTCCGGCTTTTTAATGGGGACAAATCATGAGCTATAGCAAAGCTTGCGAAATACTAGGATTCACCACGCCCAAAAGCTTGGAGCAAAACGCAGCCTTGGCAAAAAGTCGGCTACAAACGATGGCTGTCGGCTGCCCGCTTCGCTACGGCGTTGCCTGCTTGGTTTTGATTCGTGCTGCGGAGCAAACCAAATCATGAAATTAACCGAACTTATCCGCGATCTCGAAGCCTATCTCGAGCTGGGCGACGATACAGAAGTCGAACTGCTCGCCGAGATTTCGACCGGCAAACCAACACAGATTATCGGATTAGTGTGCCCGCAAAAGCTTGGGCAGTCCAAAGGCGACGAGCCAGCCACCGTCTACATTGTCGAAGGAGCAACAGAGTGAGCGACAGAATCGAACGCATTGCCAGCCGGATCAAGACACTTGGCCAAGCCGCTAGGCTGTGGGATTGGATCGACCACCAGGACGAGCCAGAGCAACTCTGGGCCGCGATGGCCAAGGCGGCTCCCTGGTGTTTTGCTGACCCGACCAAGCCAAACAGCCTACGAACAATTCGAGGTATCTAATGCCACGACCACCGCACCCAACCCGGCCATTTGAGCCGTTGCCGACTCGAAACATCGGACGCATTTCGAACGAGGACTGGGAAGCCTACAAGGCGGCCGCCTACGCCTCAGGAAAAACGCTCAGCGAGTGGATCAGGGAAACGCTAACGCGAGCGGCTAAACGGCAGGCAAAGGCTTCAGAACAGGAATAGCCGGCTGGTATAGGTCGCACCGACCGGGCTGGCAGACGACGATTTCGCGAAATGGCACTTCGTCTGAGCTAAGCTTGGTTCCGTCCAGCAGGTTGATGCCAAAATACTTGGCCGGCTGGTAGGCAGTACAAAATGCCGGCTCAGCCGCTGCTGTTGGCCGAATGAGCCGCGTGCATCGATACACTTCTCGCTCCCCGTTGCACCCGCAATCGAGCCTTCCAACCTTCTGGCCTCGGTGGACGCACGGTATCGGTGATGAGTGTACGATCGACTTGCGGGAAGTCTTCACCGTCGCTGTGGGTAGCCGTTTCTCGACGTATGGAACTGGCGATGGCAAACCTTGGCCGCAGCATTTAGTCCGACCGAAGTTGCCTGTTCGGCTGAGATAGGTTCGCTGGCAGGTCGGGCAGATTGCTTGGAACATTTTACACCAGCGGCAAAAGCTCGATGGTTACGGTGGTTGCTTTGCAAATGTCAAAATAGCCAGTGGTTTGGGCGTTAGCGTAGGTTGTGAGTTCGCTGAGCTTGAATGAGTCGGCTTGTCTATCAATGTTCGGCTTGCAGGTCGTCGCCCCGGCTTCCTGGCATCCGTCCCAGTTGCAGCCGAAAGTTCCGTCGCTCAGCGTAGTGTCGCCAGTCGGTTGCAGGATCTTGATTCTTCTTGAATCCTGGTCGCACATGTCTGGGTTGTAGTTTGTCGAGTAGTCGCATTTATAAACGTTGCAACCAGGTTGCCCGTGCCCGATGCTGTCGGCAAGCCCAAGCCTCGTTATCGACTCATCTTTCAAATAAAACTCGAAGAATCCAGACGCGTACTCTACGTCGTCAGCCGGCGACTCAAACGTTAGCTCAACCGGATCATACTGAATTTCGCACCAATCCACCTCGACCGTCTTTGACTGCACGGTTGTCTCGTCGTCGACTGGTTTTGTTGTGCAAATTCCTTCGACAAACGGGTAGGCATACTTAACATCGGTGCAACCAGTCGCGTCGTTTTCCATACTAGGGCAAGGGTCGGTATCAACGTCGCCATTCACAATTACCGATGCAATTCCACAAACATCGTCAAGCTCGAGCATTGCTCGGGTGATTCGCGGCTCCCCGTCGTTGTAGGTGCACGAGTCGACCTGCGTCCAAGTGTAAGTGGTTTCGGCTACGATGTTGACCGTCCAGGCTCCTTCGTGAATTTCAAACGGACAGCACTCAAACGCATCGCAAACATACTCAGAAAATTCTTCCAGTTCCCAGTCGATGTTGCAAATCTCAAGCGTATAGAAAAGCACCTTGCGATTGATAATATCGACGGTGACATCCGTTGCGGTGATTGTGATTTCGGCATAGACGACGGTGATCGGCGTATATCGCTGGATCAGCTTTACGCCAGTAGTCCAAATGGCTGTAGATGTGGTCGTGCTTGCCGGCGGTTCGCACTGCCCAGGGCAATCGCCAGTCTGTCCGTTCTCGTCGGCGTAGGCACAGTCTGGCTCGACGCCGCCTAGCAAATCCGGCCCAGGTGCCTCACAGTCCCAGCACGTGCAATAGAGAACCTTGCAAGTCGAGGTAGCTCCGTCGCAATCAAGAGCGTTAACAGTCTGCCACCATTCAATCGTCTCCGACTGAGTTACCGGAGTACCAACAGAAACAGCCACCGGGAAACGAATTGTCCTTGAACAGTTTTGACCCTGAAAGGATCTTGTGTCGGGAAGCTTGACGATCTCATCGCCGGCCGTCAAAGCTGGGTCGGGATCGACGATAACCGTGAACTGATTTCCTGGATTATTGACGGTCGCAATTGTGTAGGTGACGCTATTGATCTGAACTTGCTGGCCAGCGGTGAACGTTGTCACTCCGTCGTGAGTGATGGTCAGCGTGTCTGTCCCGCCGTTGTATGATGTTGACACGACCTCGGGCCGAATCAACAAATCGTCATAGGTGCAATTTCCGCAGTCGGTGTTGACAGTGTACCGATAGCCTCTGATCGGCAAACTGCATGAAACGCACCCGCAGCAGTCGCAGCCAGGATTGTGCTTCTTCAATCCCATCAGGCACCGCAGTCTTCAAGAATGATGACCCACTTTCCGCTGCCGTACTCGCGAGCCACAAAGATATACTTGCCAGTATCGACCGATGATGACGCCACGTTGTAAACGTCGATTTCAGCGGCGTCCGCAAAGTCTTCTATCTCTTCAGCTACTCCAGGCTCGCCGGGAATATATTTGAGGGTAGCCTTGCCTTTTCCGGCTGTCGTAGTGCTTCGAGCGGTGATCGTCTCAGTTACATAGGCGATGTGGAGACGCGGAGCGGAAGGGTTGAATTTTCCTCGCATCTGCCCTTCAAGTACGAAGCCGCTTCGGCGTAGATATTTGACAACATCTAGCACCATCTTCGCAGTTGCCGGATCATACGCTCCGATCGAAACGTCTTCCATTAGTCCTCAAACGCCTTCACAATGCACTTACAGCTTGCGGTATTTGCTTTCATGTAAAGCGTTACGCTCGGCTCAAGGCGAAACAAAGCGAACTCGTTCGCTTCAAGCCGGCCACCGTAAACGCCTGTTGAGAAACCCCATTGCACATAATTTGTAGAGTCGATGTTTTTTAGGTAGCACCATCCTTCAGTACTCAACTCTGGAAACGTGAAAGACTCTTCCGACGTTCCGATAGTCACATAGCCAGGAGTCGGGCCGCCAGACGCGGCTTGCGTGAATTGAAGAGTACCAGTTGAGATGCTTTCGTTTAGGTTTCCGTTTGTTACTCGCAAAGATGCCGAGACTGTGATTTCGTTTGCCATGTTAAAGGAGTCCTAAGGCGTTGTAGGGAAGGCTGCCGTATCGTTGAACTTCAAGCCAGAAGGCGTTTTCTTTTTCAGTTTCTTCAGTGCCGTCTTGTTTTAGCAATACTGGACGCGTCATCGGCTCGCCAGCTTCATCGAGGGCACGTATTTTTTTGTTATCTTTTTTGATGTAATAGCCCTCGTGGCGAACTCTGGCATACCACGCTTTTGCGGGAGTTGTTCGGTAGGGATAGCGAAATTGAATTGATGCCGAGACATCCCATATTCCGCCGTTCTGCGAAGTCGCACTGTATGCGATGAGCCGTCCTGTTCCTGGTGGGTAGCCAAGAAACGTATCTGAGTTCGTCGAATGCCGATAAGCGTGAACAGCCGACGGTGAAAATGCTAGAAACTTGCGTTGAATTGTGACGACCTGATCGGCAATGTTCATTGTCACGCCTTCTATTGCTTCATTGAGCACGGTGACAATTGGATTCCCGTTCCAGTCCTCATCGATTGCTTGCTCGCTTTCAGCATCGCTCCAGGTGATATTTACCCCGCCGAAGTCGTTGTTTTCACCGCTGCCGCCTTGTCCGGTGTAGTTGATTGTCATCAAGTACATAATCGGCGAAACACGTTCCACGCTAGCCGATGCCGCATAAATATACGGAAAGTCGTCGCTGTATTGCGATCCCATTGCAGGTAGCCCAGGAGCGGCGTACACCTCATACAACGAGGTCTCTGGAACTGCCTCGACGACAATCTGATAGCCGACCTCAACGCTGACTTCGTCGGCACTTACAGAAGAAGAGAATCGCGACCACATTTTGTGAACGTCTAAAACAGCCATTTTATTTTATGATCTTAACTCCAAACTTCTTCTCTTCTTCTTTCGTTTGCTTGTGCAATTCCTCAAGCTGTTTCTTTTCAAGTTCTAGCTGTTGTTTTGTAGCTGTCCGATATGTTTTGGTGTATTCATTGAAGACGATTACCAAGTCTTCGACTGGCTGCCTTACTCTGCCTCTTGTTAGAAGTCGAGACTCAACAGCCTGAAGGTCAGGAGTTGCATTCGCAATGATTGCTCCACGACGATTCTCTAAAGCATCAAACATCGCGTTTACTTGGCTGCGTTGCGTTTCATTAACTGCAAACTTCAACGCGTCCTCTCTTTCTTTTTTAAGAGGATCAACGCCTCCTGGTTTTAATTGAGCTGCTATTCCGCCGACAATGTCCTGGATGATCAAGTCGTTAATTTTAGATCTTATGTTTTGATCGTTTCCCGCGGCCCTTAGCATATCTTCGTATTCTGCAGCTTTAGGGCTGGTTGCAGATGACCTTATGCTCTGATTCAACTTTTCGAGGATTCCAGGGATCTTGTTCCACTCTGGAACATCTATTGCAGCTTTTGCTCCAGCGGATCCAGAAAAGCCAGGATCAAACTTTCTTCCGGCGGCATCTATTTCTGAAGGCGATGGCAGCCGCATGCCAGGAACCATTCCTATTCTTTCAAGAAACCTTAAAACGGAATCTTCAGCAGAACTTAGCCTTTCTCCAAGCGTCATCCAGTCACGCTTCATAAACCCGCTAAACCAGGAAAACGCGACAGCAACTTCATTAATTCCGTCGATTAAAGGCTGAAAGTCTATCCGTTGCATTTCAGATAGTGTTTCTTCTAGCCAATTCGCAAAAGCCTCTATCTGCGGTGCCAGTTCTCCGATAACCGCTGTTTGCATTCCGTCAAACGCAACGCCCATCCTTGCGATTGCGTCATTCATCGCACCGATAGCCTGTACGGTTTGTTCTGTTGCTCCTCCATGAAGCAACTTGAAAGCCTCCATCGATTCCGCAAATTGTTGACCAATCATTGCCGGAGATAGTTCGCCGCTGCTCTTTCCAAGAACCTGAGAGGCAAGAAGCGATCTCTGGTTCATGTTTGGAATGTTAGATAGGGCATTACGCAATTCTAAAAACTGGGCGATTGGAGATTTTGACGACATGCCAGCGGCGTCCAGCCCTAACAGCGAAAACGCACCTTGTCCCTGAAAGTTTTTGCCACTGGCAATTTCAGCAACGGTAACGCGAAGTTTCCGAAGAGAAGCAATTGCCGTTTCAAAGCTTACGTTAGCTGCCTCTTCCATGGCAAATGTGAAAGCCTGGACGTCGGCTACCGTTTCGCCAAGTCCAGCAGCTACGTCTGCTATTTGATCGATTTTAGAAGCTTCTTCAATAAACGGGCTGACAAATCTTGTAGCTGTACTTACGGCACGGCTAAAAAGATCAAGGCCGTCGCGAACGCCAGAAATCGCCAGCGACCATTTTTGAAGACCACTGTTTGTAGCCATTCCGCTAACTTTGGACGCAACGGAATTAATTACGCTGCTCGCGTTGTCGATTGCGTTTATGGCTATAACAACGTCAGACATCGCTAATCCTTTGTGATCTCGTCATTAATGATCGACTGCTCGCAGTTCAGCATAGACCACAAAGAGACAAACCAAGCAGACTGATCTAGCAGCCCGCCGGCAACTGGCAAGAATCCTTTTTCAGCATGGCTTGCCATGTTTACCGCTCTTGCTAGATAAGGATCGACAAACTTTTTTCCGCATGTTGTCAATTGAAAATAACCGTCAATGCAGTGCTGACAGCCAATCCCATCGCACATAGGACATTCAATATCCGCCGGCGTGTTCGGTCCGATTCCGCTTTGGCACTCGTCATAGTTGCATCTTTTGCAAGTCAGCCCGTTTCGGATGAAGGCGGCGACTCTAACTTTTTTCGCTCTTCTGGCGTTAAGCTAGCCTCCAGTGTTGCGTCTCCAATAAGCTCCCAGCACTCACGTCGAGTTAAAAGATTTTCCGCTTCGTCAAGTGTAAAGGATAGCCCGCCCATGTTTTCCCAGCCGGCCAAAACAATTTCCAACGCGTCACGAATTAAATTAGCTTTTTCCGCGTTGCTACTTTGCTTTTGAAAGTCGCTTGCAATATCGCGAAGCTTGTCATCTTCTCGCCCGCTCAGAATTCGAAGCTTGAAGGTTGGCGGCGGTTGCTTGTCTCGGTCAGTTTTCAAGACGTAGCTATAAGTTCCGCCGCTTTCTAATTTTCTTGGCATACGTTAGCTGTTATCCGTAAAGGTGATGGAAAACTCTCGGTCGTCTGTTTGTGCGTTGCGGTTGCACTGCCACTCAAGCTCGTCAGTTACTAGGCGGTTTCGGTCGCCTTCTTGAATGTTAATGATCTGGGCTTTAGGTGCCGCGAAGACAAACGACCCGTTTCCAGTAGCACTGGCTAGCCCGATCGATAGCGATGCCTCTAGCCTGGCAAGCCAGTTGGTGTAGCTTGGCCGCGTGGCAACTAGCTTTGCCTCTGGGTTGGCGGTAACCATCGGCTTGCGGTTGGTGATGAGTGCCGAGTGAAAGCCGCTGGCATCCGTGGCACATTCACGCATCATAATTTCGTTGCCGAGGTCGATGGTTGCCGTCTCATAGCAAAGAGCGATCGAGTTGAAGCTAGCCTGTACGCCAGCCGCCCGCAGTGGCATTTCAGCAGTCGGCGTTTCGAATCCAGGATAGGTCGGGTCGATGATTGCCGAGTCTGTAGGCGTCACCCAAATCCCGGTAAACGTCCACTCGATGGTAGCTCGCTTGCCAGTTGCCAAGTTGATCTTGAACGTGCCAGCAGCTCCGCGAATCGACTTAAACATACCGTCCTGATAGCAGCCAATCGTCAGCGTCTTAACGTCGCTGCCAGGTGCTGCCGTCTTTGGGTACCATACGCCAGTATCCTTGACCAATCCGCAAGCTGGGAAAAACGTCGTCACCCATGATGGATCGCCGGTGCCGTCCCAGCTTATGTCTGTCTTGAAGCTAGCAGTACCCTTGTACCCTCCAGGCACGCTTGCCAGATAGCCAAACGAGCCTTGCCCTTCTCGCTCCTCGAATTCAATCTCGGGCTGGATCATGACATCGTAGGCATTGAATGCAGCCTCGCTAGCAGTCAGGGACTCAGCCGTCCCGACAGTCGCTTCGACTTTGGCGGCAAGCACTCTTTTTCGTTTTAGCAGCGTCATGATTTTCCCTTATATCTTGCCTTCCAATTCAAGTTCAATTTTGCGAATGCGACGATCAATTTCGTATGCGAACCGTTTTTTCGTTTCTTTAACAGTCGGTGCCAGGTGATTGTTTTTAGTAAATGCTCCGTACGCAGAAGGCCCTCGCAAGAGAATAATTGGCAGCCTTTTTTTGCCGAGTCTCTTAAAGGCGTGCCCCTTGAATCTTACTAAGGACACTCCAGGTTTTGGCCCCATAAACGCATGAGGAATCAAGATTGATTTTCCGGATTTTCTTACCTTGACTTTGACGCCACCATCTTTTTGCTCTGGCTTAAAATGCTTGATGCTATACCTGAAACCTTTTTTCAAAATGACTTCAGTTTGTGGCATTGCTGCCGTTGCCCGCTTTCCAATAATTCCTTTTTTTATTTCACGCTGAGTTAAATTCACCTCAATTGCAATTAGCTTAGCAATCTTGGACTTTGTCATTTTGGCCGTTTCATTGACGGCAACTGCTAGCTCTCTCTTTATTTTCTTTGCGTTGTTTTCTAGCAACGAAGAAAGCTTGCGGATCTTTTCTTTGTCAACCGAAATATTGATCATAGTCTCGTCGCGTAGGGATCTAGTTCAGAGACTCGGTATAGCACAGTTAGCGGCAGGTTTACGCCATCAATCCCGCCGTCGGCGTTGATAAGCTCTTTCGCCTTCCATGCCGCATCGATCGCGTTGCCATCAAAGGTATGCCAGGTAGCCGCTGGGATGCAGACCGCCTTTTGAACGTCGGCCGCAAACTGCGAAACCTCTTGATCAATCGCGGTGCTGCTGTTTTCGTCGGTAAGCAAATGGCAATGAATGTTGAACGTCAGCTCACGGGCAAGCCCGACTGGGTTGCCTGGATACATTAGTTCGTCAACTTCCACCGTCTCGCCCATCGTCAACACAATTTGCAAATGGTCTGGAGTAAAGTTGCCTAAGCGGGTCGGCCGTATAACCGATCGAACTTTGGTTTGATAGCTCGTGCTGCTAAGCATCAGTCGAAGCCGGCGATGTAGCTCGCGAGCGATTCGCTCTTCGACTGTATACGTCAGCGGCATTCGAGCACCAACATTCCTTCGTCGTGGCCAAGTAGCTTGAGGATAGAACGCTTGCTGGCCTGCTGACCGACCCTTACGGCGAACTCTAAGGCGTCGCCGCCAAGGTTTAGCTCGTGGCTTGCAATCCCAGTTTCCGAGTTGTTGGCAACGTGGATTTCAAACACAGGCAGGACAGAATCGCCATCCTCTGGCAGTACTGCAAGCTGTTCGCGAAGAACAACCGCATTAATCGTCCTTGCCTCGCCGGCACGCGGGTAGTACGTAACCGGCTCGGCAAAGTCGTCGGCGTTGCAGAACACGCTATCGGCATCAGCCTGGATCGTGTCGTGCAGCGTCATAATTATCGCTTCGACTCTACGCGAACGTAGTCGATCGTCACCGCGTCAATGTTGGCACTGGAGGTCTTCTGGATCTGGAAGAACGGTTGCAGGCTTCCGGTGGCTTCGCCCATGTCAAAGGTCGTCGAAGCTGCAACGCGATCGCCGTCGATGAAGAATCGGACGTCGTTCTTGCCGGCCGAAAAGTCGATGACGAACTCCTTATAGGTCGTCGCCAAAGTCTTGCCGGTTGCCTTGTCGTCCAAGTCCAAGACGTTGTCATCGGTCTCGACAACGACAGCGGTCGTCGAGGTCGCACCGACCATCTTAAACTGAGCATTGTTGGTAGTCGAGTCAGTGTCGTCAGCACGATTCGACTGCAAACCCCAAACGATCGTGGTGCCAGAGGTACAACCAGACACTTTGACGCGAGTTTCAAAGCGTTGAATGTTGTCGATGTCGAAGCAAAGCTTGTTACCAAAGTCCAAGCAGACGTTTTGAACTTCGCCAGTCGATTCCAGCGTCAAAGCCACTTCGCCAGTTGCCGAAGGAGTCACGCTTGCGTAGGTCGGAGTTCCACTGGAGGAGGTGTCGGTCACCTTCCAGAAGCCTTCGCCAACCGTTGCGGCGTACGTTTGACCGCCGAAGAAGTCATCCTCAAAAATCGCGAAATCTCGAATACCAGCCATTTTATTTGAACCTTTGTTGTGAGTTGTTGTGTTGCCGAAAAGCCCGCCGCCCAGTTAGGCAGCGGGCAGAGAGTTAGCCGTTAGATCAGGCAGAGTTGCGGAACAGGCCACGCCAATCGATGGCCTTCACGCCGAAGGTCTGGCGAACCTTGTACTTGTAGGTGTCAGTGGCGAAGTCCCACTCGCTCTCAAGAACTGGCGATTCCTCGCCGCTCAAGAAGCAAAGTTCGACGGTGTCGATCTGGGCTGGGTCGGCGGCCAAATACCAGTTGGTGGTTGAGGCACCATCAAGCTGCGGCTCAACGATCACATTGAGCGAGCGAGCACCGCCAGGGCCGTAGATGTTGGCCGTGTTGGCGTTACCAGCAGCACTTCCGCCGGCGGCAGGGTCGGCAGTCGAAGCCATCAACTGCAAGGCTTCCGCCGAGTAGTTGGCCGGCACAATCAAGAAGCGAGGCACAATGCCGAGAATGGCATCGGAGCTGATGCCCTTTTGCAGCATCATCTTTTCGAATCCAGTCGACAGCGTTGCAACCGCCGGAGCAGCAGCACTGCCCGAGGTGTTGTCGCCGGATGCGTGCGAAGAAGAGAACAAAGAGTAACCATCGCCCATGGTTGGGTTGCTGGTCAGCACCTCGTAAACCTTCTTATTCTGCATCCGCCGAGCAGCGTTGCCGTGCATGGCTGGGATGCGGCTGATGGCGTCGAGGTCATCGTTGACGACCGTTTCCCAAGACACGGTGAACAAGGCACCGTACTTTTGAACGCTGTAAGATTCCTTCGAATCGCCGACGCTCTTCTCGGGATACTCCTTGCCTTCCGGAACCATTTCCAAGTTTGGCGATTCGCCGAACCGGATACGGTTGATGGCCTTGAAGTCCTCAACGCTCGGAGCTTGGCGAGCCCATTGCGACCAAGAGTAGATCGCTTCGTCATAAGCAGCCAGCAACGTCTTGTTGGCGGCATCGAGCAGCAGGTTGGTAAAGCTGCCGGTGGTGTGATAAGACTCGGATCGCTTGATATACCGCTCGCTGATTGAGCGGTTACCCATCGCCGCCATCGCGATTTCGCGATTGCTCATCCGCTCGACTGGGTAGCCAGCACGCGACAGAACAGCGTACGCCAAGCGGTTGAGGCTCAAGCGTGCGAAGTCGTTAGCCCCGGCAGCCGGGTTGTCAACTTTGTGCCGCTGAACTCGAGCTCCTTGATAGGAGCGAATCAGCAAGCCGTCGCGGACGGCGGCATTGAACTTGTCGTCTTCGGAAGCCGTGACCTTGATCTCGGCTCCACCGACCGTTTGGCCGATCTCTTTGGTACTCATCTTTCGAAGGATCCTTTCGCGGGCGTCTTCAACGGATAAACCGGAATCGCAAAGCTCGTCAGCGAAGGCCCGCTCAAGCTTGGCAAGTTTGCAATCCTGGATAATGGTCTTCCGCCGCTTCGCGTCCGCGGTGAGGTGTCGCTTGACTTCCTCTTCCACGTCCATCGTTTTGGCGACAGGTTCGGTGGCTTCTTCGACTGGCTTGTCTTCCATGACTTCGCGTTTCGAAGCCTCAACAGGCTCGACTGGCAGAGATGCCATTTCGTCAGATACTTCGCTCGCTTCTTCTGCGGCTTCGCTGCCCATCATTCCGGCGACCCAAGCCAGGATCTGGTTGGGATCTTCCATGCCTTCGGGTAAGCCTTTCGCCTGCAAAGCGGCGAGCACTTGTGCATCGATCATTCGAGATGATTCCTTTCTTGCCGCTTCGAGATATGAGCGACGGACGGTTGAATAGTTGTCTGCCCCGCAAGCGACTAAGCTTGCATCCAAAGGCGTCCAACTCAGAACGATGTTTGCTGGGCCTTCGATGACGTTGCCAGCAGTTGTGCGATACGTTTCGCCGCGTTGAACAAACCGCGTCTCGAGCGGTTCGGCGGTGATCGAGAAGTCTGTGAGATGCCCTTCGGAAAGCTTTGCATAAGCTTCTTGCGAGGCTGCGTCAGATGCGAAGTAGGCATCGCCGCCGAACTCATCGCCATCGACGCTGACATTGCGAAGGCTGCCGACGACGTTGCGGATGGTGCTTTGATCGTGGCTATCGACGATCGGGAGTTGCGTGCGACCTGGACGCATTCGCATCCCGTCCATCAGCAGCACTTCCTTGACAACCATTCCGCGATCGTCGTCATAACGAAGAACGGGCGTTTCGGTGGCAGTTACAACGCGAACCGATCGCCGAGTTGCGTCAGCGGTCGAGGCAACCACCGAGACTTCCCGCATGACGAGCGATGGAGTTTTGGCTGGCGGTAGCTTGCCCTTTCTCATGCGTCCACCTCGTCCAGATTGGTTTCGATGGTTCCATCGCTTGCGTCGGCGATGAGTGCGTCGATGTTGGCTTGAGATAGACCAAGCGTTGACAGCAGCACCGACGCCTTGGTCGAGGTGATCGAGCCATCAACTAAGCCAGATAGAACGTCTTCGATGGCCTTGCCGTTTCGCTTCCATTGCAGGCGAGACAGACCAGCCATTTCGCCCGTACCGACTGCGGCTGGCTGCTCGGCCGGCGGTGCCGTAGCTGCAATCTGCATCTCTTCAGGAGTCAGCAGCCCGAGTTGCTTGCGTAGCCGTTCTTCCTTGGCTCGCTGATAGAAGACAGCTCGATACGAGCGACCGCGGCTACCCAGTTCCGTCTGGTAGTCCGACATGAACGTCTTGATAGATTGCTCGGCTGAAGCTTGTTCCGATTGCGGATCGACCCATTCCCACTCGGGAGTCTGCCACTCGACCGGAGCGTACTTGCGACGATCCTCTAGCAACTCAGCGGAAGTCGGAAACTCTTCCATCCCAGAGATTGCCGCAGCATCACAGAACGCATCCCAGATGGGTTGGCACATGTGATTGAGCAGATACCGCTGCCACCGACGA
>Ga0208360_1000128_pt1 | contig 23027 bp, 38 predicted proteins | sample LakMenE27Jul10ns_FD_150739 | JGI IMG/M metagenome (GOLD analysis project Ga0208360, IMG submission 150739) | Freshwater microbial communities from Lake Mendota, WI - 27JUL2010 deep hole epilimnion ns (SPAdes) | ecosystem: Environmental > Aquatic > Freshwater > Lake > Epilimnion/Euphotic zone ...
CTACCCTACGGGCTACAAATATATGCAAAGAAGTGTAGTGGTTGCACATTGGGCTCATAACCCAAAGGTAAAAGGTTCGATTCCTTTCTTTGCGTCAAACACAATGCAGGATGGACTGGAAGTGGTTCCAGCTCGGTCTCATAAGCCGTACCATACGGGTTCGACTCCCGTTCCTGCATCAATTTATAATGGGAGTGCGCCGAAGCTGGAGAGTCGGGGATGACTGTAAATCATTTGCATTAGCTGAGGGGGTTCGAATCCCTCCATTCCCACCACAAAAAAAGAAAAACTATGAATAGAACGCCAAACAAAAGTGGTGGGGGTGCAAACACAAATGTTAACGGATTACATTTTGAAGCTACAACACACCTAAAAAAATTGTTAGTGGAACAAAGTGATTATGTGATGGATAATCAAGACCAAATTGTAAAAAATGGTATAATTGTCGGTGAATATTTTGAGAAATATGGTCTGTACAAAAAATTGTTAAGTAGATATAATATTGACCACAATACGATTATCAGTAAAAAACTTTTACCTGATGCTGCAATATTAGTGGGGAATACCATCTACATAATTGAAAAGAAATACCAAAATGGTGCCGGTTCTGTTGATGAGAAATTACAAACTTGTAATTTCAAAAAAAGACAATATAAAAAATTGTTTAGTCCAATCGGTATCCAAGTTGAGTACTATTATGTCTTAAGTAATTTTTTCAATAAAGATTGTTATAAGGATGTTTTTGAATATATAACAGATGTTGGTTGTAAATATTTCTTTGAGGTTTTACCTTTGGAGGAAATTGGGTTATAAATAAAAATGGGGGCACATGTACCAAGACTTGGCGATGGATATTTGCAATATCTGTGAGGTGAGTTTGATTCTCACTGTCTCCACCAAAAAAATTGTTTTATGAAGAAAATTAGTTTATTATTGTTATGTGTTATTTTATTAACTTCCTTTTCAACCCCACCTTTGAGGGTATTATTCATCGGTGATAGTTTAACTTGTTATACTGGTGGTTGGCAAGATATGGTAGCCAAGGAATTCGGTTATCAGAGTTTAAATAAATCAAGTGGTGGAAAGAGAACGGATTGGATGAGATTAACACTTAACGACCATTTGAAGAGAGATTCAATGTTTACCAGTGTGTTTATTTATGGGGGTTGTAATGATGCTTTTTCTTATGTGAACTTACAGGGTGCCGTTAATAATATACAGATGATGGTTGATTCTTGTAATAGGAGGGGGATTAAACCGATTGTTATTGTTGGATATGACCCCATCAAAGTTATGGTTAGAACTGTATATGGTACTGAGACCACTGATAGATGTAGAGCAAGGTATGTTGAATTTCAAAAATTGATGGTTGACCCAAAGACAGGTTTGAAAAATTGTCTTATAATTCCAAAGGATACATCTGTAACATTCAAAGATGCTGGTGATGGGGTTCATGTAAGTTTATCAGGACAAAAGAAGTTTGCGGATTGGGTAATTAAACATTTATGAAAAAATATATTATAATTGGTATCGCATCATTTGTTATTGAGTTGGCCGCAACTATGTATATTGCAACGGTTGCTGATAGAGATTTTATGATGATTTTTTGGGCTTGTATCGGGCCATTTTTGGGATTACCATTTGTTGGTTATATGGTTGAATCAAAGAATTGGAATGAAAGAATCAAGATGGCCTTGGCATCCAGTATTGGTTATACTTTGGGTTCATTATTAATTTATTTGTTAAAAGTTTAAAGATGAAATATTTAATTCCTTGTTTGTTTTTATTTTTTGTTTCATTTGTTTTATTAGCTTCAATTCTAAATAGAACAAACTATAATGAAATTGAAGATGGGGATATTGTTAAAAGATGTGTTATAGACACATTTTATGTTACAGAATCACCATCCACCATTGAATATGGGAAAAGATATCATTATTCAACAGATTGTGATGAGTTTGTTATAACCAAGAGAAATGATGTTTATAAGATTGGTGATACAATAACTTATGTTTATAAAAAGCGATAGTAGCTCAGTAGGTAGAGCATAATCTTGCCAAGATTAAAGTCGCAAGTTCGAATCTTGTCTATCGCTCCATAAGGGACTCCCGTTTTAAGGTGAAGGACACACGGGCAGGTTATTGTAAAATAACTAAAAAACCTTAAGTCTATGGGTGGAAGTCCCTACCACCCAATTATAAATGCCGGTAAAGCATAAGTGGTGATGTACTTGACTTGTAATCAAGATAATGGGGTTCGATTCCTCATACCGGCTCCACTTTTTATTCAAATACTATGGAATCACTTATGGAACAAATAAGATTGTCTCAGTTTAAGAACCTCAAAAATGGGGATAAAATCCATATCAAATCTCGTAATGGTATTTATACCTTTCTCAAAAAGGATAAATGGACAGGAGAAATCTATATAACTTGTAATAGGTGGAAATATGAAGAAAATCCTATAAGAGTTACAAGTTACAATGACTTCAAGTGTTTTGCTGGTGGTATTTGGAATCTAAGGTAAATTAGCGGGTATAGCATAAAAGTAATGTTCTAGTCTTCCAAACTAGATAAGTTGGGGCGGTACCAACTATCCGCTCAAATATTTTCCCAAAAATATTCATCAAAGGTTGTGTAATTAAAAATCTATTTCTATATTTGTGAACACTTAAACGGAAACACAATGGCAAAAGAGAAAAAAACAATCCAAGTTCAAGAAATAAAAGATTATGCTAACTTGGTACTCAGTAACACCAATATATCTTTGGATGAAAAAATGGGGGTTATTACAATGATTGAACATATCTTACATAAATCTAATGCTTACAATGGTTTTATGTTTTTATCTCTACCTAATGGTAATGCTCCTGAGTTTTATACATATGAATGGGCGACAAGAAAATATTTCTAATGGTTGTGACACCTAATAATTCACAAGTAGTGGCTGACACTTAGATTGTTGCCTGACGTTAAGGTTTTGAATAGGAAAACCGAAAAGTTTAAACAAACAAAGTCAGGTGGCAGAATTGGAGCTGCCAAGATGAGGTACACATCTGCGTTTATCGTCACAAGTTCGAATCCTGTCCTGACTACTAACTTATTTAAAAAAATAAAAATTATAAATATGGAAAATATAATTTTAGAAGTAGGTAAAACTTACAAGAGTAGAGATGGTAGATTAGTAAAAATTATCAAGGGTAATCCACCAATAGAAGGGAAAAGAGATGGATGGGATGGAATTTATTTTGGTAAAAGCATTGACAATAAAAAACCAAAAATAGACCATGAAAGATATGTTTTTGATGGAAAGTGGTGGTCTTATATTTCTGACTTTTCAATGTTTGGTTATCAAGAATTATCTGACCCAGAAATGGATTTGGTGGAAGTCGTAAAAACAAAAGAAAAAAAAATAAAAGAAAAAAAAGGAAAAGAAAAAAATAAAAAAAAAAGAAAAAAAAAATTGACAAAAATTAATATAAATAAAAGTTTACAACAATGGCACTAATATATCTTATAGTAGATAGGGAAGATAAAATCCCAGTACTAACTGCAACGACAGTTGAAAAGGTCAAACAACTCTTGGATGAGTATATGGGATTACCACCCTACTTTGAAGATAAGGATGTTGAATACTTGGGTTATTTTCCTTATGATAGTAGTTATCCCGACATATATGAGGGAACTTACAAGTATAGATATGGTGATGAAATACAAGAGTTCGGTTTGTATTGTATGGAAATAGATGCACTGAATTAAAATTTAGTCAGGTGGCGGAATGGTAGACGCTATATGTTTTGGAAGGAGATAGGAATAGAACCTACCCTAAACCAGATAAAAGATTTTACAGGTTCGAATCCTGTCCTGACTACAATGAGTAAGAGATACTCAGCAGTCTTTGGTTCAAGACTCATTTAACAATGAACTCGTTCAAATCGGACAACGGAATGCCGATTCTTAGGGTTAAAGGCGGCAGCACACCCCCTCCTTCGTATGTGTGACTTTTTTCAGTGGGGATGCCCAACAGGTTTTTTGAATAGGAAAAAACCGAAATAACTACTCACCAGTAATCTCAAGGTGGGGAAATTATGCACCCATAGCTCAGCTGGATAGAGCAACTGCCTTCTAAGCAGTAGGTCTTTGGTTCGAATCCAAATGGGTGTACTAAAACAAAAATTATGAAAAAAACGATTTTATTTCTATTATTATTTTTACCATTTTTAACATTTGCACAACTAGGTTTATCTCCCCAACAAATTGAAAAAAATCTAGGTACAAATCACAAAACCGAATTCATTGATGGATTAAAGATTTTTACTTATTATTATGATATTGTGTATATGGACGAGAAACAATTGGAAAGTTATGGGTTCATTTTTGTTGAAAGTAATGGGGTAGAATATTGTGCAAATTGGAGTGTTTACAGACCAATCAAGATGTTAAACAAATCTTATAAAGATTTGGAGCCATATGTGAAAGTTGGTGAAAATGTTTGGGTTGATTATGTTACTGGTTCAAGGATGGAATTAAAAATAAATAGGAGTGAGGGTTTTCATTCAATACATGTTAATTATTTAAAATAGAAAAAAATGAAGTTCAAAGTAGGAGACAAGGTTTACAAACCAAAAGGGTATAAGTTCCCTGGTATCGTAGTGGCGGTATTTCAAACCACATCAGGTGAAACAAGAATTGTTGCTGAATTAATCGACAATGGAATGTTGCACATATTTAGTGAGAGTCAGTTGGAACTTGACATTAACAATTAAAAAAATTAAAGTTGTGATGAAAAACACCCCCATTCAAAATGTTATAGCAAAGTTAGAAAAACTTGTCAGAGAGTCCGAGGTTGGTACTGAGGAAAAACGGAAATTAAACTTGGCGATATCTTATCTTTGGGATGAGTTAGATAATGAAAGAAAAACGATGGTTGAAATTTTCGACCTAAGTAAACGAGAACATCCAACTCAAGTAACAGGTAAAATGTGGGTAAATAAACATTTTATGGATTATCAAAAATTTTTATGATGGAGAACAAGAATCAAGGAAAAAGTGAAGAACAAGTTAAGTTTTCTTTACAGATGTTTGCAGGTACGATGTTAGCTTTAATTGTACTGGGTTTGGTATATCTCATTAAGTTGGGATTTGGTTTGTAATGTAGGTCGGGTGGTGAAATTGGTATCCACGCAACACTTAAACCGTTGTGGTCAGTAAGACCTTATGAGTTCGAGTCTCATCCCGACTACAAAAATACCCCCTTGGCGGAATAGGTAGACGCGCATCATTTAGGATGATGTTTTGATTGAGAGTTCGATTCTCTCAGGGGGTACAAAAATTATCTTATGCTTTATGTAATGTTAATTGTACTATTAATATTTTATATGTTGGGATTTTTAGATACTGACATTTAGGATATTTATGATAATGAAAAAGATATTAATATTATTTTTATTTTTTACACTTTCATCTTGTGTTGTATTTCAAAGACCCTCTTGTCATTCTTATCCACAAGCGAGCTTAAGACACAAAATGAAAAGTCCAAATCTCAAAAAGAGGGGAAGTACACATAGAATGTTACCAATCCATATGAGAAACAGAGATTGATTTATTTACCACAATAATTTTTTCAAATGAATATCCGTGTTTTACTTGTTTTACACCTAATGTTTTATATGTTGGGTGCTTATCATTTTGGTACTTTTAATATTTTCGAGTTTGAGGAGGTTAAAAGTATAATTATGAATTACTCACATGCAGATACTTCATTTTGTTTCTTGTTGACCTGTGAGGTTATAATTCTTATATTTTCATATCTAATATCAAAACACTTCTTCAATGAAAAATGACAAACTTGTAGTTAAAAAGAAACCAAATATAACCACAATATATCCCCACGGAATATCTGAGCCATATGTAGTTTATATATTTCGTTCAGGATGGGAACAAAGATACCATATCATAAGTGAGTGGGGTGAAACTGATGAAACAACTCACAAACTTATGAAAGTTATTGAACTACTCGATTTCTATGGTATTGATGCAATTGACTTACCTTCTAAAGATTTACATTGTGTGAATAGGGAAGAAATCTTGAGTCATCCAAATGATGCAGATTTGGGAGAGTTTGTTCGAAAAAAGTTGTACGAATAAAAAATTGTTTTTATATTTGTTGGACAAACAAAGAACACTATGAAAACGAAGAATAAAATCAATATAACCCTGAATGCCATTGGTAATGGTGCTCGATTGGTATATTTAGAGAAGAACCCCCACGGTTTTTCAGCTGTGACTAAAGTTCATAAGAGTTCAAAACAATATTCTCGTAAAAACAAAAAACTGGTCTATGAAATATAAAATCTATTTGGATGATGAAAGAACACCTAATGACAAGGATTGGATTGTTGTTAGAAACTATGGGGCTTTCATCAAAAAAATCAACGAACTTGGTTTGGACAATGTTGATGTTATTTCATTTGACCACGATTTGGGTGATACTGCGGTTGAGGAATATTTTAGAAATGTAATTAAAAAAGGAATATTGGATTATGATAACATCGAAGAAAAAACTGGATATGATGCAGCAAAATGGTTGGTTGGTCACTATATGGACAACTTTACAAGTCCTTTCCCTCAAATATATGTTCACTCCGCCAATCCTGTTGGAGCTGCTAATATTGTTAATTATATTAATGGTTTCTTAAAACATTTGGATAAGGAACAAACCGCAAAATTGAAAGTTCATCCGTTCACCATTCAAGAAAAATAATAATGAATATCTTCTTTTTAGATTATGATGTCATCAAGTGTGCAAGATATCATTGTGATAAACATTGTGTTAAACAACTATTGGAGGCGGCTCAACTTTTGTGTGGTGCTCACCATGTTACAAACTCAGGTTTAGATATTCCATATAAATTATCACACAAAAACCACCCCTGTTCAATATGGGTTAGAGAGTCATTATCTAACTATTATTACCTATGTGAATTGGGGTTGGAGTTGTGTAAAGAATACACTTATCGTTATGGTAAAAGACATAAATCACAAGATGTTATTGAATGGTGTGTGATGAATCCAATTAATGTAAAAGATAAGGATTTCACTGAACCACCCAAAGCAATGCCTGATGAATATAAGGTTAAGGATGTAATTCAATCATATAGAAACTATTATATTGGTGCAAAAAAAGATTTTGTTTCTTGGAAAAATCGTGATGTTCCCTCTTGGTTTTGTGAAGAAAATAACTTACAATTAGTATAAAATATTATGACAGAAGAAAAATACAATGAGATAAAAAAACTCAAAGAAACAATAGTTAATTTGGAGTTCAAGTTATCAACAATCAATAACTTAATTGAGTCAAAAAAATTGGAAATGGAGATAAAGGGGACATCAACTTGTAACTTTAAAATCAATCGTTTTATCAAGTTAGGTGGTGATGATTTTATCAAATCAATCTTAGATAGTGAAAGAAAAACAACGGAATATCAACTCTCAAAAATGAGAGAAGATTTCGATAAATTATAATATTTATGGATACCTACAACATTATTATGGCAAGCATTCTTACATCCCTTTTTATAATTTTAGCTTTACGAATTAGAAATAACAGAAAAGCATGATACACAACTTAACAAAGTTTCAGCTCGAAGTTTGGAATAAAATCAAACCACACCTCAAAGAGGAATATGGTACTCAAATCAATTTCGATGATGAACTACAGATAAACTTTAGTTTTGGGAACGGAAAGATTGTCTTAGATGTTTTTCCACAAGATGAAGTATTGTTATTTATACATTTCGAAAATGAGGGGTTTGAAAAACATTTTTTTAATAGTAGTAATTTAGATAGTTTAATAGAAATTTTAAAGAAAAATGAATATCAATGAAGCATATGACTTTCTAATGAAGAAAGTTGATGAACTAAAAGAACAAGGAATAGAAGTATTAATCAAAGATTCTATAGTAACACCTGACACAAAAGAAAAATATAACAGACCAGATAGATTACCCTCAACAGAATGGAAAACTATTTGTTTAGGTCTTCAGTGTGAAGGTGACTTAGGTAAAGTTCGTGAAATTGAACATTTATGTAGTATGGTTGGTATCTATTTCGACACAGGTTATGGTGGTGGTCAAAGAGAGTGGGAAATAGATTGGTCTTTCAGAGTTTCCCAATAAAATTTTTAAAAAAAACCCATTTTGATTTTGAAATTAGAATGGGTTTTTTTATTTTTGTAAGACAATAAAACAATATCACAATGGGAACAAATTACTACAGAATACCAAGTGTCCAAGAAATGGAACAAAAAAAAGCTAAGTTAATTGAGAATGTTACCAACTTAGTAGTCTCACCATATATGATTGAACGTAAGTTCACAAATTTTGAGGTAGGATTTGATAGATATTCTGCTTGGGACATATTCACTATGGGGACTTCAATACATTTGGGTAAAAGAAGTAGTGGTTGGAAATTCTTATGGAATTTTCACGATAACAATTATTACTCAAACAAAGAGGAATTATTTAACTTTATACGAACTGGTAGAATAGTTGATGAATATGGTGAAGAAATGGATGTTGAGGAGTTCATCAAAATGGCCTTAGAATGGGGACAACCTGATGGATTGGATGGGGAAACATATCGTAGACAACATCCTCGTCAATACTCCCACGATTTTGAAAAAAAAGAACAATATATTGATGGTTTAAGAGTTGCACCTTATACTGATTTTTCATAACAATTAAAATAATTATTACTATGGCTAAGAGATTATCATACGAACAAAAAAAAGAACAATTACTAATAGACATCATCAACAAGATGTTCGAATTTGCTGGTCATAATGTTACATTCGAAGATATCAAAGATAGAAAAGATGATTGGTATGCTCAATGGACAATAACTGAAGACCAATATGACCAATGGCAAAAGTGGGGTGTGAAAGAAGTTAAGAAAAAGATGAAGATGACCGAAGATTTTGCTAAGAGACAAATGGCAATGATTGGTTTGAATTATGGTTTGAAATTCGCAGACCATAATATTTATCAAGAAAAAGAATTATGAAAAAATTTATCTGTAATTTCATTTCCAAAATAACATTCGGTAAAGTTTGTTTTGGGTGGTGTAAATTAAAATAGAAATGAATCAAGATATCATATCATATCCGAGTGTTTTTGTTGATGATGTTACCATCTCTGTAATTTTCAAAGAAAATGAGAATTACGATATGATGACAAGATTATTTGACAAATATGGTTTTGGTTTTTATTACCCAAAGACCAAAACCATTATGATTGATGGTGAACTTTTTGTTGATACAGATTTGACATTTGATGATTTACGATTTGTTGAGGCACACGAAGTTTCTCATTTATTATTAGGACACACTGGTGGAATAAGATACGATGAAGATGAAATTGATGCAGATTTAATGGCATATCTTCTACTAAAAAAACAAGGATTGTCAACAGATAGATTAACAAGTACATTCCAAGAACGACATGGAATTGAGTTCACAAAAGAATTATTAAGTGATTTCCAATCAAAATTATAGAAGTACAACATAGTGTTGTACTTTTTTTGTTAAAGGTCAATATTTATTATTTATAATAACTAAAAATATTTAACCTTATGTCATCAGATATTATTGTAGCGTTTATAACAGGGGTGATGGGACCTGTGACATTGTTATATGTTAAAAATCTATTAGATAAGAAAAAGAAAAAACCCGATATGTTACACGATGCCCTGAAAGTTGGGGAATTGGTAATGTCAAAAATCGAACACATCAGGGAAGAAATCAATTGTGATAGAGTTTGGGTTACTCAGTTCCACAATGGTGGTAATTTTTATCCTACGGGCAAATCTATGGCCAAATTCAGTATGATTTATGAAGCTGTCGGTCCTAATGCTACCTCAAAACAAAATACCTTCAAAAACCTACCTGTAAACCTCTTCACAAAATCAATCAATCAGTTATTCGAAAATGATGTTATTGAAATTGTTGATTTTAAGGATGAAACAATTGCAACTTATGGGTTGAAGTATATTGCCGAAGAAACGGCTTGTAAATCTCAATATATATTTGCCATCAAAACAATTGATAACAAATTCATTGGTACACTAGGAATTGATTTTACCAAAAGAAAAACAAAATTGGATATGGAAACCATAAATCACCTCGCAGTTCATGCAAGTTCTTTAGGTGGGGTGTTAATGAATCACCTGAAACAATAAATTTATGGTAAAATTTTATCCACCAACAACAGATGCTAATTTAGATACAAGTAAATTCAAAAGATGGACTTATACCCCTTATAGAAATGGTGTTGATGTTTACGCCCCTTTTGATGGAAAGATTTATGGTGTTGATAAGAAGAAGGGACTAGTTAAAATTAAACACTTTTTTTCAAAAGACACTTATACTACTAAATTTTATGAATTAGGTGACATATATAAATCTAATGGGGATACTGTAAGAATGGGGGAAATTATAGGTAAAACAAGTTCAAGTCCTTTCAGTATGGAAATTGTAGATTCAGGTAATTTGGAACAATTGATAACACCATTCTTCACTGGTAGTGTAAATCTTAGAACAGAACCTAAACAAGAAAAAAATGTATCAAAAGAAAAGGAAATCCAAATTAAAGACAAAGAAACTTCAGATAAATTCGAAAAACAAAAAGAAAAAAATAAGAAAGAAAAATATGTACCTGGTTTAAAAACTTATGAACCTGGTAAACTTTCTTTACTAGATGTTGGTTTAGTCCCCTTTCATTTATTAGGAATGGCTGGTACTTATCTTCAAAATAGAATGAAAAGGAAAAAAGCAGAAAAAGAAAATTTAGAAGAGGAAGTGCAAAGAATTAAACAACTTATAAAATAAAAAAATCCCCATCTTAAAAAGTGGGGATTTATTTTTTGTAAGAAATTATAACTATTTCTCAACTTTAGCTGAATCAACAGATGGAGTTGTAACTGTAGTAGTTTCAACGGCTGTAGAATCTGTAGTTGTAGTTTTTTCTTCAGTAGCTGCAGTAGTTCCACAAGAAGCAAGAACAGTGCTAAGAACAACGATTGTTCCAAAAAGTAATTTTCTCATTTTGTCTAAAAAATTTAAGATTTTAATTTGATTTAGTTATTAAACACTTAATAAATACGCATTAAACTTTAATAAGTCAAATGGTGTTGAAAAATTTTTTGTTAAAATTATAATTATAAAAAAACTAAATAATATGAATTGGAAACACACCTTGATTATTGTGGTGTCTATTTTGTTTATTGGAATGGGTTTGGGTTATTTGATAAGTTATAACGCAAAGGAAACTAGAAATCTCCACCAACAACTAATAGATGCTGAAAGAAAAGCTATTGATTCTTTATATAAAGAATTGGAAGTTATGAAAACTGAAAGGGAAACTATGGAATCCCAACTAAATGCACTTACTACTGGTATTAGAATTAGTGAGTCAAACTTATCAACAAAAATAAACCAACTAAAAATTCAAAACAATGTTAAGATTGAAGCTATTACTAATAGTACTAATGATGAGCTGCTCGATGGTTTACGCACAAGATTTGGCAAAAAGTAACAAAGATTCCGTAAGTCCTAAAATAGATTTAGTTGTTATAGATGGAGATACACTTTTTACAATCAATAGAAAGGTTGCAATACAAATAGCAATTGAACATGATTCCTTAGAAATCGTAACAAGTAAATTGAAAGAATGTAATGGTGTATTAGATTATTGTCTTGAGGTTAAAAATCAGTACAAAACTGCATTAGACCAATCCCAAGGTGTGAGTGATATGTTGAGAAAAGAAATTGAAAAGAAGGACAAAATTATTGGTAGTTACAAAAAGATTGATGAATCTCAACAAGCTATGTACAAAGAACTGAATACTGAATTTAAGAAAGCTAAGAACAGAAACAAGTGGTTAACAGGATTAAGTATTGGTGGGGTTACAGTAGGATTCACTTCAATTATCCTTTTACTTCTTAAGTAATCATATTATATTTTTTATGTCTTAGGACATAAAGATTAAATAATTTATTATTATGGAAATTACTTATTTTGCTTTGGGTATGCTTTCGATGGTTGCTTTAACATTTGTTGGAGTTGTTGTTTGGGGTTTGTTCAGGGTCAGTAAAATTGAAAGACAAATTGCTGTCATAAAACAAAACGATAGATTCGAGTTTGACAACGTTCAACGACAATTTGAAAATGTTTATCGTGGTATCGATAGTCAAAGGGATGATTACAGACACGAATTTGAATCCGTGTTTCGTAGGTTTGAAACAATCGAGGAGAATTCAAGGTTGAATACCGATAACTTGGTGAGAATGATGAATGATAGATATGATGATTCAATTCGTTACACAGACAAAAGAATTGATAAGTCATTAAATCAAAAAGAAGTATTATAACAACAAACCCCTCCTAAAAAGAGGGGTTTATTTTTTTCTGCGGTGGAGGTATAGGGAGTCGAACCCTTTCCTGTCCATCTTAACTATTAAGGACTACATGCTTAGGACAACATTATTCGCAGTGCTCCGAGCTATTTGATTTTAATTACTACCAAAACCAACAAAATCAGCCAATTCATTTTTAGGGATGAGAATTAGTTAGACAACCCTTCAGTGCTCCTGTTCCTGAGTTAATGCACCCCGACTCGAAAGTAATATCCTATTGACTAGGCTACTACCGCTTCTTCAGCACGGATTAAACCTACTGCAGAAAGTTTGTTGATAACGTTGCCGTGTATCGTTTCAAACCAGTTTAACGGACTTAGTTCAGGTCCGGCATGCCCCGAATAACTAACAACGTCAGTCGATTCCAGATTACCCCCATATTTTCAATTAACTTTATACAAGGATAAATATAAATAATGAATAAACCAAGGTATTTATAAAGAAAAATATTTTTTATGACACCGAAGGAATTAGCTGATGAAGAATCAGAGATTAAATTTGAGGATGATAAGGTTTTATTTATCAAAGTGAAAGGGTATGACGCTATGGACTACTACGCTTCTGAAAAATTGAAGAGAGAATATAATAAGTTCAATAGATATGGTGATGTCTATTTAATCGTTGATAAAGATGGTGAGAATAGTTATGTATTGAATCAAGTAAGAAATGGCTATACTGATGTGTTGGATTTTGATGGGATGGTAAATAACTTTATGGATGTAATTGAGGATTATCCACAATTAGAATCGAAACTTGTTGAGTTCATTAAACCTGAGAACCCTTATGAAATGTTGTTATTAATTAAGGCGGGTAAAAAATATGATAAATGGGATATGAGAAGCATTGATGAATCTTTAAATGGGATGACACTTAACGAAAAGAATCCTGGTAAGAGTATGATTCAACTTATGTTTGATGCTGATGAATATATATCTTTTTTTGACTATAAAGAAGGTGAATGGGATGCAAGGATATTGGGGTCTATATTTGGAAATAGTTATTATGGTAGTTCTTTTGATTTGATACCTAGTGATATGACTTGGGACGATTGGAAAGAAGGTTATATGTTTGGTTCATTTGATGATAAAAACAAAAAAAAGTTGGATGATATTGTTTCATTTCTAATTCCTGGTGTAAAAGATTTAAAAGACAAAGATGAGGATAAATATAATAAGAGTGTTGTTCAGTTCTTAGATACCAATTTTCCGGTGGTTGGTGAAAGGATTGCTGATGAGTACAATTCATTAAGAAACGAATCCGCAGTAGAAAAAATCAAAGAAATTGGTATAAAAGATATTGCGGATGTATTCCAACAATATGGGGTTTTCAGAAAATCAGGTGTTTTTACAAATTATGTGACAACCGTAAATATCCTATTAAGTTTATATAAAAAAACTCAAAGTAAACAAGCAACAATTGTTGAACTATTTAAGGAATTGGGTGAAGAAATGGACTTAGATATTGGTTATTATAATGAAGTGGCTATGGATAGTTGGGATTTTGATTTTGAACAATTTAATGATGTTGTTGGTGACCAATTGGATACAATATTAGAAGAAATAGAAGATGAACCTGAAAAGTTTGAGGCCTTCAAAAACTATGCCGATGTATTGAAAAAACTTAATGATATGGGTTACCAAATTGGTGGTCAATATAAATTACCAAACACGGAAAATTCATTCAGAATTGACGAAATTAGAAAAGACGACTCAAAAGTAGTAATAGTTCATTGGAATAAATCATCAGGAAGGGGAGAAAGAAGAAGTTACACAATAGAAGAGTTTGTTAATTATTTACATTCACCAGAACTTTTTGAAAGTTTAGTAAAAAGATTGAAAAGAATTATGTAATATTGTTCTATGGAACAAAATATCAATTTTTTAAAAAGGGTTTTATCTGTCCCCACAAAAACATATAAAGAGGATTTAATGATTCAATTTTTAACCGAATGGTTGGTTGAAAATAATATTCCTTATTTTGTTGATAAGATGGGAAATGTTTATGCAACCAAACAAACTGATGAGGTTGAATATTTTCCTTGTGTCGTTGCCCACACAGATACCGTTCACGAGCTCGATACAATCAATATTCGTGAGATGATGTTACCCAATGACCAAAACGAATTAAAGATGGCCTTAAAGGCTTTTAATGACCAAGGATTACCCACTGGAATTGGGGGTGATGACAAATGTGGTGTTTATGTTTGTTTGGAGTTATTAAAACAATTACCAAATGTCAAAGCAGCTTTCTTTGTATCGGAAGAAACAGGATGTCATGGGTCAAAAAAAGCCGATAAAGATTTCTTCTCAAATGTTGGTTATGTTATGCAATTTGATGCTCCTGGTAATTGGATGGTCAGTGAGTATTGTATGGGTGTCAAACTATTTGATAAGGGTAGTGATTTCTTCGATAAATGTGACAAAGTATTAACGGAGGGTTTTAATAGTCGAAACAAATACCAATCCCACCCTTATACTGATGTTTACGCACTTAAACAACTATTTGATTTTTCCTGTATAAACTTTGCTGTTGGTTATTACAACTATCACACAGAACACGAATATGTAATTGTTGATGATGTATATAATACTTTGGATATTGCTAAGAAAATGATATCTGAGTTGGGTACAAAAAAATACACTAAAAAATAATTTTTTTTTCATATATTACTATATTTATAAATAAAAAAATTATGAGTAAGTATAGAAATATTAATGAAAGTGACATCGAAAGATTATCTAATATAATTTTAGAAACTGAATCTCAAACAGAAGAATTAGACGAAATTCTAAGTGGTACTAAAGCTAGTGACTTTTTCCAAGGTGTAAGAGGTTTTATGAAAGGTGAAAGTTTTGGTTATTTTAAATTTTTGAGTAAAATTAAAAATAGAAGTCAAAAAGTAATTAAAGAACTTGATGACATTGAAAAATTTATGGAAGAACTCAAGGAGTTAAAACCAAGAGTTGATAAGTTATCAATCGCACCTGAGAAAAAAATGAGATTGTTAAAACTTTTGGATTTTGTTATTACAAAGTGGGAACCATTTTTTCCTGGTTACAAAAAAGCTTTAGGTGAAATAAATCTTTTATCTACTGAAAAATTGAGTGGACAACGATTAGATGTTGTTCCTGGTTCAAAGAGAGCGCAAATAGGTAAAGATTTGATGATGTCAAAGGATGAAATGAGTCCTGAAGAAGATTTGAGTAAACCTGAAGTGGTTGATTTTGATACTACAACAACTACAACAACTAAGAAGTCAACAAGTCCTTTAACAAGTACAGGTGAAACAAAGGGTACAGAGGAAAAGAAAAAAGAAGAAAATTTAAAAGAGGAAATTGATAGATTCAAACAATTAATAAAATAATAAAAAAAGGGACTATTCAGTCCCTTTTTTCTTTTTGGTTTTTTTGGTTTCCTTTTCTTTGAAAATTATACTTTCATTATCTACGGTTAGAATGTATTGTTCATTTTCTATAATTTTACCATTTAACACCTCTTCTGATACAAAATCTTCAATTTTATCTTGAATTGCTCTTTTGATTGGTCTGGCACCATATGTTTCATCAAAACCAACTTTAGAAATTAATTCTAAAACTGAATCATCACAAGAAATATTATAATTCAAACCTTCTAATCTTTTAATTAGTTTATCGACCTCTAATTTAACAATTTGTTTTACTTCGTCTTCCTTCAATGTATTAAAAACAATAATTTCATCAATACGATTAAGGAATTCAGGGGCAAAGAATTTCTGCAATTCCTTTTTTAACATATCCCTTTTATGTTCCTCTTCAATGTAAACATTCGCGTTTGTTTTGAATCCAACACCAGTACCAAAATCTTGTAGTTTTTTGACACCAAGGTTTGAGGTCATAATAATGATACAATTCTTGAAATTAATTTTTCTTCCAAGACCATCAGTAAGATGTCCATCGTCTAAAACTTGGAGTAACGTTGCAAACACGTCTTTATTTGCTTTCTCAATTTCATCGAATAAAATAACTGAATATGGTTTATTTTTCACTTGTTCGGTAAGTTGTCCCCCTTCATCGTAACCAACGTAACCTGGAGGTGAACCAATTAATCTTGATATTGAATGTTTTTCTTGGAATTCTGACATATCAACACGGATTAGATTTTCTTCACTACCAAATATTTCCTTAGCTAATTGTTTGGCTAAATAAGTTTTACCCACACCTGTTGAGCCTAAGAAAATAAATGAACCAATTGGTTTATTAGGGTCTTTAATCCCCAATCTATTTCTCCTTATTGCTTTTGCGATTTTAAGAACAGCTTCTGATTGTCCAATAACTTTCGAAGCCAAATTGTTATCAAGAGATGAAAGTTTATTAGTTTCATCAGAATCCATTTTTGAGACAGGAATCTTAGTCATATTAGATACAACTTCATAAACTAGTTCCACACTAACTTCTTTCTTTTTGTTTAATAAATCAAATTCGAATTTCTTTTTTTCCTCTTCTAACTTATCTAATATTTTTGTTTCCTTATCTCTTAAATCTGCAGCCAGTTCATAGTTTTGACTTTTTACAACATCTATTTTTTGTTTTTTTATTTCTTGGGCTTGTGTTTTCAAATCCTCCACAATTTGGGGCATTTTAATTTCAACCTGACTTCTTGCTCCGACTTCATCAATAATGTCAAATGCCTTATCCGGAAATTCTCTATCTGTAATATATCTTTCTGCTAAATCAACACAAAGTTTAAGTACATCATCACTATAATTTACTTTATGGTAATTTTCATATTTGTCTTTGACATTTAATAAAATTTGTAATGTTTCATCTTTAGTTGATGGGTCAACAATTACTTTTTGGAATCGTCTTTCTAATGCCCCATCTTTTTCAAAATTCTTTCTATATTCATCCAAAGTGGTTGCACCAATACATTGGATTTCCCCTCTTGCTAAGGCTGGTTTAAATATGTTAGAGGCATCCAATGAACCTGATGAATTACCTGCACCAACAATTTGATGGATTTCATCGATAAACAAAATGATATTTGGGGCGGCTTGTAGTTCTTCTATAATCACCTTCATTCTTTCCTCAAATTGACCACGATATTTTGTTCCTGCGACAATTGAGGTCATATCTAAAGACATTATTCTTTTGTCCATCAAATTTCTTGGACAATCTCCATTCAATATTTTCAAGGCCAAACCTTCTACTATAGCGGTTTTTCCACAACCTGGTTCACCGATTATAATTGGATTATTTTTCTTTCTTCTTGATAATATTTGGGCTATTCTTGTTATTTCTCTATCTCTACCTACAACAGGGTCTAATTTTCCCTCCTCCGCAAGTTTAACCAAATCTTTTGCAAAATTATTTAATACTGGTGTGTCGCCCTTACCTTTACTTGAGTAATCTCCATCTTTAGATTCTATCATAACTTTTTTATTTAATAATAATGTTTTATTTGGTATTTTCAACAATCTTGTAATGACAAAATGTCAGTATTTTTAATTTCAAAGTGACATTATTGATTATCTTAATTAATTGGTATATAATTCGTACAATACTAAGTAAAATAAACTTAACAACAAACAATTTATTATGGATAACGATTTTTATAAAAAATTTGAGAAAATTTTGGATGAGATTTTCGGTGGAAAACATAAACCAACAATTCCATTTGAAAGTTTCTTGGAGAATTTAAAGTATGATGACATTGATACTGATTTTAGTAAACTAAGAAATTCAGTTAGAAAGACAAAGGATGGAATTATTACTTCGATTCATTTTGTGATTAACCCTAACACAAAATGGTCAGCATCTAATTCAAATACAAAGAGGGATTTGGAAACTAAATTAAACGAATGTATCCAAAACCAAGATTTTGAACAGGCGGCTAAAATCAGAGACGAAATAAAAGAACTTCAGAAAAACAAAGGGAAAATTGAAACTCTCAAAAAAGAAATGGAAATAGCTATTGAAAAACAAGATTTCGAAAGGGCTATAGAAATTAGAGATGAATTAAAAAAAATTAATTAACCTTAACCCCCGATATAAATGGGGGTTTTTTAAATTTAAAAAAATGGCAATATTAAAAGAAGAAATAGTAGGTACAAAAATTATAAATGAAGTACAATCAAGTAATTTAGTAAGAAGTGAGTATGATACAGCAACTAAAAAAATGATTGTTGAATTCAAAAATGGAACTAAATATGAATATGATGAAGTACCGCACACAATTTACACTAGATTCAGGTTATCGGAATCCCAAGGTAAGTTTTTTAGTTCCACCATCGCTAAAAATTACAAGTACAAAAAGGTTTGATGTATATTTCCAATGTATGTGAATATTTATCAGACATGGATAATATTGAAAATATTTTAAGTAGTTTCGAGGTACAAGACCAGTTGTATCCAAAAATATGGTATCTACCAAATGAAAAACATATGGGTGACCCTGAAGGTCAGAAATATAAAATAAACCCAAAGGTTAGAAAAAATTTACTTGAGATAACTTACCAATTTATTGAAAGTTTGGACATTGACGTTGTTATTGAAGACATTATTGTAGTTGGTTCAATAGCTAACTATAATTGGTCTAAGTTCTCAGACATTGACGTGCACATATTAGTTGATTACAAACAATTTTCCAATGAACTTAAAGATATGTACGTTGAATATTTTGATTTGAAAAAAGTAATTTTCAATCAAAAAAGAGATGTAAAAATGTTTGGTTTTGATGTTGAGTTTTTCATTGAGGATACTGATATGCAAGGTATCAGTGGAGGTGTTTATTCGTTACTGAATGATGAATGGTTAAAAACACCCAAAAGGTTTGATTTTAAAGTGGATTTGAAAGATGTAAAAAATAAATCTAAACAATGGATGAGAACTATTGATTCTTCGATAAAAAATATGGAAGACCAAGATATTGACACAATCGAAAAAACACTAAATCAATTTAAAAATAAACTTAAAAAGTTTAGATTAAGTGGTTTAAAAGGGGGTGGTGAAATGAGCTTGGAAAATTTGGTTTTTAAAGTATTACGAAGAAATGGGTATATTGACAAATTATATAAAACGCCTTTAAAACTTATAGATAATAAACTTTCTATTGAGTAAATGTAGAATTGATTAATTGTACATATTTATATATAAAAAATAATAACAAAAAAATCGAAATATGGGAAAATTAAAACCTATTGGTAGTGAAAAATTAGGAGGAATGGAAAAAATTCAAAGGATTTTGGAAATTTCTAAATATAATTTAAATACTCCTCAGTCAATTAACGAGAGTGAATCTTTAGAATATTCAAAAACATTAGCTGATGGAAATACATATCATATCACAAAAGAAAAAAATGGATATGTTATTAAAAAAGGGTTGACCGAATCAGTTAGTGAATATATTGAGCCGATGAAAAATAGAAAGTATTATTCGTCTTATTCACAAGCATTGAAACGTTTAAACCTTATTGTGAAAGAGGTAAATGTAAATGAGGGTTATAGAGGAAACTTGTCATTATTTAACGAACAAGAAAATATTGATGACAAAAAATATTTTTTAGTAAAAGGTGGTGAAACCAATGAACAAGAAGAAACTCAAATTCCACCAGCACCAGCAGCACCTGCGACACCACCAGCTGTACCAGCAACACCTGAAACTGAAATGCCTATCGAAGAACCATTACCCGCTGAAGAACCTATGACAGATGAGATGCCAATGGATGATGAAGTTCCTATGGATGGTGAGGGTGAAACTCCACAAGAGGAAGATGTTGTTACTTTCAAAAGTATTCAAAAACTTACTGGTAAATTAGCTCAAAAACTTAGAACATTTGGTACTGATGAAGATAATGATATGTCATCCCAAGATGTAAAATATGTTATTAATTCAATTTTGTCTGCTTTGGACTTAAGTAAACTTGAACCTGACGACATTGAAGAAATTACTTCAAAATTTGAAGAGGGGGAAGAAATTGAAGAACCTGAAATGAGTGATGAGGAATTACCTGAACCTGAAATGGGTGGTGAAGAATTACCTGAACCTGAGATGGGTGGTGAAGAATTACCTGAACCTGAAATACCAGTTGCACCAGAAGGTGAAATGGCTGAAATGTACCCAAGACACGGAAGAAGAGAAAGTTTTGAGGAACGTCAACACAAAATGAGGATGAAAGAAATGGGATATGGTGTATCTGAATCAAAAGTTGACAGAATATTACAAAAGTATTTCAATGAAACTCCAAAAAATATTAATGAAAGTAAGTTGGAAAGGTTATCCGAAAACTTTAAACAAGAATCAACTTCAAAAAGATTTTTGAACAAATACCCCTCCGCTAAACTTATTGGTAAAAACAAAAAGGGAACTTTAGTTTTTGAAATGGAAGGAGAAAAATTTGGCGTAACAACAAGTGGTAGATTGATATGAACTATTTGATATATGTTAATGAATTAGGTCCGAATTATAAAGGTGATAACATTTACGAGTTTATATTTAGTGATAATATTACTGATGTTTGGGGTGAAATGTGGGAATCAAAACCATCTAATGGTTATCCACTACCACCTGATTTAGAACATATAAAAAAAGTAGGTGTTTTAAAAAATGATAAAATTTCTCTATCAGTCATACAAAAATCAGATTATTTTTCAATGATTGATGCAATAGATGATGTTGTAGCTTTAGGTTGGGAAAATGAATCTGAGTTAATTAATTTTGATTTAGTTAAAAGATTAGTTTTCAGATTTGGTGAAACTGAGGAGAATGTAAAAAATAAATTATATGAAAGGGATATAGTCCTTGAATTTGAAAAAAAATTTTCTTATGAATCTTAATAATAAAGTTGGATTTTTATTGGATATTGGTCTCACTCCTGATTTTATTGTATCATTAAATGAAAGTACAATAAACGCATTGTATGAAAGAATGAACAAAAAAAAGGTTGAGGAACAAACAACACAACCTATTAATGCGACCAAATCAACAAAGACAACTGACATCTACACATTGAATCCTGGTGGGTCAATGGACGTAAAAAACGCTGTAGTATCAAACAAGGATGGGAAAACTACTGTTGAAATGATGGAGGATGATAAGTTAGATGAAAAATTCGAGTCAAAAGCACAACAAGGATTATTTTGGGCTCGTTGTAACAAATGTAAAAGTGATGATTGTAAATGGTGTAAAATGGCTAAAGAATTTTCTAAGAGTACATCAAAGAAACAATATAAAAATATGCCAGAAAAAAAACATCCTGAAAAAACAGTAAAATACAAAAAGAAGGAAACTAAGGAGAATTTCACGATGGCAAACTATTTGGAAAAAATAGGTTCTGTTGCGGCATCTCAAATGGGAAAAAATGTTAATAAGTCGATGAGACCAACGTTTGAAAATTTTATGACAGAAAAGAATTTGGATAAATTGGTTAAAGAATCATTACAACCAACTATAACTAAAAAGGATTTATTAGGTTTATTAAAAAATAGAATTAACGAGGATTTCTATTTCGGTGAATCCGAAATGTTAGAAGATTTTGAATTTATGGCAGAACCTGGTGTAAAAGAACCAGTAACAAAACCTAAAACTCCAACTGAAAAACCTAAGGAAAAACCAAGAAGAAAACCATCACGTGAAACACCATACGAAAACCCTGAGACAAGACCTCAAGGGGAAGATGAAGATTTTGATTTGGATATGATGGACTTTGAATTTATGTCTGAACCAGGTGTAAAAGAACCTGCTACCAAACCAAAAACCCCAACAGAAAAACCAAAAGAAAAACCAAGAAGAAAACCTGAAAGAATTACGCCATACGAAAATCCTGAAACAAGACCTCAAGGGAAAGAAGAATTTGATTTTGTGATGGAAAAACTTTATAATAAATTAAAAAAGAAGTAATGAAAAAAAATTGGTTATTTGAAGCACCGATTAGTGACTACTTACCTGATGATGTAAAAAACAGAATAGAACGAACAGCTAAAAATCTGTACGACAATCCTGAAAACAAAGCACCAAGTTCACAAGAATTCACATCTTTAATGTTTGGGTTACCAAATATAGAATCAAGTCACAAAAGTGATTTACAAGATTTAGCTTTAGTTACATTTTTTAATATGTACCCTCATATAAAAAATGGGGTTGATAATGGTAAAATAAAGGTAAATGCAATTTTAGGTCAAGGTAGTGGTGGTAGAAGATTATCTCAAGAAATACCTACAACAAAAATAGAAAAGGCAAAACAAGTAGATTCATCATTTGACGAAAGAATAAAACAAAGACATATACAAAATGCTTTAACACAAGGAGCTGCTTGGAGGGATGGATTTAATGCTGTTAACAATATTGAGGATGAATTAAATTCGATTGACCCAAGATTAGTTGACTTATACAAAAAGTTCGGTTCGGGGGCTTCTCGTTTTTATTGGGAAAACACGGCACAATTAGAAAGAATGGCTCAAAGTGTTACAGGGAGAGTCGCATATTGTGATGTCTATTTAGATAAAAATGGGGTTTGGATTATTGATGCTGCCGCACCAAATTTTCCTTTACTTATGCACGAATTGGTTAAAGGGGCGAGATAT